>JACCDJ011557622.1_pt1 | contig 19435 bp, 19 predicted proteins | sample 7444481 | NCBI WGS metagenome assembly JACCDJ01 (sample SAMN15323435, study PRJNA562643) | freshwater metagenome | isolation source: river surface water | place: USA:Blue River Watershed | collected 2017-08-15 | reverse complement strand
TGCTAAGGCAGCTCCGGCTGTGGTTGCGGAAGAAACAACTTCAGCTGGAACCTCGGACGAAGCAATCTCTGTTGCAACTTCGGACACAGCTCAAGCTGAGACAACAGAAGAAGTTGTTGTAGTCGAAGAAGCACCAGCAGCTGAAGCGACAGCCGAGTAATCATGATTGATGAAGCTCTAGAACACCTCGTCAAGGGGATCGTTGATAATCCTGAAGATGTCAATGTGAGGGAGAAGACTCATCGTCGAGGAACAACCCTCGAAGTTCGAGTTAATCCTGAAGATATCGGCAAGGTAATCGGTCGTAACGGTCGCACAGCAAAGGCGCTTCGCACAGTCGTAAGCGCTCTTGCAGGTCGAACCGTTCGCGTCGATCTCATCGATACCGACGAGGTTCGCTAACTCTTCTTCTACCCATGAAATTAAACGTGGGCCGCATCGGTAAAGCTCACGGAATCTTGGGTGAAGCTACTATCGAAGTCCGTACAGATGAAGCAGAAAATCGCTTTGCCATCGGCGCAGTATTAGAGACAGAAAGCCACGGTAATCTCACCGTGGCTGCTGCTCGTGTGCATAATGGAATTCTCTTACTGGCTTTTGATGGCATTGAAGATCGCAACTCGATTGAGGCGCTGCGCAATGAACTTCTGTACGCAGATGTAGATATCAATGCGCCAGGAGTTGATGAAGATGATTATCACGTCCTTCAACTCATCGGCTGTAAGGCGTATCTCGTCGATGGCGATGAATTTGGAGAGGTAACAGAAGTTCTTAATCTTCCAGGCCAAGATGTCTTGGTGATTAAGTCAGAGTCTGGCGAAACGCTTATTCCCTTCGTCCGCCAACTTGTTCCAGTAGTAGATATTTTGGCTCGCCGCTTGGTAGTTATTCCACCTGAAATTGAAGGAGAGATGAAGTGAAGATTGATGTCATCTCAATCTTTCCTGAGTATTTAGTGCCGCTTAATCTTTCACTTCTAGGCAAGGCGCAAAGTTCGGGAATTGTAGAGATTAACGTTCATAATCTGCGAGATTTCACCAACGATAACCACAACACCGTAGATGACACTCCGTACGGTGGCGGAGCGGGCATGGTCATGCTTCCAGAAGTATGGGCGCAGGCAATTGACTCGGTAATTGAGGATGGGGCAGAAATCATCATTCTGACTCCTGCAGGAAAGCGATTTAACCAGAAGATTGCCGCTAGCTTCTCATCTTCAACCCAATTGATCTTTGCATGTGGACGATATGAAGGAATCGATGATCGCATTCGCCAGTATTACTCACAACCAGAGTTTCAAACTCGAAACATCAGAGTCCATGAAGCATCAATCGGCGACTATGTCCTCGGTGGCGGAGAAGTAGCGGCCATGGTGATGATTGAAGCAATCACCAGACTGATTCCAGGCGTTCTTGGAAATCCAGAATCACTGGCTGAAGAGTCACATAACAGCGATGGATATCTTGAATATCCAAACTTCACTAAACCACAAGAGTGGCGCGGAATCTCAGTACCCGAGATTTTACTAAGCGGTAATCACGCTGAGATTGCGAAATGGCGCACAGAACAGGCTCAAAAACGCGCGAAAGATAATTTATAACTCGTAAGTAACAAAGTTACTGCCGTACTGTTGCAGGTATGAGTGAAGAGTCAGCACAAATCCAATCACGCTTGATTCGAGATCTCGAGCCAGTTGTTGCCGTGGAACTCGAGCGCCATCTCTCAGTTCAGAAAAATTGGTATCCCCATGAGTATGTCCCATGGTCCGAGGGGCGCGATTACGCAGGTCCGCTTAACGGAGATGCTTGGGAAGCTAAAGATTCACGACTTACTCCAGTGGCGCAAGATTCTCTTGTACTGAACCTGCTCACCGAAGATAACTTGCCGAGCTATCACACCGAGATTGCTATCTCTATGGGCCGTGATGGCGCATGGGGAAACTGGATTGAACGCTGGACGGCAGAAGAAGCGCGCCACGCTATTGTGATTCGCGATTATTTGATGGCTACCCGGGGAGTCGATCCTTATCAGCTCGAAGATCTTCGGATGGCTCATATGTCTCTGGGTTACCAAACTCCATATGAAAACGACATGTTGCACACAATCGCCTATGTCTCCTTCCAGGAGTTAGCAACTCGTATTTCACATCGCAATACTGGAAAACTCTCTGACGATCCCATTGCTGAAAATATGATGCAGCGCGTTGCGCTCGATGAAAACTTACACATGCTTTTTTATCGCAACACTCTTTCTGCAGCTCTTGATATGGAGCCAAATGCAGCCATGCGTGCAATTGCAGATGTAGTAACAAACTTCGATATGCCGGGCGCCAATATGCCGGGCTTTGGGCGAAAGGCAGTTCAGATTGCCCTCGCCGGTATCTATGACCTACAGCAGCACTTAGATGATGTGGTGGCGCCAGTATTGCGTGCTTGGAAAGTTTTTGAGAGAGAAGATCTCTCTGGTGATGGCCTTAAGGCTCGCGATGAACTTAAAGCATTTATGGATGTGACTTACAAGGCTGCTGCAGTCTTTAACGACAAGCGCGAGGTCCATTTCGAGCGTCAGATTGCTCGTGGTATCGCACCAATTCGCATCACCAACTAGTCCTGAAATAAGATGAGTCTTATGACTCGCACATATCTCGTTGAAACCTACGGGTGTCAGATGAATGTGCACGATTCCGAAAGAATCGCTGGCCTCTTAGATGAAGCAGGGTATCTTCCCGTCGCAGAAGGAAGTCAGGCAGATATCGTCGTTTTCAACACCTGCGCAGTCCGTGAAAATGCAGATAACAAACTCTACGGAAACTTAAGTTTCTTAGCTCCCATCAAGAAGAAGAATCCGGGAATGCAGATTGCTGTCGGTGGATGTCTGGCCCAGAAGGATCAATCACTCATTCTCAAAAAAGCCCCGTATGTCGATGTGGTTTTTGGAACTCATAACGTAGGTTCGCTACCTGTGCTGCTTGAGCGCGCCCGCATCGAGGAGGAAGCGCAGATTGAGATCTTGGAATCTCTCGAGCACTTCCCATCTACCTTGCCAGCACGCAGATTCTCAGCGTTTACCTCGTGGGTCTCAATCTCAGTTGGATGCAATAACACCTGTACTTTCTGTATCGTCCCAACTCTGCGTGGAGTTGAGAAAGATCGCCAGCCTGCAGAAATCTTGACCGAGATGAAAGCGCTGGTTGATCAAGGCGTTATCGAAATTACTCTCCTTGGCCAGAACGTCAATGCATACGGCGTTGAGTTTGGCGATAGAGGCGCCTTTGCCAATCTATTGCGTGAGGCCGGCAAGATTGAAGGCTTGGAGCGAGTCCGCTTTATGTCGCCGCATCCACGTGATTTCACAGATGATGTCATTGAAGCGATGGCGCAGACAGCCAATGTCATGCCACATCTTCATATGCCACTTCAATCTGGTTCGGATTCAATTCTGCAGAGTATGCGTCGTTCGTATCGCACCGATAAGTATCTGGGGATTCTTGAGCGAGTACGAGACGCGATGCCAGAGGCGATGATTACGACGGATATCATCGTTGGATTCCCAGGGGAGACTGAAGAAGATTTCCAGGCAACGCTCGATCTAACAACTCAAGCAAAGTTTGCCGCTGCATACACCTACAAGTATTCAATCAGACCAGGCACTCCAGCCGGTGCTATGCCTAATCAAGTGGCAGAAGAGATTGTTGGAGAGCGCTATACCCGTCTCCATGAGCACCAACAGAAGATCTCCCTTGCAGTAAATCAATCAGCGATCGGAAGCGTTCATCGTGCACTTGTTTCAGAAGTTGAGGGACGTCGTGATGAAGCGCAATCTCGAATGACGGGTAAGACAGAAGATTTTCGCCTCGTTCATTTCAGTGCAGATACCGATGCTCGCCCTGGAGATATTGTCGATGTGAAGGTTTCTGAGGCGTCTGCACATTACCTGCTAGCCGATGCCATCTCAGTAACACGCACTCGTGGGGGCGATGCACACCAAGCACGCACCGCACCTGCATCTACTACTTTGGGAATGCCAAAAGTTCGTGCTTAAGAATGAGTAAAGTCATTGTTATTTGCGGTGCTACTGCCACTGGAAAGAGCGACATTGCCCTGGATATCGCTGAGCGCATCGGCGCTGAGATCATCAACGCGGATTCAATGCAGCTGTATCGAGGAATGGATATCGGAACCGCCAAATTGAAAGTCACTGAGCGCCGAAATATTGCCCACCACATGCTCGATGTTCTCGACGTCACGGAAGATTCAACTGTCGCCTGGTATCAAGAACGCGCCCGCACTGCCATTGCGGAGATTCATGACAGAGGACTACACGCCCTAATCGTGGGAGGTACTGGCCTTTACATTAAGGCAATCCTGGATGATTTGAATTTTCCAGATACAGATCCCCAGGTTCGCGCCAACCTAGAAAAATTGGGAGAAGAGTTCGGTGCCAACTATCTCTTTGAACGCTTGCAAGAGTTAGACCCGGCAGCAGCGCTGGCCATTGACCGCGCCAATATCCGCCGAATCATCAGAGCTCTCGAGGTCATTGAAATTACCGGTAAGCCATTTACTGCCAACTTACCTCGTGAAGATAGTTCACGCTTTCCTGATGCGCTTCAGTTTGGCTTGGTCATGGATCGCGAGCATCTGCGTGAACGTATTGATCTGCGCGTGGATCGCATGTGGGAAGAGGGATTTGTCGCCGAAGTAGATGAACTCATTACACAAGGAATCCGTCGCGGATCTACTGCGCAGCGCGCTCTGGGGTATGCGCAAATTTTGGCGATGCGCGCTGGCACTCTGTCTGAAGACGAAGCGAAGGAAGAGACAAAGAGAGCTAGCCGCCAATATGCCCGGCGCCAAGAAACCTGGTTCTCTCGTGACCAAAGAATTCAATGGGTAGCCACACATCAACCTCGACTCGAGACCATCCTAGAAAAGATAAACTCCTAGCCTGATGAGTTCACCGATAATCGCCACATATGGCCACGGAACCGAAAATGATTTTGTCATTCTCTTTGACCCTGATTCGCAGTATTCAATTACCCCAACTCAGATAGCTGCCATCTGCAACCGTAGCTCAGGCATCGGCGCCGATGGTTTTATTCGAGCCACTAAGCCCGATGGAAAATGGTTTATGGATTACAGCAATTCTGATGGGTCGATCGCTGAAATGTGCGGAAATGGTATTCGCGTGATGGCTCGCTACCTAGTAGAACGAGGCCATCAGCCAGAGGGTATCTTCGCTATCAATACTCGCGCCGGCGTTAAACATTTACGTGTTCCCCTTGAAGGAGATATCTCAGTAAATATGGGGCAAGTTACTGACGAGATGGAAGAAATCGAGGTAACTCACAATGGAGCGACTTACTCAGGGTTTAATATCAGCGTTGGAAATCCACATGCAGTTGTCTTCATCGATAGCCTGGAAGAAGTAGGCGCACTTGAAATAGCGCCCCTTGTTTCACCGCGATCTTCTTATCCAGAAGGTGTCAATGTTGAGTTTGTTGAACTCATGGCCAATAACGAGGCCCGTATGCGAGTTCATGAACGGGGCAGCGGTGAGACTCGTTCATGCGGAACAGGCACCTGCGCAGTTGCGCTTGCTGCAACTCTTCATACTCGTGGAACGTTGCCGAGCCGTTGGACCATCTATCCACCAGGAGGACGTTTGATTGTTGATATCGATGGTCACTCAAATGCAACCCTGATTGGACCTGCTGTATTGATTGCAGACCATGACATCTCAAAGTATTTGGCGTAATGACGACCCCCGAAGATAGCTATGACAAGTTATTTGATGAGCTGCTCCGTGAATCAGCACGCGCTGCGGCAGATTTCGATGCTGATGAAAATAGTTACCAAGAAGATTCTCAGCAAGAGCTTGTAGATCGCCACGCACTTCGTCGCGTTAAAGGTTTTTCAACAGAACTTCAAGATATTTCCGATGCTGAGTATCGCCAGCTCCAGCTGGAGAGAGTTGTACTTGTAGGTGTTTGGACTGAAGGCAGCGCTGAGATGGCCGAAAATTCTCTCGCAGAACTCAAGGCGCTTGCCGAGACTGCGGGTTCTGAAGTATTAGAAGGTTTGATTCAACGTAGAGATAAGCCTGATCCTGCTACCTACATCGGTTCAGGAAAGGTAGTCGAACTACGACAACTCGTTGTCTCAACTGGTGCAGATACTGTGGTCTGCGATGGCGAACTTTCTCCTTCTCAACTTCGAACATTGGAAGAGAAGTTAAAGGTCAAAGTTGTCGATCGAGTCGCTCTCATTCTCGACATCTTTGCCCAGCATGCCAAAAGTAAAGAAGGTAAAGCTCAAGTTGAATTGGCGCAGATTGCATATCTTCTGCCACGTCTTCGCGGTTGGGGTGATTCACTTTCACGTCAGGTAGGAGGTCGTGCTGCAGGGGGTGCAGGTATCGGTGGCCGTGGACCTGGTGAAACTAAGATTGAGACGGATCGTCGCAGAATTCGCGACAAGATGGCAAAGCTACGACGCGAGATTGCTGAGATGAAAGTCTCGCGCGATACCAAAAGACAAGAACGTAAACGCAACAATATTCCTTCAGTTGCCATAGCTGGGTATACCAATGCTGGTAAATCTTCACTTCTCAATGCGCTCACTGGTGCTGGAGTGCTGGTGGAGAACGCTCTCTTTGCAACCTTGGATCCCACAGTTCGCAAATGCGAAACTACTGAAGGGCGCGTCTACACTCTCTCCGACACAGTCGGTTTTGTCCGCCATCTTCCACATCAGCTCGTAGATGCCTTTAAATCAACGCTCGAGGAAGTTTCTGGTGCGGATTTGATTGTGCACGTTGTTGACGGTTCGCATCCTGATCCCTTTGAACAGATTCGCGCCGTCCGCCAAGTTATTGCTGAGATTGGTGGGGGAGATATCCCCGAAATTATCGCAATCAACAAGGTCGATATTGCTAGCCCTGATGTTGTTATGGAGATTCTGCGTAAAGAACCGAATAGCTATGCGTTCTCCGTCAGATCAGGGTTTGGAATCGATGGCCTTGTCCATGCAATTGAAAAATCGCTGCCACATCCTGCGATTGAAATCTCCACAGTGATTCCGTACCACCGAGGAGATTTGGTCAGCGCTATCCATGAAACTGGAGAGATCTTGAGCGAAGAGCATTTGGCGCATGGAACTGCGATTCACGCCTATGTTGATGGTGGATTGGCTAAAGCCATCGAAATTGCCACCTCAAAGGTGGAATAAACGCGACACGCCGAGGGTTGTAACCTCCATAGAGCCGCTCTATGCGCGACTATTCGCGCAGGTTAAGGCACAAGTAATGGAAGCGAGGTGAGAGCAGTGGCAACAGATTACGACACACCCAGGAAGACCGATGAGGAACTTCATGAGGAATCGTTAGAAGAACTCAAGGCTAAGCGCGTAGATGCGCAATCAGGTCAGATTGATGTGGACGAAGCAGAAGCTGCAGAGAATCTTGAACTTCCAGGTGCGGATTTATCAGGCGAACAGCTAGCGGTCAGAGTTGTTCCGGTACAGGTTGATGAATTTACATGTTCACGATGCTTCTTGATCCATCACATCACACAACTTGCTAAGGGCGAAGGCGCTAAAGCAGTCTGTAAAGAGTGCGCGTAAGTTCTTCAGATTTTCTTACGCTGATTAACCAGTAGGGAACGCTATCTCTTTCATCGCTCAGGACAATCTTTACCCCTGTCGGAATCCAGAAAGCAAGAGATAGAAATGCAGCTGGATCAGCATCTCGAGTGCGCATTCGGCGCATATCCTCGCCGCTTAGCGCAGATACCTCTTTGAGATACTTAATCTCTATATGAGCAGCTCCAACTCGTAACTCTTTGCCATCGAGGGTGATTTCAGTACGCCAACGAATTGCAATTGCGATAATTCCGACAGTGGCGGCGATCCATGAAATCAGCGCGCTGCGGTTATCGAGCGCGGCCCAGATCGCGATAACCAGAGAGAGAAACATGAAGTAGATAAAGCCCAGCACCCAGAGTGGGGGACGAATCACTTCGCGGAAGACCATGCGCGCTAGGTTATCTTGCAATTCTCTCCTTATGCACTCCATGAAGTAACCTTGCTACATGAGTCGCGTTCCCAGTACAACGCCTCCTGAAGGGGCGCTCATCCCAGAGCGACACCCGCAATCACCAGAAACGGGAACTCAAATCCCATCCCACTTCAAACATTGCTTTGGTTGTGGAGAGCTTCACCCAACTGGCTTACATCTTGTTGCGCACGTTGGTGAGGGCGCTGATATCACCGCTGAATTTATCGTGACAGAAAATCATCAAGGCGCACCAGGGCTGGCACACGGCGGTCTCTTATCTCTTGCCTTCGATGAAGCGCTTGGAAAGTTGATGTGGTTGCTTCGCGCACCTGCTGTTACTGCTCGTTTAGAAACCGATTTCCTCAAGCCAGTTCCAATCGGAACCCGCCTTCACATTACTGCGCGCATTACCGGACAAGTAAATCGGAAGGTTTACTCTGAAGCAGAGGGCAGACTCGGTGGACCAGATGGTGAAATTGCAGTTCGTGCCGCTTCACTCTTTGTCATCGTGCCGATGAAACACTTCCTTGAGAACGCACCGGCTGAGTATTTAGAGACTATGCGTAAAAATCCAGAACTACTCTCTTTTGTTGATCCAGAGTTTGATATCAATCCATGAGTGCTATCAAAGTTTTGATTACGCGGCTAGATCCTGATCTTCCGCTGCCGAAGTATTCCAAGGGGGGAGATGCTGGAGCAGATATCGTCTCTCGTATCGATATAACGCTGGCACCTGGTGAGCGTGCACTTGTTCCTACTGGAATCTCTATCGCGTTGCCAGATGGCTATGTCGCACTTGTGCATCCGCGCTCAGGTCTTGCGATCAAGCATGGTGTCACTATGGTCAACGCTCCCGGCACGGTCGATGCCGGCTTTCGCGGAGAGCTACAGTGCATCATGATTAATCACGACCCACACGAAAGCGTCACATTTAAACGTGGTGATCGTATTGCGCAATTAGTCTTCCAAAAAGTAGAGCGCGCTGAATTTATCGAAGTAGAAGAGTTACCTGGTTCAGGCCGTGGCACCGGCGGCTTTGGATCCACGGGGCGCACATGAGTCAACAAGAAGATCGAGAGAAAGTACTCAGCGCCTTTGGTGGGAAGAAGGGACTGATTGATTCGGGTATCCCAACAATCATCTTCCTCATTGTTTTCAATGTTACAGATGAGTTGCAGAGCGCCCTCTTTGCATCTATCGCAGTTTCAGCAATTCTTACCATTACGCGCTTGGCGATGCGCGATACCGTTCAACACGCCGTGAGTGGATTTATCGGAGTATTGATTTGCGCCTGGTTTGCCAACCGAACTGGTAACCCCAGCGATCTCTACATTCCAAAGCTTCTCACCAACTTGGGTTACGGCACCGTCTACCTCATCGCTAATTTAGCTGGCTGGCCAATACTCGGCCTCTTGCTCGGACCGATTCTTGGCGAAAACCTCAAGTGGAGAAACCATCCCGAGCGAAAGCGCGCTTACATGCTGGCCAGTTGGCTCTGGGTGGCGATGTTCTTTACTCGAATCGCTGTGCAGTATCCGATTTACAGAACTGGAAATGTGAATCTCTTGGGCACGGTTAATTTGGCGATGGGCTATCCGCTCTTTCTAGCAACTGCATATGGGTCCTGGCAGATTATTAAGAACGCGCCACCTATTCCGGCTGAGCGAACAGATACTACTGAGCGATAAAGCAGCCCTTGATCTGATCTTCAGCTTCGGCTGAGGCAACGAAGAGAAGTTCATCGCCGGCGGTAAAGACATCACTGGAAGTCGGTGCAATAACGCGGCCATCGCGGACAATAGCTGCAAGAGATGCATCATCTGGAAGCGTTACTTCTTCTACAGTCTTTCCAATACAGATGGATGTATCTGGAAGTGTAATTTCAACAAGATTTGCTTGGCCTTTTCTAAATGAGAAGAGACGCACTACATCTCCGACGCTCACTGCTTCTTCAACGAGTGCGGCGATAATTCGTGGGGTAGAGACGGCAACATCCACACCCCATGATTGATCAAAGAGCCATTCATTCTTAGGGTGGTTGATACGTGCGACCACGCGTGGCACGCCATACTCGGTCTTTCCAAGGAGCGCCGTCACAAGGTTGACCTTGTCATCACCAGTTGCTGCAACTAAGACCTGACACTTATTGAGTTGGGCATTATCAAGAGCGGCGATTTCGCAGGCATCTGCCATCAACCATTCTGCATCTGGAACAGAGTCAATCTTGAGCGCCTTTGGATCGCGGTCGATCAGCAGAACTTGATGACCGTTATCGAGAAGTTCGCGAGCGATAGCTCGACCCACATTTCCGGCGCCGGCGATTGCAATTCTCATAGGTTAATTCCCTGGCCCTTGTGTAAGTGCGCTTTCAGCGATTGCCATCTTGTCATCCTGAATTGTCATATGGACCAGATCGCCATCTTGAAGAACTGTGTGATGTTCTGGAATAAGTCCTTCACCGAGGCGCGTAAGAAACGCTACGCGAGCCTCTGTGGCTGCTTCGAGCTCTGTGATGGGGCGACCGTACCAATCAAGGTGAGGATGAACTTCGAGAAGTTGCACGGTTCCGGTGGCATCGCGCCACTCAGAACGCGCACCACCTGGTGCGATGCGACGCAAGATTTGATCGGTAGCCCAAATAACAGTTGCAACTGTTGGGATACCCAGGCGTTGATAAATTTCTGCACGGCCTGGGTCATAGATACGAGCCACGACATTGGTAACGCCATAGCTTTCGCGAGCTACGCGCGCCGCCAAAATATTTGAATTATCACCGTTGCTAACTGCCGCAAATGCTTCGGCGCCTTCAATGCCTGCTTCGAGCAGAGTATCTCGGTCGAAGCCAACACCGACCACAGTGCGGCCCTTAAAGTCTGGGCCGAGGCGACGGAAAGCTTCCTTTGATTGATCGATGACTGCAACTGAATGTCCGGCTGCTTCTAATTCAATTGCGAGTGAGGATCCCACTCGACCGCAACCCATGATTACTACGTGCACGGGACTAACTTACTACTAGGCTAGCCATTATGTCTCCACACAGTCGAAAAGCTTTATCCGTTGGAGACCGCTTTACCGTCACAATTGAAAAAATCGCTCATGGTGGCCACTTTATTGCGCGCCATGAGGGCGCTGTGATTTTTGTGCGCCACGCAATCCCAGATGAGGTCTGCACCATTGAAATTACCAGTGTGGGTTCTTCATTTAATCGCGCTGATGTCATCTCGGTAGAAAAAAGCTCCGCCGATCGCGTCACCGCTCCTTGCAGATACGCGCATCGCCAGGGCTGTGGAGGTTGCGACTTTCAACATATTTCGCTGGATCGACAACGAGCGCTCAAAGGTGATGTCATCACAGAACAGTTTTCTCGTATCGCCAAAATGGAAGTTTCAGTAGAAGTTGAGGAGGTTGCCGGACCTCTTGGGTGGCGCACCCGTTGCACTGCTGTAACGACCAAGGCTGGTGCGCTCGGTTTCTATCAAGCCAGAAGCCACTCGATTACTCCGGTGGATGATTGTCGAATTCTTGTCCCAGAAATGAAATTCGCAGAGCTAGCTGCACGCGGCGCCAAAGGTGATCAGCGTATTGAGATCTCGCTTTCGAATACAGGCGAACGAACAGTTGCAACTGCGAACACTCGTGAAGAAACTCCAGTAAGAACATCAGATGGTCCAGATGTGGCGCACTATGAAATCGCCGGAAGGGTATTGGAGGTAAGTCAGAAATCATTTTGGCAGAGCCATAAAGATGCGCCTCGAGTTTTAACAGAGGTTGTTAAAGAGTTTGCCCAAGCAGTTCCTGGGGATCACGTACTTGATCTCTATGGGGGAGTAGGGCTCTTCACGGCGGCGCTGCTCGCGGAGGTCGGAAGCGAAGGTGCAATCAATCTTGTCGAAGGCAGCAAGAGCGCAACGGCTGATGCGCGCAGAAACTTTTCAGAAGATTCAGTTGTAACTGTCCACACAGGCGATGTCGCAAAAATTCTGCCGCGCTTTAGCAAGGCGAACGTCATAATTCTTGATCCGCCTCGAGAAGGGGCGGGCAAAGAAGTAGTTGAGCAATGTGCGCGTCTGCAGCCGCGAAAGATTGTCTACGTTGCCTGTGACCCGGCGGCGCTGGCGCGCGATGTCTCATACCTGCGCGAAAACGGGTATTCACTCCAACAGCTCCGCGCCTTCGATCTCTTTCCTATGACACATCACATCGAATGTGTTGCGCTCCTGACTTTAGATAAGGTATCTTGACGTCAAGATACTTATGAAAGAAGGCTCGGGATGAGTAAGAACTCCCTCGGTACCAAAAAGAACCTCTCTGTTGCCGGTAAAGATTATGAAATCTTCGATATCTCAACCTTGGCAGCTGCAAAGGATCTTCCTTTCTCACTCAAGATCCTTCTAGAAAATCTCTTGCGCACCGAAGATGGAGCCAACATCACCGTCGATCACATTAAGGCGCTAGCCGAGTGGGATCCATCCATCGAGCCAGATACTGAAATTCAATTTACCCCTGCCCGCGTTGTTATGCAGGACTTCACCGGCGTTCCTTGCGTTGTAGATCTTGCAACGATGCGTGAGGCAATTGTTGAGCTAGGCGGAGATCCAGCAAAGGTCAATCCACTAGCTCCAGCAGAACTCGTCATCGATCACTCAGTTATCGCCGATGTCTTTGGCACTAAAGATTCTTTTGAGAAGAACACAGATATTGAATACGAGCGAAACCGCGAGCGTTATCGCTTCTTGCGTTGGGGCCAAGGCGCATTTGATGAGTTTAAGGTCGTTCCACCTGGAACTGGAATTGTGCACCAAGTAAATATCGAATACTTAGCTCGCGTAGTCATGACTCGTACCGTCGGAGGAGTGCTTCGCGCGTATCCCGATACAGTCGTCGGCACAGATTCTCATACAACAATGGTCAATGGCCTTGGAGTTCTCGGCTGGGGAGTAGGCGGAATTGAGGCAGAAGCTGCTCTGCTAGGTCAGCCAGTGTCCATGCTCATTCCACGCGTCGTTGGATTTAAATTATCTGGCGAACTTCCAGTCGGAACAACCGCAACTGATATGGCCCTGACAATTACTGAGATGCTGCGCAAGCATGGCGTTGTTGGCAAATTTGTTGAGTTCTACGGCCCAGGAGTTGTCTCGGTTCCGATGGCTAACCGAACAACAATTGGAAATATGTCGCCAGAATATGGTTCTACCTGCGCCATCTTCCCAATTGATGAAGAGACTCTTCGCTATCTTCGCCTGACAGGTCGCACAGAAGATCAAGTAGCGCTTGTTGAGAAGTATGCGAAGGCGCAGGGAATGTGGCATGACCCAGCTGCTTCTCCTCGCTTCTCAGAACATATCGAGCTCGATCTTTCTACTGTTGTTTCATCTATCGCCGGACCAAAGCGTCCGCAAGATCGCATTTCTCTGACTGCATCAAAGAGCGCATTTGAAAAAGTATTGCCTTCTTACTTCACCGAGAAGACTGGAAAGAGCTCATACCCAGTTAAAGTTGGCGAGAAGGCGACCACAATCAAGAATGGCGATGTTGTCATCGCATCCATTACTTCTTGCACCAACACTTCTAATCCATCAGTGATGATTGGCGCAGCGTTGCTTGCTAAGAAAGCGGTTGAAAAGGGGCTTACCTCAAAGCCGTGGGTGAAGACCACTCTGGCTCCAGGATCTAAAGTCGTTACAGATTATTACGATCGCGCTCAACTCACCCCATATATGGAGGCGCTTGGCTTTAACTTAGTCGGCTACGGATGCGTGACCTGTATTGGTAACTCTGGACCTCTACCTATTGAGATCAGCAAAGCGGTCAACGAGAACGACTTGGCTGTAACGGCTGTTCTTTCAGGTAACCGCAACTTCGAAGGAAGAATTAGTCCAGATGTAAAGATGAATTATCTGGCATCGCCTCCACTCGTAGTTGCGTATGCCCTTGCTGGCACCATGGATCATGATTTTGAAAAGGATTCACTTGGCAACGATAAGGATGGCAACCCAGTTCTTTTGAAAGATATCTGGCCATCAGCTGCTGAAATTCAAGCAGTCATTGACTCCTCAATTTCATCTGAGATGTTTACTAAGGATTATGCAACAGTCTTTGAAGGCGATCACCGCTGGAAGTCACTTGATACTCCTACAGGAAAAACTTTTGAATGGGATCCACAGTCAACATATGTCCGTAAGCCGCCATATTTTGAAGGGATGCCGGCACAGCCAGAAGCTGTGAAAGATATTTCTGGAGCACGTGTATTGGCGATTCTTGGTGATTCCGTCACAACAGATCACATCTCACCTGCTGGAAATATTAAAGCAGATTCACCAGCCGGAAAGTATCTGGAAGCGCACGGAGTAGATCGTAAGGACTTTAACTCTTATGGCTCACGTCGCGGAAATCACGAGGTAATGATTCGCGGCACATTCGCCAATATTCGCCTCAAGAATCTATTGCTTGATGGCGTCGAAGGTGGCTTCACACGTAACTTCTTGAGTAATGGTGATCAGAGCACAATTTATGATGCCTCTGTTGCTTATCAAGCAGCTGGCGTTCCTCTCGTTATTCTTGCTGGCAAAGAGTATGGATCGGGTTCATCACGTGACTGGGCTGCTAAAGGAACTGCTCTTCTTGGCGTGCGTGCTGTGATTGCAGAAAGTTTTGAACGTATCCATCGTTCTAACTTGATTGGAATGGGCGTTCTGCCATTGCAATTTACTAACGGAGAAACTGCGCAGACACTTGGCCTCAATGGTGATGAAGTGTTTTCAATTGCTGGGGTAACAGCTCTTAATAGTGGCGCTATCCCTAAAGAGGTCACCGTGACTGCGGGGGATAAGGTTTTCAAAGCCAAGGTACGTATCGATACGCCAGGTGAAGCGGATTACTATCGCCACGGCGGAATCATGCAGTACGTACTGCGCCAACTGCGTGGCTAATCTAGACTAAACCCTATGCTCGAATCTCTCAATGGACCAGACGATCTGCACGGGCTTACCCCTGAACAGCTCACTGGGCTCTCTGAAGAGATTCGCCAATTTCTTATCACCAAGGTTTCAAAGACAGGTGGCCATCTAGGACCCAACTTGGGCGTAGTTGAGTTAACGATTGCGCTCCATCGCACCTTCGATTCTCCAAAAGATGTCATCCTCTTTGATACAGGACATCAGTCATACGTCCATAAAATTCTTACTGGCCGCGCAAATCAATTTGATCAACTCCGCCAGCGAGGTGGAATTGCCGGATATCCCAACCGCCGCGAAAGCGAACACGATGTCATTGAAAACTCTCACGCCTCAACTGCGCTCTCTTGGGGAGATGGAATCTCGCGTGGCTTCACTCTGACCGGACAGACGGATCGCCATGTTGTCGTCGTTGTAGGCGATGGCGCTCTTACCGGTGGAATGTCATGGGAGGCGCTCAATAACATTGCAGCAGCCGAGGATCGTAATTTGATGATCGTCGTTAACGATAACGAACGTTCCTATTCACCAACTATAGGCGGGCTAGCAACTTATCTTTCAACGCTGCGCGTTACCCAAGGCTATGAACGATTCTTAGATTGGGGCAAGGAAGTTCTCTCAAAGACCCCTGTTGTTGGCGCGCCGATCTACGAAACTCTCCACGGCATGAAGAAGGGCATCAAGGACATTGTTGCTCCGCAAGGAATGTTTGAAGATCTTGGGTTGAAATATGTTGGTCCAATCGATGGGCATGACATTGCTGCGATGGAGCGAGCTTTTACTCAAGCAAAAGAATTTGGCGAGCCAGTTCTCGTTCATGTCATCACTGAAAAGGGGCGTGGCCACAAGCCGGCTGTCGCAGATGAAGCTGAGAAGTTCCATGCAGTGGGTGTCGTCGATCCTGAGACAGGAACGCCACTGTCCAAATCGGTCACCAGTTGGACCAGCGTCTTTGCTGATGAGCTGATTGCTTTAGGACGCACTCGCAAAGATATCATTGCCATTACCGCTGCTATGTTGGGGCCAACTGGTCTGGATAAGTTTGAGAAAGAGTTCCCGGATCGCACAATCGATGTCGGTATCGCCGAACAACATGCAGTAACTAGCGCTGCCGGACTCGCCTTCGCTGGCATGCATCCTGTAGTTGCTGTCTACTCCACATTCCTTAATCGCGCTTTCGATCAATTACTTCTCGATGTAGCGCTTCACAAGGCTGGAGTTACCTTTGTCTTAGACCGCGCTGGAATTACTGGTGATGACGGGCCGTCACACCACGGCATTTGGGATTTAGCGCTTACCGGAATTGTTCCAACTCTTCACGTTGCAGCTCCTCGTGATGCGGCACGTTTGCGCGAAACGCTCCGCGAATCTGTAGAGATTAGCGATGCGCCTTCTCTTATCCGTTTCCCAAAGGGCGCAGTGCAAAGTGATATTCCAGCCTTTGAAAGACGTGATGGAGTTGATGTTCTCTATCGCGGTGAGAGTGCAGATGTTCTCCTAATTAGCGTGGGATCAATGGCAGCTATCGCTGTTGAAGCAGCTTCACAGGCTTACCGTGAGGGCGTTGGCGTCACAGTTATCGATCCACGTTGGGTCAAGCCACTACCGCAGACCTTGGTTTCAATGGCGCAACGTTACAAGAGCGTTGTTGTTCTAGAAGATGGAATTCGACATGCTGGAATCGCAAGTTCTATCTCGGAGCTATTCCGGGAAGCAGGGCTTAACGTTGCTCTTCATAGCATCGGTGTTCCACTTGAATTTATCGAGCACTCAAAGCGCGCTGAAATTTTAGAAGACCTTGGGATTACAGCTCAGAAGATTTCACGCGACATTGTCGAGTGGAGTTCTACTGTGGAAGAGATGCAATTCCCGGCGCATGAAAACGCTGACCGCAAACAGACTCGCTAATTCCTTCACGATCTAAGTACGGCAAAATTCCACCGAGATGCATCGGCCAACCTGCGCCCATCAACATGCAGAGATCAATCTCTGCAGGAGTTGAGACAACGCCTTCATCGAGCATCATTCGCGCTTCTTCAGCAAGAGCCTTCAGTGCGCGTGCGCGAACCTGCTCGGCAGTTGAGGGAGTGGTTCCCTTATGAACAAGTGCAAGAGCCGCTGGATTAGGACCAAAGCTGCCATCTTCATTCTTGATATAGAAGGTCTTTACGCCTTCCTTGACCATCGCTTGCATCGTAGGGGAGATGCGATAACGCGGACCAAGATTTTCATGCAGGGTTTCAGCAACATGAAGTGCAACGCCTGGTCCAACGAGACCAAGAAGTTCAAATGGTGACATCGGGAATCCGATAGAGCGCATTGCGTTATCAGCAGTGGCTGGATCTGTTCCTTCATCGACAGCATCAGTAATTTCGCCCATAAAGCGCGTGAGAAGTCGATTTACAACAAAACCAGGTGCATCTTTACAGATAATCATGGTCTTCTTGAGTTCTTTACCAATGCTGACAGCTGTTGCAGTCGTTGCATCATCTGTCTTTGAGGTGCGAGCGATTTCAAGAAGTGGCATGACAGCAACAGGGTTGAAGAAGTGGAATCCAACAACTCGCTCAGGATGTTCTAGCCCTTCGCTCATACGTTCTACTGAGAGCGATGAGGTATTTGTGGCCAAAATACATTCTGGCCCCACGATCTTTTCAAGCTTCTTAAAGAGATCTTGCTTGAGCGATAGCTCTTCAAAGATGGCCTCAATGATGAAGTCACATCCAGCGAATGCGCTCTGATCTGCGCTTCCGCTAACGAGAAGAGATAGTCGAGCTGCTGATTCTGCGCTCATACGTTTCTTCTCAACTAATTTTGCTAGTTCGTTGCGAACCCAGGCAACGCCCTTATCTGCGCGCTCTTGGTCGATATCAGTCATGACGACTGGACATTTGAGATTACGCACAAGAAGAAGTGCGAGTTGTGAGGCCATGAGACCTGCTCCAACAACGCCGACTCGTGAAACCTTTCGAGCAAGGGCGGGTTTTGGCGCACCCTCTACTTTTTTGCGCTTCTTCTGAATCAGATTAAATGCATAGAGAGAGGCACGAAGAGGATCCGACATTGTGAGATCTGCCAGAGTGGCATCTTCAGCATCAAAACCTTCGCCCTTTGTATTCTTCTGGGCAGCCTTAATCAACTCAAGAGCCTTCATAGGTGAGGCAATCTCTGCGCCTCCATACTTTTTGAGAGCAGCAGCGCGTCCTGCAGCGAGTGCGCTATCCCAGGCTGGATCGTTTGAGTAATCCTTACGTTCAATCTTTGTAGTTCCATTGAGTACAGATGCAACGAAGGCGACAGATTTTTCAAGAAAATCAGCTGGTTCATAGACCGCATCCACTACGCCAAGAGCTAGTGCATCCTTAGCTTTCATCATGGTGTTGTTGTTGAGCGCGTTATGGATAATGACCTGCACAGCTCGCTCTGGTCCAATCAACTTGGGCAAGATCGTAGCGCCGCCCCATCCTGGAACGAGTCCCAAGAAAACTTCTGGCAGGGCCGTAAAGGCTGTCGTTGCAAGGGTGCGATAGTTGCAATGAAGTCCAACTTCTAAGCCGCCACCGAGGGCAAGTCCATTGATGAAAGCGAAGGTTGGAATTCCGATTTCATCAAGACGTCTAAAGACATCGTGGCCAAGTTTTCCAATGGCGAGAGCTTGTTCACGCTTTGCCAAATAGGAGAGCGCCGATAGATCCGCACCTGCTGCAAAGATAAATGGCTTGCCTGTAATTGCAATCGCTGCTGGCTTACGGGACGCAGCATCTGTTATTGCCTCATTGAGGGCAGCAACAGATTGCGGCCCAAAGGTATTAGGCCGCGTGTGATCGAGTCCGTTATCCAAAGTAATGAGAGCAAGTGAGCCCTTGCCTCCGAAAGGAGCGAGGTCGACATCGCGAACAAGTGCATGGGTGATAACTTCTTCTGGAGCGCCCTCTGGCAGCGTGATTGCAGTCGTCATTACTTCTTTCCTCCTGTGTAGTGAGGGTTCTCCCAAATAACTGTTCCACCCATACCGAGACCGATACACATAGTGGTGATTCCATAACGTACGTCAGGCTTCTCTTCAAAGGTACGAGCCAAGTTGAGCATCAGACGCACTCCAGAGGAAGCAAGGGGATGGCCCACAGCGATAGCTCCACCATAAGGATTTACTCGCGGATCATCATCAGCGATTCCAAAGTGATCGAGGAACGCTAAAACTTGCACTGCAAATGCTTCGTTAACTTCAAATGCGCCGATATCTTCAATAGATAGCCCAGCCTTTGCAAGCGCCTTAATCGTTGAAGGAACTGGACCATAGCCCATGACTTCAGGTTCTACGCCGGCGAAGGCGAAGGTCACAAGACGCGCTTTGATTGTTAAGCCAAGTTCTTTCGCCTTATCTTCACTTGCCAGCAACGCCGCAGTTGCGCCGTCATTGAGTCCTG
>JACCDJ010752629.1_pt1 | contig 19445 bp, 17 predicted proteins | sample 7444481 | NCBI WGS metagenome assembly JACCDJ01 (sample SAMN15323435, study PRJNA562643) | freshwater metagenome | isolation source: river surface water | place: USA:Blue River Watershed | collected 2017-08-15 | reverse complement strand
TTCCAGATGCTACCAAAATACGTCAATATAGTATCTTAAATCACACACCTTTAATTCAAAAAATTCACCAAGAAATTTTACTTGCTGATGAGAAATTTGAATACAGTTGGGTAGAAATGAATATGCACTTCGACAATTGGTTTCAAACCATGATGAAGTGGGATTTTGTAATTGACTACTCGATTTTTGAGGAGCCAGATTTTCAACAACAAAAAGAGTTCTTAGAAAATTTGTTCTTTGCCTTTGTTGATTCTCATGAGCAATTCAATGAAATTTTAGAAGACATTAATCCTTCTTGGCCCGACGATGCTTCAATTACTTACAGAGAAATCAGTAAAACAATTTCAGTAAACAAAAAAACCAGCGAAATTGCATTGTCTAAATCTATTCCTTTGAATGATGAAGATTTGATTTTTGGTTTCAATTTATTGCGTTATACCATCAGAAATTCTGAGAAATTTGACCAAATGGTGAGTGAGGTGACCGACAATTGGGATCCTGCGCGTATTGCCATAATTGACTTATTGATTATCAAACAAACGTTGTCGGAGTTTTTATATTTTAATGAAATTCCTGTTAAAGTAACAATCAACGAGTATTTGGAAATTACCAAAAATTATAGCACACCAAACAGTTCCAAATTTGTGAATGGTATTTTAGATAAATTGCGCATTCAACTTGAAAATACGGGTCAAATTCAAAAAACCGGTAGAGGTTTGAGAGAAAGTTAATTATATTTGAAATTATGAGATTGAATAAATTTTATTTTGCAATTTTACTTGGTGTTACAATATTTGCTTGTTCACCAAGCAACAAGGAAATGGAAGCTGAAGATATTGAAAACAGCAATCCAGAAAACGCACCACAAAAAGTGGGTGCTGGTGAAATTAAATTCATAGATACACTGAAGGATTTTGGTAAAATTACCGATGGTGAAATTGTGGAACACACTTACAGATTTAAAAATGTAGGTAAAGTACCTGTGGCAATTTCTAAAGTTGAAGCTTCTTGTGGTTGCACAACGCCAGACTATACCAAAGATATTATCCCTCCAGGAGGAGAAGGTAAAGTTAAGGCTACTTTTAATAGTTCTGGATACGGGTATCCAGAAGCTCCTAAGGTAGAAAAAAGCGTGTCAGTTTATTTCGACGACTGTAAAACAGATTTGGTAATCTTGAAATTTACAGCAAACATTTACGCACCAGCAAAAGAAGGTGAAAACACCCCTTCTACCGACAATCATAAACATTAATAAGATGACACAATTGAATATTCTATTACAAGCACCAGCAGCAGGTGCGGGTGGCATGAACCCTGTGGTTTTGATGCTTATCATGGCTGTGATGTTCTTTTTTATGGTATGGCCGCAAATGCGTCGCCAAAAAAAGGCAAAAGCTTTCACTGAATCATTACAAAAGGGCGACAAAATTGTAACCTCTGGTGGTGTTCATGGCAAAATTTCTTCAGTAACCGATACTCAATATATCCTTGAAATTGAAGAAGGTAAAATGAAGATTGAAAAATCTGGTGTTAGCATGGAAATGACACAAGCTGCATATCCTGCACCAAAAGACTAAATTACATAAGTTATGCTTAAAGTGGGTATTACCGGCGGCATTGGAAGCGGTAAAACTGTTGTTTGCCAAATATTTTCAACCCTGGGAATACCCATTTATAATGCCGATAGTGAAACAAAACAATTGTATTTCACGAATCAACAATTAAAATCAGAACTCATTGATGCCTTTGGTGAACAATTTTATTTATCGCCAAATGAACTGAATAAACCCTTTGTTAGGGATTTGCTCAATGATCAGAAAACCCAAAAATTACTCAACAGCATTGTACATCCTGCTGTTTTTAGTCATTTCGAAACTTGGGTAAGTTTACAAACTTCTCCTTATGTTATCAAAGAAGCAGCCATTTTATTTGAAAGTGGAGCCAACAAAACCGTGGATTTGGTCATTGGCGTTGTTGCGAACCCGGAAATTCGAATGGAGAGAGTGATGAAAAGAGATTCTATGAACCGTGAAACAGTTCAAAAAATCATGGAACTGCAACTTTCGAATGAAGCATTAATTTCGAAATGCAATTATATCGTTACCAATAATGGTGACGAATCATTGATAGAGCAAGTACTCAAAATCAACGTGGAATTATTGCATCAAAGCACTCATTTCTAAAGCCAATTTCTTAGCTTCTTCACCAGCTTTTTCGGCATAATCTTCTCCGTTGCTGGCGTAAATGATTCCTCTAGAACTATTCACCAATAATCCAATTTCAGAATTTGCTGCTGCTTCAGTAATGTCTTTTAAACTTCCACCTTGAGCACCAACTCCAGGAACAAGTAAGAAATGCTCCGGTACAATTTTTCTTATTTCTGCAACAAGATTCGCACGAGTTGCACCAACAACAAACATGAGATTATCGGGGTTGCCCCATTTGCAAACCGTATTGATAACCCTTTCGTAAAGTTTTAATTCGCCCGTTTGTTGCAATTGGAAATCTTGGTGTCCCGCGTTGCTCGTTAAAGCCAAACAAATCACCGTTTTATCTTCAAATTCTAAGAAAGGCCTGAGGCTATCTTCACCCATGTAAGGAGCCACAGTGATGGCATCAAAATTCATTGTTTCAAAGAAGGCTTTGGCATACATAGAACTTGTGTTTCCAATATCACCTCTTTTGGCATCCGCAATGTTGAATGTTTCTTGTGGAAGATAACTTAATGTTTCTTCCATCCATTCCCAACCCTTGCTTCCATACTGTTCATAAAAGGCAGTGTTGATTTTATAGGCAGCGCTGTAAACTTTAGTGGCTTCAATGATATTTTTGTTGAATTCCAATAACCCTTTGCCGCTCTTTTCCAAGGAAATAGGCAATTTCCCGATTTCAGTATCCAAGCCTGTACACAAATAGCTTTTCTTCTGAAAAATGTGTTGAATGATGTCAGATTTTTTCACTTTCACTGCAAATAACGGAAATCATTTTGGGATTGGTTACATTTGTATTATGCGGAAATCTATCTTTTCGATAATTTTTATTTTATCAACCCAATTTCTTGGGGCCCAATTTGTACAAATTGGCTCGGGAAACTACTTAGGAAATTTTGCTGGTCCTATTAGAACAAATGCCTCACAGAAGGTTTTTAATAGTCGATATGCCTATATTTTTCCGAAATCGGTATTGGGTAACTTAACTCATGGCGATACAATACAATCGTTGGAGTTTTATAGAACAGATGGTCCGGCTTTCGACACTACTTGTAAGCTGAAAATTTGGATTGGCAATACAAATCGCGCCAATTTTGGCCCAAGTAAAGTCTCTTTTTTGTCAGAAATTTCAAATGCAACCCAGATTTATAATCAAAATCCTAAGAAACACATTGGAACCACAGAAAACTTTTATGAATTGCCATTCAGTACAAAATTTAGATACGATTCAACCCTTGGTGAAAATCTGACTCTGTATGTTGAATTCAATCAATTCGATACCATCAAAGGAGCTTTTAATTTTTATTTTGAGGGAAGTTTTAGCGTATCCGGTTACGCAACGCAACAAACGCAATTCAATACTGGAATTACTTTAACAGATAGTTTACAATTTATTACAGAATATCATCCAACCATTCGATTCAATTATCCGCGTTTTTCAAAAGATGCTTTCGTAAGAGGTGTTTACACCCTTGGAAAAATACCATTGCCTTTAGGGAATCCAGATAGTGTGAAGGTTTTGATTAAAAATGTAGGGAAGTCTGATCTCGTAAATTTCAAGTGTTTTACCAATTCCATTGGAGCAAACAAGTTGAAGGATAGCTTTACAATAAACCTACCAAAAGGACAGGAACGTTTTTTTGTAGTGCCTTCCTTGAATCCCTCAAAAAAAGGAATCGATACCGTTTTTGTGAATTGTGTGGATCAAAATTCTAGCAACAACAGCGAATCTTCGATTCGATTGGGTAACGAAAATATCTATAGTTATAGGGACATTACTCAAGGTCCAGCTCCCGGGGGAATTGGATTTAATGGTGCTCAAGGCGATTTTGTAGCGAGGTTTCAAAGCAGTGCATCAAAAGCAATTAATCAAGTTTCGGTTATGTTTGCGAGTTCTGGATTGAAATTCAAAATTGGAATTTGGAGTTACGACAGTCTGAAAGCTAGGCCTGGTAAATTAATTTACCAAAGCGATAGCTTAAAAACAGTCACAGGCACATACATCCTAGATTTAAAGAATCCAGTGAAAGTGAAGGGTTCTTTTTTTGTAGGGATCAGACAACTCGATTTAAACAACATTTCTTTTGGGTATCAAATTGAAGAGCCAATTAGACCTCAAACTTTCTTCTTTGCAGAGCCTTTGGGCGATACAAATTGGATAGATTTTCATCCTGTTGCTCCTTATAGATTTATCATCGAACCAAGGTTGCAAGCCGATTATGATATTTCCGCAATTGCTGCCATTCTTCCCTCCGATACTATCAATAAATACACCTCCGATACCATTGCGCCAATTGGGAAAATTAAAAACATTGGTTCGTACAAACCATCCGATAGCATTGACATTGTTTGTGAAATATGGGGTCAAAATTCAAGGCTTTATAGAAAAGTGATTCGCGACACTATTTCTCCGAACATTACCCGAACTTATACTTTTCCAAAAACATTTGTGCCAACAGAGCTTGGTCAACATAAATTACTCATTTTTTCTAAGTTTAAAGATGACCAGGTGAAAGATAATGACACCTTTATTAAACTATTTTATGTTGGATTAAAACAAGATGTAATGGTGAAAACGCTTCATGATCCAGCCATTGATTTTTTAACTTACGAATATCTAAAAGATACATTACAACCTTTGGCAACGATCATGAATGTTGGGTATGATAATTCTCCATCCTTTAAAACAAGATGCATCATTCTGCATTATAATAAAATAGTTTACAATCAAGCCATAACCCTTTCATTGCCTAAGTTTCAAACGAAAATCTTGTATTGGCCAACTTTCAAATGTACCGATACAGGAAAATTGAGGTTGATGGTGATTACTGAGTTGGCTGGGGATAAATTTACATTTAATGATACTCAAGCCCGTTGGATAGTGGTATACAAAAAAATAGATTTTGGAATTGATTCAATGATCTCACCATTGCCGAATAAGTATTATGCACAAAATGTAAGCATTCCAATAAAATTTGAAGCTTACAATGAAGGTATATTATCGTTGTATAAGGTTCCAATTCAGATAAAGATATTTGACCCGCTTAAAAACCTTGTTTATTTCGACAGTGTGCTTCCCGATATCGATGGCTATACATCTTTATCACTTTCGGCGCCAAAGTCCTTCAAAAGCTTTAAAAAGGGCGTTTATTCAATTTTAATCACCTGTAGAGGGAGTTACGACATTTATCCAAAGAATGATAGTTTAAAATCTACCTTTAATATTGGTTTGCCATACGACTATCAGGCGGTGAAGTTAAGTGTTGCCGACACAATGAGTATTGGTGCTGGTGGATACACCATTGGTGCCACCATCAAAAACAATGGCTATTTGAAGTCTGTTTCCAATTGTCCTGTCATTTGTGAAATATTGTATAACAACAAGCAAGTTTATTTTGAAATACTCAATGTAAATCTCGATACAGGAGCTCAAACAGCAATTAGTTTTTTCAAAAAATTTAATCCTTTGAATGCTGGAAATTATACTGTGATACTAAGAACTAATTTTCTTGGTGACATGTATCCCAAGAATGATACGCTGATTAAGAAGTTTTTTGCGGATATTGGAAAAGATGCATTGCCGGAAGAATTGATTTTAAGTGGTGGTCCTCAATATTATCTAGGGCAAACACTTCAAAATGTGTCACTCAAAGTGAGCAATCAAGGGCGTGACAGTTTAAAATCGGTTCAATCAAAAGTGGTTGTTTTGCATCAAAATAAAGTCGTTTATACTTCTGTAAATCAACTCGATACATTTGCGCCACGAAGTAGTGCTTATAATCTGTATGCCACTAATTTGCTCTTCAGCAAGATTGGAAATTATACTGTTTTAGGAATCACCTATCATCCAAATGATCAAAATGTTTTGAATGACACCATTGCCACTACTTTCGATGTTTTGGTTGATAGAGACTTAGCCATTATTAAATTAGATTCACCCGTGTTGAATCAAATTTATCAAACCAAACAAGGAATGTACCCAATGGTAAGAATTACAAATTTTGGCAAGGATTCAATGGTTAAAGCGGCAAGATTGGCCATTCAAATCACATCTTCTGCCACGCAAAATATGTGGTATTCAGATACGATAAATGTTTCGAATATCAATCCATCCGATAGCATTTGGGGAGTTTTTAGCAAAAGGCTCATGATGTCAGAAATTGGTTTGCATAAGGTGAAGGCTTATCTTATAAATCCAGTAGATTTAATCCCTGAAAATGATACTTTTTCTGGAATTTTCATGATCCAATTGAATCGCATTCAGGCGTTTGAAAACAAAATTGTGTCAATTAGTCCCAATCCCGTGAAATCGAATTTTACATTGAAATCGAAATCGATTATTTTAGGTTATCGTTTGGTTGATCAGCTAGGAAGGATTGTAGATCAAAAGGTTCTCGCGAGTCAAAATGTAAATTACGAAGGAAATCTGCCTTCAAAAATTGAGTCGGCGTTGTATTATTTAATTGTTGATACAATCGATGGAACATATTCTTGTCCTATTTTTGTAGAAAAATAAAATGAAACAGTTTCAATATTTAGGAATTTTAACAATTCTAATTTTTAATTCATGTGGTTTAATCAAGCCAACACCTCCAATGGATATGAACGCAGTGGTGGAAGTAAAACCATTGCCTGTTGTGGTTTCTCAGGTGAATATTCCTTTGGAAATTGATTTGATGCCATTCTTTAAAATGGCCGATGATAAAGTTGATAAAACATTTAAAGGATCCGACAAGCCTTGTCAAGGTTTGAGATATGAGTATAAATTGAATCGCTCTTCTTTTAACATTGAGGGAAAAGGAATTGGTCAATTGGGTTTAGGTTTGGATTTGCAATATGGAGCAAAAGGCGAATATTGCCCGATGTGTATCATGGATCAGTGTGCAACGCCGCCTGTAGGATTCCAAATTGGAATTGACGAACCAATGAAACGCGCAAAAATTGGAATTGATTGTAAATTTAAGTTATTACCTAACTATAAAATACAATCATCAACTTCAATCACTGAGTTAACTCCCGTTGATCCCATTAAAGTTATTTTCGGCTTTGATGTAACGAACATGTTATTGAATAGAATTAAGCCGTACTTGGGTGATTTATCGAAAATGGTTGATAAAGAAATTAGCAAGGTAGATTTAAAGCCATTCATTAAACCTGTTTTTGATCAATTGCAACAAGATATTTATATTGATAAAATTGGCTACTTAAAGATTCAGCCAAAGGAATTGTCATTGTCAGATTTGACATTTAATAAAAGCAAATTGAGTTTTTCAATTGGTTTAAAAGCAACACCGGCTATTCAGTCTACAAAATGGTCAACACCATTGGCTCCATTGCCTAATTTGGCTCCATATAAAGCGGCAGATGGTTTTGAAGTGTATACTGATGTAAGTATGAATTACGATTCTTTGGCAAAGCAAATTATGTCGTATTTGTCTAAAGAAAAGTTTGTAGTTGGAAAGGATTTTATCATTGTACAGAAGTTGCGTTTGTTTGCAGCAAAAGACAAATTGGGGGTTGAAGTATCATTCATTGGAAGTAAATCGGGCACTTTGTTTTTGTTAGGGGTTCCAACATTTGATGCGAACAAGAGAATCGTAAGTGTTAAAAATGTAGAATATGACTTGTCTACAAAGAATTTACTGTTAAAATCTGCAAAATGGTTATTGAATGAAACCATAAGAAAGAAGATGGAAGAGGCAATGGTGGTCGATATCACATCAACGCTTGCATCTGCTGAGAAGGGCATCAATGAGTCGTTAAATAAGAAATTAGATGGCGGAGTTTATTTGAAGGGAAATCTAAAGAAGTTAACAATTACAGATATTTCACCACGCCAATCTGAAATTTTGGTTAGGGTACAAATTAGTGGTAAAGTGGGCGTAACGATGCTCGACAAATAAACAGATAATTAAAACGTTATTACAACAAAAAAGGCGATCCATGGATCGCCTTTTTTTATGATTTGAGAGTTGGTATTAACCAATTCTTTCGATTAGATCTGCAACTCTTGAGCTATAACCAGTTTCGTTATCGTACCAACCAACAACTTTAGCGGTATTTCCAATAACCTGAGTTAGGTCAGAATCAAAAATACAACTATGTCTGTTACCAACGATATCGATACTCACGATAGGGTCTGTATTGTACTCTAAAATACCTTTTAAGCTAGTTTCAGAAGCAGCTTTCATAGCAGCGTTGATTTCTTCAACAGTTGCAGCTTTCTTCAAATTCACAGTGAAATCAGTTACTGAACCATCTGGAATTGGAACACGCATTGCATTACCGTTTAATTTACCTTTCAAATGAGGTAAAACCAATCCTACAGCTTTAGCAGCACCAGTACTAGTAGGTACAATGCTATAAGCAGCAGCACGAGCTCTACGCAAATCTTTATGAGGCGAATCTTGTAAATTCTGGTCAGAAGTATAAGCGTGAATGGTTGTCATGAAACCACTTTCAACACCAAAAGCTTCATCCAATACTTTCACCATAGGTGCTAAGCAGTTGGTTGTGCAAGATGCGTTACTCATGATTGTTTCAGTACCATCAAGAATGTTATCATTAACACCCAAAACAACAGTTTTACAATCGCCTGTTGCAGGAGCAGAAATCACTACTTTTTTTGCACCAGCTTCAATGTGAGCATTTGCTTTTGCTGCATCGGTGAAGAAACCAGTACTTTCAAGCACCACGTCTACACCCATTTCGCCCCAAGGAAGATTTTTTGGATCTCTCTCAGCCAAAGCTTTAATTTTTTTACCGTTGATAATCAAGTGTTGATCATCGTGAGAAACGGTACCGTTGAATTTACCGTGTACAGAGTCGTATTTTAACAAATGCGCCAATGTTGCATTGTCTGTTAAGTCGTTGATAGCAACAACTTCAACTCCTGGTTTTTCAATTAAAAATTTGAATGCGTGACGACCGATACGTCCAAATCCATTGATGGCTACTTTCATGATTGATGGTTTTTATTTAGTGGTGCAAAAATACAATTAATAATTTAAAAAACTTAACCTCTTGGTTTTAATGGCCTAATTTCTAAGTTAACGTGATGAAAATTGTTTGGAGATTTTAAAGCATAAACAATTTGTCCAGCCACATCTTCCGGCATCAGCATGTTGTCGTGGGCTTGAATGTTCTCAGAATGTCTGAAGAAATCTGTTTTTACAGAGCCTGGATAAACACATGTCACTTTTACGCCAAAATCTCTCACTTCTTTGTAAAGTGCGTCGCTGAATCCTCTAACAGCAAATTTAGTTGCATTGTATCCTGAAACTTGCGGATATCCCTCAAGTCCCGCAATTGATGAAATGTTGATGATATGTCCTAAGCCTTGTTTTTTCATTGATGGTAAAACCATTTTGGTGGCATAAAACAAACCGTTTACATTCGTATTAAACATGGTGTGCCATTGTTCAAGTGGCATATCTTCGCAAAATCCAAAATAACCCAATCCAGCATTGTTAATGAGGATATCAATTTTTTCATGCTTATCCAAAATTGTGTTAAAAACAGCCTCAACCTGGTCGAAATGTTGCACATCAGCCTTTAAACAAGTGTAGTTTTCATGAGAAATGGTACAACCACTTCTGCAAATTCCATAAACAATAGCTCCTTCAGCCAATAATTGTTCAACGCAACACAAACCAATTCCTTTGTTTGCACCAGTAATTACGGCTATTTTGTTTTTTAATTCCATCTTATTTATATGTTTAAATTGAGTATTTTTTGTATTTCACTTTCTTTCAAATTCCAATCGAAATCTACAGAAACACTTCTGTGTTTATTGATTTCAGAGGAATATTGGTATGTTTTATCATAGTAAACCAACAACTTATCAATCCATTTGTCGAATTCACCATTCTCTAAAAAGCTAATCGCTTCTGTTGCATTTTGACCACCTAGTTTCTTTTTGAGAATTGTTGTTTTCTCAATCAACAATTGAATGTCGAAATGCGCATACTCATGAATCAATCTGTTAATTCTGGTGTTTTTATCTACACGAACTTCAATGATTTTTGCATTTTGCATTTGATCCCAAAATTCTTGTGGCATGAAACATTGACCTATGAGTCTACTTTCGTTTTCTACATAAACCGGTTTACTTTTGTCTAAATCCATGATTGTGAGTCCTAACGAATTCTCGTAAGCCTCCGTGGACGGTTGTGGCGGGTACCCAAGTCCCCCAAAAGCGCTGCCCTTATGAAATGCCAAACCTTCTAAATCAATCATTTGCGCACCGTTTTTTTGCAAAATATGCAAAATTTCGGTTTTGCCACTGCCAGTGCTGCCACTTACAATTTTTAAATTTAAAGGGATGCTAAATTGGCTGTGAATATGATTTCTGAACGACTTATAACCCCCAAAAAGCAAACTTGGCTTTTGGCCACTCCAAGAATAAATGGTGGAACTAATTTGACTTCTAAGTCCGCCGCGCCAGCAATAAAACAATAATTTTTTTCCTTCAACTTCTGCCTCTTTGTACTGTTTGAATAGCTCAACCATTTTAGGGCCAATGAGTTCGAGACCTAAAGAAACAGCGTCTTCGCGACCTTTTTGCTTGTAGCAAGTGCCTATGAGTACACGATGTTCATTGGTAAGAAGTGGAATATTGATAGCGCCTGGAATATGCGCTTTTTGAAATTCAGATTCGCTGCGAACATCAACCCATTGAAACGCAGATTTTTGTTTTAAAGCGTCTTCAATATTGATTGATTTTACCGACATGTTAACCAACGATTTCTAACACCGACCTATATGCGAAAACCTTATCGCCATATTTCGCAAGTGTTTTAGATTGCAATGTTGGGCCAAATTCTGATCTGTAAAATTCTAATTTTTCGAAACTTTCACAAGTATATTGAATGGCATAGTTTATGCCTTCGTCGTCTTGTTCAGGATTGAAAAGTCTCAAAATTTTATATTCAAGAAAACAGCTAGTTTCCATAACCTCAGGAATATGCTCAGTTTTCATCCACTGAAGCCATTCCTCAGCCATTTCTTTTTCAACGTTACAAGTTACGTTGTAAATGATCATAATGCTTTAATGCGAATGTTATAGCTCTCCATGATAAGGTTTGCCAACAACTTTTTGCTTGCAGTTTCAGCAGTTGCAAAAGCTTCTGATTCACTGTTGGCTTCAATATCCATGGTAATAAATTTACCAACGCAAACTTCATTTACATTGTTTAAACCAATTGAAGGCATGCTGTGTGTAACGGCTTTACCTTGAGGGTCTAATAAACCTTTTTTAGGAAGGATTTCAATTTCAGCTAGGAATTTCACAGTGCAAAAATACCATAAATTCATCGTTTCAATGTAATTTAGCGAAAAATTATGAAGCGTTTTTCAAATAGTCTTTGGTTGGCACTTGGTTTATTGGCCTTGCTGTTGATTTTTGGTGTGTATTATTATGTAAAAAATGATGGTTTTAACTCTAATGTTAGTTCAGCGAATTCCCCACAAGAAAATCAAATAGATACCGCTGGAATGATGCAAAAGGAAGGCCTCGTTTTGTCGGATGCCGATTATGTAATTCAACAAACTGAAAAACCAGATTTATTGCTTTTAGGAAAATCGTATAAGACCAAATATACCAGTCTTTCTACCTTAGTGGCTGGTACTTCTCGCCCTGTTTTAGAGTTTATCAATGCCAATCAGTTGATACTTAAAGGTTCAATTATGAGTGTTTACAATCAAATTCCAAATGAAGATGGAGATATGGAGATTTTCGTGGGTATTCCTGTCAATAAAAAAATAAATACGACAGAATTTGAGTACAAAACGATTAAAGGAGGCAAGTTTCACAAGGCAACAATCAACTCAGAAATGGGAAAAGCTGCCAAAATTTGGAAAGTTGTTTCCGGCCAATTGATTCAAAATGGCCAAAAAATTACATTTCCTATTTTTGAATATCCTTCCGACTCAAGAAATAGCGAAATGACAACTGTCATTTCTCAGAGTAATTTGCTCATACCTGTAAAATAATTGAAATGATTATCCCTCCATATTTAACTAAAGGAGATACAATTGGCATCATTGCTCCTGCAAGGTTTATTCGACCAAGCGAGGTTTCTGCGTTTAGAAAGTGGGCGCAATCTTGTGGTTGGAAAGTTGTAACATCGCCAAATTTATTTGGAGAAAATCATCAATTCTCAGGTTCAATTGAAGAACGTGTGGCCGATATTCAATGGGCTTTTGAAAATCCTGAAATTAAAGCTGTTTTCTGCGCAAGAGGTGGCTATGGATGTACCCAGCTGTTAGAGTCATTGGAACATGTTGACTTTACGTCAAATCCGAAGTGGTGGGTTGGTTTTTCGGATATTACCACATTGCACTTAACGCTTCAGAATCAAGGTCTGGCATCGATTCATGGGCCTATGGTGATGCAATTTAATCTTGAAAATTCTTTTAATGAGTCAAATCAACGACATTTATACAATGCGCTATCAGGTTTTGCCAATCATGTAGGTTTGAGAAATTTAGAAGTTTTTAATCAATCTGATTTTGAGGGACAATTGGTTGGTGGTAATTTGTCGTTGTTATTTGCCCATAGTGGAATCGTCAATAAAAATTACGAAGGTAAAGTGTTGTTTATTGAGGACTTAGATGAATATTATTATCATATTGATCGCATGATGTGTTCATTAAAATTAGCCAAAACGTTTCAGGGTATCAGAGGGTTAATTGTGGGTTCTATGATAGATATGCGCGATAATGTCATTCCATTCGGAAAAAACGTAAAAGAAATTATTTTGGAACACCTTGAAAATGAAGGATTTCCAATTATTTTTGATTTCCCTTCAGGTCATGATAAGCAAAATATTGCGTTAAAATTGGGAATGAATTGTACCTTTGAAGGATATACTTTTTCACAAATCTAAATATTTTGATTTCTAGTAAAACCTATATCGCATTAACCAAGTTTGGCATCGTTGGCGGATTGTCATTTCTCATAGATATATCATTGTATTATTTATTGAGTCAGTTTTTACCAACTGCTGTAGCGAAAAGCTTAGGAATTGTTGTTGCTACCTACGTAAATTATCAATTAAATAAACATTGGACATGGGGCCAAAAAGATAGTAGCAAAGGTCGTTTGGCGAAATATCTTTTATTGTATTTGGTGAGTGGATTAACCAATGTTGCAACCAATGAATTTCTTCTTCATATGTTACCTGATGCCGAATTGGCTGCAAATTTGGTTGTTCCGAACACCAATAACATTATGAAACATATCTTTAGTGTTAAAATTGATAAGATTGCAGCGGTTCTTGGTGCTACAATTATGGGTATGGTGATTAACTTTTTAGGACAGAAACTTTGGGTGTTCACAGAAAAAGAGAATTAAACTCTTTTTCCTGAATTTCTATCGTTAAATTTGTAAAGTAATAAAACCTGCTTTGGCAGATTAATTAAATATATAATATGGCTTGTTCATCATGTGGTACTAAAAGTGGCGGTTGCGCACCCTCGGGGTGTCAGAGCAACGGAACTTGTGGAACAAGCGGCTGTAATGCATTAAATGTCTATGACTGGTTTAAGGACATGGACCTTCCAGATGGTTATAAACCATTTGATATTGTTGAAGTTAGATTTAAAGGCAGTCGCAAAGAGTTCTACAGGAACACTCATCAATTAGATTTATACACCGGCGATTACGTTGTGTGTGAGAGTAGTTTAGGTTATGATATTGGAACAGTTTCTGCCACCGGCGAAATTGTACGTCTTCAATTGAAGAAATATCGTGTTCGTGAAGATTCAGAAGAGTTAACACCAATTCTTCGTGTTGCCAATGAAAAGGATATTGAAAAGTATGACCTTGCTAAGGCTAAAGAAAATGCAACTTTAGAAAAGGCGAGAACCATTTCTTTTGAATTGAATTTGGCAATGAAAATCTCTGATATTGAGTTTCAAGGAGATGGTCGAAAAGTAATTTTCTTCTATACTGCTGAATCTCGTGTCGATTTCCGTGAACTCATTAAGCGATATGCTGAAGAGTTTAAGGTAAAAATTGAAATGCGTCACATTAGTTATCGTGAAGAAGCTTCGCGCTTAGGTGGTATAGGCGTTTGTGGTAGAGAATTGTGCTGCTCAACTTGGTTAACCGATTACAAACAAGTGAATACGGGTGCTGCTCGTTCTCAAAATTTAAGTATTAACATGGAAAAATTGGCCGGTCAGTGTGGTCGCTTGAAATGTTGCTTGAATTATGAGCTCGATATGTACTTGGAGGCAACGGAAGCTTTCCCTAAAGCTAAAATTGTAAAAATTGATACCGTTACAGGAACTGCTTTTGCCCGCAAAACAGACATCCTCAAACAATTAATGTGGTTCTCTTACGACGATAGTCAAACTTGGATTCCTTTGCCAGTTGAAAAGGTGAATGAATGCATGGAAGAGAATAAAAATGGTGTTCAAGTTGCTACGCTCACAGATTTGGCTCCCGCAAATGAAATATTGGCAAAAATTATTGCTGATGAAAAGGCCAACGACTTTATTGATAACGCTGAGTTATTGAAGGATAATGAATTTGAGGGACTTAAGAAGCTCGACAATCATAAAGGTCCAAGAGATAAAAATAATCGCAATAGGAATAACAATCAGCGTAGAGAGGGTGGTCAAAACAATCCCCAAAACCGCAACAATAGACCTGGTTTCGATAAAAATAAGCCAAATCCAAATCAACAGAATAAACCAAATAACAATCCTAACAAACCTGTTGGTGATGTTGCAAAGGGCCCAGTAAATCAGCCTACCGGACAAACGCCGAATGCCAATCCGAATCAACAAAATAGAAATCCAAACCAGAATAAGAATCGCAAACCTTACAATAAAAATAAGGGTCCGAGAAATAATGGTCCTGGGAATGGCAATGCAGGTGGAACACCTCCACCGCCACCACAATCATAAAAAAAAGCCGCTTTTAGCGGCTTTTTTTATCTTATTTTTTACGTTTCTTCTTTTCTTTTTTAGCAATCATTCCGCTAGCTTTTTTCATCTGTTCAGGTGTTAAAACAGCGTTTAATTCATTCTTGTGACTCTCTTGAATCGATTTTTTTCTTTGTTTAACTTCCGCTTTTAGCTGTTCTTTTTGCTGAATCATTTTAAGATTTGCTTCTTTTACTTTTGGAACTTGAGCCTCGGTTAAATTGAGGGACTTCTTCATTCTTTCTGTAAGTTTATCAGCTTTTTGTTCGGTTGTTAATTTGTCACTTTCTTCTGTTTGCGCATTAACCATACCGGTTAATCCAAGCGCAAGAATTACAAACATTGTTTTCATAAATTTTATTTTGGGTTAAAGACCTTTCAAGTTATAAACGAAGAAATTCGAATAAAGTTACATTTGGGGCCAAATGAGGCGGTTAATTCTACGAAACATCAACTATGTAGGCCCAAATGGATAAAATGTCCCTCAGAATAAGAGAAGTGGCAAATTTGAATGGATGTTATTGGGATGGCAAAAAAAACCCTTGACATAGTTCAAGGGTTTTTAATGAGTGTGTTATATTTTTAAATTTAATATGACAAATACATGCTTTTTTGCTTGTATAAGTCTCTAAATAAAGGATCTTTTAAGTCTTTAATGAATAAAATGGCCTCGCCAGTACTTTTCATTTCTGGACCTAATTCTCTGTTCACATTAGGGAACTTATCAAAGCTAAATACTGGTTGTTTGATTGCCCAACCAGCTGGTCGGTTTGGTATGTTGAAGTCGGTAACTTTGTTAATGCCAAGCATTACTTTCATTGCCATGTTTACATAAGGAACATCGTAAGCTTTACAAATGAAAGGTACAGTTCTTGAAGCTCTAGGGTTGGCTTCAATGACATAAACAACTTCATTTTTGATGGCAAATTGGATGTTCAATAATCCCTTAACATTTAAAGCTCTAGCAATTTTGTGGGTATACTCGTCCATTTGTGCCAAAACATTGTCGCTCAAATTGAAAGGAGGTAAAACAGCACTACTGTCGCCACTGTGAATACCAGCAGGTTCAATATGTTCCATCATTCCAATAATATGTACATTTTCACCGTCGGAAATACAGTCAGATTCTGCTTCTTCCGCACGATCTAAGAAATGGTCAATTAACACTCTATTCCCAGGCAAATCACCAAGCAATTTTACAACCGCTTTTTCTAAATCTTCATCGTTGATCACAATAACCATCCCTTGTCCACCGATAACATAGCTAGGACGAACGAGTACCGGATAACCAACTTTATTTGCAATTTTAATCGCTTCTTCAGCATCTAATGCAACACCGTATTTTGGGTAAGGAATTTCCAATTCAGCTAATAGATCGCTAAACCTACCTCGGTCTTCGGCAATGTCCATGTCGTTGTATGAAGTACCAATAATTTTAACCCCTTTTTCATGGAGTTTTTCAGCAAGTTTAAGCGCTGTTTGGCCACCCAATTGAACAACAACACCTTCAGGTTTCTCATTTTCAATGAGTTCCCATAAGTGTTCCCAATAAACAGGTTCGAAATAAAGTTTGTCGGCCATGTCGAAATCGGTACTTACAGTTTCAGGATTACAGTTAATCATGATTGCTTCATAACCAGATTCTCTTGCTGCCAAAATGCCGTGAACGCAAGAATAATCGAATTCAATTCCTTGTCCAATTCTGTTTGGACCACTTCCTAAAACAAAAACCTTTTTATTGTTTGTAAACACACTTTCATTCTCTTGTTCGAAGGTTGAATAGAAGTAGTTTGTAGGACTTGGGAATTCGGCACTACATGTGTCAACCATTTTGTAAACACGTTTGATGCCAATTTCTTTTCTTTTGTTATAAACTTCTTCAGCTTGAGTGTTTCCGCCCATCAGCCAAGCAATTTGCTCGTCGGAATATCCTTTTTCTTTTGCTGTTTTTAGAACTGAATAAGGAATATTGTCTACGTTAAATCTTCGAATTTCAGTGTCGGTTTTTACCAAATCTGCAATTTGTTCAAGGAACCAACGATCGATTCTGGTAATTTTTTGAACAGAAGAGATCGGAACACCAAGTGACAAAGCATCTTTGATTTGGAAAATTCTGTTCCAACTTGCATGCTCTAAACCATGAACAAGCTCCTCGAGGTTTCTGCTTCCTTTCCCATCTGCACCTAAACCATGACGCCCAATTTCAAGACTCTGACAAGCTTTTTGCAATGCTTCTTGGAAACTTCTGCCAATAGCCATAACCTCGCCCACACTCTTCATTTGAAGTCCTAAGGTTTTGTCTGATCCATGGAATTTATCGAAGTTCCAACGCGGAATTTTAACAATTACATAGTCAATTGCAGGTTCAAAGAATGCACTTGTAGTTTTTGTTACTGGATTTTTAAGTTCATCCAAATAATAGCCAATGGCTAGTTTTGCTGCAATTTTAGCAATTGGATACCCTGTTGCTTTAGATGCCAATGCTGAACTTCTACTTACACGTGGGTTGATTTCAATTGCAATGATATCTTCATTTTCAGGGTTTACTGAGAATTGAACGTTACATCCACCCGCAAATACGCCCATTGAACGCATCATTTTAAACGACATGTCCCTCATTCTTTGGAATGTGGTGTCGCTTAATGTCATTGCTGGCGCAACTGTAATGCTGTCACCGGTATGAATTCCCATTGGGTCAAAATTCTCAATGGTACAAATGATTGCAATGTCGTCTTTAGAATCGCGTAACAACTCCAATTCGTATTCTTTCCATCCAAGAACTGCTTTTTCAACTAAAACTTCGTGAACAGGACTTGCTTCCAAACCACGTTGTAAAGCGCGATCAAATTCTTCTTTTTTGTGTACAAAACTACCACCGGTTCCACCAAGCGTATAACTTGGGCGAATAACCAATGGAAAACCAATGCGTTGTGCAATTTCCTTTCCTTCCAAAAAACTATTTGCTACTTGGCTAGGAGCTACACCAACCCCCAATTCAACCATCAACTTTCTGAACTTTTCACGGTCCTCCATGTTGTCGATTGCGGCAATATTTACACCAATGATACGGCAATTGTATTTCTCCCACAATCCAATCTCTTCAGCTTCTTTTGCTAAATTTAGGGCAGTTTGACCACCCATAGTTGGCAACACAGCATCAATTTTATGTTCTTGAAGAATTTGTTCAATGCTTTGAATTGTTAATGGCAACAAATAAACGTGATCTGCGTTTATTTTGTCGGTCATGATTGTTGCTGGGTTGCTGTTAATCAGCGATACAGTAATGCCTTCTTCTCTTAGGCTTCTTGCGGCTTGCGAGCCAGCATAATCGAATTCACAGGCTTGGCCAATAATAATTGGACCACTGCCAATTATGAGAACGTGTTTTATAGAGTTGTCTTTTGGCATGTTGCAAAAATTAGGCAAAGTTAGATGTCTCTGCGCATATTTCTAACAATGTTGATAAATGTTCTTAGAAAAGAATGAAGGCGAAATACTCTAAAAAGAAGAGGATCCAATAACTCATGTAGAATTTTTTTATCTCTATTGCATTATGAATGTTTAATTTAACCGACATGGTTATGAAATATGCAAATGCTATGACATGGTAAAATCCAAAAAAAAGTTTTCTTGGGATGTGTAAGTTTGGATTTTGAGACGTAGTGAATTCAAATAAATTTGGCCAAAAAGAATAAAAAATACAGATTAAATAGGCCGAACCCACAATGAGGACTCCTAAAGTTAAAGCTGTTTTTTTACCGTGTTTAACCGACAAAGTTTTAATGTTGTTGTTTTTGTCGCCATCAACATCAGGTATATCTTTAAACCAGGCGATTCCAATGCTAAATGCTGTTATAAAAAGAGTTAATAAAGCAATTTGGCTATTTAAATGAATTGGTAAACCATATTTTGAAACATAAAAATGAATGTATATTCCAACGTTGATTAAAGGTCCTCTTACAAGTGCAATTGCTGTTGCTGCCCAAATATGGAAACGTTTTAATCGAACCGGCGGAATGGTGTACAGACTACCAATCATTGCAATCACAGTTACAAGTCCCCCAAAAAAGAGATTTTGAAAAAATGAAAATACCAATGCAATCATTAAAGAAAATAACACAATTTTTTTTGCGTCAATCATGCTTAATTCTTGCGTCACAAGTGGTAAATTCGGCTTGTTTTCGCGGTCTATGTCGATATCGTAAATTTGGTTTAAACCAGTAATATATATGTTGCAAGCAATACAACTAATGAGCGTTAAAATTAAGGTGTTCCAATTTGTAACAATGTCAATATGAT
>JACCDJ010343431.1_pt1 | contig 19470 bp, 18 predicted proteins | sample 7444481 | NCBI WGS metagenome assembly JACCDJ01 (sample SAMN15323435, study PRJNA562643) | freshwater metagenome | isolation source: river surface water | place: USA:Blue River Watershed | collected 2017-08-15 | reverse complement strand
TGATGACGATAGGCATCGCCGTCGCCTCCGTTGGGGTGGATAGCTGGGGACAAAACTGCCAACCGGTTCACATTTCGAGTTTTCAAGCGCGACAAAAACTCGATTTCGAAATGATCTTTCGGTAAACGAGGGAATGATGAGGCAAGTTCTTGCCGCGCCCTAGGTGGTGCCATGGCAAACTTGAGGTGTTTTGATTCCATTCTGGAGTGAATACCTCGCATGCGATCGATGTTGTTCGTGCCGGGCGATCGTCCCGAGCGCTTCGAAAAGGCAGAAAAGAGTGGCGCTGATGCGGTGATCTTCGACCTCGAAGATGCCGTGGCCGCCGAGCGACGCGCCGAGGCGCGCGGCCACATCGCCGATTACCTGCGTCGCTCGAGCCGAGCTGTGCCGCTGTGGGTTCGGATCAACCCGGTCGATGCGACCGAGCCGGGCGGGAGCGTGGCTCTCGCGGATCTGTCGGCCGTGGTGGCTGCGCGACCCGACGGAATCATGTTGCCGAAGGCACGCGACGGGGATGACGTGCGCCGGCTCGATCATTGGCTCGAGGCCTTCGAGGCTGCGGCGGGATTGAAGGTGGGTGCCGTTCGGGTGATTCCGATGATCACCGAGACGGCAGGCGCTTTGTTGGCGATGGCGACCTTTGCTTCACTGCCTTCGAGAGTGGTGGGTGTGACCTGGGGCGCTGAGGATTTGGCGACGGATTTGGGTGCGCTCGGCAACCGCGACGCGAGCGGTCGTTATGAGGCGCCTTATGTGTGGGCGAGTTCGCTTTGTCTGACCGCCGCTGCCGCGGCCGGGGTGCTCGCGATCGATACGGTGGATACCGAGATCCGTGACATCGATGCCATGCGAACTCGGGCGCGCGAATCGCGCCGCGCGGGATATGTCGGAAAGCTCGCGATCCATCCGGCGCAGGTGGCCGCGATCCATGACGCCTTTACGCCGACCGAAGCTGAGATCGATGAGGCCCGCAAGATCATCGCCGCTTTCGATGCATCGCCTGGAGTTGGTGCTTTGCGCATCGAAGGCAAGCTCATCGATCGACCGCACTGGGTGAAAGCGCAGCGCGTTTTAGCCGCAGCGGGCCGCCGTTGACGAAACCGTCGAGCAAACAGGGCTTTCGAGGGAATAAGACTTCTTTGCCTCGAAAGCTTTGTGCGCGCTGCAAGCGCGAGATGGTCTGGCGCAAGTCTTGGGCCAAGAATTGGGAGGCGGTGAAGTATTGCTCCGAGCGTTGTCGACGGGCACCGGCGAATCGATGACACGCGCGATCTATTGGTTTCGTAACGATCTGCGATTGCACGATCAGCGCGGTTTGATGGCGGCCGCAAGCGAGGCGAGCGAGCTGGCGCTCGTCTACCTGCACGATGCGCGACACGATATTCCGAGCCCTTGGTTGCCGTTTGCCGATCGGCGCATGGGTATTCATCGGCGGCGCGTGCTCGCCGACGCCTTGCTCGACTTGCAGTCGCAGCTGTCCGTTTCTCGAGGTTCTCATCGCCCGCAACGCCTTGTCGTGCTCTCGGGCGGCGGCATCGAGTTGCTCATCGACTACGCGCAGCGCTTAGGCGTCACCAGAATTCACTGCGAGCAGATCGCGGCACCGGAAGAAGAGGCGGATGTCGCTGCGTTACGAGCAGCGGGTCTCGATGTTCGTACGCATTGGCAGTCGTCCCTTCTCGAGCCTGATGATCTGCCGTTTGAAATCCAACAATTGCCGAGAGTCTTTACGCGATTTCGAGAGTGGGTGGAAAAGGCGCAGGTTTTGCCACGTCAGACGGTCGCGGCGCCCGACTCATTGCCGGGGCCGCCCAATTCGTTACCTGCCGAGTCAGATATCGAGGCGGTGTTAGGTGTGAGTTCTGCTCCGGTTGATCCGCGCTCGGCGTTTCCGTATTCGAGCGTTCGATGTCGCGGTGGCGAATCGGCTGCACTGATCTACCTACAGGAATATTTTGAGAGCGAAAAGCCACAGTCTTATAAGCTCACCCGCAACGGGCTCGTCGGGTTGGACTATTCCACCAAATTCTCGCCGTGGCTCGCGAGCGGGGCGATTTCGCCTCGTCGCGTCTTTGAGGCGCTCAAGGCACATGAAGCAGCTCACGGCGCCAACGAAAGCACGTATTGGATCTGGTTCGAGCTGTTGTGGCGCGATTATTTTCGCTTACTGCATTTGCAGTACGGCAAGCGCCTGTATCGGGCGGCGGGTTTGAGTTCGCAGGGCGTACCGCGGCACGATCGATCGGCATTCATGCGGTGGTGTGATGGTGCGACGGGCGAGCGCTTCATCGATGCGGGAATGTGCGAGCTCGCGCTGACGGGCTACTTGTCGAATCGATTGCGTCAAAACGTCGCAAGTTACCTAGTTCACGATCTGCAAGGCGATTGGCGCGCGGGCGCGGCGTGGTTCGAGCAACAACTTGTCGACTTCGACATCTACAGCAATCAAGGTAATTGGCTCTATGTCAGCGGTCGCGGTACCGACCCGCGCATCGGCCGGCGGTTCGACCCGGATCGGCAAGCGCGTCAGTACGACACGGATGGCACCTATCGGCGCTTATGGCTCGGGGGCTAGCCAATCCTTCATAATGGTTCTATTAGAACCCAAATTATCGGGGAAGCTCTGCATGAATTCGCTCAACACACTGACCAGTCATTCGCCGATTGATGGCAAGAAAATCGGCGATGTGCCGATCACGGCATTGCCCGATGTCGAGGCGGCGATCGAGCGTGCGCAGGCCGCGTTTCGTCTTTGGCGCAACGTGCCTGCACCACGCCGCGGCGAGCTCGTGCGAATCTTTGGTGAAGAGCTTCGTCGCGACAAGGATGCATTGTCGGCTTTGGTGACGCTCGAGGCCGGCAAGATCGTCTCGGAGGGGCAGGGCGAAGTGCAGGAGATGATCGACATCTGCGACTTCGCAGTCGGTCTGTCGCGTCAATTGCATGGTCTGACGATTGCTTCGGAGCGCCCTGGTCATCGCATGATGGAGACTTGGCACCCGATGGGCCCTTGCGCCGTGATTTCGGCGTTCAACTTCCCGGTCGCTGTTTGGTGTTGGAATGCGGCGCTCGCTCTGGTGTGTGGTGATCCGGTGATCTGGAAGCCGTCGGACAAGACACCTCTCACGGCGCTCGCCACGATGGGAATCTTTGCGCGCGCACTGGAGCGCTTTGGCGCCGATGCGCCGGCGGGGCTGGTACAACTTGTCATCGGTGGCGCCGAGCAAGGTGAAGCACTCGCTCGCTCGAAGGGAGTCGCCATCGTTTCGGCAACGGGCTCCACCCGCATGGGGCGAATCGTGGGGCCGATCGTCGCGGCGCGATTCGGTCGTAGCATCCTCGAGTTGGGTGGCAATAGCGCGATGATCGTCACGCCCTCGGCGGACCTCGATCTGGCGGTCCGTGCGATTGTTTTCTCGGCGATCGGCACCTCAGGGCAGCGCTGCACGACGTTGCGACGTTTGATCGTGCATCGCTCGGTTCGGGATGCCTTGCTCGCGCGCTTGAAGCAAGCCGTTTCGTCGCTGCGTATCGGTGATCCGCGCGACAAAGCGACTTTGCTTGGGCCGCTGATCGATGCCGCGGCACTCGCTCGAATGAATGCGGCGCTCGAACAAGCGCGTGCCGAGGGAGGCGAAGTGTGGGGTGGTGGTGCCATCGTTGACGGTGTTCCTGCGGGGGGCACTTACGTTCGTCCGGCGATCGTCGCGATGCCAGCGCAAACCGCGATCATGCATGAGGAAACGTTCGCGCCGATTCTGTACGTCGTCACCTACGAGCAATTCGAGGATGCGATCACGATGCAGAACGCCGTGCCGCAGGGGCTATCGTCTTGCATCTTCACGCTCGATCTTCGCGAGGCGGAACAGTTCGTTGCCGCTTCGGGCTCGGACTGCGGCATCGCCAACGTCAACATTGGTCCGTCGGGTGCTGAGATCGGCGGTGCTTTTGGCGGCGAGAAGGAGACGGGTGGCGGGCGTGAGAGTGGCTCGGACTCGTGGAAGGGATACATGCGTCGACAGACGGCGACCATCAACTACTCACGCGACTTACCGCTTGCGCAGGGCGTGACCTTCGATATCTGAGGGCAGTCTGATGAGCATTGAAAAAGTAGCTGTTTTAGGCCTCGGGAAAGTCGGTCATCTCGCCGCCGAGTTGTTACAGGGATCCGGCTTCATCGTCACACCCATCGACGGACGATCCGTCAAGACGCCCGCTTTGCAAGCCGAGGTCGTCGATGTGGCCGACGGTGCGGCGTTGAGACGCGCCTTAACGGGGCAGCATGCGGTGCTGTCATGCTTGCCGTATGCGCTCAACAAGGCTGTGGCGAGCTGTGCTCATGAGCTCGGCATCCACTACTTCGATCTCACCGAGGACGTGCCCACGACGCAGCATATCCGACAGTTGGCGGAATCCTCGCGCGGCTTGATGGCGCCGCAGTGTGGTTTGGCACCAGGGTTCATCGGTATCGTCGGGGCGGATCTCGCCAATCAGTTCGAGCGAGTCCGGTCGATTCGCTTGCGGGTCGGTGCGTTACCGCAAAATCCGACGGGCCTGCTTGGTTATGCCTTCAATTGGTCGCCCGAGGGCGTGGTCAATGAATACCTCAACGATTGCGAGGTCATTGAGGAAGGCGTGCGCAAGACGGTTAGCGCCATGGAGTGGATCGAAACACTCTACATCGACGGCATGCAGCTCGAGGCGTTCACAACGTCGGGCGGTCTCGGGACGATGTGCGAAACCTTCGAGGGTCGAGTCGAGAATCTCGACTACAAGACCATGCGTTATCCGGGTCACGTGCAGTTGATGAATTTCTTCTTTCACGAATTATTGATGCGGGAAAAGCGCGAGCTCGCGGGCGAGATCCTCGCCAATGCTAAACCGCCGGTCGATGCCGATGTCGTGTACGTGCACGCGGCAGCTGAGGGATGGGCGGACGGGCGATTACAGCGACGAGAGTTCGTCCGAGCCTATCGGCCGATCGAGATCAATGGGCGATCTCGTACTGCGATTGCTTGGACGACCTCGGCGTCGGTCGTCGCGGTCATCGAGATGGTCCGCGAGGGTGTGTTGCCAACCCAAGGCTTCCTTAAACAGGAAGAGATTCCGCTCGCGCGATTCCTCGCGACACGAACCGGCAGTTTGTACGGAGCCGGTGGCTCGACGGGCAAGACCTAAAGGTACGTTAGCAGTTCCCGACGGCCCGCGCGCTCGAGATGTGCGGTGCTGTTGAACGAGGCGAGGGTCCGGCGGGTGCCGTCAAACTCGATCCGAGTGACCGCCGAGTTCAGCACGACGTAAGACAGTTGCAGTGCGGCGAGATCGTCGAGCCCCAGCACGTGCGCGATCGCAACGCCAATGACGCCGGCAGAGGTCGCAACCGCCACGTTTTGGCTGCGCGGTGTCGTTGTGGTGATCTCGTCGATACCGTGACCGACACGGGCGCGAAAGTTCTTCCACGACTCCAGATCGGGTGCAGACACTTGTTCGTCCACCCAAGCACGGCTCACTTTCTCGAGGTGTTGTTGGAAGCTGCGTGGGTCGAGGCGTCCGGTGGTGCCCTGCAGCGACTGCAACGGCTCGCCCGTCATGTGAGCGTAATGTTGCATCAGGCGGTGAGCGTCGTATTCGTCGAAGGCGGCCGAGACGGCGACCGGTCGCTGCGAGGTGCTAGCAAGAATTTCGGCCGTGCTGCGCTGGCGCTGTAAGCGCCCGCTGCAAATACCGTGTAGTTCGACGGAGTTTTCGACGAAGTGATCACGCAGGTGACTCGCCTGCTGAATGCCAAGCGGGGAGAGCTGATCGTAGTTGTCGCTGCCGAAGCTGGCTTGGCCGTGCCGAACGAGGAAAAGCGTGCTCATGCTCGCTCGAATTGTACGGTAAACTCGCCGCCGAAATGGCTTCCGAGTCCGCATCTGCTCCGACCCCAGCTTGGTGGGTGCGTGCCATTTCGCGCCTGCCACTGTCGGCCCTGCATGTTCTCTCGCGTAGTTTCGCCTTCATGGCTCTGAAGGTGTTTCCATACCGACCGCGTGTCATCGACGGTAATCTGGCTTTGGCATTTCCGGAACTCGACCAAGCAGCGCGCGAGCGCATCAAGCGCGATTACTACCGCGGCTATGGCGATGTGATGGTCGAAATCGTCAAGTCAGCTTCGCTCGATGGTGCCGAGCTCGATCGACGAATGGAGCTTGTCGGTCTCGAGGCGGTGCAGGCCACCATCGCCAGCGGCACGCCGGTCCTGCTGCTCGCGGCGCACCAATGTAATTGGGAGTGGATTCTGCTCGCCATCTCGCGTCGTCTGGGCTACCCCTTCGATGTCGCCTACAAGCCTTTGAAGAATCCGTGGGCCGATCGCGAGATGCTCGCCCTGCGCAGTCGCTTTGGTGCGCGCTTGGTTCCGTCCGAGAGGCTCACTCGTGATGTACTTGCGCGTCGCCGGGTCCCGAGGTTGATTGCGCTCGTTGCCGATCAGGAACCGGTCGATAGTGATCGACGTCACTGGACCCGATTTCTCAATCGAGAGTCGGCATTTTTCATGGGTGGCGAAGTGCTGGTGCAGCGACTCGGATATCCGAGCTTCTTTTGTGCCATCGAGCGCATCGGTCGTGGACGCTATCGCGTGCGCTTCGAGACACTGTCAGAGGCCGATGAGAACCTCGGTGAAGGTGAGTTCACCGAGCGGTATGCGCGTCGAGTCGAGCGTCAGATTCGAGAGGCGCCGGCCGATTGGCCTTGGTCCCACAAGCGTTGGCGTCTGCAGGCGCCCAATGCATCCGATTGACTGCGAATGAGTAACACCATGACCGAATCCGCAACGCCCGAGATTTCCGTCGTCATCCCCGTCTGCAACGAGGAGGGCAACGTCATCCCTCTGGCGCAGGAGATCGCGGCGGCGCTGCAGGGTACGCCCTTCGAGATTCTCTTCGTCGATGACGGCAGCACGGATGGAACGGCGGCAGCCGTGCTGCAGGCGAGGCGTGACGGTATCGCCGGGATCCGATTGTTGAAGCACTCGTTCCGCAGCGGGCAGAGTGCCGCCGTGTGTTCGGGTGTACGAGCGGCGCGTGCGCCTTGGATCGCAACCCTCGATGGTGACGGCCAGAACGATCCGGCGGATATTCCCGCTCTGTATGCCGAGCGTCATACGGCGGAGCTCGTCATGGGTAATCGTACGACCCGACGCGATACCTGGCTGCGGCATGCCCAGTCGCGCGTTGCCAATGGCGTTCGAGGCGCCTTGCTCGGCGACGGGACGCCCGATACAGGTTGCGGAATCAAGGTGATGCGGCGAGACGTTTTCATGGACTTGCCGCGCTTCGATCACATGCATCGTTTTTTGCCCGCGCTGTTTTTACGCGCCGGGTGTCGGGTGAAGTCGGTGCCCGTCGGGCATCGGCCGCGCGAGCGCGGCGTTTCCAAGTACGGTTTGTTCGATCGCCTGTGGGTCGGCATCGTCGATATCTTTGGTGTGATGTGGCTGCGAAGACGCTACAAGAGTGGTCTTCAGGTCCGAGAGGAATGACATGCAGGCGAGCGATACGACACTTTGGATCGTGATCGGGTTTCTGGGACAAGCGCTGTTCTCGGCCCGATTCTTCGTGCAGTGGTTGGCGAGCGAGCGCGTCAAGCGCAGCGTGATCCCCACGGCATTCTGGTATTTCAGTCTCGCCGGTGGCGTGACCTTGCTTGCCTATGCGATCCACCGGCAGGACCCGGTGTTCATCGCAGGGCAGGGCTTGGGTCTCGTGGTGTACCTGCGCAATCTGTACTTGATCCGCGCGGGTAAGCAACAGGCTGACGCGTGACCGTGTCTCGCTCGACGGCGCAGGATCTCTTTTGGATTGCGCTGTGGTTCGCGCTGTTGATCCTCGCAGGATATGGTTTGCGTGATCCATGGCCTGCCGATGAACCGCGCTTTGCGTCGATTGCGCGCGATATGGTCGCAACCGGCGACTGGTTGATTCCGCGTGCGGGTGGCGATCTCTACCAAGACAAACCACCGTTGCATTTTTGGATGATCGCAGCGGCGTACTCGATCATCGGATCGTTGCGTTGGTCTTTCTTGTTGCCGTCGATGCTCGCGTCGTTGGGCACTTTGTTTCTGGTTTACGACCTCGCCAAGCGCTTGCACGGACGTGAGGCGGGTTTGCTTGCCGCCGTCACACTCGCTTGCACGCTGCACTTTACGATCACGACGCGCGGCGCGCAGATCGACGCCACGCTGATTTTTTTCTGCACATTGGCGCTATGGGCTTTTTTGCGTCATTGGTTGATCGCGCCAAGCCTAGGGCTTGTCATCTTGGGTGGTGTCGCGGCTGGGCTTGGCGTCATGGATAAAGCGGTCGGATTCCTGACGCTGCTGATTTGGCCCTTGGCTTGGTGGTTGCTTCGTAAGCCCGCTGTTTTCGCTGCCGGTTCTTCGCCCGCGCGATCGCCGGCGGATTGGCGTTTTGGTTTCGCGGCGCTAGCCGCTTTCGCGCTCGTGCTAGCCGCCTGGCTCGTGCCGATGCTCTGGCATGTGGCGAGTTCGGGATCTGCTGAACTCGCAGCCTATCGAGACGAGTTGTTGTTCCAACAAACCGTGACACGCTACACGGCTGCGTGGCATCACCTGCGGCCTTGGTACTACTTCTGGGTGGAGGTCGTACCAGTGCTTTGGTTACCGTTCAGCGTGCTGCTGTGGTGGTTGGTGCCCCGCTGGCGCACCGATCTTTCGGAGCGGCGTGCCGCGACGCTGCTGCCGCTGGCTTGGTCCGTCGCCGTGATCATTTTTTTCAGCCTAAGCCCGGGCAAGCGAGGGGTCTACATCCTGCCCGCACTGCCGGCGTTGGCCCTCGCGGCCGCTGCGCATCTTCCGGAGGTCTATCGACGCATCGGTGTGCAGCGTGCGTCTTTGGCTCTGGCAGCCGTGCTCGTCGTGCCCGCCTTGCTGCTGGTGCTCGGTCGATCGTTCGGTATCGATCGCATCGAACGCGTCTGGGCGGAGATCGAATTGGGGAACGCCTGGCCGGTCGTGAGCTTCGCCATCGTCGCGGCGCTGCTTTGGGCGTTCGCGCGCTGGCGACGGCCCTTACTCGCCTGGCCGTTGGTGCTCGCGTGTTTGACGGTGCACTGGGGTCTTGCCATCGCACCGCAGATCAATGCCGAGCGCTCGGCGTCCGGTTTCACCAAAGCCATGCTCGCGAAGGTGCCGCCGGGGCGAGAGCTCGGTCTGGTCGGCTACAAGGAGCAGTTTCTCTTGTACCTCGATCGTGAAGTCACCAACTTTGGACACGCGCGTTGGCGAGAGGGTAACGCCGAGGCAGAAGATGCCGCACGGTGGCTCGCTGATGAGCCGCAGGGACGCATCTTGCTGGTGCCCGAGCACTTGCTCGCGCCGTGTTTTGAAGGGAACGCCCGCAGGCTTGCGGGGGAGAGCAGCGACGATCTCTGGTGGTTCGTCGAGGGGTTGCCGCAACGCGAATGCATCGCGCGCGGCAACCCGTCTAAGGCGATTCGCTATCGACCCTGACCGGTCACTTAGAACGGCAAGCCGTGCGACTGGCCGCCCATGCAGAGCAGCATGGGGAACGACAACAGGAAGTTGACGCGCGAGGTCAGCGTCGCAACGCGGCGGGCTTTTGCCTTTTCCTCGGCAGTGGCTTCGACCAAGCCGATCACCTTTTTCTGGTTCGGCCAAATCAGGGCCCACACGTTAAACAGCATGATGGTGCCGAGCCACGCGCCGATACCGATGACGACATGTCCTTCTTGCAGCGTGAAGGCATTCATGAAGTTGGCACCGAGCAGCCAACCGCCCGTGATCCAGGTGGCGAGCGCCATCCAGCGGAACCACAGCAGCGCACGCGGTGCGACGTACTTGATGATGCCCGCACCGCCGGGGCCGCCCGTGTCGGCGTTAGCCGCCGCGAGAGCCGGAATCTGCGCCACGTTGAAGTAGTAGAGCAGCCCGATCCAGAAGATGCCGGTCACGATGTGCGCCCAGCGACCCAGACCGAGTTGGTGGAAGCCGCCGACATCCGGGGTTTGCGGCAGTGCCATGACGATGATCGCAAACACCACACCCAAGGTGACTGTGGCGCCGACGCTATCGAGAGGGTTTTTCATGAGTTCGTATTCTCCGGCAGATTGCAGACAGGCAGACAAAAAACGACTTTGAAGAATAGGCGACGACACCCCATAATTCAACGCGATACGCGGCTAGTGAGCCGCGTCTGCTGACCTAAGGACGGGTCGATGACCACGATGACCGAGAATTCGATTTCCAAGCGACCGATGTCGCCCTGCATCAGCATCTGTGCGCTCGATTCCTCGGGCCACTGTGCGGGCTGTTTGCGCACTCGCGATGAAATCGCCGGTTGGATCAAGTTAAGTCCGCAGGAGCAATGGTCGCTCCTGCGGGAATTGGAAGTCCGTCGGGAAGCGCGCGGATTGCCTGCCCGATCTCGCAAGGGGGAATGACGACGATGGATGTGACCGAACGAATCAAAGCGCAGCTTTCGGCTGCTCCGGTGGTGCTCTTCATGAAAGGCACGCCCGACTTTCCGCAATGCGGTTTTTCTGCGCAGACCGTCGGAGCGCTGCGCGCTTGTGGTGCGAAGTTTCACCACGTCAATATTTTCGAAGATCCGGAGTTGCGCGAGGCTTTGAAGCGCTACTCGAACTGGCCGACGTATCCGCAGTTGTACGTCAAAGGGGAGTTGCTCGGTGGTTGCGACATCGCCCTCGAGATGTATCACAGCGGTGAGTTGCAAAAAGCGCTCGCCGAAGCGGGCGCAACGGCCTAACGGCGAGATTCCGAGCAGATCGACTTTTACGGGTTCGACTCGTCCGCGACGGGCGAGTTAGGTCCGCCGTTACTGCTGTTGTCATCGTGCCAACCGAGCTCTCGTGCGCGCTTTTCAGCCGCGAGATAACTCGGTTGGCAGAAGTTGCACACCCGACAGAAAAGATCGGCCGTGCGTTCGGCATCGTACGCTGCCGCATGGGCCGCCGATGAGTCCCAATCGAGTCCGCAAGCGAGCGTCGCTTTGGCGAGCACCGTCTGTCCTAGCGCGGCACCCGCCAACGTCACCGTGTCGAAACTCGAGAACGGATGGAACGGGTTGCGCTTGATATCCGCTCGCGCGACCGCCGCATTCAGGAAGCCGAGATCGAACGAGGCGTTGTGTCCGACCAGGATCGCGCGCTTGCAGCCGTGTTGCTTCACCGCATCGCGCACTTCCTTAAAGATGCGGGTGAGCGCCTCTTTTTCATCGAGGGCGGGGCGCAGCGGATGAAACGGGTCGATCCCGGTGACTGCGAGCGAAGCAGCCTCTATGTTCGCGCCCGCAAAGGGCTTCACGTGATAACTGTGGGTCGCTCCGCGCAGCAACGTGCCGTCGGGCGCAACATCGATCAACACGGCAGCAATTTCGAGCAGCGCGTCGGTCGCGCAATTGAGACCACCGGTTTCGACATCGACGACGACCGGTAAAAAACCCCGGAAGCGTCGCGCCAGCAGGCTCATGCGCCCACCATGGCCCAGCGTAGCCGTTCTCCAGCGCGCATCGGCACGATGACCTCGGTGCCGAAGTTGTATTCCGCCGGCACCTGCCAATCCACGCGACGCAATTCGATACGAGTCTCGTTGCGCGGCAGACCGTAAAAATCTGGTCCCCGTTCCGATGCGAAGGCTTCGAAGCGATTCAGGGCTCCCTGCGCGTCGAAAACTTCGGCGTAGAGTTCCAGCGCCGCATGCGCCGAATACATACCGGCGCAACCGCAGGCGTTTTCTTTGGTGTGACGCGCATGTGGTGCGCTGTCGGTGCCGAGGAAAAAGCGCGGATTGTCGCCGGTCGCGGCGGCGACGAGCGCTTCACGATCCGGCTCGGTCTTGAGGATTGGCAGACAGTAAAAGTGCGGGCGGATACCGCCGCGGAAGATCTCGTTGCGGTTGTAAAGCAAATGCTGTGGCGTGATCGTGGCGCCAACGCCCGCGCGGGCGTGACTGACGAAATCGACTGCCGCCGCCGTCGTGATGTGCTCGAAGACCACCTTCAGAGTCGGATGTCGATCGACGAGCGGCACTAGGATGTCGTCGATGAACCGACGTTCGCGATCGAACACGTCGACCGAGTCGGCCGTGACTTCACCATGTACCTGCAAGATGAGTCCGAACTGCGCCATCGCGGCCAGCGCCTCGTCGATGCGACGTACGTCGGTCACGCCCGAATCGGAATTCGTAGTCGCGCCTGCAGGATAGAGTTTGCAACCGACGATCGAGTCGATTTCACTCGCGGCTTCGAGTTCTCGGACGGCCGTGTTGTCCGTGAGGTACAGCGTCATCAAGGGCTCGAAGTCCGAGCCCGGCGGGCGTGCCGCCCTGATGCGATCGCGGTAGGCGAGTGCTTGCGCTGTCGTGGTGACCGGTGGCTTGAGATTCGGCATGACGATTGCGCGGGCGAATTGCCGCGCGGTATGCGGCAGGACCGCCGCCAGTGCCGCGCCATCGCGCAAGTGCACGTGCCAGTCGTCGGGTCGGCGCAGGGTGAGGGTGTCGCTCATGGAGGCGGCGGATGCTAACACAGCGACCTGCCTACACTCGGCGCACCGGAAAAGTTAACATAGCCATTTTCACAAGCAGGACGACCGAATGACCCCCACGCCTCTGGCCCCCATGCAGGATGTCGACCCGGCCGAGACCCGGGAGTGGCTGGAATCGATCGATTCGGTGCTCAAGGCCTACGGGCCGGAGCGCGCGCACTATCTGCTCGAGCAATTGATCGACCACACGCGTCGGTCGGGTGCTTATCTGCCGTTCAAACCAAACACGGCGTATCTCAATACCATCCCGACAGGGCACCAGCCGGAGTACCCCGGCGATCGCGAGATGGAGCGGCGGATCGAGGCCTTCATTCGCTGGAATGCGATGGCGATGGTGGTTCAGGCCAATCGCATCTCGTCCGAGTATGGCGGGCACATCTCGACCTACGCGTCGGCTGCGACGTTGTACGAAGTCGGTTTCAACCACTTCTGGCGCGCACCCACCGCGAACCATCCGGGCGACATGATCTTCATTCAGGGTCATGCCTCGCCGGGTATCTACGCTCGCGCGTTTCTCGAGGGTCGGTTGACGGAAGAACAGCTGCGTCATTTCCGCCAGGAAGTGGCAGGCAACGGTTTGTCCTCGTATCCCCACCCGTGGTTGATGCCGGATTTCTGGCAGTTCCCGACCGTGTCGATGGGTTTGGGTCCCATGCAGGCGATCTTCCAGGCGCGGTTCCAGCGCTATCTCGAGCACCGCGGACTCGTCACGCCGAGTGATCGCAAGATCTGGGCGTTCCTCGGTGACGGTGAGATGGACGAGCCCGAGTCCATGGGTGCGCTCACGATGCCCGTGCGCGAGAAGCTCGACAACCTCGTCTTCGTGATCAACTGCAATCTGCAACGGCTCGATGGGCCGGTTCGTGGTAACGGCAAGATCATTCAGGAGCTGGAAGCGGCCTTCCTCGGCGCGGGCTGGAACGTCATCAAAGTCTTGTGGGGCTCGCGGTGGGATCCGTTGCTCGCGAAGGACTCGCAAGGTTTGCTGCGTCGAGTCATGGAAGAGTGTGTCGACGGCGAGTATCAAAACTTCAAGGCCAAGGGCGGCGCGTACACGCGCGAGAATTTCTTCGGAAAGTATCCCGAGTTGAAGGCCATGGTGGCCAACATGTCGGATGAGGAAATCTGGCGCCTGAACCGCGGCGGTCACGATCCGCGCAAGGTCTACGCCGCGTACGCCGCGGCAGCGACGCATCGCGGTCAACCGACGGTCATTCTCGCCAAGACCGTCAAAGGATTCGGGATGGGCAAGTCGGGCGAAGGCCAGATGGTTGCTCACCAGCAGAAGAAGCTCTCGGATGAGGATCTGCGCGGTTTCCGTGACCGATTCAACATCCCGGTGTCGGACGAAGAAGTGTCGCGTCTGCCGTTCCGTAGACCCGAAGAAGACGGTGAGGAGCTGCGTTATCTACGCAGTAAGCGCAAGAGTCTTGGCGGCTATCTGCCGGCGCGTCGTCGTATGGGCAGTCCGCTGCCGGTGCCCTCGCTCGATCTCTTCAAGCCTCTGCTTGAGGGAAGCGAAGGACGCGAGATTTCAACCACCATGGCCTTCGTACGCATCCTGACGGCACTGCTCAAAGATAAAGGGATCGGTAAGCACATCGTGCCGATCGTGCCCGATGAGGCGCGTACCTTCGGTATGGAGGGTCTTTTCCGACAAGTCGGAATCTACTCGTCGATGGGACAGCTCTACACGCCGCAAGATGCGGATCAGCTCATGTCTTATCGAGAGGATAAGAAAGGGCAGATCCTCGAAGAGGGCATCAACGAAGCCGGTGCCATGTGTTCGTGGATGGCCGCAGGCACCTCGTATGCCAACAACGCCATCAGCATGGTGCCGTTCTACATTTTCTACTCGATGTTCGGCTTCCAGCGCGTGGGCGATTTCATCTGGGCCGCAGGCGACATGCAGGCACGCGGATTTTTGCTCGGCGCCACCGCCGGTCGCACGACACTCGCGGGCGAGGGCTTGCAGCACCAGGATGGTCACAGCCAGTTGCTCTCGACGATGGTGCCGAACTGCCGCTCGTACGATCCCACCTACGGCTATGAACTCGCGGTCATCATGCAAGATGGTCTGCGTCGCATGGATGCCGAAGGCGAGAACATCTTCTATTACATCACCGTGATGAACGAGAACTACGCTATGCCGGCGATGCCTGCCGGTGTGGAGCAGGGCATCCTCAAAGGGCTTTACCCGCTCTCGAAGCATGCGGCAGGTCAGAAGAGTGATCGAAAGGCGACGCTGCTCGGCGCGGGTACGATCCTGCGTGAGGTGATCGCCGCTGCTGAAATCCTCGCCAAAGATTACGACGTGCATTGCGAGGTGCTCTCGGCGCCGAGCTTCAGTGAGCTGCGTCGTGACGCACTCGACTGCGATCGATGGAATCTTCTGCATCCGACCGAGGCGGCCCGGGTACCGTACGTCGCAGAGGTGCTGCAGCACCGAAGCGGTCCCTTTGTCGCAGCCAGCGACTATGTGCGAAACGTGCCGGATCAGATCCGTCAATGGGTGCCCGGTCGCTACGTCGTGCTCGGTACCGACGGATACGGTCGATCGGACGGGCGCGAGGCGCTGCGTGCCCACTTCGAGGTCGATCGTCGATTCATCGTGCTCGCCACGTTGCGAGCCTTGGCTGACGAAGGCGTGGTGCCGCGTTCACTGCTCGCCGAGGCGATCAGTGCACTCGGTATCGACGTCAACAAGCCCAACCCGCTCAACAGCTGACGGAAGCAACCATGGCAAGCATTGAAGTGCGAGTTCCGGACCTCGGAACGTTCAAGGACGTCGCGGTCATCGAGTTGCTGGTCAAGCCAGGCGATCAAATCGAGGTCGATGCTTCGATTGCAACGCTCGAAACCGAAAAGGCCACCATGGATGTGCCCTCGACGGTCAGTGGCAAGGTGGTATCGCTGCACATCGCCCGCGGTGGCACGGTCAACGGTGGTGATCTCGTCGCCATCGTGGAAGGGGAGTTGCCGACTCAGGCTGCGGCACCCACGGTCGTGGCAGCGCCGCCAGCAGCAGCTGCACCCACAGCCCCCGCAGCGGCGGCGCCGGCTCCGGTGAGTGCCGCGCCAGCCGTGGTACCCGCTTCGGCGCCCATGGCGCAGGGCGTTGCGCTCGATGCGCCATCTTTCGGCACAGCGCACGCGGGTCCCTCGGTTCGCAAGCTGGCGCGCGAACTCGGTGTCGATCTCGCTCGTGTCGCAGGGTCGGGACCTAAGGGTCGTATCAGTCACGAGGACGTGAAGGCCTGGGTCAAGCGTGCGCTGCAAGGCGGGCTCGCACCCGCGGCACCGGCGCTACCGAAGGTGCCGGTGGTCGACTTTGCGGCCTTCGGGCCGATCGACGTGCAGCCACTGAGTCGAGTGCGCAAAATCTCCGGTCCGCGATTGCATGCTTCGTGGGTCAATTTGCCCCATGTCACGCAATTCGACGAAGCAGATATCACCGAGCTCGAGGCTTTGCGGCAATCTTTGAAGGATCGCGCGGTAGCGGAGGGCGTCAAGTTGACGCCGCTGGCTTTCATCATCGCCGCTTGCGCGCGTGCGTTGGTGCAATTTCCGAACTTCGGTTCTTCGTTGGACGAATCTGGTCAGAACCTCGTTCACAAGAAGTATTGTCACCTCGGCTTCGCAGCCGATACACCGAACGGCTTGTTGGTGCCGGTAATCCGCGATGCCGATCGCAAAGATATCTTCGCGATCGCACGCGATTTGGCGCAGTTGTCCGAGAAGGCGCGTGCAGGCAAGTTGCCGGGTAGCGACATGCAAGGCGGTTGCTTCACCGTATCGAGCTTGGGCGGTATCGGTGGTACGGCGTTCACACCGATCATCAACGCGCCGGAAGTGGCGATTCTCGGTGTGTCTAAGTCGGTGATGAAGCCGGTGTGGCGCGATTCAAGCTTCGTGCCGCGACTGACGCTGCCATTGTCCTTGTCTTACGATCATCGGGTGATCGATGGCGCTGAGGGTGTTCGTTTCACGACTTGGCTCGCCGCTTGTCTCGCCAAGCCGGCCGAGCTGATCGGGCCGGCACGAGTCTGAGGTCGCCATGAGTATCAAAGAAATTACCGTTCCTGACCTCGGCAACTTTGCCGCGGTGCCGGTCATCGATGTGCTCGTCAAAGCGGGTGATGTGGTCGAGGTCGACTCGCCACTGTTGACGCTCGAGACCGACAAGGCCTCGATGGATGTGCCATCGCCGGTGGCCGGGACCGTCGAGGCGATTCTGGTCGCGCGGGGTGATAAGGTCTCGAAAGGCCACCTGATCGCTCGGATTCGAGCTGAGGTTGAAACGAGTCAACCGGCGGCTCCCGCTGCGAAGCCGGCTGCCATGGCGACTGCGCCAGCTGCCCCGATCGCGAGCGTCTCGGTTGCGTCAGCGCCGACCTCGGCGCCCGCTGCTCCGCAGGAACCGGCTCCGCCAGCCGATCGCCACTCGCCCCTGGTCGTGCTCGGCGCCGGCCCGGGTGGCTACACCGCCGCATTTCGAGCGGCGGATCTCGGCTTGCGGGTGACGTTGATCGAGCGTTGGCCGACCCTCGGTGGCGTTTGTCTCAACGTCGGTTGCATTCCATCGAAGGCGCTGTTGCATGCGGCCAAGGTGGTCGATGAAGCCGCGTCGATGGCCGAACACGGTATCGTCTTCGGCAAGCCCACGATCGATCTCGACAAGCTGCGGGGCTGGAAGAATTCGGTCGTCGGTAAATTGACCGGTGGTCTCACGATGCTGGCCAAGCAGCGCAAGGTCGACGTGATGCACGGTCAGGCGCGCTTCATAGGTCCGCGCGTTCTCGAACTCACAGCGGATGATGGATCCAAGAGCACCTTGAGCTTTGATCACTGCATCATCGCCGCAGGCTCCGAACCCGTGAAGCTGCCATTCGTGCCCGATGACCCACGCGTGATCGATTCGACCGGGGCGCTCGAGTTGCAGGATCTGCCCAAGCGCATGCTCGTGATCGGCGGCGGCATCATCGGACTCGAAATGGGTTGCGTATACGACGCCCTCGGTGTGAAGGTCAGTGTCGTCGAGTGGCTGAAGCAATTGATGCCGGGCGCCGATGCGGATCTCGTCAAACCGCTCGAGAAGCGACTGCGTAAGCGCTACGAGCACATCCTGCTCGGAGTGAAGGTCAAGGCTGTCGAAGCCCAGGCCAACGGATTGAAGGTCACCTTCGAGGGTGACTCGGCTCCCGAGCCCCAATTGTTTGATCGTGTTCTCGTGGCCGTGGGTCGTAAGCCGAATGGACGTCTGATCGGTGCGGATGCTGCTGGCGTCCAAGTGGATGAGCGCGGTTTCATCGCCGTCGATAAGCAGATGCGCACCAATGTGTCGCATATCTTTGCGATCGGCGATATCGTGGGTCAGCCGATGCTCGCCCACAAGGCGACGCACGAGGGCAAGGTCGCCGCCGAGGTGATCGCGGGTGAAAAGCGAGCCTTTGATGCTCGGGTGATTCCGTCGGTTGCCTACACCGATCCTGAGATCGCGTGGGTCGGCGTGACGGAGACCGAAGCCAAGGCCAAGGGTATCCCGTACGAGAAGGGCGTGTTTCCGTGGGCGGCGAGCGGCCGCTCACTCGCTCAAGGTCGCGACGAGGGTTTCACCAAGTTGTTGTTCGATCCGCAGACACACCGCGTCATCGGTGGCGGCATCGTGGGTCCGAACGCAGGCGAACTCATCGCCGAGGTCGCGTTGGCGGTCGAGCTCGGTGCGGATGCGGCCGACGTCGGACTCACCATCCATCCGCACCCGACCGTATCGGAGTCGGTGGCGATGGCGGCAGAGGCCTTCGAGGGGACCTTGACTGATCTCTACATGCCGAAGCGCAAGTAGCCTCGAGGGAAGCGGCTAGCGGCTAGCGGCTAGCGAGTCGCTGAAGATCTTCGAGGTAGATTCGCTCATCGGGCATGCGGCCGGCGCGCTGTGCTTCCCACAGTGCGCGGCCGAGCGCTTCCATCATCTGGTGTTCGGCTTCATGCACATCGCTGCGTGCGGCCAAGCGGGCATGTACAGCGCGGATCCCTTGCGGCCGATCGGTGCCGACCTGTTCGCGCAACGCCATATGCATCGATAGATGCAAAAACGGGTTGATACGGCCACCCTCAGGCGAAAACTCGTGTTGCAAGACCTCATCGCCACGCTCGAGCCACGCGTGGTACTCGGGATGCAAGGCGATGAGATCGACCAGCTGTGCTTCGAGCGGCGTCAACGGTAACTGTGCAGCGTGACGTTGCCAGGCCGTCAGCCAGTCTCGACGCAGATCATCGCGGGTCTTGTCAAAAAACATGCTCGGGAATGTCCGGATTAGTCGGCGCGGGTTTTGCGTCGGTAGCTGCAAAGATCGGCGATCGAGCAGGCAGGGCAGTTGGGTTTACGCGCTTTGCACACGTATCGTCCATGCAAGATCAGCCAGTGATGGGCGTCCTGTAGAAATTCGGCTGGGACGTTCTTGAGTAGCTTTTTTTCGACCGCGAGAACGGTCTTGCCGGGTGCGAGACCAGTGCGGTTCGACACACGGAAAATGTGGGTATCGACGGCCATCGTCGGTTCGCCAAACGCAGTGTTCAACACCACGTTCGCCGTTTTTCGACCGACTCCCGGTAGTGCTTCGAGCGCCTCGCGCTCGCGCGGGACTTCGCCACCGTGTTGCTCGATCAGCAGACGACACGTGGCAATGATGTTCTTGCCTTTATTTTTGTAGAGACCGATGGTGCGGATGTAAGGCAGCAGACCTTCTTCGCCGAGCTCTAACAGAGCTTTCGGCGTATTGGCGATCGGAAATAGTTTGCGCGTCGCGATATTCACGCCGCGATCCGTCGCCTGCGCCGAGAGTATGACGGCGATCAGCAGCTCAAAAGCAGAGGTGT
>JACCDJ010517776.1_pt1 | contig 19486 bp, 19 predicted proteins | sample 7444481 | NCBI WGS metagenome assembly JACCDJ01 (sample SAMN15323435, study PRJNA562643) | freshwater metagenome | isolation source: river surface water | place: USA:Blue River Watershed | collected 2017-08-15 | reverse complement strand
CTGGTTCTTCTACTGGTTCAGCAACGGGTTCTGATACTGGTTCTTCTACTGGTTCAGCAACGGGTTCTGATACTGGTTCTTCTACTGGTTCAGCAACGGGTTCTGATACTGGTTCTTCTACTGGTTCAGCAACAGGTTCCGATGCGGTATTTTATTCTTCAACTATAATATTTTCGGTTTAAAAAAATTCAGACATTTTATATAAAAAGTTTATTGTTTTTATTATATGAAAATAAATTTTTTAATTTATTAAAAAAAAAACACTTTTGAATTAGAAATTAAAAATTGAAATAAAATATTAATAATATTATTTAACAAAAGTAAAAAAAGTTTTAAAATAAATTATTAATAATAATAGTAAAAATGATATTCCGACCAGTAGAATAATTTGTAGAATATTAATATATTCCAGATTAAGAAAAATTATAAGAATAAATTAAAGATTTTATAGAAATTAATAGAAAAATGTAAGATAGAATTATATAATTGGAAGAAATGGTAATACGATAACACAATAGTACTACTACTATTACTTAATAACAAAGCGAGTAATCAACTACTGGTATTGTTAGTTAACGCGAATTTAAGTAAATATAGATTAACTATAACAGGTTAAGTAAATAATTATAAGATTTATAATAACTTGTTCATGAAAATTTTATAAGTATTTTGAATTAATAATGATTATTATATAAAATTTATATATGTTTTTATTTATAAAATTAGTCTAAAAATATGTCTCACATGGGAGGTTTATATTAATTGGCCGTTAAAGGCACGGAAGATATATATGTATATGGTAATCCAGATATTACATATTTTTAATAAGTTTATATGCGTCATACAATATTTTAAAGAGAACATGTAATTTTAAATTTTTATGGAGATATTGATTTTGGAAAAAGAACAACATGCACAATTGGTAAAAGTGGTGATTTATTGGCAAATTTATGGTTAGAATGTCATGTTCCAAGAATAACATCAACAGAAACCGGTGCTGCTGGAAATGGATATTGGATACCTTATCTTGGTCATGCATTAATTAAAACAGTTGAACTTGAAATAGCGGGAGTTAGAATTGATAAACATTATGGAGAATGGTTATAAATATGGTATGAATTAACAACACCAGAATAAAAAAAGGATGCAGGAAATAACATGTTAGGTATTTTTACTTCAGATGCATAGGATTTATATATACCTATGTAATTTTGGTTCTGTAGATACTAAAATCAACCACTACCGCTTGCCGCATTATAATATAGTGATGTTAAATTCAATATAGAATTTGCAAAATTAAATGAATTATATATTACCGATGATTATATAGATGATAATTTAATTGTAATTAATAATGACTAAAATTAAAATTTATCTTTAACTGCTCATTTGGTCGCTGAATATATACATCTTGGAAATGAAGAAAGACACAAAATCGCGTCATCTTCACATGAATATTTAATTGAATAATTATAATATAATGGATTATCGGAATCTTAATCTTCATTATCGAGTATATTTTTGAAATTCACAAACCCTATAAAGGAAATTTTTTGGATTTCTAAAAAAAAAGCGTAATCACAAGTATTAACAAATTTAAATTATTTTAATTTTACTGATTCTGGAATATAAAAAAAATAAGATAATAATTTAACATATCCATTATCCTTATTAACATTAAATGATTTTGAACATCCATAATATGAAAATACATTTACTTATACTGATATAAATAATATAATACAATCAAAAACAGTTTTAATTGATGGGGATAATCCAACAAAAACAGCACAATTAATATTTGATGGTTAATAAAAAATTCAAAATACACCGGGTGATTATTTTAATTTTGTTTAATAATTTTAACACCACACCAATGGTACAAGAAAAGGAATAAACATATATTCTTTTTCAGAATTTCCTGAATAATTTTAACCATCCGGTTCATGTAATTTTTCTAAATTAGATAATATAAGATTAAATTTAACATATACTAAACTTATTTTAAATAAAGACGATATTGATTAACATATATATATAAACCAACTTCCAGATTATAATGATTTTATAGAAGATTTAGTATTTACATAAGTTTATGCTTTGGGATATAATGTTTTAAGAATTATATCTGGTTTATGTAATTTGGCATATCCTAATTGAAAAACAAAAAAACAAAAATTTGAAATATATATATGTATAATATCATATAATATTGTCATATAATATACGAAGAATATCTTATAATAATTGTATTATTTGAGTCTTTTTTCATTAATTTTTCATATAATTTCAATAAAAATGAGGAAATTTGCAAATTCTGTTATAGCACCTGCTTTTATGAAGAAGAAAACTGCTAAAAAAGAAAACACTACACCTCTTCATATGTAAGATTCATTAGAATATTATGATGATTCGGAAATCGAATAAGAAGCTAAAAATTTATTAAAAGTTCAATAAACTACTCAAAGTGATAGTAGTATGGCATAAATTAAATAAATGAGATAAACTCAATAAATTTAATAATCAAATTAAAGAACTTTAAATAAATTAGGTATAGATAATGACAATACGACATCATAATCTTAACATTTAAATTAATAAATCAATATTGATGAAGATTTGAAATTACCGGAAAGTGTTTTTTTAAAAAAAAATATTTAAAAATAATCATAAATATAACTTGACGATTTAGAAGAATTAAAATAATAAGTTCAATATCAAAGAACTATGTCATATTTAAAACATAACCAACTTACAGAATAATCTATTGATTAAATTTAATAATCTAATATAGAATTACCACTATAATAATCTTATTATAGATCTGATGCTTTAACAAATAGTCAGATTGAAGATTTAAAAAATGAGTTAATGTCATAAAAGACAACAACAAGTTTATAATATGATTCGGAAATTTTGAAACTCAATTAATAAAATGAAGAATTATAAAAAAGAAAATAAGCAATTTAAAATAAATATTAATAAAGGAATAAACCCGTACCCAGATAACTTCCGGAAACAAAAATGAACTTATAATAAATATTACAAGATTAAAAATAACATTAATCCGACCCAATTAAAGAACCTTGTGTGAAACGTACAAATACAATGGAACGTTTAAAACAACTTGAATTAATGGTTTCGTAAAATGATTTAACAAAACTTGATGAAAAACCAGTTAATTCTACATAAGATATGGTATTATAAGATGAAAAAAAACCAATTAAAACTAAGACAAAAGAAGAATTAAACTAATTATCCCAGGGTGAATTAGAATGTACTATTAATTTATTGTCCAAATAATAGGAATCATATGAAAAAGCGGTTAATAAAAATTTAAAAACAGTTTATGATACCCTTGAAGGAATTAGTTATAATATTGTTTAAAAGAAATTTGAATAAAATCTTACATTCTATGATGTAATTTCTGAAAAATATTTTAATTCTCAATAAATTATTTAATAATAGTTTGAATAAGCTGAAAACATATTTAATAATATTTAAATCATTAATTGAAAAAAGTATTTCAATATTAAAAAAAATAGTTTGTAAATGTAAATATATATTTTTAATTTTTAAATCATTCTTCATATGATTCTTCTTCATCATCATTGTTTTTATTTTTTTAATTTTAGTCATTTTCTAAAACCAATTCAATGTCTGGTAATGTATCTTCTGTAATATAATGTCCATCTTCTTTCATTATATCTGGATAACTTTCTAACTTAATGTGTGTTTAAATACTACATGTTGCCAATTCTTATAAAAATTATTTAAAAGAATATGGTATTTCAACTCTAACTTATGAAGTATAATGATTACATTTTTTATTAGAACATTTAAAATAATTCATTTTTGTATTTGATTCACTAAGTAATCCACAGAATTTACATACAAATACATAATAATTATCAGAACGTTCCATAAAACTTTCTTTTATAAAACTATACATACCATGTGATAAAATTGCATCACATTCCATATTACCAATTTTCATACCACCCTTATTACTTTTACCTTATGGTGGTTATCTTGTTTTTGTAAGGACATTGCCTCTATGGCGATAATTAATTTTATCACTTGCAAATTATTTAAGTCTTTAATAGTACGAAGGAGCAATAAAAATATCTGCTTATATTTATTACCCTGTCATACCATTATAAAGTATTTACGAACAATCACCATTTAAATCTAATTGTCTCAATGCATCTTACATTTGTGTCATATCAATTGTATCAAAGAATGTTGCGTCTGTATGATTTCCTGTATAAACTGCCAATGTATTTCCAATCATTTCTAAAAATTATGCCATGGTCATACGGGTTGGTATAGCGTGAGGATTTAAAATAATATCTGGAACTTAACCATTTTAAGTAACTGGCATATCCCATTCTGGTAATATCATACCAACCGTACCTTTTTAAGCATTGGTTGTACCAACTTTATCACCAATATCCAACATTTTTTATTTTCTCATACGAATTTTTACTGTGCGGTTTTGTATTCCCGCTGTTTTTTAAAACATAATAACTTTATCAATAAATCCTTAATATTTAGTTTCAGCAACTAAACTAACATCTTAATATTGTTATGTTTGGACTTCTTCTTATTTTTTATTTACATCTGCAAGATCTTGTAATTATTATACAGTGACCATTCCGATAACAACATCTTCTGCATGTATATATGTGTTAATTTTTGGTAATCCGTCATTGTCAATAATACTATAATTAACGTTGTCTTTTGGTTTAATTTCAATACCGTTGTTAATTAAATTTGTTGGATTTGCTATTCTGAGTTATAGACCATTTTTCTCGGTCATTTCTTCAAAAACAATACCTTTATAATATGTCATATTAAATGCTCCTCTTTAAATAGCACTATAGTTAATAATTACACTATCTTCTTAATTATAACCAGTATATGTCATAATTGCCATAGTTAAATTTTATCCATATGGTAAGTTATGATTATTATAGTATTTCATATATCGTGTTGTTGACAATTTTTTCTAAGGATAATATGCAACATATGCCAAAGTATCAATCCGATTTTAATAATTACTAACATATAAACCAACTGCTTATTTTGTTTGCGCTGAAAAGAATAAATTACGAGTTGCTGGATTGTGATGACCGTATGTAGCATTATTACTAATCGCACTTAAAATAACACTTGGATGTAATTCAATGTGTGTATAATCTTTATTTTCAACTTTTTCATTTAAATCAGATGGTCTAATGGCAATTAAAGTATTTTCTTGTTCTGTACTATCAACATATTCGATCGCAGATTAGTTTTATTCTAATTATTTCATAACTTCATCCATATCTTCTGTATTAAAAAATATTTTTGGATTAATATAATATCCTTTGTATTCTAATTCTTATAAAGTATTAACAGTTGTTTATACATCTAATTATAATGGTTTATTGTCCATTAATATACTTTTACCACATACTAATCTCATCCATTCCATATCCTTGGTAAAATTGTAATTATCTATAATTGGTTTATTGTTTTTAACCACAAGAATTGGTCTTGTAATTCTACCTGGATCGGTCAAAATACTCAATTCTTATTAAATATAATCCATAGTAATTGATGTATATATATTGATAAACGCATTTCTTCTTAAAAATATCATATAATTATATAAAAATTTTGGATCCATATGTATTCCAACAAGAACATTATTTACAAACACTTTTGTGTATTTATTTAAATCCTATGGTTCAATCTCTTCCAAAGTTAAAAGTTTAACATCTTATAATGCTTATTTGATATATGTTGATGCAGTATTAATTGATACATTTGCCAAAACTGCTAAATGTTTAATTAAACCAACATTTCCACCATCGGGAGTATCAATCGGGCAGAAATATCCATAATGTGTTGTGTGGATTTAATGGGGTGGGGCAGATTTCATATTTTCATTAATTGGTGTATGTGTTCTTCTCATATATGATACATATGATAAATTACTAATTCTTGATAATTCTTATACAATACCTTTTGTTCCTTCTTAAATTGTTTTATTGTTGTAATCAACAATTTTTGCCCAATCACCTTTAAATGATTTAATCATTTATTCATTAAATTTAGTAGATGAAAAAATAGTTTTAAAATTACCATTATTAACTAATGTTTATATTTATCCTGTTTATTTAATTGACTGATTTTTATTATAAAATTAATCAATATATGTAACAAAGTCATTTTTGTATCTATTGTATACATCTCTAAAAAGATTTTCTGTTAAGAAACCACTAACATCAACGCGTTTGAATATATAACTATCACGATTACTTTCTGGTAATACTCCCATGTATGTTTTAATAAATTATCTAACAATATATCCAAGAAATAAAGCTTTTTAATCAAATGATTCAATAGAAATAGTTGGAAATAAGTTTCGTTATAAAATAAATACTACATCCTTGATACTATTAAATCGAGTATATTATTTAAGAAATTCAAATGCTTATTCTTATGATAATATATAATCTCCATCCATTAAACTATTATATAAAATAGTATTTATTTGATATTCTATTGAACTTGGTTCTGGATTTGTATCTCCTGTAATGTATTCAATAATTTTTTTATCAGATTCAATTCCAAGAGCTCTAAATACAATAAATATAGGAATAGCAATTTGGTTTGAATCATCACCTACTGTTTTTTCTGGATTAGATTGTATTTTTGGAATAGTCATTCGTATAGCTTAATGTTTTTCTTTATGTTCGTCTGTGTACATATATAAATTTACAGATTTTGGGAAGGGGTCGTCTTCTGTAATAGACCTAACTAATCCTTTTAATTAAAATAATTATCCAGCGGTTTAATCTTTTATTTTATTTACAAAAAGTTTATTGGTAGCAATACGTTCATTGGCAACAAGTGCCTTTTCTTTACCATCAATAATATAATACCCACCTTAATCATATGGACATTCACCAACACTTTATGCAAATTCAAATGTTTTATTATTGAGAGGACACAAACATGACCTAACCATAATTGGTACTTATCCAACTACTTTATTTGGAAAAATCTTAACCTCTGTTTTTGTTTCTCCTGTTTTATTATTTGTAATATCGTATTCAATTATTATAGTTGCAATAATTTAGGAAACATATGTTTTATTATATAAACGTGCTTCATTTGGATACATTATTTTTGTGTTTCCATTTTAATCTGTTGTAATTGGTGGTTAAAAATAAAAATCAGTTGCGTTTTTCCCCCCAACATATACTCTAATTTTAAAATCATATCCGCCTTGATTATTTTTAATAATTTCTTATGCTGTTTCATTTAATGATTTAATTAACATTGGAACACTAACATTTATAAAATTGTTATAACTATCTATACCATGTTTGGATATATAATATTTATTATCTCGGTAATAATTATCAATTAATTACCAACAAGAAGTATTGTCAAATTAAAACTGTGGCATATTTTTATAATGGTTGTTTTTATATTAAAAAATATATAGTTTTTTTAAATTTATATTTATTAATAAATAAAAAACTATAAAATAAAAGTAAATAAATAAAATATATCAAATTATTTTTATAATGAATAATAATAAATAGACACAATAATAAACTTTTGATACGAAAAAACTTTTATATTTCTTTATATTTATAGTTATAGTTTTTATATAAATAAGAAATATAACAATTGAATAGGGTATTGTATTATTTATTGTATTATATATCGCTATAAATATAATTAACAATCGTGTATTATAAAATGTACCAGATTCAACATATGTTTAAATTATGAAATATATAGATGACATTCCATATAATATACATAAAAATTCATATGGTGAAAACACAATGTATTTAAACACAGATATTTATAAATTATATAAATCACGAAAAATAAAATATTTATATCAAGAATAAGAAATTATGTATGCTATTTATAATTTAAAAGAAATTAGATATTTTACAGAATATAATTATAGATATTTAGTAATGTAATGTGAATTATTTCTTAAATTTTATTATTAATCATTACTGGATAAACATTTTTTTATGGATAATCACCACCATTTATAAAATTTGTATTAAGAAATATAATAAACATTTTAACAAATATATTTAAATTGTCCATTAATCTCAAAATAATTATATAATGGAAGAAAAGATTTTACAAATATTATTAATAACACAAATACTATTATTAATAAATCATTTGTATTTAAAATACGACAACTTGAATTAAAATATTATGATGAAATTGTATTATGTTCTGCGTCAATAATTAATCCAAAGGCACGCAATATGATTAAAAATTATTATATTTACTGAATAATAAATATAATAAAAATATAAAAAAAATAAAACAATGAAAAATTAATTAATTCTTTCTCCCAATTCATTATTATAAAAATACTTAAATATCAGAGACAACCATGATAAAGATATATTATAAAATACACAACACTAATAATAATATATTTAGTAAAAATATAAAAAAATTTTTACTAAATATATTTAGGATTAGTCAATAAACATTGATTTCAATGTTTATATATTAATATTAAGTTTAAATAGTGAATAATAAACATATTAATTTATACATAATTTTTTAATAATGATGATAAAATAGGGAGAAATAACTATTTAAGAATTTAAAACAAATAAAGAAAATAATACATTAGAACATTTAGTATCTTCAACTATTGATAAAAAAATATCAAATTTATTACTATTTTTATAATAATTTTAATTAACTTTTTTGTGATTTTTGATTAAAATAAAAAATTGAAATAAATAATATTTGATTTATATATATTAATACTGACATTATGAAATACTACATATAATATTAAGAAGATTTATATAATAAATATTATATTACTAACTATAATATTTAAGATTTTCTACATTATATTATTAATACAACAAATATGTTTCAAATGTTAATTTTATTTGCTGTTTTTACAGCAATTAACATATCAATTATATCTATTATATTAAATATAATATTATAAGGATTTAAGAAACATTTTGATAATTAGATCTAAAATTCTTCTTCTAAAACCGAATTATATGAAGTGTAATATTTGTCAGCTATTCAAAATCTTAAAACTTAACTTTAAGAAATTAAAGATGAATAACAGTAAAATGATTTGATTCACATATAAGAGTTAGAAAAATTACAAATCTAAATATAATAAAAAACCAAAGAAAAGTTTGAATTATAAAACAAACACGAAGATATATTATTTTAATTAAATGAAAAAATAATTGCAGTCAATAATTTATAGTCAAGATTAGATTCAAATTTAAAAACACTTACAATTTATGACAATGATCTTCAATCTTTAAGAAGAAAATATATTTAATTGGAACAAGACAATACACTTTTGGAAAGTCATTATGATTAAAAAGTATTAGAATATAATACTCTTAATGAATAATAGATGATAAAAACAAGAGAATTCTAATCCAAAATAAATTAATCTGATAATCATTAGATTATTATTTAGGAATTGTAAAAAGATAATGATAATCTTAATAATGAATTAAACATTAAGAAAAATGATAATGTTTAACTTCGTAACAAAATATCACAACTTGAACATAAATGTAATGATTTATGTGAAGATAATAAAGATATTAAAATAAAATTTAATAAAAATGTGGAATTATTTAAAGAATTAAAACAAGTATTTAAAAATCTTTAAGTATAGCAAAATATTTCTTAACAATAATTTACATCAATGAAAGAAAGAGTTAAAAGTGATTATAATATGGTTGATTCACAAAAATCAGATATTTTATCAACAGTAAGAGCACTTATGACACAAATTAATGACATAAAATGATTATTTTAGTTTATTGGTTTATTAGTTTATTATTTTATTCATCTGTAATTATATTTTAATAATTATTAATTTTTAATAAAGTAATTTTATTCATTTTTTAAAAATTGCCAATATTAAAAATCCAAATATAATTAAAAATAATCCAAAATAAATATCACGATTATTTTTTGATAAAATTTTATAAATATCTTAATAAATTACATCTAATTTTTTATTTTCAGTTTTATTTAATTACAAATCTTATAGATATTTTGATAAATCAAAAATAATGTTAAAGATTGTCGTTGCTGTATTTTATAAAATTGCTCCTAATGATAAATTAAAAAAAGTAACATTATTGTGTTCCATTTTATATTGTTTCATATTGCCTTGATATTTATTAATATCTTCTAAGAATTATTTTTCTTCTTCTAAAATTTTTTCATAATATGTTTGTACCATATTAATATAATTAATATTGTTATTATTTATATTTTATATTTTATTATTTTATTATTTCATTATTTTTATTAATTTTATTGATATAGTTATACCGGATTTAATTCAACTGTGCATAACATTTATGCACGACAACAAGGTTTTTTTATATTCATTTAATCTAAAATTAAACCTTTAAAGTTTTTTTCGAATTTATATTTATTATCTTCATTAATAATACTTGGTTGTTAATCTTAACTTCTGCGTTAAAATTCTAACCACTTATCACCTAATACTTTTCCACAACTAAAACAACGAGGAGGAACACCCATGATTATTATATAGTTAATATAAATTATTTAAATTTTATTTAAAGAGATATATAATTTATATAAATTATTATAAATTAATGAAAAAAGAATGTTTAAATGAATATTAATATTTATTTCAAATTTTAACATCCTTGTAAATTTGAATAAATTATCTCAATAATGGTGTTTTAGAATTTATAAAACCGTGTTATTGCTTAATTAAATCAAATGCATCATTGTAAATTTATATAGCTTCTTAATGTTTATTTTCATTTAGTAATTATAATCCAAGTATATGCATTATTTATGGGTTATTAAATTTTTACATTAAATTATCTAATTTGTCTTTTAATTCTTTAACAATTTCTTCTTTTTCTTTCTTGTCTTCTTTTTCAAATTATTAATTAAATAATCTAATACATGCCAAATATTCACTATTATATATTAAATCATTATTATCAATCGTTGAACAATAATGACCCATTTTACTACCTTCAATGAAAATATGTGGAACAGCACATTGTAATTTTAAATTTTTATTATTTCTAAACATATATGTATATTATAAATTTGTTGGAAATATTGTTTTATCATATTCTTCAATAAGTTTGTCGATACATTTTGGACTAACTACATAACTATCAACGCCTGGTAAAAGTTTATTATAATCAAAAAGATTAACCATTTCAATTGTTTTTTACTAATTTAATTTATCTTATGATACCGGAATTGGTAATCCTAACATAACCATATCAAAATCCATATTTTATAATTATTTGAATAGAGATTTTATTTTTTTATGTGCGTGATCAGCAACGAGTAAAGCATCATCTTCCAAAACAACATAAAAGGTTTATTTTTTGTCTTTATTTTTGTCAATATCTTCTTTAATTAGTTTTAATACTTCTCTATGATTAAGATAATTTGAAACAACTTCGTTGTGTAAATTAATCAAATTCATTTAAAGCATATCTTAATATTTTCTGAAAAAATAAATATAATTTTCTGGATCTATTTCATTAAGATGTTTTTATTCATATGGTTTTTCTTTTGCGTTATCTATTAATTCAGTTTTACCGTTAATTACATCATTTTTGTCTTACTCTATTTCTTTTTAAAGTTATTCTTCTTTTTCTTTTTATTTTTTTTCTAATTCTTTTAGAATTTTTTCTGTTTCATCTAAATCTTCTAAATCTTCTAATTTATTATCATTGTCCTATTCTTCTACAACCGTTTTAAGTGTATAATCTGTATTTTCGGTTCCAGTAACACTAATATCATCACTTTGTTCTTATTATGTAATTTTCTTTTTAATTTTTTTAACTTTCTTCACTTTTTTCTTTTTAATTTGCCCATTATCTTAAATTTCTGTGATATTAACTTCATCACCTTCTTATATTGTATCAAGGATTTCTTTTTTTTGTTTTTTTTGTTTTTCTTATTTTTCTTTTTCAATTTATTCGATTTCTTCTGGTAATAAAATTTTAGTTAAAGTTTTATTCAGTTATTCAAATAATTCAGGATATTTTTATAAAGAATTTTTTGTATATTTTTCTACAACTTAATAGTCACATTCATATTTTAATGAAATTTTTTCAATAAGGGTTTATAATGATTTCTTGATATTCAATTATCTGATTTCAAGAAAAGGTTGTGATATAATAAAAAATTTGATTTTTTAGACCATATTGTTTTAATTAGTAATATTAATTTAACTTTATATATATAAAAAGTTTTATATAAATATTATAATAAGAATATATTTATATAAATAAATTAAATAAGAATATATTTTATTATCTCAAAATATATAACAAAATGTTAGACCTTTGTGAAATATGTGAAAATCAACTCTTAATCAAAATTAATGAATAAGGTGACCCAATTAAATATTGTCGTTCATGTTAATTGTTTTAAGAAAAATTACCTTCTGACAAACCAACACTTGTTTCATAATAATATTATGAAAATGTATCTGAAAAACAAAATTCATTGTATATGAATGATAATGTATTTGACGATAAAACTATACCAACAATAATTATACCATGTATTAATGAAAATTGTGAATCACATAAAAGTAAATAACCAGTTAAAATGAAATATTAATTAGTAAATGAAAATAATATGAAATATTTATATAGATGTCCAGTGTGCAAAGCGGGTTGGACAAATTGAATAAAATAAAATATTGAAATTATATATAATTTTTAATATATAAAACATTAATTAATAATATATATTATACTATATAAAATTAATATTTTAGAATATTATAAATAACATGTAGAAATAAAATATTGTTTTACTACCTAATGTAGATATTGAAGAAAAATTAAAAGCGGAAAAAAAATCTGAAAATATTTTATTCAGATTTGAATATGCAAAAATTCTTGGTATGCGATATCAACAATTACAAAATGGTGCAGCACCATTAATTGATACAAACGATATGAAATAAAAAAATATGTAAGTTGATTTAAAAGAGATTGCTAAATTAGAAATATTACATAAATTATTACCAATATATATCAAAAGAGAACATGAGAGTGGATAAGATTATGACTTATATAGATTAAAAGATTTAATTATACCAAAATCATTATAATAAATATGATTATTAATCATAATAATACATTAAAAATATTAAAAATATTTGTTATTTTTTTAATCATAATTTCCAATTATGCCCACAATTTATACATGTATAAAATGTTGTAGAAGGTTCATCAATGGATCTTGTTTGTTTTTCTTATGAAACAACTTATTATTTTTTACATTTTTTACATATTTCGTCTGTATTTGCTTCTACTTTAAATTCTATTTCTTATATTATTTTTTTTGTTTTTTATTAATGTTTTTCTTTAACATGTTGCCATATAGATGGAACCATATCTTCGTCTTTATAATTTAATATATCTTGTGCAGGAATTTCATCATGCAAAATACTAAAATAAATATATGGACTAAAAGATTTACTATTCATATCAAGAATTGTTAATAATTTTTAAAAATAATATTAATATATTTCACGAACCAATTCATTATTCCAATTTGAAGATATATTTTTTTCGTTACATGTTTATAGTGTTTTATTATTAATAGATTTTGCCAAATTTTACAATATATTATCTTATTTTTAAATATCAATTTGATCTCCAAATTTTAATATTTTTTAAAATGATTTGTATGAATTTTAATGATATTATTATGGTAATGTTAAAGTTTATACAATGACACCCATTTTTATATATTAAATTGAAAATTGAAAATTGAAAAATATATAAAGATATTATTATATTATTATTATATTAACAATATAAAATTACTTTTAAATTGTTATAATTCATATTATAAATCATATATACCAATATATTATTATTAAATATTTTTTTCAAAAATGAATATTTGTGAAAATATAGTAAATACCATTGAATAATAAAATAATAAAAATGAAGAAATTAATATTATTCAATTTATGTTAATTGCTCCTAATACTGAACCAAATTTTGAATAAAGTTAAATAGATGATTAATTGAGTATATATAATTATGATATTAATATCTCTGATTAAAAATTTTAAAAATTACTTGATGCTACATTAACATAATTTTAACATTATAAACATTAATTACTTTTATGCAATGTTCATAATGAAATGTACAAATATACAAATTAAAAAAATGATATTTATTGTAAAGAATAAAAAATAATAAAAAAAAATATGGTATATCTAAATGATAATGAAATGTTATTGATAATGTATTTAAATATAAATAAAAAAAATGAATGCGAATTTCCTTCTAAAATGAATTATCAATAAAAATATTTATGTGATTTAAAAACATTTAAATTGAACAACAAATTATTTTTAAATTTTGAAAAATAAACCTATAAAGATTTTGATATTCCAGATAATGAATAAGATTAAGAATAAATTGAAACATACAATCATATATATATTACATACGAATATAATAAAAAATATGATAATGATTTAATGTTTAAAAGTGTTAATGATATTTTTGAACATTTAGGATTATCTAAAAATTTTGCATATTCCAAAATGAAAGAATATATATTTTGAAAATAATATTCACAATACTCTAATCATATTCATTAATTGATATTTATTTTTATTAGTATTTAATTAACAATTAAATAATACTTTTTATGATATTGGAATTTTTTCAAAAATGGATTCTAATCGTTTTGTTTCTTTATAATTTTACACACAAGCATAACCTTTGAAATGGTTTGTATGTTAATCATATAATCTATATAAATCTGGTCTATCTTCTTTTTCAACTACCATAACTATACTATTTTAATTTGTATTAATAATATTTTCTGTATCTTAAAATTATCTTTATTATATTAAATTATTGTTGTTATTGTTATGATTGTTTTATCCAAATGTATAATTTTATTTTGTTTTTTATGAAATATTATAATGATTATTATTTGGTATTTATTATCTGGAATAATTTTAATAATTTTAAAAATTCACATTATCATTAAATATTTTAAAATATAAGTCTTTGCGATTTTATAATCTTGGATCTTATTACTTATTATCAATCAATCTAATTTATTTAAAAATAATATCATTGTATGTATATGGTAATTCTTTAATATCTTATTTAATTTAGTTAATGTTTTATAAATTATAAAATTTTTTAACTTATATGCTAAATATATCTTAAAGTTATGGTTTAAATTATTTATTTAAAATATCATATATTAGATTTAATCTATTATTAAAATTATGATTAACTAATTTTTTACCTTCATGAACATATAATTCAGAAATCATATATAACCAATTATTATTTTTATCTTTAATCATTTCTCCCAAAAATAAAGTATCTTTAAATAAATTATCATCAAAACCTAAATAAATAATCACTATTTTTGGATACTTATTATCTTTTGCAACCTTAGTATCAATCAAAAAACATATATTATTAAATTTATATTAAGTTAAATATAAATAATACATATTACCAACTGATTTAATATATACCGGCATATTGATCTTTTTCACAGTTTCTTTGTGTTCATTGTGTCTATATAACCAGAAATTTTTTTAATTTCGTTCTACAACTTATATATTATATAAAAAATCAATCTCGTTAATAATTTATTATTTATCAGCATTATTAATAATATTATGAGCGATACGCCCACATTAAGAAATTTAACGAATTTACATATTAATTATGTTTTATATACAGTTTAATATATAATATTTTAGTTTTTTATTACTTAATTCGATATTAATGAATAATGTTTATATAATAATAATTTAATATTATTTCAAAATTTTATTTTAAAAAATATTAAAATGAATTAAGTAATATAATATTAAAATGAAATAATTATTATATAAAGTTATATTAATTTATATTATTATATTAATATTTTATATATATTTAAATATTGAATAAATTTATTTCTATAATATTCTAAATTAAAATATTGAATTATATAACAATTAACGATAATATAACAATATTGAATCATATTAATAAAATAATAATAGAAATATCAGAAATACAAATATGTAAAATAATCCAAGAAATAATTCTTAAAATCATTTTTTAAATAATAATGATGATGATAATAGTGATATTAATAATGATGATTAAATATAAACAACACCATATACTAATATGATAAATTCATTAATGGATATAGATTAAAATTAAAATTAAAATTATACATTCTATTTAGATAATATAATTCATAATTTATAAGAATTATCTACAATGAATACAAATTCAAGAGAATTATAAGATTTTAGTTCAAATTAACTTTTAACATATATTAATATACAGGATAATATTTAAAATACTAATGATTAATAACAATAATTTGGATAAGTATTGAATTTATTAGATAATTTGCCTGAAAATGTGGAATTAAATTTTGAAATATAACAATATAGATAATAACCGGATAATGGTTCATAAATTTAATCATTAGAAAACAATTAGAATGAATTAAATGATAAAATAATTGATAGACCCGATTAAGATACATGTAATATATGTTTAGACAATATATATAATGCAGATGTTATTTAACATTATTCTAAATTAAATTGTGGTCATGTTTTTTGTAATAAATGTATTTTTAAACATTGTTTTGGAGATAGAAGTTTAAGAACAAAATGCCCAGTATGTAAATAAAAAATAAATCCAGACCTTTTTAGATTTTATAGTAACATTAAAGATTTATCACAGGAATAAAACAAGAACTTAAAAAAATAATAAGAAAAAAAAGAAGAAAAAGAAGAAAAATTTAAAAATACAATAATTAAATTAAGTAATTAAATAAAAAAACAACAAAATTAAATTTTAAACTTAATAATGGAGAAATGAAAAACAATAAAAATCATAACATTGAATATTCTTATTATTCATCACCATTATAAGGTGTCAATACACCTGCGAATTTACCCCCTGTTAAATCAGTTTGTTCATTTTCTGGATATTAATATACTTACATATTATCTCCATGACTTTAATATGTTTATACTTATTCACCTGCTTTTCTAGCAGCAATTCTTGATTAAAGTTCTTTATTATTATTTACGGGTTATGGTCTAAATGTAGTATCATAGCGTTATAGATTGGGGTCTTCGAGTTAAATGACATTGTTTGTAAAATTATAACTTTTATCTAATACATCATTTTCAGATGATTCATTAAAAATATAATTTTTTAATTCTTGTTCAGTTGTTTCTTGAACATAATTGCTATTACCAGTAGGAATTAATTCTCCTTATCCAAATTTTTCAGTTTTTTCTTTTACAATTCTATTACTTAAAAGCATATGAACAGTAATAATAAAAAGACCAACAATTAAGATATTTTGTAAAAATTTATCAAATGTGAAATTTAGTTTCATTTTTAATATAAATAATTTTTATTTAATTTTATATTTATTTTAATACTATAAAATATAATTATTTTATAAAAATATAAATAGTAATTCATTTGTTTAATAAAATAAAATGAAATATTATCTAATTGAGTTGTTTGGAGGAATTGGAACATTTACTGAAAGTTTAAAAGAAAAATTAAATATTAATATTATTGCTTATTGTGAAAAACATAAACCGAGTTAAACGTCATTCTTATTAAATAATGAAATTTAATAAGAATAAATTATTCAAGATATTAAAAGTTTTTAAAAAGAATTTGAAAAAAATAAATTAAATATATAAAGACCTTTAATAATTACAGCGGGATTTCCTTGTCAATCATATTCATAGGCGGGAAATTAAAATGGTTTAAATGATGAAAATGGGTAATTATTATATGACATGGTAAAAGTTATGAATAATTATTAACCAGAATATATTATACTCGAAAATGTATCAACATTTTATTCTTCAAGTTAAAATTATTATAGAGAACTTGAAACTCAATTATAAAATAAATATGACATATATTATAAAATTATTAGTCCAAGAGATATAAATATACCATAAAAGCGTGAAAGGGTATATATGATTGGTATTTTAAAAACAATATTGAAAAATGAAGAATGGAAAGAAGACATTGAAATATAAATTAATAATAAAATATAACAATAAAAAGAAGTTAATAATAATTTTAGTCCATTATAAAACATAAATAATTAATAATAACCTTCTGGTAAAATTAATGAGTTTAAAAATGTAATGAGAATATGGAATAAAATAATCAAAACATATGTTGGCAAAGAACTTCCATCATAGATTTATTTACCATTTTCAACAGAAGAAAGATATTAAAAATATATATAGGAAAACAAATCAATATAAAAAAACGGTAAAATACCAGATTATATTGAAAAATATAAATAAAATGCATAAAATGTTTATAATAATAAACCAATCTCGATGGAAAGATACATACAAGACTTGGAAAATATTGGAAAGATGAAATATTTAAAATTTGAATATTAGGTAAATAATAAATAAATTACCGAATAAACAAAATTATAAAATTATTTAATTCATGCTCGTAATCAATAATTGCGCGTTAAAGATTTAGACAATTATCCAACTATTACAAAATCAGATCCATATTTTTATATATTTAAAAAAAAATGGAGAGAATTACATATTAATGAATATAAAAAACTTTAAGGGTTTAATACAACTTATAAATTAATTGATGATTATAATGAAGCAAAATCATAATTAGGAAATGCGATTAATTTATAAGTTTTAAATATTATTATTGAGTGTTTTAAAAATATTATATCTGATGAAAAATATATAACTTTTAATGAATTATGAATATTAGGTAAATGATAAATAAATTTTGAAATAAAAAAATTGAAATTATATATAATTTTTAATATATAAAACATTAATAGATATATTTGTATATAAAATTATAATTATAAATATATATAAAATTATATAAAAAAATGTTGTTTAAATCAGTTATTGCGCTTCTTGCCACTTAATCATTGGCATAATTTTAAATGCCAATGGTCACAATAGAGACAGATGATGGTAGACCTTCTGTTGTTGATTATATGATTCCTCTACTTGATTAATATTAATTAAAATCAACACATTTTCTCAATTCTGATCCAGCAAGATTACGATCAAGTGCATATTTATCCGCTGATAAATTAATATTACTTGGTTAAAATCCTCTTGTTGAATTATAAAGTCATACAAAAAGTCATGCAAATCTTGTAAATATATGTAATGATACTATTGCTTTTGAAGAATAAATTAATCACGCATATAATTTTGTAAGAAGTATCGGTGGTGATGGTAGGTATTTGTCTGCTCCATTTGGTGCAATTAATTAATGTGTAATTGATAGGGTAAGTCAAATGAGTAATGTTTATGGTATGAGAGGAACATATAGGCGTTTAACTATACCTTCCG
>JACCDJ010506492.1_pt1 | contig 19488 bp, 19 predicted proteins | sample 7444481 | NCBI WGS metagenome assembly JACCDJ01 (sample SAMN15323435, study PRJNA562643) | freshwater metagenome | isolation source: river surface water | place: USA:Blue River Watershed | collected 2017-08-15 | reverse complement strand
TTGTCACTGGTAAAACGCACTGGGCAGTCTTCTGCTGCATGCTCAAAAAGTAAAGGCGCACAAATGGAATTCCTCAAATACATCCTGATCGTCCTGCTGATTGCCCAGATCTGGTTCAGCGGAATCCTCAAGGTCGTCATCGGATTGGTCGCCTGGACCGTCGTTTGGGCCGTGATCGCGCTGATTCACAACGTGTTTGCCTCCGATCCCTGGAGCTACGCCGGCTTCTGGGTGGCGCTCTGGAGCTGGTCGGCCTCCACCTGGACCGACCTGGTCCATGCCAACATCGGCGCAGGCATCGCTTCGCTCCTGACGCTGGCGTCGCTTTCGGGGTCCGCCTCCAAGGAGTCCGCAGAGGCGGGCGAGGCCGATTCCCAGCCCAAATAACGGCGGCACCAGCAGTCCGCAAGCGCGCGCAAATCGCCCGGCTACCATCGGGCGCATGACGCTTACCCGCCGACAACTCGTCCTGCTGGTGGTGCTCACCGTGGTGTGGGGCATCAACTGGCCGATCCTCAAGATGGGGGTCACGGGCTATCCGGCATTGACCTTCCGCAGCATCAGCATGTGGCTGGGCCTGCCCTTCCTGGCCCTGGTGCTGTACCTGCGCAAAGTCCCCTTCACCGTGCCGCGCGCCCAATGGCGCGAGCTGCTGGTGCTGGCGACCACCAACATGTTCTTCTGGCATGTGCTGATCATCCTGGCGGTACAGAACCTCTCCAGCGGACGCTCGGCCATCCTGGGCTACACCATGCCGATCTTTTCCGCGGTCATTGGCGTGCTCTGGTTCGGCGCGAAGATGCAGCGCCGGGGCTGGCTCGGCATCCTGGCCGCCGCCGCAGGCGTGACGCTCCTGCTGTGGCACGAGTTCAGCACCCTGACCGGCAAGCCACTGGGCGTGGCCATGGGCCTGATCGGTGCCGCCTTCTGGGGCCTGGGCACGCAGCAGGTGCGCCAGACCCGCATGACCGTGCCCACGCTCACCATCGTGTTCTGGATGACCGCCATGACCACGCTGCTGATGTCGGCCCTGGCCTGGACCTTCGATCGCCCGCAGTGGAGCGCACCGCCACCTCTGACCTGGATGGCCATCGTCTACAACGCCTTCGGCGTGTTCGTGTTCGCGCAGGCCACCTGGCTGTCCCTGGCGCGCGACCTGCCCCCGCTGGCCTCCACGCTGAGTGTGATGTTCATCCCGGTGCTGGGCGTGTTCAGCGGCGCGGTGCTGCTCGAGGAGCCCCTGTACTGGCAGGACTGGACGGCCATCGTGCTGATCGTGGTCGCCATTGCCTCGGTGCTCTGGCCTTCGTCGCCGTCGCCTGCCTCGCCGCTGCAGCCCAAGGCCCCCGCATGACCGCCCCGCGCGCCCTCCCCCTGCCCGCCGACACCGACCCCACGCGCTGGGGCGTGGCCGACTTGCACGCGGCTTATTCGCAGGGCCGCGCCGACCCGCTTTCGGTGACGCGCGCCTGCCTCGAGCGCGTGGCGCAGCATGACACCGCGCTGCGCGCCTTCATCCACGTCGCGGCCGACGAGGCCCTGGCCCTGGCCGCCGCCAGCGCGGCACGCTGGCGCGCCGGACACGCCCTCGGCCCGCTCGATGGCGTGCCGGTGGCCCTCAAGGACAACATCGATGTCGCTGGCATGCCCTGCACCGCAGGCACCGCCGCCTTCGCCGGGCGCATCCCCACACGCCATGCGCCGGCGTGGCAGGCGCTCGCCGATGCGGGTGCAGTCCTGATGGGCAAACTGAACCTGCACGAAGCCGCACTGGGCGCCACCACCGACAACCCGGTGTACGGCCGCTGCATCAACCCGCTGCGAGCGGGCTACACCCCCGGCGGCTCCAGCGGCGGGTCGGCCGCGGCGGTGGCCGGCCACCTGTGCGCCGCCGCACTGGGCACCGACACCCTGGGCTCGGTGCGCATCCCCGCCGCGTACTGCGGGGTGTTCGGTTTCATTCCTTCGCGGGGCGCAGCCTCGCTGGAGGGCATCGTGCCCCTGAGCCCCACGCTCGATGCCGTGGGCCCGCTCACGCGCACGGGCCGCGACCTGTCCCTGGTGGCCTGCGCCTTGCTGCGCCAGCCCCTGCCCGCACCAGCCGTCTGGGACGGCCTGCGCGTGGGTTGGCCTGCGCAGGCCGAGGCCGTCGAGATGACGCCTGCGGTACGCGCCGCCTGGGAGCGCACGCGCGCACGCCTGCAGGCACGCGGCGCGGTGTTGCGTCCGGTGTCCCTGCCCGACTGGGAGCCCGCGCGCCTGCGCCTGAACGCGCTGCTTATGAGCGAATGGGAAGGCGCCGCGTACTGGCTCGCGGCGCTGGGGCCCGAGTGGCCAGGCCTGAGCCCCGACCTGGTCAAGATGCTGCGTTACGGCCACACCCTGGACCCCGGCCGCCGCGAGCGCGCGCAGGACAGCGTCATGGCCTTGCGAGCCCTGGCCGCACGATGCTTCGACGAGGTCGATGTGTGGATGCTGCCCACCACGCCGCAATGCAGCTTCCCGCAGGGTCAGCCCGCGCCCGCCAGCCAGGCCGACCTCGCGGCATTGGCCAATGCGATGGGCCTGCCGGCGCTGGCCTTTCCGTGTCCGGTCGTGGCAGGCTCGGGGCCCGACGAGGGCCTGCCGGCCTCGTGCCAGTTCTTCGCGGCGCCGGGCGACGATGCGCGCCTGCTGTCGCTCGCGCCTGCGCTGGACACCCTCTGGGACTGAAGGCCCCTCAGGCGCGCGGCGGGGCCAGGGCCTGCAGCCGCCGCCACCAATCCTGAAGACCCTCCTGCGCCGGCAGGTTCAGGCCCTGCTCGATCAGGCCTTGTGCGTCGGTGCGCGGCAGGCCCGCATCCACCAGCATCCGGTGCGCCTTGGCATGCAACTGCCCCGGCGTCATCGGCTGCTCGGGATCCCCCAGCGCACTGTCCTCCTCGAACACCTGCACCGTGCCGTCCTCCAGATGCACGGCCAGGCGCGCACTGAAGCGCCCCGGGTAGCGCGCTTCCTGCAGCGGACCGCAAGAGACCTCCACCCGCTGGCGCAGGGCGGCACAGGCCGGCTCCTGCCAGGCGGGCGGCGCGCTGGCGTTCAACCAGAAATCGCCATGACACAGGGCCCAGGCCACCGCATGCTGCAGGCTGAAGCGCGCCTCGTGCGGCGTGGCTGGCGAAGGCTGGTCGGCGAAGGCGATGGCCACCCCATAGGTCGCCAGCTCGATCCGCCGGACCGCCTGCGGCTGCAGGCCCTTCGCGTGCGCTTGTAGCGCGCAGGCAATGGCCGGATGCACATGCCGGCACGCGGGCCAGGGCTTGAAGCTCACCGTCTGCAACAGCCAGGACGCGTCGGGCGCAGCCTGCAGGTGTCGTTGCGCCGCTTGGGGGTCGGGCGTGACCCCGGTCGCACGCAACCACCCATGCTCGCCCTCCAGGATCGCCCGCGGACCGGTGGCGCCTGCGGCGGCGAGGTCGGCGGCCACCAGGCCGGCCTGCGCAGCATGGCCAGTGGCCACCTGCTTGGCCACACCGGGCTCGAGCCGACACTGCCACACACCGCTGGCCTGCATGCCGGCCAGGGCCAGCGCCTGCTGCAGGGCCTCGGTCGGCAGGCGCAGCAGGCGGGCACAGGCCACGGCACTGGCAAACGCGCCCGTGGTTGCGGTGCTGTACCAGTGTTGGTAATGCGCGGTTCCCGCCAGCAGGCCCAGGCGGATGCCAGCCTCGTAGCCCACCACGATCGCATCGAGCAGATCGCGTGCGCTGCACGCCTCGCGCTGGGCGATCGCCAGCGCCGCGGGGATCACCGTGTCGCCGGGATGGACCACCGCCTCGCGGTGCACATCATCGAGTTCGTGGAGGCTGCCCAGGCTGCCGTTGAAGCGAGCGGACTCGGCGGGATGCAGGCCGGTATGCCCACAGGCCCAGGCGGGTCCCGGTGCCTGCCGCGCGGCCCACTGCGCCATCACCTGTCCGGTCTCGCTCGCGCGACCCAGATACGCGCAGGCGAGCCAGTCCACCAGGTGGTGAGCGGCGCGTGCGCGGTCGGCCTCGGTAACCGGCCGCTGCAGGCTTTGCACCAGCCAGCCGCTCCACGACGGCGTGGGCTGTGGCTTGACGGTCATCGGCGCTAGCGCCCCTGGAACACCGGCGGACGCTTCTCGTTGAAGGCCGCCACGCCCTCGCGCCGGTCCTCGGTGTCCACCAGTTGGTTGTAGGCCTCGATCTCGAAGCGGTAGGCGCTGTGGATGTCCATCTGGCCGCCGTAGCGGACCGAGCGCTTGATCTGCCGTACCGACAGGGGTGCGTTGCGCGCGATGGTGCGAGCGCAGTCCAGCGCGCCCGCGAGCAGCGCCTCTGGCTCGGCCAGCTGGTTCACCAGGCCCCACTCGAAGGCCTCTTGCGCGGTGAAGGCACGCCCCGTCAGGAGCAGTTCGCGGGCACGCCGCTGGCCCACCGCACGCGGCAGGTTCTGCGTGCCGCCCATGCCCGGCATGATGCCCAGCGTCACCTCCGGCAGGCCGAAGCGGGCCGCGCGGCTCGCGTGGATGAAGTCGCAGCACAGCGCCATCTCCAGGCCGCCGCCGAAGGCATGACCGTTGACCGCGGCAATCAGCGGCAGCGGCAGGTCGGTCATCGCGAAAGTGACGCGCTCGAAGATCTCGTGCTGGTGGGTCCACTGCGCCCGGGTCATCCCGTGGCGCTCCTTGAGGTCGCCGCCGGCGCAGAAGATCTTCCCGCCCGCGCCAGTGAGCACCACGCAGCGCACGCCCTGCGCGTCTTCGGTCAGCCCCTGCCACAGCGCCAGCAGCTCCTGGCCCATGCGGGTGTTGATCGCGTTACCGACCTCCGGCCGGTCCAGCGTCACCTGCAGGACCTGGCCGTCCAGGACCTGCAGTGTGAGGGTGTCGTACGGGTGGTCGATGGCCATGGGAACAGCCTGCGCGGTCAATACGACTTGGGCATGCCCAGGACGTGTTCACCCACGTAGGACAGGATCAGGTTGGTCGAGATCGGCGCAACCTGGTACAGACGGGTCTCGCGGAACTTGCGCTCGACGTCGTATTCGGCGGCAAAGCCGAAGCCCCCGTGCGTCTGCAGGCACACGTTGGCGGCCTCCCACGAGGCATCAGCCGCCAGCAGCTTGGACATGTTCGCCTGCGCACCGCAAGCCTGCTGCGCGTCGAACAGGCGCGCCGCTTCGTAGCGCATGAGGCTGGCCGCCTCCACATTCACGAAGGCGCGGGCAATCGGAAACTGCACGCCCTGGTTCTTGGCGATCGGGCGGTCGAACACCTGGCGGCCGTTGGCGTAGTCACGCGCCTTGTCGACGAACCAGTAGCCGTCACCGATGCATTCGGCCGCGATCAGGATGCGCTCGGCGTTCAGGCCGTCCAGGATGTACTTCAGGCCCAGGCCTTCCTCGCCGATACGGTTCTCGACCGGGATCTCCAGGTTGTCGATGAAGATCTCGTTGGTCTCGTGGTTCACCATGTTGCGGATCGGCCGCACGGTGATGCTCTTGCCCACGCACTCGCGCAGGTCCACCAGGAACACCGACAGGCCTTCCGAGCGCTTCTTCACCTCGGCCAGCGGCGTGGTGCGCGCCAGCAGCAGCATGTAGTCCGAGTGCTGCAGGCGCGAGGTCCAGACCTTCTGGCCGTTGACCACATAGCGGTCGCCCTTGCGCACCGCCATCGTCTTCAGGCGCGTGGTGTCCGAGCCGGTGGTGGGTTCGGTCACCGCCATCGCCTGCATGCGCAACTGGCCGGAAGCGATCTTGGGCAGCAGCATGTCCTTTTGCGCTTGGGAGCCATGGCGCACGACGCATCCCATCACGTACATCTGGCCGTGGCAGGCGCCGGAGTTGCCGCCCGCGCGGTTGATCTCCTCCATGATCACGCTGGCCTCGGTCAGGCTCAGGTTGGAACCGCCGTATTCCTCGGGGATCAGGGCCGACAGCCAGCCGGCATCGGTCAGCGCGTTCACGAATTTTTCCGGGAAGGCGCGGGCCTCATCGACCTCCTGCCAGTAGCGGGAGTCGAATTGGGTCACGACGCTGCGCACGCCGTCACGCAAGGATTGGAAGTTGTCTTCGGATCTCATGTCGGTCGAGGGCTTCAGGCGGGCGCGAACTGCTGCCCGCCGTCGACGTTCAGGACGGTGCCGCTCAGGTAGCCACACACCGGCGAGGCGCACAGCACCGCCAGGCGGGCGATCTCGTCGGGCTCGGCCAGCCGGCCAAAGGGGAGCTTGGTCGACATCTCGGTCCAGCGGGACTTGTCGCCAAACTTGGCCTCGGCCTGCTTCTCGAACAGGCCCTGGATACGATCGCTGCGCGTGGGCGAGGGGTTGATGCCGAACACGCGCACGCCCTTGCGCACGCTGCCCGCACCCACCCCCTCGGTGAACGAGATCAGGGCGCCATTGGCGGCCGAGCCGCAGATGTACTCATAGCGGGGCGAGGCGCCGGCCATGCCGATGATGTTGCAGATCACGCCGCGCCCGCGCGACTCCATCGCGCCCAGGTACAGGCGCGTGAGGTTGACGTAGCTATAGAGCTTGAGCTCCCAGGCACTGCGCCAGGTGGCTTCGTTCACATCGTGCAGGCTGCCCCCGGGGATCGCGCCGGCGTTGTTCACCAGGATGTCGGCTTGCGGGAAGCGGTCGAACAGCACCTGCGCCGAGCCCGGAACGGACAGGTCGATCTCGGCGGTCGCGGGCGCGGGCAGGCCCTCCTTCGCGAAGGTCTCCAGGGCCTGCGCCAGCGTCGAGGCCTGGCGGGCGACGAGCACGGGGCGGGCCCCTTCCCGCGCGAAATTCAAGGCGATGGACAGGCCGATGCCCTTGGAGCCGCCGGTGACGATGACCTGTTGGTTTTCAAGCTGCAGTTGCATGAGATGGTTTCTTAAAAAGGACTACGGGGCGCCCGGACCGGGGCGTTGGAACCTGTGCGCTCAATGGCCGGCCAGGCCAGGGAAGGCGTCGGGCGGTGGCACCTGCGCGGTGTACCAGTCGGCGATCTGACCGCCGGTCATGAAGCACACCTGCGGGGACTTCATCAGCAGATCCAGCATGCGCTCGAAGCTGCCAAAGCGATGCGGCACCCCGATCAGGTGCGGATGCAGCCCCAGCGCCAGCACACGCGGCTGCGTGCGGGCCTCGCGCTCGAACAAGGCGAGCGTGCGGGCCAGTCGCTCGTACATCTCGTCGCTGGTGTGCTTCTCGATCGCGTAGATGATGGAGTCGTTGATCTCCAGGTTGTAGGGCATCGACAGCAGCGGCCCCTCGCGGGTATGCATCCACTGCGGCACGTCATCGACCACCCAGTCGAAGACGTACTCCACGCCCTGGCGGCGCAGGAGTTCGGGCGTGTCCAGGGTCTCGCGCAGACCCGGGCTGAGCCAGCCCCGCGGGCGCTGGCCGGTGAGGCCGCGGATCATGTCCAGGCTGGTCGCGATCAGCTGCTCCTCGGAGGGGCCGTCGCTGTGATTGAGCGAGCGCTGGTGCACGCCGTGACCAATGAACTCCCAGCCGGCCGCATGCATGGCCTGGGCCGCGCGCGGATAGGCCTGGATCACCCCCGCATTGAAGCTGGTCGACGCGGGCAGGCCGCGCTCCTGGATGGCGCGCATGATCCGCGGCAGGCCGGCACGCATGCCGTAGTCGGCCCAGCTGAAATTGGGCACGTCCGGAATGGTTTCCTTGCCATGCGGCGGCGTGATGATGGTCCGCGGCATGCTGGCCTCGAACTGCCAGTGCTCCACGTTCACCACGAGGTGCACCATGATCGCCCCCTGCGCGGGCGGCCTGAGCGTCGGGCCTTCGTCGGAAAAGCGATAGGGGATGCGCGGGTTGGCCATCTCAGTGCCGGATCAGGTTGAGGATGTCGAGCTTGAGCGCCGAGAAGGTCTCGCTGGCGGTGTCCGCCACGGTGCGCGGGCGTCCCAGCGGCACCTCGATGCGCTTTTGGATGCGGCCCGGGCGAGCCGACATCACATAGATCGTGCTGGCCAGGAAGATCGCCTCGTCGATGTCGTGCGTCACGAAGATGATGGTCGGCTTGAGCTGCTGCCACACCGACAGCAGCAGCTCCTGCATCGTCAGGCGGGTCTGGGCATCCAGCGCGCCAAAGGGTTCGTCCATCAGCAGCACGCGCGAGCCCAGGGTCAGGATGCGCGCGATGCCCACGCGCTGGCGCATGCCGCCCGACAACTGCACCGGCAGATGGTTCTTGAAGTCGGCCAGGCCCACGATCTTGAGCATCTCGTGCGCGCGGTCCTCGTACTCGCTGCGGGCCAGGCCTTGCACCTTGGGCCCGAAGATCACGTTCTCCCAGACGGTCAGCCAGGGAAACAGCGCCGCCTCCTGGAACACCACGCCGCGCTCAGGGCCCGGGGCGGCGACGGGCTGGCCGTCCACCTGCAGCAGTCCCTGGCTGGGGGCCTCGAAACCGGCGATCAGGTTCAGGAGCGTCGACTTGCCACAACCGGAAGGCCCGAGCAGAGCGACCAGCTCGCCCGGCGCCACCTCCAGGCGGATGTTGTCCAGCGCCTTGACGGGCGGTGTGCCCGGGTAGGTCTTGTAAAGATCCTGGATGGAAATGTTCGACATGGCAATCAGTGGCTTTGCAGGATGCGCCAGACCAGGATCTTGCGTTCGATGAAGACGATCAGGCGGTCACTGAGGAAACCCATCATGCCGATCGAGACCATGTCGGCCAGCACGATGTCCATGCGGCCCACGTAATAGGCGTCCCACAGCACGTAGCCCAGGCCCGACTTCACGGCCACCATCTCGGAGACGATGACCGCGGTCCAGGAAATGCCCAGGCCGATGCGCAGGCCGGTGAAGATGGACGGTGTCGCCGCCGGCAACACCACCCGGTACAACAGCTGGCGCCGGCTCGCCCCCATCATCAGCGCCGCCCGCATCAGGTTGCGCTCGACATCGCGCGCGCCCTGGGTGGTGTTGACGACGATGGCGTAGAAGCCGCCCAGAAAGATCAGAAAGATCGAGCCCATGTCGCGGATCCCGAACAGGGCGATCGAGAACGGCAGCCAGGCGGTGATCGGGATCGGGCGCAGGCTCTGGATCAGGGGATCGGCCAGGTGCATGAACAGGCGGCTCCAACCGATCAACAAGCCGATCGGCACCCCGATCAGGGCGGCCAGGACAAAGCCCTGGATCACCCGCATCGAGGAGTAATGCACGTTGGACAGCCAGGTGCCGCTGTACGGATTGAGCCCCATGCCGGCCGGACCGAAGATCCAGGTGTGCCAGCCCTCGAGCACCTTCAGGGGTGTCGGCAGGATGCCCGCCATGTTCGGCATGCTGCCTACGAGCTGCCACACCACCAGCACCACGGCGGGCACCAGCAACCCGAGCGCGACCTGCTGGAGGGATTTGAAGGGACTGGAGGGCATGGCAGGCACCTGGCTCCGGATTACTTCTTCAGTTCGTTGACCAGCGAGTCGTCGTACAGCGCGGCGGCCTCACGGGCGACGTCCTTCTGCACGATGCCTTGCTTGAAGGCGGCTTCCGCCAGGCGCGAGACCTGGTCCTTGTTCAGGACGCCACCGAGCTTGATGATCTTGGCCGACTCACGGGTCACGTTCAGGGGCAGGCCGGTGTACTTCGAATAAGCGTCGGCGAAGGCCTCGCGGTTCTTGGCCATCGTTTCCTCGGCCTTCAGGTAGGCCCACAGGAAGCGGCGCACCAGTTCCTTCTTCTGCGCCATCGCCTCACCCGAGGCGGCGAGCATGCCCAGCTCGGCGCCGACGGCGCGGGACTGGCTGTACTCGAGCTTCTGTGCGAACACGGCATCGCCCTCGGCCACGGCTTGCGACTCGAAGGGCTCCCACAGGACCATCGCGTCGATGTCGCCACGCTTCATGGCCTGCACAAAAGCCGTGCCGCCGCCTTGCACGTTCACCGGGGTGAACGAGTTGTACGGGATGTTCTTCTCGATCAGCGTCATGGCCCACTGGAACCACACCGCGGAGCCGGGAGCGATGGCGATCTTCTTGCCGGCGATGTCGCCCCAGTCTTCGATCTTCACGCCCTTGCGCACCACCAGGTACTTGGGCGAGCTGCCCACGCCCGTCAGGCCGATCAGGTTCTTGCTGCCCTGGGCAGCCACGATGGCCAGGTCGCCGGGACCCACGGCCGACACGTCCACCGAGTTGGACAGCAGCGCGGTGCGGGCGTCGGCGTAGCGCACGAATTCGGCGCGCTTGACCTCGATGTTCATCTTGCGCAGTTCTTCCTCGACCATCAGCATGGGCGAGAGGTGGCCGACCTTGACGAAGCCCACGGTCAGCGTGGCCTTGTCCTTCAGGGGGGCCGGCGCGGGACCCAGCGCCAGGGCCAGGCCGGCTGTCAGCGACAGCGCCAGGCCGAAGAGGGGTTTCAACACATTCATGATCGCTCCTGTTATCAGTGGGTTATCGGCCGGTGAACTCAGGGGGACGCTTCTGTGCGAAAGCCAGCCTGCCTTCCGCGTAGTCCTTGCTCTTGAAACACGCCTGCACGGCGGCATGCACCGCCGACAGGTCCTCGGTGTTTTCATGGATCGCGACGATCGCCTGCTTGGCCGCCTGCACGGTCAGCGGCGCGTTGTGCGCGATCTCCAGCGCGATGGTCTCGCTGTGGGCGAACACGTCGTCGACCACCGCGTTGACCATGCCCATCTCGCGTGCCTGCGCCGCGTCGTAGACCCGCGCGGTGTAGAAGGCTTCGGCCGTGGCGATCGGTCCGAGGTTTTGCAGGATGCTGCGCATGTTCTGGACGTCATAGCCCAGCCCCATGCGAGCGGCGGGCATGCGAAAGCGCGAATGCGGCGCCGCGTAGCGCAGGTCACATGAGAGCGCCAGGCCCAGGCCGCCGCCATAGCAGATGCCGCTGATTGCGGCGATGACCGGTACGCGCGAGCGCACGATCGCCGCCTGCGTCTGGGCCACCACGGTGTTGTAGTGGCGCACCGCGTCGTCGCTGCTTCGCTGCGTTTCGAATTCGCTGATGTTGGCGCCCGAGACGAAGGCCTTGTCGCCCTCGCCGCGCAGCACGCACACGCGAACCTCACGGTCGGCGTCGATCCGCGCGAACGCATCGCGCAGCCCCTGCCACATCGACAGGCTCATCGCGTTGTGGCGGGCCACGTCACAGATCGTGACGCGCGCCACGAAGTCACGGCACTCGACGTGGATCGAGCCCGCGCTCACACCACCCCTCGCGCGCGCAGGTCTTCGATGGTCGCCGCGTCATAGCCCAGATCGCGCAGCGTCTCGTCGGTGTGCTCCCCCCAGCCCGGCGCCGGCGCCACCACCTGCGAGGGTGTGCGACTGAGGACGACCGGCTGGGTGATGTACTGCATGTCCCGACCGAACGAGGTCGGCAGGGTCTCGGTCACGCGCAGGTGCTGCACCTGCGGATCCTCGAACACCTGCGGCACGGTGTAGACCGGCCCGGCCGGTACACCCACGCCATTGAGCAGGTCCACCCAGTGGGTCACGGTGTTGCCCCGGAATTCCTGTGCGATCAGCGCGTTCAGGCGCTCGCGGTGGGTCACGCGCAGCGGCTCCGTCGCAAACTGCGGGTCAGCCAGCCACTCGGGCTTGCCCAGCGCGTCGCAAAAGCGCTTCCAGTTGCCCTCGCCCGACGCACCCAGGTTGAAAGAGCCGTCACGGGCTTCGAACAGACCCATCGGCGAGCTGGTGGGGTGGTTGTTGCCCACCTGCTCCGGCACGTCGTTGTCATTGAGGTAACGCGCCATCTGGAAATCCATCATGGCGATCTGCGAATGCAGCAGCGAGCTTTGCACCCACTGGCCCTGGCCGGACTGCTCGCGCTCGATCAGCGCCACCAGGATGCCGATCGCGCAGTACAGCCCCGCGCTCAGGTCCGCCACCGCCAGCCCTGCGCGCACCGGTCCGTGTGCCTTCTCGCCGGTCACGCTCATGAGACCGCCCATGCCCTGGATGATCTGGTCGAAACCGGGGCGCCAGGCGTAGGGGCCGTCCTGGCCGAAGCCGGAGATGCTCGCCAGGATGATGCGCGGGTTGATCGCCTTGAGCGATTCGTAGTCCAGCCCCAGACGCGCCTTGACGTCCGGGCGCCAGTTCTCGACCAGCACGTCGGCGGTGGCGATCATCTTCCTGAGGATGTCCATCGCCCCGTCCTTCTTCAGGTTCAGGGTCATGGACCGCTTGTTGCGGTTGATGTTCTGGAAGTCGCCCCCCTGCCGGTTGGCCGCGAACATCGCCTCGTTGGGGTCCACCCCGGCGGGTGGCTCGACCCGGATCACGTCGGCGCCGAAGTCGGTCAGGATCCGCACGCAGTTCGGACCCGCCCGCACCCGGGACAGGTCCAGCACCTTGAAGCGCGACAGGGCGGGAGACGCCTGGATCTTGGGCATGGCGGCGTTCTCAGGGGGCTGGCAAAAACTGAACAGTCATAAATATATTTATAGTTCAATTCTGTATCCCCCGCAATCCAGCAAGATATAGTTAAAACCCTTGCCCGGCCCGATCCCCACCCCGCCCGCATCCGCATGAAAGTCAGCGACCAGATCCGCCTGCACCTGGAGGAAGCGATCTCCCAGGGCAGCCTGCTGCCGGGCGATGCCATCGACGAGGTCGCCCTGGCCGAGCGGTTTGGCGTCTCCCGCACCCCGGTGCGCGAGGCCCTGATCCAGCTGCAGGCCCAGGGCTGGGTGAGCAACCTGCCGCGCGGGGGCCCCATCGTCGCGAAGATGAACCTGCAACAGCTCCTGAGCCTGTGGGAACTGCTGGCCGAGCTGGAGGCCATCGCCGTGCGATTGGCCTGCGAGCGCATGGGCGATGACGAGATCCAGGCGCTGGTGGCGCTGCACGAGCGCAGCCGCGAAGTCGTGGCCCGTGAGGACCTCACCGGCTGGCAAGCGATCAATCTGCAGTTTCACGAGCAGATCTACCTGGGCAGCCGCAATCCCTACCTGCGCCAGGAGGTGATGCGTATCCGCTTTCGCACGGGCGTGTACCGGCGCCATGCCTTCGGCGCCCTGGGTCAGCTCAATGCCTCTTTCGAGCAGCACCAGCGGCTGCTCGACGCCATCCGCGCGCGCGACGCCGCCAGCGCCGGAGCCCACATGCGCGACCACATGAAGCCTGGCCGCGACGCGCGCACGCTCAATGACTTCGTGCTGAACTTGCCCGCCGACCTGCTCGCCCCGGCCTGAAGCGCGCACGGATACAGGCCCCATGCGCAGGGGCGGCCCTTGCGCGCCCCCGGGGCACGCTCAGGGCCTGGGGGCGCTGGCGGTCATCGGAACCTGAGGCCGGCTGGCCCACTGCGCGTACTCATCGGGAAACGCCGCGCGAAACCGCAGGTCGTGCCAGGCAGCCCGCTCGTTTTCCCCCAGCAGCTGCAATGCGTCCATCAGTTTCTCGATCACCTGCGGCTCGGGCGAGTAGTGCAGCACCCGCTCCCCCAGGTCGGCCATGCGGGCCGCGTTGGCCGGGGTAACCGGGGTGGTGGTGAACGCGGCGAACTCGACCTGGCTCGCGAACAAGACCCCGGGGTGGGCGGAGATGCGTGCGGTCGAGCGGTACAGCGCGCTGCGCTCTTCCTGGGTCAGATAGATCTGCGAGATGCGGTGGTAGTCCCAGGCGACGTACAGCACAGCCACGAGTGAGAGCGCCCAGGCGGCGCGCTGCGCCAGCGGGGCGGGCCCCCTCTCGCGGGCCTCGTGGCGTGGCCAGAGCAAAGCGGCCGCCAGGATCACCGCGAGCTGGAAAGGTCCGTACCACAGCGGGTACTCGACCATGCTGTGCAGCAGGATCACCCCCAGCACGGCCCAGGCGAGCAAGCGGTGCGGCGCGCGCTCCCGCCAGGGGCGTCCCCGCCACAGGATCAGCGCGCCACCCGCCAGCATCAGGATCGCCACTGGCCAGCCCAATTCGACGGCCGCATGCAGGAACAGGTTGTGCGCGTTGTCGACGATCAGACAGAAGCGCTCGCCCGGGTACAGCGTGACGTAGTGCGCATAGTCCAGCTCACCCAGGCCCCAGCCGGTCCAGGGACGCTGCGCCGCCAGGTGCAATGCGTTGGTCCACAGCACCTTGCGGCTGACGCAGGACTCGACCCCGGCCACGCGCTCGATCATCGTCGGCGCCAGCGCCAGGGTCACCGCATAGCTCGCGGCCGCCAGCACCGCCCAGCGGCGCCACCCGCCGGGCGCTCCCCAGAGCGGGAGCAGCAGCGCCACGCTGCACAGCACCACCCAATGCAGCATGCCCGTGCGCGAGGAGGTGAGCGCGGCCACGACCGACAGCAGGACCACGCAGGCGGCCAGCACCCCGCGCCAGCGGCCCTGGATGTTCGTGAGCAGGAAAAAAACGCTGGCCAGACCGATGGCCATCAGGGTGGCCAGCTGGTTGCGCTGACGCAGGTTGCCATAGACCTCGCCGCCATAGGAGGCACTCATCAGGAGAGAGCTGTCGCCCAGCAGGCTGAAGTACTGGGCGAGGCCGACACACGCGTTGTAGACCGCAGCCAGCAGCCAGGAGGCCGCCAGCACGAGCGCCGCCGGTTGGGGTACGCCGGGCCGCAGCAGGAACCACAGCAATGCCGCTCCGGCCGCGATCAGCGCCTGCAGGATGATCGGCGAGGGGCCGAAGGAGGGATTGAGAATCCAGGCAAGGGCGAGGATGAATCCAAGCCCCCAGTCACGGGCAGAAAGCGAGGGCGGTGAAGTCATGCGCACCCCCTGATCATCTCAGGACCGGCATCCGCTGAAAAAAAAGCGCCACGAGGGCGCTTTTCATGACCGGCGGGCGTAGCGCCTCAACGGCCTGTACCGACCTCAGGTACCCGCACCCGAGGTGCTTCCGCCACCCGTGGTGCTTGCGCCACCCGCCGCCGGGGCCGAGTCGCGGCAAGTCCCGGGCAAGTACTTGGGCGAAATCCCGGCGGCTGCATCCGGCCCGCAAATCCATTGGGCCACCGCGCCGCCTGCAGCGGGTGCGGCCTTGGTGGCCGTGAGGGGGGTCAGTGTGATCCATTTGTCATCGATGTCCGCGTTGCCGAACCCTTGCGCCTGGACCCGGATCACGCCTGCGTCCGTGGTTTCGACCTTCTTGACGTACTTGGAGGGCGCGTCCTTCTCGCAGCCCCACTTGTTGGCGGCAGGCAAGGCCGACACGCTGGGAATCATCTCGCTGATCGTTGTGCGGCAGCCCGAGGCAGCCAGCACCACCTCGGACATCTTGGCGCGGGTGGTGTAGTCCTGGTAGGCCGGCAGGGCGACTGCGGCCAAGATACCGATGATGGCCACCACGATCATGAGCTCGATCAGTGTGAAGCCCTGTTGCAGGCGTTGTTTCATGGATCCTCCGTGTGCTGTTTGATGAATTAGGTTGACATCCACAACTGCTCCGCCAACCTCACGAGAATACCAAATCGTTCTTTTGTGTCCTTGACAACGCGCAAGGGCAACCGACCTCAATCCCCCTGCGCCGGCGTCACACCATCCCATGACGGATCGGCGGGCTGGCGGCGCATCTGCGCCAGGCGTTGTGCGTAGAGCGCGTACAGCACCTGGGTGTCCGCTCGGGCGGGCAGGCTCGCGAGCATCCGCTCGCACGAGACGACATCCTGCGCGCGGTAGGCCTTGAGGAACGCGGCCCAGGTCCGCAATTCATCGGCGACCGACGCATCGGACTGCAGGCCTGCCGCCCGGGGCGTGTAGATGGTCACGGCGCGCGCCTTGCCCTTGACGCGAACCTTGTCGAGTTCCTGCCAGACGACGTCGTCGGCCTCCCGGCAGGTCGCCTCACCGGCCACCACCGTCACGCCATAGCGCGCGGACAAACGCTCCAGGCGTGCCGCCAGGTTCACGGCATCCCCCACCACGGTGTAGGCGCTGCGCTGCGGTGAGCCCATGTCGCCCACGCACATCAGGCCGGTGTTCACGCCGATCCCGACCTCGACCTCCGGCAGCCCCAGGAGGCGATGCTCCGCGTTGAGAGCCTGCAGGGCATGGGTCAGGGCCAGCGACGCCGCCACGGCCCGCTGCGCGTGGTCGGGCACTTCGCCGGGCGCGCCCCAGAAGGCCATCACGCAATCGCCGATGTACTTGTCGATCGTGCCCCCATGCTGGCGGACCACCTCGGTCAAGCGGCTGAAGACGCGTTGGAGGAATGCCTGCAGCGCGGCAGGCTCCAGGCTTTCGGCCAGGCGTGTGAACCCGCGGATGTCGCAGAACATCACGGTGAGGTGGCGGCTGGCGGCTTCCAGGCGGCAACGGTGCGGATCGTCCAGCATCTGCCGGGCCAGTTCGGGGGGCACATAGGCCCCCAGCAGGCGGACGAACTCGCGCCGGCCGCGCCAATGCATCAGGTAGGTGGACCCCATGTGCAAGGCATAGCTGGCGGTGGCGGTGAGCAGGGCGGGGGCCAGCGGAAAAGCCAGGCCTGCCGCATCGAACAACCAGTAGTTGAGCCCGAGGATGCCCGCGATGACGGCCGCAAGCAGCAGCGTCGCCTGGGGCCCGGACACGGCAGGCAAGGCGAGCGCGAGCAGCAAGCCGGTCCCGAGCAAGACCACCAGGCCGTAACCGGTGACGTAATCCGGCCGGATCCGCAGCCGCCCCTCGATCAGGCCGGACAGCAAGGTGGCATGCAGCTCGATGGCCGGGTAGGCGGTCCCGACGGGGGTCACATGCTGCGCATCCAGCCCCGCCGCCGTGGCCCCCACCAGTACCAGTTTGCCTTGCAGGTCGCCGGCCGGCAGGCGTGCGGCGAGCAGGTCGGCCGCCGAGACGTAGCGGAAGGAACCGCCCCCGGGGCCGCCCGGCCCGAGGTAGGGCAGGCGGGCCGTCACCCCGTCGCCCACGGGCACGGACATGGTGGTCGCGCCCTGGCGCAGCAGCAGATGGGAAAGCACGTCGTCGCGGGGCGGAAAACGGTCCTGCGGAAAGACGGGCTCGATCGGCGCACCGCCCGACAGGGTGCGGTACATGGCCAGCGCCAAGGTCTCGTAGTACTGGCCGGCGTGCCGGGCCAGCAGGGGCATGGCGCGCACACGCCCGTCGGGGTCGGTCAGGGGCTCAAGGAACCCGGCCACCGGCGCGGCAGTGGCCAGGCGTTCGATGTTGGCGCTGTACCCGCTCCACTCGGCGACCTGGACCGGCCGCCCCTGCAGGCGGTCCGCGGCCATCGCGGGTGCGGGCAGCACGCCTGCGGTCTGGCCCGGCGCGTCGCGCGTGAAGTGAAAACCCAGCACCACCGGCCGATCGGCCAGCGCACGGGCCAGCTGTCCGTCATGGTCGAGACGGGCCTCGAGCACGCGCAGCTGGCGGGCATACGCAGGCACGTCGCGCAGCTCGTGGTCGGCCAGCGCGCGCAAGCGGGTCAGGCCAGAGCTGTCATCGGGCGCGTCGAAGGGGCGCCCGAAACCCACCAGGGCAACCTCCTGGCGATCGAACAGCTCGTCGAGCAGACGCGCCACCTGGTCGCGCCGCCAGGGCCAGCGGCCGATTTCACCCAGGCTCTTCTCGTCGATGTCGACGATCACGATGCGCGGGTCCTGGGTGCGCGGCAAGGTCAGCTGCAGGCGCGTGTCCTGCATGAGGGCATCGAGCCGGTCGATGCCCTGCAGTCGCAAGCCGCCGGTCACATGCAGCAAGGCCCACACCAGCGGCAGCAGCAAGAGCAGGACGCGCGGCCAGCGCGGGGCCGCAGCGCGCCCTGGCGTGATGGCGTTCATGGTGAACGCCGTCCCCGTCCATGCCAGCGGCGGCGGATCCGGCCGAACCAGCCTCGCGGCGGCGTGCTGGCGGGTGCCTGGGCCAGCAGCACCGCGATGTTGTCCCGGCCGCCTTGGGCGTTGGCGGCGTCCACCAGGGCACGGACCTTGTCCTGGAGCAGGCCGGGCCGCGCGAGGATCGCGCTGATCCGGGTGTCATCGACCATGTCCGTCAGCCCGTCCGAACACAGCAGGTAGCAGTCACCGGGTTCCACCACGTGCTCATGGACTTCGAAGCGGACGGTCTCCTCGATGCCCAGGGCGCGCGTGACCAGGTTGCGATGCAAGGACACGGCCGCCTGCTGCGGGGTGATCAGACCGGCGTCCAGTTGCTCCTGTAGCAGCGAGTGATCTCGCGTGAGACGCGTGAGGGCTCCGCGGCGCCAGCGGTAGGCCCGCGAGTCCCCGATGTGGCCCAGCACCAGACACTGCGCACGGAACACCGCCGCCACCAGGGTGGTGCCCATGCCGCGATAGGACGCGTGGTCGCGCGCGGCCTGGAAGATGCTCCGATTCGCATGGTCGGCCGCGGCCCGCAGGGCTTGCACCGCATCGCCGGGCGTGGGCGCGGGGCCCAGGGCGTCCAGGTGCTCGCCGAGCTGGCGGGCCAGCAGCGACGTCGCCATGGCGCTGGCCACCTCTCCCGCGTTGTAGCCGCCCATGCCGTCGGCCAGCACGGCCAGCCCCCGGGCGGGGTCGGCCACGATGGCGTCTTCGTTGTTGTGGCGGACCCGGCCGGGATCGACCAGGAAGCTGAACTCGTAGGGCATGTCTGGATGGCTCAGGCAAGCGCCCGCCTCATCCAGGGAGGCAGGCATGAAGCCTTAAGTTAACAGGCCCGGCCCGCCCGGACAAGGAGTTCATCCAAGGGAGGGGGTGCCCCGCGCTTGGCGGGGCGGCATCGCCTCAGGCGGCGTCGGGCGTGCGGGCGCGGTACAGGGTCTTGCCGACCAGCAGCACGATCAGGGCGCCGGCGGCGGCGGCGGCGTACTCCCAGGCCTTCACATCGGGCAGGTAGGGCTTGGCGGCCGGGTCGGTATAGGCCATCTGGCCGGCGATCCAGCCCAGCAGCATTCCGCCCGCGGTGATGATCCAGGGGAAGCGGTCCATCAGCTTGAGCACGATCTGGCTGCCCGCCACGATGATGGGAATGCTCACCAGCAGGCCGAAGATGACCAGGGGCAGCTGATGGCTGCCCGCGCTCTCGGCGGCGCCGGCGATGGCCAGCACGTTGTCCACGCTCATGACCAGGTCGGCCACGATCACGGTCTTGACCGCACCCCAGAGCTTGTCCGAGGCGCTGATGTTGCCGTGCTCTTCCTCTTCCTGGGGGGCGAGCAGCTTGACGCCGATCCAGAGCAGCAGAAGCGCGCCGACCAGCTTCAGGTAGGGCACGGTCAGCAGGGCCAGGGCGAAGGCGATGAGGATGACACGCAGGCCGATGGCACCGGCCGTGCCGTAGATGATGCCCAGGCGGCGCTGCTTGGGCGGCAGGCCGCGGCAGGCCAGCGCAATCACGACGGCGTTGTCGCCCCCGAGCAGGATGTCGATGAGGATGATCTGGCCGACGGCGATCCAGAACGAGGCAGTGGTCAATGCTTCCATGATGGGGAGGGCCCGGAGGCCCCGCTTTCAAGGCTGTAAGAAAACGAAAGGGCCGATTGTCCACGAAGACAACCGGCCTTTGATTGTGGGGGCCACCAGAGCCCCGCCATGCCCC
>JACCDJ010160178.1_pt1 | contig 19511 bp, 16 predicted proteins | sample 7444481 | NCBI WGS metagenome assembly JACCDJ01 (sample SAMN15323435, study PRJNA562643) | freshwater metagenome | isolation source: river surface water | place: USA:Blue River Watershed | collected 2017-08-15 | reverse complement strand
AGGGCGTACAGACGACGATTCCGTTCCACCGCCAGCTCATGGACCACCCTGACTTTGTCGCCGGTAACTACACGACGAAGTTCATGGAGTCGTGGGAGATGAAGTAAGACTGCCCGTTACTCGGTACTCGGTACTGGTTAGCTCCCTCAGTCAAACCAGAAACCAGTAACCAGAAGCTCATCGTGTGAAGCGCGCCTTCGGAATCCTCTACCACATTTGGTACTACGCCCTGATGCTCGTGAGCATTTTGGGGCTTTTTCCCTGGTTGCTGTGGTACAGCCGGCGGGTGGAGCAGTTCCCGAGGTTTTACCGATTTGGCCGGCTCTGGGCGGCCTGGATCCTCAACGGCATGGGCTTGATTCGCCGGGTGCGCTACGAGGCCCGCATCGATTGGTCGCGTCCGTACATGGTGGTCTCGAACCATTCGTCGGAACTCGACGTGATGTTCTGCTACCGGCTTGTGAAGTCGCCGACCGTGTTCATCGGCAAGGCGGAGCTCGCGAAGCTTCCGCTCTTCGGCTTCTTTTTTAAGCGCAGCAGCATCACCGTGGACCGCAACTCCATTGCCTCCAAGCGCCAAGTGCTCGAGAAGGCCCGCAGGCGCCTTGCCCGAGGAAGCGGCATGTGCATTTACCCCGAGGGCGGAATCCCCAAGGACCCCACGGTGCGCTTGGCCCCGTTTAAAAACGGCGCGTTTCAGCTGGCGGTAGAGGCCGGCGTACCCATTTTGCCCATTACCTTCCCCGACAACCGCCGGCATTTTCCGGACTTCAACCAGGGTGGATTTCCGGGCCGAATCCGCGCCACGGTCCACGCCCCCATCGATACCGCCGGGGCCGACCCCGACGCGCTCAATGCCCGGGTTTATGACCTAATTTTGGGGGAACTCAACCGCTACGCCGCCGAATCATGAAGCTCACCCGCGAAGACGTCCTCAAGCTCGCCGACATCGCCAAGCTCGAACTCAGTTCGGAGCAGGCCGACGCGCTCTTGGGCGACCTCGATAAGATTATGGGTTTTGTCGACAAGGTCCGCGCGCTGGACCTCGACGGCGTCGAGCCCCTGGTCTACATGACCGACCGCGAAAACGTGCTGCGCGACGACGTACCGACCGCGCCGCTGAGCCACGCCGACGCCCTGCGCGGCGCCCCGGGAGCCGACAGCGACTACTTCCGCGTTCCGCGCGGCGGACAGTCCGTTGAGTAACTAGTTGCCAGTTACTAGTTACCTTTAGGTTATGCCTACCCTAATTCTATTCGCTACCCTTTCGCTGCTGGTTGCCGTGCTGCTGGCCAAGGGAATCCGCATCGTCAAGCAGTCCGAAGCCATGATCGTCGAGCGCCTGGGCAAGTACCACCGCACGCTGGAGTCGGGCATCAACGTGATCATTCCGGTGATTGACCGTCCGCGCCAAATCAACTGGCGCTACACCGAAACGGGGTTTAACGGCGAAATCATCAGCATTTTCAAGCTGCAGGACCGAATCGACCTGCGCGAAAACGTCTACGATTTTCCGAAGCAAAACGTGATTACGCGCGACAACGTGGTGACCGAGATCAACGCGCTCATCTACTTTCAAATTGTGGATCCGCTCAAGTCGGTCTACGAAATCGGAAACCTGCCGAACGCCATCGAGAAGCTGACCCAGACGACACTCCGCAACGTGGTGGGCGAAATGGACCTCGACGAGTGCTTGAGCAGCCGCGACACCATCAACGCCAAGCTGCGCGCCATTTTGGACGACGCCACCAACAAGTGGGGTGTTAAGGTCAACCGCGTGGAGCTTCAAGACATCAACCCGCCGTTGGCCATTCGCGACGCCATGGAAAAGCAGATGCGCGCCGAACGAAACCGCCGGGCCACCATCTTAGAAGCCGAAGGCGAAAAAGGCAGCCAAATCCTAACGGCCGAGGGCCAGCGGGAGTCCGACATTCAGCGCGCCGAAGGACAGAAGCAGTCGGCCATTCTCGAAGCCGAAGGACAGGCCCAAGCCCGTATTCGGGTGGCCGAAGCCGAAGCCGAGGCCATCCGCCTGGTTTCGGAGGCCGTAAAAAACTACGCCGGCGACCCCGTACAGTACCTCATCGCGCAGAAGTACCTCGAAACCCTGCACCAAATGACTTCCGGCAACGAGACCAAGACGGTGTTCCTGCCCTTTGAGGCAACGGGCGTGCTCGGTTCGCTGGGCGGCATCAAAGAGCTCCTGAAAAGTCAGGGGTAATTCGCGTAGGTTTGCGCATGGCAAATTCGGCGCGTCCCGCAGCAGTGGGCTTCATCTTCGTTACCCTGCTCTTGGACATCATCGGGCTGGGCATCATCATTCCGGTCATTCCCCAGCTCATTCAGGAGCTGACGGGGGCCGACGTGTCGGAGGCTTCGCGCTACGGCGGCTGGCTCCTCTTCGCCTACGCGTTTTTTCAGTTCCTCTTCGCGCCCTTGATCGGAGCCCTAAGCGACCGCTACGGCCGCCGACCCGTGCTGCTTTTCTCGCTTTTGGGCTTCGGCTTGGACTACCTCGTGCTGGCTTTTGCGCCAACCCTGGCCTGGTTGTTTGTGGCCCGCATTGTTTCGGGCATCTTTGGGGCCAGCTTCACCACCGGGTTTGCCTACATCGCCGACGTGTCGCCGCCCGAGAAGCGCGCCCAAAATTTTGGCTTGGTCGGCGCCGCCTTTGGCCTCGGCTTCATCATCGGCCCGGTCACGGGCGGACTCCTGGGCGAGCTGGGACCCCGCGTTCCCTTCTTTGTGGCCGCCGCGCTGACGTTGCTGAACATGGCCTACGGCTACTTTGTACTGCCCGAATCGCTGCCGGCGGAGCGCCGCCGCGCTTTTGAGTGGAAGCGGGCGAATCCGCTCGGAACCCTGGTCGCGCTTCGCCGCTACCCGGCGGTGGTGGGCTTGATCGGCTCGCTCGTGTTTTTGTACATCGCCAGCCACGCCGTACAGGGAACCTGGGCCTACTTCACCATCGAAAAATTCAACTGGTCGCCCAAAGACATCGGGCTTTCGCTGGGTGCCGTGGGCGTGCTGAGCGCCTTCGTGCAGGGCTTTTTGATTCGCAAGGCCATACCGGCCCTGGGGCCCTGGCGCACGCTGATCGTGGGCATGGTCTGCAACGTGGTCGGACTCATTCTGTTTGCCCTGGTTCAGGACCAGTGGATGCTCTACGCCTTTTTGGTGCCGTACGCGTTCGGGGGGCTGGCGGGACCGGCGCTTCAGGGTCTGCTCAGCAACGGCGTGCCCGAAAACGAGCAGGGCGAGCTTCAGGGCGCCATGAGCAGCATGATGAGCGCCACCAGCATTGTGGGGCCGCCGCTGATGACCGGAATTTTTGCGGCCTTCACCGAGGCCGGAGCGCCCGTGTATTTTCCCGGCGCCCCGTTTGTGGCCGGCGCGCTCTTGAGCGCAACTTCGCTGGTGCTTATCTTGGGTCAATACCGTAAATCAAAAGCATGACCTGGACTGTTTGGATGATTGCGGCAGCGGCGCTGCTGGTTCTCGAGGTGTTTACCCCGGGCTTTTTGCTGGCCTGCCTCGCGGTGGGCGCCGCAGGCGCCGCGGCCGGAGCCGCCCTGGGCTGGCCGCTCGAGGCCCAGCTCGCCCTTTTTTCGGTTTTCAGCGGCCTGTCCCTGTGGCTGCTCCGGCCCGTGCTGCGCACGTGGTTCGCCGCGACCGGCGCCAAAACCAACCAGGATGCGCTGATCGGAGCGGTCGGCCGGGTGGAGTCGGACGTGGCGCAGGGCCAGCGCGGGTACGTGAAGGTTGACGGCGACAGCTGGGGCTTTGAAGCCGACCGCGACTACGCGGCCGAAACCAAGGTGCGCATCACGCACCGCGAAGGCAACGCGGTTACGGTCGTTCGGGCAGACTAAGCCTAGCCCTTCTGGGAGGGAAGCGCAAGCGAACTCAGGGCGCCGATCAAAAGACTCAGGCCCGCAAGCACCATCGTATTGATGACGGCATCGCCCAACAGGCTTTTGTAGGCCCAATTGATTCCGCCTACCGCAGCCACAATCTGCGGAATCACAATAAACATGTTGAACAAGCCCATCGTAATCCCCATTTTCGACGGATCCACTTCACTCGACAAAATCGCGTAGGGCATGGACAAAATGCTTCCCCATGCCACCCCGATTAGGGCAAACGAAACGTTGAGCAATCCGTCGTTGGCCTCGGTCGCGTAGGGCATGAGCAAAAATCCGAGTCCGCCCGCAGCCAGCGACGCGAGGTGAACCATGCGGCGGTTCAGCGCGCGCTTGGACGTGTAGACCGTCAAGACAAACGCAAAAGCCATCGAGCTCAGGCCGTACAGGCCCATGGACGACCCGACCAACGCGGCCGCGTCGTTGTAGGCCGCTTTTTCGGCGAGGTAGTTGAGGGCTCCGGCCTCGGGCATCGCGGCGTGGTAGACGTGCTCGGCCAGCGCAGGGCCCGCAAAATTCCACATGGTGAAAAACGCAAACCAGCTAAAAAACTGAACGAGTCCAAGCTTCCACATCACGCTGGGCATGTGGCGGAAGCTTCCGGTGATTTCGCGGAGCGCTCCCCCCAAGCCTGCGGTCGCTTGACGGTGGGCGCGAAAGGCCTGCATGTCGGCGGGCGGTTCTTCGGTCGTTCGAAACACCGTCCACAGAATGGACGACAGAAACACCACGGCTCCAACGGCGAAGGCCCAGTGGACCGACGGCGGAATTTGCCCTTCGGGGGCAGTCGTCGAAACGCCCAGCGTGCTCATCAGCCAGGGAAGGTTTGAGGCGATCCAGGTTCCGATGCCGATGATGAGCGTCTGCGCCACAAAGCCGTACGAGCGCTGCTCGTCCGGGAGTTTGTCGGCAACCAGGGCCCGAAAAGGTTCCATGGAAATGTTGATCGACGCGTCGAGAACCCACAGCAAGCCCGCGGCAATCCACAGCGTCGGGGAATTGGGAATGAAAAAGAGCGCCAGGGTGCTCAACACCGCTCCGACCAAAAAATAGGGGCGGCGGCGACCAAAACGAGGGCTCCACGTGCGGTCCGACAGGTATCCAATGATCGGCTGCACGATGAGTCCGGTCAGCGGCGCCGCAATCCAAAGGCCGGGCAGTTCGTCTTTGCTTGCCCCCAAATTTTGAAAAATAGACGACATGAATCCGCCCTGGAGTGCGAAACCGAACTGGATGCCCAAGAAGCCGAAGCTCATGTTCCAGATTTGCCAAAAATTCAGGGTCTTTTTGGGGCTCATTGCGGCGGCGGAATGGCCCGTTGCGGTACTTGATGCCATGGGTTCAGGATTGGGCGCGTTCGGCGTTGCGCGTGTAGAGTCGGGCGGGCTTATGGACCACGCCGGTTTGCTTTTCGTCCAGGGGCAGCACCCACTGGTCGTTCAAGGCCTTCTTGCGGAAGTTCCGCTTGTCGAAACTGGCGTTGAGGATGGCCTCGTGAACCGCCTGCATCTGAGTCAACGTGAACTTGTTGGGCAGCAGTTCAAATCCCACGCGGAGCTCGCTCAGTTCCCGGCGCAGCGTGGCCAGGGCCTCGCTAAAGATTTCGTTGTGGTCAAAGGCTAAGCGCGGAATTTCGTAGGCATCGTGCCAAAATGCTCGGGCCGCAAAACTGGACGCCAACAGGTTGAGGTCGGTCATTTTGATCAGCGCGTAGTAGGCCACCGTGATGACTCGGGCCGTCGGATCCTTGCGGACGTGGGTGAGCCAGGGAAGGTCCTTGGGGTCCTTCACGCGGTTGGGGTCGCCAAAGGTTCCGCACTGCTGCAGGTAGAGTCCGCTCAAACCGGTCAGTTCGCGCAAAACCCGGGCTGCCGACTGGTCGAGGTCCTCGTCGTCTTCGAGGTGGTCCCCGGGCAACGCAAACCGGCAAGCCTGTCCAAAGTCCTCTTGCTCAATGAGCAGCACGTTGAGTTTTTGGCCGTCGAAGCCGAAAACAACACAGTCAACCGAAACGTTGGGGTTCTGCATAGGTACACAAATGTACTTCGGACACTAACACGTTGGTAGCATTGTGTATTTTGAACACTATCTTCGTAGAACGTATGAAACGAATCGCCGTTTTGACCTCGGGAGGCGACGCGCCGGGAATGAATGCCGCCATCCGCGCCGTGGTGCGCGCTTCGGCGTTTTACGGCATGGAATGCGTCGGCGTATACCGCGGATACGACGGCTTGGTCGAGGCCGATTTTACCCCATTGGACAGCAAGAGCGTGCGCAACATTTTGGCGCAGGGCGGAACCATGCTCAAGTCGGCGCGAAGCCAAGCCTTCCGCACGCCAGAGGGCCGCGCCCAGGCGGCACAGAACCTTAGCAACCAGGGAGTCGACGGCCTGGTGGTGATTGGCGGCGACGGAACCTTTACCGGAGCCCACAAGCTGTTTGAAGAGCACCAAGTGCCCGTCGTTGGCATTCCCGGAACCATCGACAACGACCTCTACGGAACGGACTACACCATTGGCTACGACACCGCGAGCAACACCGTGGTCGAGAGCATCGACAAGATTCGCGACACCGCCAACAGCCACAACCGCCTGTTTCTGGTCGAAGTGATGGGCCGCGACGCGGGATTTATTGCGCTGAGCTCGGGACTGGCGACGGGCGCCATCAGCATCATTTTGCCCGAGCGGAACACGACCCTCGAAGCCCTGCTGGCGGCCATCGATCAGGGCGCTGAACGCAAAAAAACGAGCAACATCGTCGTGGTGGCCGAGGGCAACCGCCTCGGAACACCCTACGAGCTGGCCGACGCGCTCACGTCGCACTATCCGGATCTCGACGTCAAGGTCACCATTCTCGGCCACGTTCAGCGGGGCGGATCGCCCAGCATGCTGGACCGGGTGAACGCCAGCCGCTTGGGGGTTGCGGCCGTAGAGGCCCTGCTCAACGGCAAGTCCGACGTGATGGTGGGCATTGTCAGCGGCCAACTGACCCACACCCACCTTCCAATGGCCATACTCAACAAGGCTCCGCTCGACGAAGACCTGCTTCGCATTGCCCGAATCCTTTCTATTTAACTCTTTTACTCGACTTTTGCACCTGCTATGAAAAAGATTGCCATCAACGGATTTGGCCGCATTGGCCGCCTCACCTTTCGCAACCTCATCGTGCGCCCCGACGTGGAAATCGTGGCCATCAACGATTTGACCGATACCGCGACCTTGGCCCACTTGCTGAAGTACGATTCGGCGCACGGCGGATTCCAAGGAACGGTTGCGCACACGGCGAACAGCCTGATTGTGAACGGCAAAGAGATTAAGATTACCGCAATCAAAAACCCAGCAGAGCTTCCATGGGGCGAATTGGGCGTGGACCTGGTCATTGAGTCGACCGGCATTTTCACGAGCAAAGAGCAGCTGGAGCTGCACCTCCAGGCAGGGGCCAAAAAAGTAGGCTTGAGCGCACCCGCCAAGGCCGACGACGTAAAAACCGTCGTTTTGGGCGTGAACGAGGGCATCCTCGGACCCGACGACCACGTGTTCAGCAACGCATCCTGCACGACCAACTGCCTGGCGCCGATGATGAAGGTGCTCAACGACCATTTTGGCGTCGTGAAGGGCTACATGCTCACCGTGCACGCCTACACCAACGACCAGAGCATTCAGGACGCTCCGCACCGCGACCTGCGCCGGGCGCGCGCCGCAGCGGTGAGCATGATCCCGACCACGACGGGCGCCGCCAAGGCCGTGGGCTTGGTGCTTCCCGAGCTGAAGGGCAAGCTCGACGGCTACGCGATCCGCGTCCCGACGATTACGGGTTCGGCCACCGACGTCACCGTGGAGTTGGCCAAGCCCGCAACGGCTGCCGAAATCAATGCCGCCATGAAGGCCGCCGCCGAAGGTCCGCTCAAGGGAATTATGCAGTACACCGAGGACCCCATCGTGTCCGCCGACATCGTGGGCAACAAGCACTCCTGCATTTTTGACTCTGGCCTGACCTCGGCCAACGGCAACCTGGTGAAAATCATGGGTTGGTACGACAACGAAGCCGGCTATTCAGCCCGCATGGCCGATATGGCGGTGCGCATGGCGGCTCAATCTTAAAGCATTATGGTTTTTATCGTAGAAAGCGGCTCGACCAAGGCCGATTGGATTCTTCTGGACGCCTCGGCCAACGAGGTGGGGCGCTGGTCCGTCAAGGGCCTCAACCCCTACTTTCACGACAGCGATGAGGTCGAACGCACCCTTCGCGCGGAGTCGGCCATCATGGGCCACGCGGCGGCCGTTGAAAAGGTGTTTTTCTATGGCGCAGGCTGCTCGTCGGCGCCCCTGAACGCCGTCATCGCCAAAGGCCTGAAGCGGGTCTTTGAACACGCCCACGTCGTGGTCGACCACGACTTGCTGGCCGCGGCCTACGCCACCTTCTTTGGCGAGCCCCACATTGCCTGCATCCTCGGGACGGGCTCGAATTCCTGCTACTTCGACGGCACGTCGGTGCGCGAAGAGGTACCGGCCCTTGCCTACATTTTGGGCGACGAGGGTTCGGCGAGCTACATCGGCAAGCGCCTGGTCCGCGACTTTTTGTACAAGCGCCTCCCCGCCGACCTGATGGCCGCCTTTGTCGGAACCTATGGGGTTGGCAAGAACGAGATCATTCATTCGGTCTACAACGAGCCCAACGCCAACGTCTACCTGGCGAACTACGCGCGCTTTGCCGGCGACCACGCCGAGCATCCCTACGTGCAAGAAATTGTGTACGAAGGATTTAAAGCCTTCATCGAGTTTCACGTCCTCTGCTTCGCCGAGGCCCGCCAAGGTGCACAGGTGAACTTTGTGGGTTCGGTGGCCAAAGCCTTTGAGCCGCTGCTCCAAAAGGCCTGCGCCGACTCCGGCGTGCGCTACGGACGGACGCAAGCCAAGCCGGTCAACCGCTTGGTGGAGTACCACGTCGAGGTGCTGCGGGTTCTCGAACCCCAATCCCTGTGATTCGCGGATTCCTATTTGATCTTGACGGGGTGCTGGTCGATACGGCCCAGTACCACTTTTTAGCCTGGCAGCGCATGGCCGCCGAGCTCGGCATTCACTTTGGCGAAGCCGAAAACGAGCAACTCAAGGGCGTTTCGCGCGCGGAATCCCTGAACCGAATCCTCGCATGGGGCCAAAAATCCCTCAGCGACGCCGAGAAGCAGCACTGGATGAACCTCAAAAACGAGTGGTACCTCGACCTGGTTCGCGCCATGCCGGCCGACGACTACCTGCCCGGCGCGCACGCGTTTTTGGTGGCCAGCCGTGCCGCCGGAATCAAGGTTGCGCTGGGCTCCGCGTCCAAAAATGCGCCGCTCATTCTCGAACGCCTCGGGTGGCTGCCGCTGTTTGATGCCCTGGTCGACGGCAACGTGGTGACCGCCTCCAAGCCCGACCCCGAAGTTTTTCTTGAAGGCGCGCGCCGCCTGGGCTTACCGCCCGAAGAGTGCGTGGTGTTTGAAGATTCCGAAGCCGGCGTTGAAGCCGCCCGCCGCGGCGGAATGAAGGTCGTCGGAATCGGCACCGGCCTGGAGGCAGACCTGCTGGTCGCCGGACTTGACCGGCTGACGCCCGAGCAGGCCGCCCAATTGTAACCAGTAACTAGCAACCAGCTATGAAGCCCCCCATTCAGATCGATCCCTGGCGCGTCGTCGAAACATCGTGGACGCCCGAAGCCCACATCATGAGCGAAAGCCTCTTTGCGCTCGGCAACGGCCGCATGGGCCACCGCGCCAACCACGAAGAGGCCTTCAGCGGAAAGCACCTCAACGGCAGCTACATCGCCGGCGTCTACTACCCCGATAAGACCAAAGTAGGTTGGTGGAAGAACGGCTATCCCGAGTACTTCGCCAAGGTCCTAAACGCCGTCAACTACGTGGGCATCGACCTGAAGGTGAACGGCGAAACCGTGGACCTCTACACCGCCCAAGTTTCGGATTTCTACCGCGAGCTTGATATGGAGCACGGGGTTTTGACCCGTCGCTTCACCGCTCGATTGGCCAACGGCATCGCCGTGACGGTGGAGGCGCAGCGTTTTCTGAGCGTAGTGCGCGACGAGGTTTCGGCCCAGAAGTACGCGGTATCGGTGGACCGCGCCGCCGAAGTCGTCCTGACGCCCTACCTGGACTTCAACGTAGTGAATTCCGACGCCAACTGGGACGAAACCTTTTGGGCCCAAGAAGGCCACGCCGCCGGCCAATGGGTTAAGGCCCGCACCAAAAAACTGGACTTTTTCGTGGCCGCCGCCATGAACTGCCAGCTCGAGGGCGCACAGGGTCAGGCCGAAGGCCGCGAGGGCTACGCCGGCCAAAAATTCACGGTGAAGGCTGAAGCCGGCCGCACCTACACCCTGCACAAGTACGTGGGGGTGGTGTCGTCGATGAATGCTCCGGCCGCCAAGGTCGAAGCACAGGCCCAAGTCCGCGCCGCCGAGGCTATGGGTGCCGGCTACGAAGCCCTGCTCGCCGAACAGCGCCAGGCTTGGCGCGCCAAGTGGGACCTCGCCGACATCGTGATCGCCGGCGACGATTCCGCCCAGCAAGGAATCCGTTTTAACATCTTCCACCTGCTTCAAACGTTTACGGGCGTGGATCCGCGCCTAAACATTGGCCCGAAAGGCTTTACCGGCGAGAAGTACGGCGGTTCAACCTATTGGGACACCGAGGCCTACTGCCTGCCGTTCTACCTCGCATCGACCGACCCCGAAGTCGGCCGCAACCTGCTGGTGTACCGCTACAAGCAGCTCGACAAAGCCATCGAAAACGCCGCCAAACTCGGATTCACCGACGGCGCGGCCCTCTACCCGATGGTGACCATGAACGGCGAAGAGTGCCACAACGAGTGGGAAATCACCTTCGAAGAAATCCACCGCAACGGCGCCATCTCCTACGGAATCTACACCTACCTGCGCCATACCCGCGACTACGGCTACCTGGCCGAGGGCGGACTCGAAGTGCTCGTGGCCATTGCCCGATTCTGGGCCCAGCGCGTCAACTGGAGCGACGACAAGGAGCAGTTCGTAATCCTGGGCGTAACCGGTCCGAACGAGTACGAAAACAACGTCAACAACAACTACTACACCAACTTCATGGCCGCCTGGTGCCTGGAATACGCCGCGGAATGCGCCGAATACCTGGCCCAAAACCAGCCCGAGGCCTACGCTGCCCTTGCGGCCAAAATGGACCTTGAGGCCGACGAGCTCGAGCAGTGGGAAGCGATTCGCAGCAACATGTACTACCCGTACAGCGACAAGCACGAAGTATTCCTTCAGCAGGACGGATTCCTGGACAAGGAACTCGTGCCGGTGTCCCAGTTGGACCCCGCCGAGCGCCCGATCAACCAAAAGTGGAGCTGGGACCGCATCCTGCGCTCGCCCTACATCAAGCAGGCCGATACGCTTCAGGGCATGTTCTTCTTCGAAGACCGCACTCCGGTCGAAACCCTGCAGAAGCACTTTGACTTCTACGAGCCGCTCACCGTGCACGAAAGCTCGCTGTCGCCCAGCGTCCACACCGTGCTGGCCTGCCGACTCGGCTACGCCGCCAAGGCCTACGAGCTCTACCACCGCACCGCGCGCCTGGACCTCGACGACTACAACAAAGAGGTGTACCAGGGCCTGCACGTGACCGCCATGGGCGGAGCCTGGATGGCCGTCGTCTACGGATTCGGCGGCATGCGCCTGGTCGGCGACGAACTGCACTTTAAGCCCTTCCTGCCCGAACAATGGGGCGGAATCACCTTCCACCTGCGCTGGCGCGGGGCCCTGCTGTCGGTGCGCGTGGAGCGGAACCAACTGACCGTGCGTAACTTAGAGGGAGCCGCTGCCGAGTTTAGCGTGGGATCCACCCGAAGCACCTTGGCCGCCGGAACGGAACAAACCTATGCCCTCTAAATGAAGAAGCTCGTCCTCCTTTCGCTCGCTGCCGTCCTCGCTTCCTGCGGCGGACCCGGCTCGGTTGACATGGGTAGCGAATACGCCGGCCTCGGCTGGCGGCCCGTGGACCTGGCCACCGACGGCGTAACCAAAATTTACGCGACGGACTACCTGCTGAGCGAACTCGACGAGTGGAATTTTCCCGAGGGCCTCGAAGTCAAATGGCAAGCAGATTCCGCCATATGGCGCGTCGAAGGGCGCATGAAGCAGCCCGTGGGCGTCGCGCGCATCGAGGCGGCGGGCGGAACCTACCACCTGCTGCTGCGCCAAGCTCCGGTGCGCGAAGTAGCCTTTGCGCTTCCACTCAACCCCGGAGACAGTGCCGCCACCGCCTACCTCATCGGAACCTTCAACGCCTGGAACCGCAGCAGCCACCCCATGGTGCGCGACACCGCCGACGTGGCCCGATTGAAGCTCAACCTCAAACCCGGACGCTACGAGTACAAGTTCACGGTGGGCGGAATCGAAGTCAACGACCCCAACAACCCCACCAAAGTGCCGAACGGACTTGGGGGAGCCAACGACGTGCTGGTGGTCGAAGAAGCGGGTAAACCCTGCGAGCCGATCCGAATACTGGGCGAACGCGAGGGCGAACTTGCCGTGGCCGCGCTCCCCAAGGGCCAAGAGCTCGTGGCGTTCTGGAACACCTACCAAGTGGGCGTTCGGAAGGCCGAAGACGGCAGCCTCCGCGTAGCCATTCCGAGCGAGGCAAGCGAAGCCGAACGCAGCCAGCTCCACCTCTACACCTACAACGCCGCGCGCTTTGGCGGTGAGGCCATGGTGCCGCTCCACGAGGGGGCGGTACTGAGCTCCACCGCGCAACTGCGCCGCGACGACTGGGAGTCCGCCACCATGTACTTCGCGCTGGTGGACCGCTTCAGCAACGGCAACCCGCTCAACGACCGGCCCTTAAAGCGCCCCGACGTGCTGCCCGCCAACGACTACCACGGGGGCGACGTGGAGGGCGTCCAAAAGCGCATGGAGCAGGACTACTTCGAAGACCTCGGCTTCAACACCATTTGGCTGTCTCCGCTGCACCGCAACCCACAGGGCGCCTGGGGCCTCTGGAACAAGGGCGGCGTGTTCACGCGCTTCTCGGGCTACCACGGCTACTGGCCCACGAGCACGTCGCATTCCGACGCGCGCATGGGTACCGAAGACGAGATTCGCCGCTTCAACCAAGTGGCCCACGAGCGCGGACTCAACACCCTGATCGACTTCGTAGGGCACCACGTGCACCTGGAGCACCCGGTGCTGAAGGCCCACCCCGACTGGACCACCTCGCTCTACCTGCCCGACTCGTCGCTGAACACCGAGCGCTGGGACGAACACCGCCTGACGACCTGGTTCGACACGCACCTTCCCACCCTGAATTCCCAAAATCCGAGCGTGGTGATGGCCATGACGGACTCCGCGCTGCCCTGGATTCAGGACTACGGGTTTGACGGCTTCCGCCACGACGCGTCGAAGCACGTGGACTTGCTCTACTGGCGCACCCTGACGCGCAAGCTCAAGGAGCAGGTCGCCCACACCGAGGGCCGTCGCCTGTACCAAATTGGCGAAACCTACGGATCCCCCGAGCTGATCAACAGCTACGTGGGCAGCGGGCTGCTCGACGCGCAGTTCGACTTCAACCTCTACGACGCGGCCGTCGCCTTTTTTGGCAACTTGGGCGGAAGCGCTCCCGCGCTGCAAGCCACCTTGGAGGCCAGCTTGGCGACCTACGGCCCCAACCACTTAATGGGCAACATCAGCGGCAACCAGGACCGCCCGCGCTTTGTTTCGCTCGCCTCTGGCCATGTGTCGCCCCAAGAAGACACCAAGCTCGCCGGCTACACCCGCGCCACCCCCAAGGCCACCGAAACGGGCCTCAATCGCTTGGCAATGCTTCACGCGTTCAATTGTGCGATTCCCGGTATTCCGGTCTGCTACTACGGCGACGAAATCGGCCTGGAGGGCGCCAACGACCCCGACAACCGCCGCGACATGGCCTTTGAGGCTCCCGGAAAGGCCTCGCCCTACTCGCCGGCCCAGCGGGCCCTGCGCGAACAGACGGCCAAGATCTTTCGCGAGCGCCGCGCCAGCCTTGCGCTGACCTTTGGCCAGACCAGCGTGCGCTCCCTTGGCGACAACGTGCTCATCATCACCCGAACCTACCCGGGTGAAACCGTGCGCGTCGTATTCAACCGCGGCGGCACCCCGGTCGGCGTTCGCATCAACGACATGGGTCCCGACACGCGGGTCGTAGCCGGCCAAGCTGCGCTGAGCACGCTCAAGGCTGAAGTGCCCGCCCAAAGCTTTGTTTACCTCAAATCCAACAAGTAATCCATGAAGAAGCTCCTCGCTTTTGCCGTAGTCGGCGCCCTCGCTGCCGCCTGCGCCCCCAAGGCCGCCGAAGAAACGGCCCACGCCTTTCACCCGGACTGGTCCAAAAACGCCGTGATCTACGAGGTCAACGTGCGCCAATTCACCCCCGAAGGCACCCTGGATGCCTTCGAAAAGGAGTTGCCCCGCATCAAAAACTTGGGCGTCGACATCCTGTGGTTCATGCCCATGAGCCCCATTGGCGTCGAAAAGCGCAAGGGCATCTTGGGTTCGTACTACAGCATCTCGGACTACACCGCCATTAACCCCGAATTCGGCGACAGCGCGGACTTTGCCCGCGTCGTGGACGAGGCCCACAAGCTCGGAATGAAGGTGATATTGGATTGGGTTCCGAACCACACCGCCTGGGACCACCACTGGATGACCGAGCACCCCGAGTTTTACTACCGCGATTCCGCCACGGGCGAAATCAGCAACGGCCGCAACGACCACAACCAGCCCACCGACTGGACCGACGTGGCCGAGCTCGACTACGCCAACAAGGACCTCTGGAAGGCCATGCAGGGCGAGTTGATGTGGTGGATCAAAAACATGAAGATCGACGGCTTCCGCTACGACATGATGGGCGGACAACCCCTCGAGTTCTGGCAGGAGACCAACGCCATGCTGCGCGCGGAGAATCCCGAGATCTTTTTGCTCGGAGAAACCGAATTCTACTGGGCCCACGAGTCGCAGTGCGACATGACCTACGGCTGGGAGTTCCACCACCTGCTCAATAAAGTCTGCCAAAGCGAGGACGTGGCCAGCATCGACGCCTACTTGGCCCGCCAAGAGAAGGATTTTCCCCAGGACGGTTACCGCATGTACTTCATCGACAACCACGACGAGAATTCGTGGAACGGAACCGTGGAAAAGCGGATTGGCGCCAACGCCCAGGCGGCCTACGTGATTTGCGCCACGATGGAACAGGGTATGCCCCTGATCTACAGCGGCCAAGAGGTCGGCCTGAACAAATCGCTGCGCTTTTTTGAGCGCGACACGATCGACTGGAGCCGTCCGTCGCAGGCGGACTTTTACGCCAAGGTTAGCGCGTTGAAGCACGAAAACCCCGCGTTGAACAGCGGCGATTTTGGCGGAGCCCAGAAGCGCATCGCCACCGGAAATCCCCGCGTGTATGCGTTTGCCCGCAGCAAGGGGGAGAACAGCGTAGTCGTGTTCACCAATTTTGACGCCGCCAAGGCCGAAGTGACGTACTCGGGCGCCCCCGCCGGCGAGTTTGTGAACCACTTCACCGGCGAGGCCGTGACGCTGCGCGCCAAGGGCACGTTGTCGATTCCGGCCAACGGATTCGTGGTGCTGACGGCGAAGTAATTTGGGTGAATCCGGTTTTATCCGGATGGGTTGGATTCCCGCCGCGCGCGCTGCGCCCGGCGGGAATTTTCTTTTGGCCCCTGGGCCAAAAGAAGCGCGCCGCCCTTGCGGGGCGGCGCGCCAACCAATGCGTAAGGCCCTTCGAAAACGACCTCACACCAAACCGAGGCTAATTTAGTGCATGGGGCACCCCCCCCCCCCCCTTTGAGGGCATTTTTAGCCAATTTAAGCGCTAAATCGAACGAAACCGTCCACAGGACCGCGCGGCCGTCTTTCGCGCGCACCAGCCTCAATGTCCGCCTTCCGAGGCCAGGGCGTCCAAATCCACTCCGCGGCCCTTCAGCACGCGCGAAACGGTGACGGCGTAAAAAGCCAGGTACGCAAAGCAGACCACCCCAACCCAAAACGACTGGCGAAGTCCGAGTAGTGCGTCGTCTGCCAAGTACCCTTGGAGCAGGCTCACCACGCCGCCGCCCATAATCATCATGATCAGGGCGTTGGAGGCCTGCGGAGTTCGTCCGCCCAAGCCCGTGATGGCCAGGGTGAAAATACAGGGCCACAGGGTGGACGCAAAAAGTCCGACGCTGAGGAAGGCGTAGATGGCCAGTGGGCCCTCGGCATTCATGCCCAAGATCAGTGCGGCCGCTCCGGCGACGGAGTAGTACAGCAGCTGGCGCGCCGGGTTGCCCTTGGTGCTCCAATCGAGCAGGGTCAAAAGGGCAATAGCGGCCAAATAGGGCAAAAAGGCCAGCGCGTCGTGGCCGGCAGCCGAATTCACTGCGGCAAACACGGCGAAGGCAGCTAGGGGCATTACCCAGCGCATGGCTTCGCGCGCCGGTCCGCGCAGGCCCATGGCGCCCGAGGCGGCCGTCCAGCGGCCAATCATGAGCGAGGCCCAGTACAGCGACACGTAGGGCGCGATTTCGTGCAGGGCCACTCCCTGAAACTTCTCCAGGTAGGCCGGAAGGTTGCTGGCCGTAGAAACCTCGACGCCCACGTACACAAAAATGGCGACCATGCCCATCCAGACTTGGGTCAAGCCGAGGGTGCCTGCGGGCGCTTCCACGAGGGCCTCCGAGTCGGCCGATGCCGTGGCGGGTCCGCCAAAATCGGACTTCCAAAAGATGAAGCCAAACAGGGTGAAGAGCGCCCCCAGCGCGAGGTAGGGCAGCTTCACGGCCTGGATGTCGAGGGTGGTCTCGGCCGTAGCGCCAATTCCAAAAATGGCGATGCTCACCACGAGCGGACCGAGCGTGGTTCCGAGGTTGTTCACGCCGCCCGCCATGCTCAGGCGCTGCGAACCGGTCTCGGGGGTTCCGAGCGCAATGGCCAAGGGGTTGGCCACGGTTTGCTGCAGGCTAAATCCGAGTCCGACTACCAAGAGTCCGGCCAAAAGCAGCGGAAACGAGGCCTGGTTGGCCGCCGGAATGAACAGGAGCGTGCCCAAGGCGCTCACCCAAAGGCCGATGCCCAAGGATTTTCCGTAGCCCACCGTCGCCACCAGGTCCTTGCCCCAGAGGCGCGTCAGCAGCAGGTACCCCAAGGCTCCGACCGTGTAGGCCACATAAAAGATGAACGAAATCATCTGGCTCTGCCACTGCGCCAACTGCAGCTTGCTTTGGAAGACCGGAATCAAAATGTCGTTGCTGGCCGCAACAAATCCCCAGAAAAAGAAAACCGAAACCAGGATGGCGAAGTGCTTGCGCATGGCGATGTGTTATGGTATTGGCTACTAATATAGGTAACTAGTTACTAGCAACGAACCAGCCAACTAGCCAACCAACTCCTTCGCCACTTCCGCAAAAGCCTTAACGGCCTTGTCGATGTGCTCGGGCGTGTGGGCGGCCGAAAGCTGCACGCGAATCCGCGCTTGGCCCTTGGGCACGACCGGAAAGAAAAACCCGATTACGTAGATTCCGCGCTGCAGCAAGGCGTCTGCGAAGCGCTGGGCCAGGGCCGCGTCGTACAGCATGACGGGAACGATGGCGGACTCGCCGTCCTTGAACTCGAGTCCGGCTTCGCGCAGGCCGGCCTTGAAGCGGGCCACGTTGTCCATAAGGCGGTCGCGCAGCTCCGTCGTGCGGTCGAGCAGGTCGAGCACTGCGAGGCTGGCGCCGACAATCGAGGGCGCAAGGCTGTTGCTGAACAGGTAGGGGCGCGAGCGCTGGCGCAGCATTTCGATCAATTCCCTGCGGCCGGTGGTGAATCCGCCCATGGCGCCGCCGAGGGCCTTGCCGAGGGTTCCGGTAATGATGTCTACGCGGCCCAGCACGCCGCGGAGCTCGATCGAACCGCGGCCCGTAGCCCCAATAAACCCGGTGGCGTGGCACTCGTCGACCATGACCAGCGCGTCGTACTTGTCGGCCAAGTCGCAGATTTTGTCCATTTGGGCCACGTAGCCGTCCATTGAAAACACGCCGTCGGTCACGATCATCTTGGTGCGCACGCCGGCGGCATCAGCGGCCTGCAGCTGGGCCTCGAGGTCGGCCATGTCGTTGTTGGCGTAGCGGTAGCGCTGGGCCTTGCAAAGCCTTACGCCGTCGATGATCGACGCGTGATTCAGGCTGTCGCTGATGATGGCATCTTCTTCGCCGAGCAAGGGCTCAAAAACTCCGCCGTTGGCGTCGAATGCGGCGGCGTACAAAATCGTGTCCTCGGTATGCAAAAACTCGGCGATGCGGCGCTCGAGCTGCTTGTGAATGTCCTGAGTTCCGCAAATAAAGCGCACCGAACTCATGCCAAATCCGCGCTCGTCCAACGCACGGTGGGCCGCCGCCACCACGTCGGGGTGGCTGCTGAGGCCCAGGTAGTTGTTCGCACAAAAATTGATCACCTCGGAGCCGTCGGCCAGCGTAATGACCGCGTCTTGGGGCGAGGCAATGATGCGTTCGCGCTTGAAAAGGCCCTGCTCGTCGACGGATTTCAGCTCGTCGCGCAGGCGTTGGTAAAAGGTTTCACGAGAATTCATGGCGGAGGATTGTGGGTTTGCGAAGGTACAGGACGACGGGCAGCGGACGTTCGCCCAGGACCGGCTCCAGCAGCGTGGCGTAGCGGCGGACCTGCTCTTCGTGTTCGGCCTGAGGCGCCCCGGTTTTGTAGTCGGCGACCACCCAGCGGCCGTCGGCCCTTCGGTAAATGCGGTCGGGGCGCAGCACGCCGCCTTCATGGAGCAGGCTGCGCTCGGTGTAGGTCTCAGTGGCGGACCACCATTCGGCCAGCTCCGGGCTTTGAAGGGCAAGGGCCAAGGTGTCGACCAGGCGGTCGCGCTCGGTCGCGTCCAGTTGGGCGCGTTCGGCCGCGGAATAGGCCGCTGCCGCCGCGTCGCGCGGGTCCCTAATGCGTTCCAAGGCCGCGTGCAGGGCGTTGCCGAAGCGCTGCTCTGGCTCTTCGTCGCGCGGGCGTGCCAGCTTGACCGTGTCGGTCCAGTCGAGGTTGCGCACTATTTTTTGGTCCCAGGTCGGGGGGGCAGTCTTGGCTTCGCCGGGCGCCACCGGTTGGCCCCAAGTCCAAAGGCCCTCGCCTTCGGCTCGGGCTTCGCCGCGGGAAGCCGCTGCCTCCGCGTGCTCCACCCACCACCCGCCGTACCCCTTCTCGGGGTTGACGTACACCCGCAGCTCGTCCACCGCCCGGGTCGTCGCCACATACAGCAAGTTGGCGTCGTCGAACGCCGCCATCTCGGCGGTCTCGTGCACCCGCTGCGCGTAGGCCGGCCAGCGAACGCCGACCTCGTCAAGCAGCCCCGGGTGGCTGCCGTACTTGGTGAGCGGAACCAGCGCCGCTGGCGGAAGGTCCACATTCGGGCCAAGCACGCCCCGCGGATCCAGCCAAACCGGATCAAAGCGCGGGTTGTCCAGCTGCGCCCACGGAAAAAACACCAGCGGAAACTCCAAGCCCTTGGCTTTGTGCACCGTCAGCAGTTCCACCGCGTCGGCCCCCGCT
>JACCDJ010000728.1_pt1 | contig 19521 bp, 20 predicted proteins | sample 7444481 | NCBI WGS metagenome assembly JACCDJ01 (sample SAMN15323435, study PRJNA562643) | freshwater metagenome | isolation source: river surface water | place: USA:Blue River Watershed | collected 2017-08-15 | reverse complement strand
CGGTGCAGTTGCACCGTTGCTGCTTGGAGCCATCTCTTGCCTAGCTGCGCCGTGGTTTTCGGCTAGTAAAAGTCATAATGACTTTATCTACTGACATCTTAGTGTCAGATTGACTTTAAGGGCAAATCAGTCCTCGCCGATGTCTTCGTTCCAAAGCGCATCATTGGCGGCGATGAAGTCTGCCATCACCTTGATTAGTCCGGGGTCGTTCATCACGTGAACCTCGGCGCCGTGCTCGGCCACCCAATCTTGGCCACCCATGAAGTTCTTATCGTCGCCAACCAGCACGCGGCCGATGCCAAACTGGCGAATCAGGCCAGAGCAGTACCAACAGGGCGAGAGGCTGGTGGCCAAAGTGACCTTGCGGTACGAGCGTTGACGACCCGCGTTTCTAAATGCGCTGGTTTCGCCATGCATCGAGGCATCGCCCTCTTGAACGCGCAAGTTGTGGCCGCTGCCCAGCAGTCTGCCGGCTTCATCGAAAAGCGCAGCACCGATAGGAATGCCGCCCTCTGCTAAGCCAAGGTGAGCCTCGGCAATGGCTACAGACAGTTTTTCTTCATCGGTGGCGAACACATCACCCTTTTTGAAATTAATTGCTGCTGAAATCATTGCCGAGGCCTCTCGTTATTTCTTAATGACTATTTTTTGTTTGTTGCTTTGTAGATCACGTAGTAGATCGCTGCTGCCAGCACGAAGCCAACCGCGGCGGTCCAGTCACCGTTCTCAGGGCCAGGTCCGGTTAGGGCACCATAGAACTGGACGGTAGGCATCTCAGCTTTCGCAAAGAGAGACACTGAAACAACTGTGGCAATCACAAATGCGATCGGGCCACCAATGCTTCGGTGCTTTGCACCCTCGGTGATTAACTTGTCAATGTCTTGACCCTTGCGAAGCAATCTGTCGACGACAAGAATCGAAACCCAAGGAGCCAACCAGTATCCAACTGTTAGTAGGAATAGCTCAAAGATAAAGCGGAAGTTGTCTTCAACTGCAAAGTAAGAGATTCCGCCACCCAGAACACCGGCAATGACCACCATGATTGCGCGACGAGTCTTGAAGCCAAGCCTCACACCGGCTGCAATGAATGACATTGTTCCTGAGTAGATGTTTAGAACGTTTGCAGAAACAGAACCAACGGCGATACCCAACAGGGTTAGTACGGCCAACCACGATGGCAGTGCCGCGGCAAATACTGAGGTTGGTAGACCTTCGCCCACAACACCGCTCCAGGCGATAGCGCCCACAGACATTAGCAATGTGGTTGCTGTGAAGTTACCCAAACCTGCTGCCAGGCCAACTGCACGAGGCGAGGTGTTTGCTGGTAGGTAGCGAGTGAAGTCAGCGGCGAATGCAGTCCAGCCCTGGGTGTAGCCGTAAGCCAAAGCAACACCAACTGAGAATGCGCCCCACTTGAAGTCTGCGGTTGGGTTTACGTCGTACTTACCCTGAGAGATGATGATCACTGCAACGATTGCGAAAACTACTACTAGGTAGAAAAACGCGTAGCGCTCAAATTTCTGGATGAAGTTGTGACCAATGAAAGCCGCTATTACCTGAACCAAGATGATGATGGTTACAGAAGCTGCAACTGGCAAATTGGTTAGTGAGGTCAATGCGAAAGCACCAGAGGTGGTGTTAACCGCAAACCAACCAATACCCGCAACGAGTGTTGACGTTGCCGCCGGAAGAATGTTTCCGCGAAGACCAAATGCGCTTCGGCTAATCACCATCTGCGGCACACCGTGACGTGGGCCCCAACTACTGAACCAACCGTGGGTGACCGCTGCAATTGCGTTTCCTAGGGTCACGGCAAGGATTGCCTGCCAAACGTTTAGACCTGCGAATACTGCAAGTGCACCAATAAAGATGGTTGCAAATTCTAGGTTTGGGGACGACCAGACGGTGAACAGGTGCCACGCCTTGCCGTGACGCTCGCCCGCTGGAATTGGGGCGATGTCGTTAGTTTCAATTGAGGTTGCCTTTGCAGAGCCTGTGTTATTTTGTGCCATGGCACGAATCTAGTGGCGTGAATACTGGCAAGCGGGCAGTTTCGTTAACTTAGTAGCGTGTTTTATAAATATTTTTCAAAACTCTAAATCGTCACTTTAGAGTCTGAAAATATCCTTCAATGTAACCTTTAGACATATGGCCTTTCAGGACGAATTACTAGCCCCGCTGATTGAAGATGAGGCATCCCTGATTTCTATGCTGGCCAAAAATTTCGACCAAAGAAATATCGAAGTGATCAAAACGGTGGTTGAAATATCTGATCTGCCCACCATCGCGCGACTAGAAAACGTGGGTTTCCAAACCGGTCGTGAATTTTCAAAAGGCAAACACCGATATCTGCGCATGAGTTGTGATCGTTATGACTACGTGCGGCTCATGGCCGAAACAAAAATGGCTGAGCACCTGGATATGAACGAGTGGAGTTTTGCTTTTGACAGTGCAAAACGTAGAGCGGGTTTATGCAATTACACCGACAAGGTAATTTCTATCTCGCGATACATGGTTGACATTCACAACATGGAAGAAACTCTTCAAGTTGTACTCCATGAAATTGCCCACGCGCTCGCTGGTAAAAATGCTGGCCACACCAAGAAGTGGCTGCAAGTTGCAAAATCAATTGGATACAAGAATGAGCAATTCACTGGCACTGAGATTGCTGTTGAGACAGCAACCTGGATTGGAATTTGCCCTACCGGTCATCGTCACTACAGGTACCGCAAACCATCCAGAATGCTCAGCTGTGCAATCTGCAGCCCAGGCTTTGATGCCAGAAATTTAATTCGTTGGCGCCATAGAGATGAAGTGCTACCTGTCTATGGAAGTTAGATCACCAAAAGCGTGACGATGGTTCCGGCTAAAAAGTTCAACCAAATAAATTTCTTCCAACCGGAATTTGCCAGCGTGCAGGTGGCATCGGTGATGTTCCAAAAAGGCGCCAGGATAAATAAGTAGGGAAGTGCGGCGAGGGATGTGAGTGAATACGGCCATTCCAATCCCAACAGCAGCAATGCGGCGGTTACGTAAGCTGCCATAGAAACCCGTACTGTTGCCCTTGCGCCAATCACAGTTGCGATTGAAGAAATGCCACCTTCGCGATCGGCGCGAACATCTTGCACCGCGCCAAATGCATGAGAGGCAACGCCCCAAAGCACAAATGCAAGAATCGCGATGATTATTTGGCTTTGCGCAAAATTAACCTCTGCAAGTGCCAAGCCAAAAATCATGGGCCCTACAAAATGAAGACTCGAGGTGATTGAATCCAAAAACGGTTTTTCTTTGAAGCGCAATCCCTTGGCGCTGTAGGCAATCACCATGAATAGACAAAGGTAAAGCCAACTGGTTGAGCCGGACGTGCCAACCAAGGTCAGGTAGGCCACAAAAGGTACACAGCTTAAGACGGCAGCTCTGATGGTTAAGGCGTGCCACTTTGGGTCTAACAGTGCCCCTTCGATTCCGCCTTTGCGGGGATTACGCAGATCGCTTTCGTAATCAAAAACATCATTAATTCCATACATCAAAAGGTTGTAGGGGATCAGGAAAAAGAGGACGCCTATCCACAGATTTATTCCGGTGTCTCCGCTGGCAAGCCAATAGGCCAGCCCAAAAGGGTAGGCGGTGTTGATCCAAGAAATTGGACGCGAGGACCAGAAAAGTTGTTTTAGCGCTTCCACGAGGTTCCCTTAGATAAAGCCATGATGATCGAGATCAACAGCGGGGCTGCCAGGGAGTAGGCAAAGTCTTCAATCGGTGCAAAACCAATTTTGATTCCAGAGATTAAATTCTCGTCATAGGCCACGATTCCGGTGCCCACAATGACGTTGTCGAAAATTGCAGTGAGAACTAGCAGGACTCCAGTGGCACCGGCGATAGCACGCCATGGGAGTTGCTTGCGAAGAATAAACCCAACGACAATCACAGCGCCAAGAAAAATTGAATTCAGCGCCAGATACGTCACTTGCGTTTTTCCATTCGTGTGAATGCCTTGAGTAAAAGCAGTGACGAATAGCTGAGCAGAATCAAGAAAAATAATTCTTCAAGTGGTAATTCGTGGGCAAGGAGGATACCGGTTAGATGAGTGGCATCGCCGCGAAAGAAGATTCCTGCAGCTATTCCAGCTAGGTCCCAGGTCAGAAAGAAAACTACGGGGATCAAAATCAGCCAGATGTATTTTTTAGACTTTGCAATTGCTAACCCGTGACGAAAATCCAAAGCGGCAAGCCCGGCGATTGAAACCAAAAGCGAGGCAAGATAGATCAGGCTCACTTGAGCCCCTTCCATCCGTTCTCGCCAACCGGCTTAATCTCGTTCTTCAATGGCCCAGCGGAGCGGTCATTAACTAGACGCTTGTAAACCAATTCAGCACCAATCAAACACATTGGTAGACCAATGCCTGGAATGCTGTGGTGACCGGCGTAGTAGAGTCCCTTAACTTTTTTACTCTTGTTGGTGGGTCTAAAAAACGCGCTCTGCATCAGAGTGTGCGCCATACCCAGTGCAGTTCCTGACCAGGCGTTCAAATCTTCGGCAAAATCTCTTGGGCCCATCGATCGGCGAACCACTATTCGCTCGGCAAGATCTGGAATTTCACACCACTCCGAAATCTGCTCAATGATTCGATCAGCCGCCGCCTCAAATTCTGGGTCACCGCTTCCGTTGATTCCGCCACGTCCCAGTTCTGGATCCGCGGCAATTGGCACAAGGACAAAAATATTTTCATAGCCCTCTGGAGCAACCGATGGGTCGGTGACACTTGGGGTGCAAATGTAGAGCGATGCAGGACTAGGGATCTTGCTAGTCGCGCCTGATTTCTTTTTCTGTGCAGGAGTGCGGAACACTTCTTCAAAGTTCTTCGCCCAGTCCTCTGTGTAAAGCAGAGTGTGGTGATCCAGCTGCGGCACGCGCCCCTTTACACCCAGGTAAAGCAACATGGCTGACGGCCCAGGAACCTTGTTCTCCCACCATTTTTCAGGCAGGGTCTGATCCTCGGGGTTTAGTAACTGGGTTTCTATGTGGTGCAGGTCTGCGTTTCCAACAACAACATCGGCTGGGTAATAAACATCGCCCGCAAAAACGCCAACGGCCTTGCCATTCTTGGTTTCAATTTTTGTGACACGTGAATTGGTATGGACTACGGCACCGTGCTGCTTGGCGAGTCGCTCAATCGCTTCAATAAGGGTGTAGAAACCACCCATCGGATAAAAAACTCCCACATTCATATCAACGTGAGTCATCAAGTGGTACATGCTTGGGGTGTCATAGGGAGACGCGCCTAAAAACACTGCCGGAAAATCTAGAATCTTGCGAAGTCGAGCATCTTTTACGTGCTTCCCCGCAAAGGTATCTAACGGGGTGACCAGGTGCTTTAGGAATCGAGCGAGCCTAGCCAGCACCTCTGGTTGAATAAATGACTTTGCATTCTGAAAGTTTGTGTAAAGAAAGTGCTTGATAGAGAGTTTGTAGGTGTCTTCAGCGGAGTCGATGTAATCCTGAAGGCGGGCACCGGCTCCCGGTTCGATTGAGTCAAAAAGTTTTTTATTGTCTTCAAGATTTTTTCTGATCACCAGTTTTTCGGCGTAACCCTCGTTTCGGGTTTGGTAGGCCGGGTCCAACTGAACCAGGTTGAGTTCTTTTGCGGCAGTGGTGCCCATTAGTTTGAAGAACTGATCAAAGGCATCTGGCATCAAATACCAAGACGGACCCATGTCAAACTTGAAACCGTCTTTTTCCCAAAGGTAGGCGCGGCCGCCAACTTTTTCGCGTGCCTCGAGCACGGTGACCTTCATTCCAGCTTTAGCTAAAATTCCTGCAGTCGCGAGGCCCGCGATTCCTCCTCCGATGACAACAGCAGTTTTCTGGCTCACTTAGGGGACACTCCAAACATCGCTTTTAGAAGGATAAAAATCTTCTGCGGGTCAGAAACGCGAATTCGCTTCTTAATTAGTTCATTTGCCGGGGTTCCAGCAATCTTGTTGTTTAGCGCCTCAAAGAACATCAACGCCGCGCCAACTGCCCGTTTTGAACTGGATGGCAACTTTGCAAGTGCAACCTTTGATGTGTTCAAGTCATTCCTGATGTCATCTACCAGTCGATCGCGCTCGGAATTATTGAAATTCTCAACCCTGATCAAAGGAAAGTAGGAACGACCTAGTTTGTCGAAGTCTGCTGAAAGGTCGCGAAGAAAGTTGATTTTTTGAAATGCGGCGCCAAGTGCCCTTGCGCCAGCCACAAATTCGGCCTTCTCCTCATCGCGAACCGAGATGCGGCTCAGGAATACCTGCAGGCACATTAGGCCAACGACCTCGGCAGAACCATAGATGTAGGCCTCGAAGCTGCGCTTGTCGTGCACTCGCTGGAAAAGATCGGTGCGCATTGAATGAAAGAAAGGCTGAATCAGGTCACGCTTAATTCCGGCTTCACGGGCGGTGTAGGCAAAGGCATGCACCACAAGATTGGTACTGAATCCGCATTCCACAGCGCGATAGGTTTCCTGCTCAAACTTGTCGAGCATTGAGTGTGGGTCAACCCCGATTGCCCCCGATAGCGCTTCGGCCGCGGCTCCGTCCACAATTTCGTCAGCCACTCGAACCAGGGCGTAAATATTACGAACGTGGTGCCGGTCTTCCTTGCCCAGCAATTTGGTAGCCCAGCCAAAAGAGGTTGAGTACTTATCGATTACCACAGCTGATGAGGCTTCAGCCGCCTGGGTATAAAGGGCCAGGCCAGATTTCTTCTTTGAGTTAGGGGAGCTCACGCTTTCTAGATTACCCGCCCAAAGTTGCGGGAAAATCCCGATACGGCCGCGGAATTTTTTGCCAGCTGAGCTGATTTCATCTCTTACCGATTCAATCTGCACCACCGCAAATTAGGAGCCATGCATGAAGAAGGAAGCAAATTCCGTCTGGGACGTTGTTGGAGCTGCATTGTTGGCAATGGCAATCCCAATTTTTATTGCGGTTGGGCTGGGGCTGTCAGCCATCTTCGGCAAATTCTGATTGCTTCACGGACAAGGGTAATTGAATAGACTTGTCCCTATGTCTGTAGATATCAAGCCACGTTCTCGCGACGTTACCGATGGAATTGAAAAAACTGCTGCCCGAGGCATGCTTCGTGCGGTCGGAATGGGTGACGAAGACTGGGTAAAGCCTCAAATTGGTGTGGCAAGCTCTTGGAGCGAGGTTACCCCGTGCAACCTTTCGTTGGATCGCCTAGCTGATGCGGCCAAGCAGGGTGTGCACGCGGCTGGCGGATACCCACTTGAATTTGGAACCATCTCTGTCTCAGACGGAATTTCTATGGGCCACGAGGGAATGCACTTCTCTCTGGTCTCTCGCGAGGTTATTGCCGACTCAGTTGAAACAGTTATGCAGGCTGAACGCCTAGACGGTTCGGTTTTGCTAGCCGGCTGTGACAAATCTTTGCCTGGCATGCTTATGGCCGCTGCTCGCCTGAACCTTTCATCGGTGTTCCTTTACGCCGGTTCAATCATGCCTGGTTGGGTAAAGCTTGAAGACGGCACCGAAAAAGAAGTAACCATCATCGACGCCTTTGAGGCAGTTGGCGCTTGCAAGGCCGGAAAGATGTCTGAAGAAGACCTTGGCCGCATTGAGCGCGCGATCTGCCCTGGCGAAGGCGCCTGTGGCGGAATGTACACAGCAAACACCATGGCCTCAATTGCTGAAGCACTCGGCATGAGCTTGCCAGGCTCTGCAGCCCCACCGGCAGCGGACCGTCGTCGCGACAACTGGGCCCACCGATCAGGCGAGGCCGTGGTAAACCTGCTTCGTCACGGAATTACCGCTCGCGACATCATGACTAAAAAAGCCTTTGAAAATGCGATTGCCGTGCTCATGGCATTTGGTGGTTCAACCAATGCCGTGCTTCACCTGCTTGCAATTGCCCGCGAGGCAGAGGTTGACCTCACCATTGATGACTTCAACAAAATTGCCGACAAGGTTCCTCACCTTGGTGACCTAAAGCCTTTTGGTCGCTACGTGATGAACGATGTGGACCGCGTGGGTGGTGTTCCAGTGGTTATGAAGGCGCTGCTTGATGCTGGCCTGCTGCACGGTGATGTTTTGACCGTGACCGGCAAGACCATGGCCGAAAACCTTGCCGGAATTAACCCGCCAGACCCAGACGGCAAGATTATTCGTGCCCTAAGCAACCCAATCCACAAAACTGGTGGAATCTCGATTCTGAAGGGAAGCATGGCCCCAGAGGGTGCCGTGGTTAAGACCGCAGGTTTCGATCTTGAGGACTTCACTGGCCCAGCCCGAGTATTTGAGCGTGAACGTGCAGCGATGGATGCCCTAACCGAGGGCAAGATCAAGGCGGGCGACGTCGTGGTTATTCGCTACGAGGGACCAAAGGGTGGCCCTGGCATGCGAGAGATGTTGGCCATTACCGCAGCAATCAAGGGTGCGGGATTGGGCAAGGATGTTCTACTATTGACAGACGGACGATTCTCAGGCGGCACAACCGGCCTTTGCATCGGACACATTGCACCAGAGGCCACCGAAGGTGGACCAATTGCTCTGGTTCGCGATGGCGACTTGATTCGAGTCAACATCGCTTCTCGATCGCTCGAACTACTCGTTGAGCCTGAAGAGTTGGCTGCCCGCAAGCAAAATTGGCAGTCTCTTCCACCGCGCTATACCCGAGGCGTTCTCGCGAAATATTCAAAGCTCGTGCACTCTGCAGCAGAGGGCGCGTACTGCGGCTAATTCGCATTCCGCTTGCTACAAAAATGCAAAGCTAACGAGGAATGAATTAAATGACTAACGAAGTTCTAACCGGCGCGGCTGCGATTATTCGCAGCCTTGAGATGCTTGGTATTGAGGACGTCTTTGGTTTGCCGGGCGGTGCAATTTTGCCGACCTACGACCCATTGATGGATTCAAAAAAGATTCGTCACATTTTGGTGCGTCACGAACAGGGTGCCGGTCACGCTGCTGAAGGTTACGCGTCCGCATCTGGTCGTCTTGGTGTTTGCATTGCAACATCTGGCCCTGGGGCAACCAACTTGGTAACCGCTATCGCGGATGCCTACATGGACTCTGTGCCTCTGCTTGCCATCACCGGGCAGGTTGGCTCAAAGCTAATCGGAACCGATGCGTTCCAAGAGGCCGACATCGTTGGTATCACCATGCCAATTACCAAGCACTCGTTCTTGGTAACCAAGGCTGAGGATATTCCAGAAACTATTGCCGCAGCGGTAATGATTGCAACCACCGGACGACCTGGTCCGGTTCTAGTTGACGTGACCAAAGACGCTCAGCAGGGCAAGGCAGAATTTGTTTGGCCACCAAAGGTTGACCTCGCCGGATACAAGCCGGTCACTAAGCCACATGGCAAGCAGATTCAAGCTGCGGCGCAAATGATTGCCGAATCTAAAAAGCCAGTTCTCTACGTGGGCGGCGGAGTTATTCGCGCTGGTGCGCACAAAGAACTTTTGAAACTTGCCGAACTGATTAACGCTCCAGTGGTAACCACACTGATGGCCCGTGGTGCGTTCCCAGATTCACACAAGCAAAACCTTGGTATGCCGGGCATGCACGGTACTGTTCCTGCGGTTACCGCACTGCAGAAAGCGGATCTACTTATTACCCTTGGCGCGCGTTTCGATGACCGAGTAACCGGTGACGTAAAGAGCTTTGCGCCAGGAGCAAAAGTTATTCACGTGGATATCGATCCGGCTGAAATCGGAAAGATTCGATTCGCCGATGTTCCAATCGTGGGCGACGCGAAAGAAGTTATCACCGAGCTAAATGCCGAACTTCCATCGGCGTTGAAAGCAGCTAAGCCAGACCTAACCGAATGGTGGAGCTTCATCAATGGTTTGGTTGAGCGCTACCCACTTGGCTACACCCACGCAGACGATGGCAAACTTTCACCGCAGTACGTGATTAAGCGAATCGGAGAGCTTTCCGGACCTGAAGCAATCTATGCTGCAGGCGTTGGTCAGCACCAAATGTGGAGCGCACAGTTCATTAAGTACGAGCGTCCAAACGCCTGGCTAAACTCTGGCGGTGCCGGAACGATGGGTTACTCGGTTCCTGCCGCAATGGGGGCTAAAGTGGCCCAGCCAGATCGTTTGGTTTGGGCGATTGACGGCGATGGTTGTTTCCAGATGACCAACCAAGAGCTGGCCACCTGCGCCATCAACAATATTCCAATCAAGGTTGCGATTATCAACAACTCTTCACTTGGAATGGTTCGTCAGTGGCAGACCCTGTTCTACAACGAGCGTTATTCAAACACTGACCTTAATACCGGCACCGACACAGTCATGATTCCCGACTTTGTAAAACTCGCCGATGCCTACGGTTGCTTGGCTATTCGCGTTGAAAAAGAAGAAGAAATTGACGCCGCGATTAAGTTGGCAATTGAGACTAATGATCGTCCGGTAGTAATTGACTTTATTGTCAGCCGCGATGCAATGGTTTGGCCAATGGTTGCAGCTGGTCTGTCAAACGATGAAGTTCAGTACGCACGCGATGCGGCTCCGATCTGGGATGGGGAGGAGTAAAGATGTCACGACACGTACTCTCACTTTTGGTTGAAGACAAGCCAGGTATCTTGACTCGCGTGGCCGCGCTATTTGCACGCCGCGGTTTCAACATTGAATCTTTGGCCGTGGGTACCACAGAGGTTTCTGGTCTTTCTCGCATCACCGTTGTTGTTGGTGTTGAGGGCGCTCCGCTGGAGCAGGTAACCAAGCAGCTAAACAAGCTAATCAACGTGATCAAGGTTGTTGAACTAGAGGCCGACCAGGCTGTTCAGCGCGATCACATGCTAATAAAGGTGCGCACCGATGCGGCTTCGCGCTCGGCGGTGCTCGAGGCAGTAACCTTGTTCCGTGCACGCGTTATCGACGTTGTGAGCGATGCACTAATCATTGAGGTCACTGGCGACACTGCCAAATGCGCGGCCTTCATCAAGGTTCTAGAACCATTCGGCATCAAGGAATTGGTTCAATCAGGTGTTCTTGCAATGGGCAGAGGCTCAAAGTCAATCACCGAAAAAGTTCTAAAGTAAATAACTTCACAAATCTAAACAAGCTTCAACAAAAAGAAAACAAGGAGAAACAAAGTGGCTGAAATCTTTTACGACAAGGATGCAGACCTTTCGATCATTCAGGGTCGCAAAGTTGCAGTACTTGGCTATGGTTCACAGGGACACGCACACTCACTAAACCTGAAGGATTCAGGCGTAGATGTAGTTGTTGGTCTTCCTGCAACCTCAAAGTCAAAGGCAAAGGCAGAAGCTGCTGGCCTAAAGGTACTTACCCCGGCTGAAGCATCAGCTTGGGCAGACGTGATCGTGGTGCTAGCACCGGACCCACGTCAGCGCGACCTTTACAACCAGGACATCGAGCCAAACCTAACTGCTGGTAAGGCACTTGTCTTTGGTCACGGTTTTTCAATTCGTTTTGGATACATCACAGCCCCTGAGGGTGTTGACGTATTTCTAGTTGCACCAAAGGGCCCAGGCCACTTGGTTCGCCGCGAGTACGAGAACGGTCGCGGAGTGCCAAACCTAATTGCGGTTCACCAGAACGCAACCGGTTCAGCCTTTGAACTTGGACTTTCATACTCAAAGGCGATTGGTGGAACCCGCGCTGGCACCATCAAGACCACTTTCGCCGAAGAAACTGAGACTGACCTATTTGGTGAGCAGGCGGTTCTTTGTGGTGGTGCATCACAGTTGGTTCAATATGGTTTCGAAACTCTGATCGAGGCTGGTTACCAGCCAGAGGTTGCTTACTTTGAGGTTCTGCACGAGCTGAAGCTAATCGTTGACCTAATGTACGAGGGTGGAATCGCAAAGCAGCGCTGGTCAGTTTCAGACACCGCTGAGTACGGTGACTACATCTCAGGTCCACGCGTAATTGGTCCAGAGGTTAAGGAGCGTATGCGCGATGTTCTAACTGACATCCAAGACGGAACCTTTGCAAAGCGTTTCGTTGCCGACCAGGACGCTGGCGCCCCAGAGTTCCTAGCGCTTCGCGCCAAGGGCGAGGCTCACCCAATCGAGGCAGTAGGCCGCACCCTGCGCAAGCTGTTCTCATGGATCAAGAACTCAGACGACTACCAGGAAGGTGTTGCCGCTCGCTAGACGAGAGGCACCCAGCCTAAGTATTCTGCGGAAGGGCACCCCAGCCACGAGCCAAGCTCGAGCGGGGGTGCCTTTTCTTTTGGCTAGAATTGATCCAGTACCTCGTCGCCGTTGCCGCGGGCATAATTTTCCACTAATCAAGGACTTCCCATTGACTAAGCCTGTTGTTCTAATTGCCGAAGAGCTATCGCCAGCAACCGTTGAGGCTCTTGGTCCTGACTTTGACGTTGTAAACGTAGACGGCACTGATCGCCCGGCCCTGCTCAAGGCCCTGGCCAATGCGGATGCGATCTTGGTCCGTTCGGCAACTCAGGTGGATGCAGAAGCAATCGCGGCAGCGCCCAAGCTTAAGGTCGTAGCCCGCGCGGGTGTTGGCCTAGACAACGTAGACATTAAGGCTGCTACCACCGCCGGTGTGATGGTCGTAAACGCGCCAACCTCAAACGTGGTTTCTGCTGCCGAGCTGGCCATCGCTCAAATGCTTGGCCTGGCCCGTCACATTCCTGACGCGAATGCTTCATTGAAGCGTGACGAATGGAAGCGTTCACAGTTCACCGGTGCTGAACTTTATGAAAAGACCGTTGGAATCGTAGGTCTTGGTCGAATCGGTGGTTTGGTTGCCGCACGCCTTGCCGGTTTTGGCGTAGAGCTAATTGGTTATGACCCTTACATCACCCCTGCGCGCGCAGAGCAGATGGGTGTAAAGCTTGCAAGCCTTGAAGAAGTGATGAAGCAGTCGGACTTCATCACCATTCACATTCCTAAGACTCCTGAGACCACCGGACTTATCGGTGCTGCTCAATTTAAAATTGCCAAGCCAAATCTTAGAATCGTCAACTGTTCACGCGGTGGCATCATCGACGAAGATGCTCTTTACCAAGCACTTAGCACCAACCAGATTGCCGGAGCTGGCCTAGACGTATTCGTCAACGAGCCACCAAAGGGTTCGCCGCTGCTTAGCCTTCCAAACATTCTTGTGACTCCACACCTGGGTGCATCAACCGATGAAGCCCAGGAGAAAGCTGGCATCTCAGTTGCCAAGTCGGTTCGCCTTGCGCTCGCCGGAGACCTGGTTCCTGATGCGGTGAACGTTGCCGGCGGAAACATCGACGCCTCGGTGAAACCCGGCATTTCGCTAATCGAAAAGTTGGGTCAAGTTCTATTCGGAATCTCCGGTGGTTCAGTTTCTGCAATTGAGGTAGAAGTTCGCGGCGAGATCGCAGCGCACGATGTATCGGTGTTGAAGCTTGCCGGACTAAAAGGCTTCTTCCAGAACGCAGTTACCGAGCAGGTTTCTTATGTGAACGCGCCGCTGATGGCCGAGCAGCGCGGAATTGATGTCAAGCTCACCGTTGATGCCAAGTCAGATGAGTACCGCAACGTCACGACCATCAAGGCAACTCTTGCCGACGGAACCAGTGCCTCCGTTTCAGGAACCGTGATTGGTCCAAAGCTGCACCAGAAAATTGTTAACATCAACGGCTACGACGTAGAGCTTGGCCTGGCCGAGCACCTCGTGCTCATGGTTTACTCAGACCGCCCGGGCATTGTTGCGGTGTACGGCAAGGCATTTGCCGATGCAAACATCAACATCGCTGCCATGCAAATTGCCCGCCAGCAAAAGGGTGGCAAAGCGCTTTCAGTTATCACCGTTGATTCACCGGTTGATGCGGCTGTACTTGAAGAAGTGCGCGTGGCCATTCAGGCTGACGTCATGAAAGCAATCGACATCATTGGCTAACCCCCAAAATCAGAAAAAGGAAAAATCATGGCTCTAATTCTTGATGTACGCACACCAGCTGAAGTTGCCGAAGGGCACCTAGAGGGTGCTCTATTCGTGGACTTCATGGCAGATGACTTTCGCGACAAGGTAGTGGAACTAGACAAGACCGCCGACTACATTGTGCACTGCCGTTCAGGAAACCGTTCGGGTCAGGCCGTGGTAATCATGGCTGAACTTGGCTTCACCGGTGAACTAATTAATGGTGGAACTCTTGATGAAGCTGCCGAGACCACCGGCGCAGCCATCGTTAAGTAACTCATCTCGCTAATTTCTAACCAGGCGATAAGAAAATGATTGACTCGTCATACTGGGACGCCAAGTACGACGTTGATAATTTCATCTACACCAAAGACGCAAATCGTTTCGTCAAGGAATATTGCCAGCCAATAATTGAAAAAATTGGCAAGTCTGGAAAAGTAATTGACCTGGCCGGGGGCGAGGGTCGCAATTCTGTCTGGTTCGCAGAGCAGGGTTGGCAGGTTGAAAACATTGATTTCTCGGGCAAGGCGCTTTCGAAATTCTTGGCTTTTGCCGAGGAGCGCAGAGTAGCCGAACTTTGTTTTGCTAACCGAGCAGACGCCACCGGTTTCGAATCGGTATTGATGCCGGTGGACATCGGTGTTTGTGCCTATCTGCAGATTCCACAACCCGATCTCTTTGATGCACTCGACAATCTGATCGAAAATATCAGGCGCGGGGGATACCTGATGGGTGTCTGGCACGCGCGTGAAAATTTAGAGACTGGTTTTGGTGGACCGCAGGATCCTGCGGTTTTGCCAACCGCTAGCGAGCTGCGTGAATTTTTAGCGCAGTACCCGCTGGACATCGAATTTCTAGGTAATCGCGATGGTCAGGTTCAAACCAAGGATGGCCTGAAGCCTTCGACCACACTGGTCCTCTTGGCGAAGCTGCGTTAGCAATAAAGCCCATTGAAACGAGGTAAACTCGGGGGAAATAAGGGCACAGGGAGCTTAAATTGACGCGTGAATACAAGATTGCAGTTATCGGTGGCGACGGCATTGGGCCAGAAGTCACCGCTATCGCCCTTGAGTCAATCCGCCGCGTTACTTCTGGTTCGGGTGTTGAATTCAAAACCACAGAGTTTGATTTAGGTGCTCGCCGCTACCTTGCCACGGGTGAGACCCTGACAGACACCGATTTGGAATCGCTCAAACAACACGATGCGATTTTGCTTGGTGCTATCGGTGACCCAAAGGTTCCATCAGGCGTTCTAGAGCGTCAATTGTTGCTGAAGCTTCGTTTCAGTTTTGACCACTACGTAAATCTACGTCCAACTAAATTGTACCCGGGAGTGGTAAGCCCACTTGCAGATCCAGGCGAAGTTGATTTTGTCGTTGTTCGCGAGGGAACCGAGGGTCCTTATGTAGGCAACGGCGGTGCGATACGAGTTGGTACCCCAAACGAGGTGGCAAACGAGGTTTCGGTTAACACGGCCTTTGGTGTCGAGCGCTTGGTTCGCTACGCATTCGAATTAGCTTCAAACCGTGAGCGTAAAAAACTAACCCTGGTGCACAAGCACAACGTACTGGTTCACGCCGGCTGGTTATGGCAGAACACCGTCAATCGAGTCGCCGAGGAATTCCCGGCGATCAAGCACGACTATCTACACATCGATGCGGCAACTATTTTTATGGTTACCGATCCGGAAAGATTTGACGTAATCGTCACCGACAATTTGTTTGGTGACATCATCACAGACCTTGCCGCCGCAATCGGTGGTGGAATTGGGCTTGGCGCATCGGGAAACATCAACCCAGATGGCGCGTTCCCAAGCATGTTTGAACCGGTACATGGTTCAGCTCCTGATATCGCTGGAAAGAATATCGCAGACCCAACTGCGGCGATTCTTTCGGCAGCGTTGTTGTTGCAGCACCTAAACAACCCGGTGGCGGGAGCACGTATCGAAAACGCAGTAGCAGCTGATCTAGCCACTCGTGGAAACAAGAAGCGTTCAACACAAGAAGTTGCCGAAAGCATTTTCGCTCTTCTCTAAAAGATTCAAGAAAGTAGCAGATCATGGCCGATCTAAAATTTGAAGTAACTCGCAACCCAAATCCAAAGCCGGATGCAGAGCGCGAAGAGATTATTAAGGCGCCCGTTTTCGGAGCCAACCTGACCGACCACCAAGTCGTTGTTGTGTGGGAGAAAGATAAGGGCTGGCACTCGGCTCAGGTAATCCCTTACGGGCCGATCTTGATGGATCCATCTGCTGCAGTACTGCACTACGGCCAAGAAATTTTCGAAGGTATCAAGGCTTACCGTCACCAAGACGGATCAATTTGGACCTTCCGGCCAGAAGCTAATGCCAAGCGCCTGCAGAAGTCAGCGCATCGAATGGCTCTGCCTGAGCTACCAACTGAGATCTTCATCGAATCGCTTCGTCAGCTCATTGCAGTAGACGGTGCTTGGGTTCCCGAGCCGGTTGATGAGAAGACGCTATACATTAGGCCCTTTGAGATTGCGGCTGAAAACTTCCTAGGTGTTCGTGCCGCACACCGCGCCGAATTCCGCGTAATCGCGTCCCCGGTTGGTCCTTACTTCACCGGTGGTCTAAAGCCGGTTTCAATTTGGATCGCTCTTGATTCGGCTCGCGCTGGAAAGCACGGCACTGGTGAGGCCAAGACCGGTGGAAACTACGCCGCTTCACTCTTGGCACAAAACGAAGGCTACGAAAACGGATGCTCTCAGGTAATGTTCCTGGATGCCGAAACCTCAACCTACATTGAAGAGCTCGGTGGCATGAATCTGTTCTTTGTCTACAAAGACGGACACGTTGCCACACCTTCTCTTGACGGAACAATTCTTCGCGGCATCACTCGTGACTCGGTGGTGCAGTTGATCAAAGACCGCGGCTTAAAGATTGAAGAACGAAAAATCACACTCGATGAAGTGAAGTCTGGAATTACCGCAGGCGAAATCGTAGAGGTGTTTGCCTGCGGCACCGCTGCTGTAATCACACCGATTGGCGAGTTCAAATCCCGTGAGGGAATCATTGGATTTGCCGATGCCAAACCGGGTGAACTTACTTCAAGCCTGCGCGCCGAACTAACTGGCATTCAGTACGGAACGGTAGCCGACCGTCACGGTTGGATGCACAAGCTTGCCGACTAAGTCAGCGAACTAGACAGGGGTAGCAGATGCGCATCGCGCGATTTAGTTTGAACGGCGAACCCAAGTTCGGCATCGTTGATGGCCCAGAGCTTGTGGTTCTAAATGGCCACCCGCTGGTTCAGGGCTATGACACAACCGGAGAACGAGTACCGCTGAAAGATGTGAAGCTGTTGGCCCCAACGATTCCTTCAAAAATCGTTTGCATCGGTAAGAACTATGCGGATCACGTCGCCGAAATGGGTCGCGAAATAAATCCCGAACCAACGATTTTTTTCAAGCCGTCTTCGGCAATCATTGGGCCAGGTGATTCAATCGTGTTGCCGGTGCAAAGCGAACGCGTTGAGCTTGAGGCCGAATTGGCAATCGTTATTGGTCAAATTACTCGCGGAGTAACTGAGAAAGATGCGCTGGAGCATGTCTGGGGTTTCACAATCGCAAATGATGTGACCGCTCGCGACCTGCAGGCAACCGATGATCAGTGGGCTAGGGCAAAGGGCTTTGATACCTTCTGCCCGCTTGGACCATGGATTGAAACCGAGTTCGTGCCGGATGGTCAAATTGTTGAGAGCCGCATCGACGGTGAAACCAAGCAGCAGGCTTCAATTGATCTCATGCTGCACAACGTTCCAAAAATCATTTCTTATGTGAGTCAGAACATGACCCTGTTACCCGGTGACGTTATCTTGACTGGAACCCCAGCAGGCATTTCGCAAATTTCTTCCGGTCAAATTGTGGAGTGTGAAGTCGAAGGCATTGGCACCCTGCTAAATCCTGTTCTTTAGGCCGGTCCTTTAGACTGGGGTGATTATGTCTTCAATTACTGCACCTTTCAGCACAGCCACCGGAGCCGATGTAAAGGTTCGTTTCTGCCCTTCACCCACCGGTACGCCGCACGTTGGATTGATTCGCACCGCACTATTTAATTGGGCATACGCGCGTCACACCGGAGGCACTTTTCTTTTCAGAATTGAAGACACCGATGCCGAGCGCGACAGCGAAGAGTCCTTTGAAATGATTCTGGATGCGCTTAGTTGGCTTGGTTTGAACTGGGATGAGGGAGTGAATGTTGGTGGCCCGGCCGAGCCTTACCGTCAAAGCCAACGTGGGCACATTTACCTAGAGGTGATTGAAAAGCTTAAGGCATCGGGTCATATTTACGAGAGTTATCTAACCGGTGAAGAAATTGACGAGCGCAATAAGGCTGCCGGTCGCGCGGTTCAGTTGGGATATGACAATTCTGAGCGCAACCTGACCGAAGAGCAGCGCGCTGCATACCGTGCCGAGGGCCGCAGCCCAGCCCTGCGACTTCGTGTACCTGATGTAGACATCACCTTTACCGATCTGGTTCGAGGCGAGATCACCTTTCCCGCCGGATCGTTCCCTGATTTTGTTGTGGTCCGCCCTAATGGCCAGCCGCTCTACACCTTGGTTAACCCAGTTGATGACGCACTGATGGGTGTCACCCATGTACTACGTGGTGAGGACTTGCTGTCTTCTACTCCGCGCCAAATTGCTCTTTACAATGCAATGTTTGAAGCCGGAATTACAAAATTCATTCCGCAGTTTGGCCACCTGCCTTACGTAATGGGTGAGGGTAACAAAAAGCTATCTAAGCGCGATCCTCAGGCGAACCTGTTCCACCACCGCGATCGCGGATTCATTCCAGAGGGCTTGTTGAATTACCTTGCTCTTCTTGGGTGGGGTCTGAGTGCAGATCAAGACATCTTCACCATGGATGAACTTGCCGCTGCATTTGATGTTAAAAACGTAAACCCAAACCCAGCTCGCTTTGATCAGAAGAAAGCCGACGCAATTAATGCGGCGCACATTCGCCTGCTAACCGATGAAGACTTCAAGGCCAGATTGTTGCCTTATCTGCAGAGCGCTGGGGTAGTAGGTGCAACACTCTCTGCTGACGAACAAAAAATTCTTGATGCCGCTGCTCCACTTATTCAGGAACGTCTGGTTGTGCTTAGCGAAGCACCAGACCTACTTAGCTTCTTGTTCAAGACAGCCGATCAAATCACCATTGAGGCTGATGCGTTAGATGGCATGCCTGAGAATGTGGCAGAAGTTTTGGCTGCGGCAATTGCTGCACTGAATGAAATTGGCGAAGCCGAGTTCAAAACAGATCCAGTTCAGAGTGCACTGAACCACGCACTTATTGAAGTGATGGGATTAAAGCCTAGGTTTGCGTTTGGTCCGTTACGCACCGGCATTTCAGGGCGTCGCATTTCGCCACCGCTATTTGAGTCGATGGAAATCTTGGGTAAGTCAGAAACAATCGCTCGCCTAGAGGCGTTTGCTCGCACCGTCCAGCCCGGCTAAGATGGTAAATCGAGCCCTCGGGCTCGGCAGTACCTTGGGGTATGGTGTAATTGGCAACACGGAGGTTTCTGGTACCGTTGGTCTTGGTTCGAGTCCAGGTACCCCAGCAAGTGTTTTCTAAAAACAGTCGATTGTTCGACTGTTTTTCG
>JACCDJ011729079.1_pt1 | contig 19553 bp, 18 predicted proteins | sample 7444481 | NCBI WGS metagenome assembly JACCDJ01 (sample SAMN15323435, study PRJNA562643) | freshwater metagenome | isolation source: river surface water | place: USA:Blue River Watershed | collected 2017-08-15 | reverse complement strand
ATTTGGCTCCTCGACCTGGGCTCGAACCAGGGACCTACGGATTAACAGTCCGGCGCTCTACCGACTGAGCTATCGAGGAATATTCGGTTGTTAACAAAAAGTACGCTTTTTGTGTAAATTGTTGAATCCAATCTACTGCGCTGTTTCGCTAAGCCTCGCATTGTAGCAAAAAAATTGCTGCTTTTTACGGTCATCCAAGCTTCGGTTTGAACAATCGTTCTTGGCGCGGTGGGGCCGATGAATTTCTGATTACCAAATCGGGGTTGAGTAGGCGAGAAGCAGGCACGGCACCTTGTGGATCGTTCATTCGCTGCATCAATACATCGGCAGCTTCTTGACCCATGTGGTCTGTGTGAACATGGACTGTGGTTAATGCTGGGGAGACCAAATCCATGAAAGGCATGTCGTTGTGTCCCACGACTGAAAAATCAGAGGGTACATGACCACCGCATTCTTGAATGGCCTCGATGGCGCCCAAAGCAATCAAATCGTTGCCGCAAAGAACGGCAGTTTGGGGACAGCCATTGGGACTTTTAAGCAAAAAGGTCCGCATTGCCTGGTAGCCAGCTTGCCGCGTATAAAAGGGCGCTTCAATAACCGCTTGCTTGGTCCCTGCCCAGCGTTTAAAGCCTTCCAGGCGTGCCATGCCCGTGCTCGAATTCTGTGGGCCTGACAAATGCAGCAAATGCTGGTGACCCAAATCTTTTAAGTGTGAAATGCTCAGCCGCATGCTTTCGTGGTCGTCGTTCACCACACATGGAAAACGCCGATCTCCCAAGCCGCGGTTGATCAGAACAGTTGGAATGGTTTGTTGTGCTGCTAGCGTGAGCATGGGGTCATTGCTTTGCGAGGTCGCCAAAATTAAGCCATCAACGCGTTTGGTTATGAGGGTTCTTAAAGCAGCCAAGCGGTCTGATTCTTCGGGTGCAACTTGCGCAATCAAGATGGTCCAGCCTTTGGTACGCAATCGTGCCTCAGCACTTTTTAGCATGGGTGCAAAAAGTGGGTTTGCCAAGTCGGGCACCAGCATCCCTACAAATCCGCTTCGGCCCGTTCGAAGCGTGGCTGCTGCCGCATGCGCCACATACCCTAATTTTTCGGCGGCTTGTTCAACTTTAGACCTTGTCGTGGCGGCTACTTTATGTTGCGTCGCGCCAGACAAAGCGCGAGCAGCAGTCGCCGTGTGTACACCTGCCATGAGGGCTACGTCACGAAGTGTTGCACTCATACGGCCACCCCTTGGGTGAAGTCGCAGTTAAGACTGGATTGAGAGTTCATAGGGCATTCTAAAAGCGAAAAAGGATGCAATCGATCGCATTGATCGACTCATAAAGGGTTAACACCTAAAAAAATGATGTTTTAGAACCTTCAAACTCGTTCTGTATGAGATAAATTGCGAACGATCGCATTCAAGCATGTCGCCCACCTATGACAACTTCAAACCCCTTTGGTAGTCCCGCAGATGCAGCGACATTGCTGGCCGCTGTTCTTGCAGAAAACGAAGGTACTTCGTCAGAACGCTTGCGAACCATCTTGCGTTCACTGATTCAACATTTGCATGCCTTTGCGCAAGAAACAGAGTTGAACTACGAGGAGTTAGAACTGGGTTTGCAGTTTCTAAACGCTGTGGGTCAAGCAACAGGGCCTAAGAAAAATGAAGCCATTTTGTTGGCAGATGTACTGGGCCTTTCAACCCTGGTTCAATTGCAAGATGCAAAGAGAATCATGGCGCATGGTGGTACGGAGCCTGCATTGATTGGACCTTTTTGGCGGGCTAATCATCCAGTTCTAGCGAGTGGTGCTGAAATTTACACACCCGACACCCCCGGTGATCGAATGACTGTGCATGTCCGTGTCTTGAACCTTCAAAAGCAAGCCATTCCAGGTGCCTTGGTGGATGTCTGGCAAGCATCACCAACCGGTTTGTACGAGAACCAAGATGAGCACCAAGCCGACATGAATTTGCGCGGCAGATTCACCACCAACCAGCAAGGTGAGTTTGTTTACAGAACCGTTAAGCCTGCAGGGTATCCGATCCCTGTGGATGGACCTGTTGGCACATTGCTAGAACACCAAAATCGCCATGCCATGCGACCCGCTCATCTGCATTTCATTGCCATTGCACAGGGTTATCGCGTCTTAGCGACTCAAATTTTTGACGCGCAAGATCCCTGCATCAATTCCGACGTGGTGTTTGGTGCAGTAGGTTCCCTGGTCCGTCAATTTGAACCCGACCCCACTCAAGCCCAAGCTTGGCAGTTGCATGTCGACATCATGCTAGAACCAGGCGAGACCCGAATTCCACATCCTCCACTGTCATGACGCAATCTACTTTTCAACCCATTTCTAGACTCGACGGCAAAGTGGCCGTTATTGTCGGCGGCGCAGGTGCCATTGGCATTGCCACCGCCCGTCATTTTGCTGCGCTTGGCGCGCGTGTGGCCTTGGTACACCGCGACACTGACCCTGACCGTACTCAACCTATTCTGGATTCACTCCAAGGCAGTGGTCATCAGTTTTACACTGCCAGCGTCACGGATTCAGAATCTCTCAAGCAAGTCGCCGCCCAAATTCAAAACGACATGGGGGCCATTCACATCTTGGTCAACAGTGCTGGCTTTACCCAGCCTGTGCCCTTGAATGATTTGGAAGCCTTAAGCGATGAATTGATTGACAGCATTTTTCAAGTCAACTGGCGGGGTGTTTTTGCAACCATCCGAGCCTTCACGCCCTGGATGAAAAAAGCACAAGATCCCGTCATCATCAACGTGTCTTCCATTGCCGCTTTCACGGGTGTCGGCAGCAATTTGGCGTATGCCGCTGCCAAGGCTGGAACCGACTTAATGACCAAGGCCTTGGCCAAAGCGTTGTCGCCTGAGTTGCGCGTGGTCGGCATTTCGCCGGGTGTTGTCAATACCTCATTTGTGCCCGGACGAGGACCTGAATTCAATCAGAAAGCGGCTTCAACCACGCCTCTTAGAAGAGTGGGTGAGTCTGAAGATGTTGCTCAAGCCATTGTGGCTTTAACCACAACTTTGGCGTTCACGACAGGTACCACTTTGGTTGTTGACGGTGGCAGACATTTGGTCTCTTAAAGAATCGTACAAACATGAATCCTTTCACCATTCTCACTTGCGCCGTGACTGGCAATTTGACGCAACCCAGTCAGACGCCTCACTTGCCTGTAACGCCTGAGCAAATTGCAGATGCATGTCTAACGGCAGCAGAGGCGGGCGCTGCAGCAGCGCACATTCATGTAAGAGATCCTGAGTCGGGCAAGCCTTCGATGTCGCTCGATTTGTACGCCGATGTGGTGCGCCGAATTCGGGCACAAAATCGCGACCTCATTATCAATCTCACCACTGGGCCAGGTGGCCGATTTATCCCATCTGCTGAAGACCCTCAAAAGGCTGCGCCTGGCAGTACTTTGTGTTTGCCCGAGGTCAGGGTGGCGCATGTTGCCGCACTCAAGCCTGATGTCTGTTCACTAGACTTAAACACCATGAACTCGGGTGACCAAGTGGTGATCAACACGCCAAACTCTGTGCGTCAAATGGCGCAAATTATTCGTGATGCAGGCACCTTGCCTGAATTGGAATGTTTTGATTCTGGCGATTTGGTTTTGGCACAGACCTTGTTGAATGAAGGTGTGTTGCCCAAGAACAGCATTTACACCTTGGTCACAGGCGTCCGGTATGCCTTGCCCTCTAGCCCTGAAGCGTTGATGTTTGGCAAAAGCTTGATTCCATCAGGCATGCACTGGTCTGCGTTTGGCATTGGCCGAATGGCGTTTCCAGTGGTTGCCCAAGCGTGGTTGTTGGGCGGTCATGTGCGCATTGGTCTTGAAGACACCATTTACCTTGATAAGGGTGTTTTGGCGCCAAGCAATGCAGCATTAGTCCTGCGAGCCAAAGAAATAATTCAACATTTAGGTGGCACATTGGCGACCAGCAAACAAGCCCGAGAACTATGGGGCTTGCGTTCTCATAACGGATGAATCTATGAAAGCATTACAACTGACCCAACCCAGTGCCTCGCCTGACGCCATTCAAATCAATGTTGTCTCGCAAAGCATGCCTATTTGTGGCCCCACAGAAGCCGTGGTGCGCGTCCTGATGGCCGCCATTAACCCCTCGGATGTCAAAGCAAGTTTGGGCCATATGCCGCAAGCCGTCTTTCCGCGAACACCCGGTAGAGACTATGTCGGTATTGTTGAGCAAGGACCTAAAGAGTGGCTCGGAAAAACTGTTTTTGGTTCAGGCGGCGATGTTGGCATTACACGCGATGGCAGTCATGCCAATTATTTGGTTTTGCCTAAGGGTGCGCTTTTGAAAAAGCCTGATGCTTTATCGCTGACTCAGGCTGCATCAATGGGCGTGCCTTATGTCACCGCATTGGACGGTTATGCCAAAGCAGGCTTTCCTCAGCCAGGTCAAACTATTTTGATTGGTGGTGCCATGGGCAAGGTTGGTTTGGCGGCTGCCGCCATTGCCAAGGTCTATGGGGCGCGTGTGGTTGGCATTAAACGCCAAAGCACACAAGCTGTTCCGGGTCATGCATGTGATGTGTTGTTTGATTTAGAAGACCCGAATTTGGCCGTCAAATTAATGGCTGAAACAAACAATCAAGGCTTTCCTTTGTTTTACAACACTGTTGGTAGCCCTTATCTAGCGCTGTCGCTTGATGTCTTAGCGTACAAGGGCAAGCAAATTTTAATTTCAACATTGGCCAGAGATTGTCCCTTCGACATTTTCAAATTCTTCAGAAAAGAAATGACCTTTTTTGGGGTTGATACTTTGAAAAAAGACACAGTGGCCAGCAACCAGTTGTTGTCTCAATTGGTGCCTCACATTGACAGCGGTCGCTTGGTGTTGCCGCAAGAGGGCACCCCAAAAATTTACACCATGGCACAAGCTGCGGAAGCATTCAAGTACACCTTTGTCAAAGGCGGTGTGGGTCTTTTGAACATCAGTGCCACTTGATTGGCGGGAAACAACATGCACATCACCCGATCATCTGACGCCAAGGCCTATCTAGCACCTGGGCATCACAACATGACCATGCACCGCATCCAGGGACAGGATGTCTCGCCTTTAAATCAAGTTTGGTCTGCAAAATTAACGATGAGTCCGGGTGGGCATGTAGAAGCCAAAGCTTCGCCTGCAGGGAAGTTGTACATCGTGGTGGAAGGCCAAGTGAAGTTTCGTGGTGGCAACACTTCCGTCGAATTGCAAGCGGGCGATTCTGTGTTTGTTTTGCCCAATGAAGAGCGTGAATTTAACGAGTCAGCCGGCGGAAATGCTGTGTTGTATTTGGTCATGCTCGAAAGTTACCAAGAGCCCATTTAATTTTTTTTCCACTCAACTATTTTTAGGAGACATCATGAAGAAATTGCACCGTGTCGTTAGTTTGAAGTCATCCATTGCACTTGCCGCATTGGCATTGAGCACAACCCTGAGTGCGCACGCGCAAGCATGGCCATCCAAACAAATTACTTTTGTGGTGCCATTCACAGCTGGCAGTGCCACTGACATCATGGCCCGCGTCATTGGAGAAAAGTTAGGCCCTCGTCTTGGTCAAACTGTGGTGGTGGAAAACAAGGTGGGCGCAGGTGGAACCATTGGTACTTCTGCTGTGGCCAAATCAACGCCAGATGGCTACACCTTTGTGGTGGTTTCTACTGGCCACGTGGTCAACCCTGTGCTGTACAGCAAGCTCAATTACCAATTGAAAGACTTGGCAGGAGTGAGCCCAATTGGTACTTTGCCAAGCGCCTTGGTGGCTGCGCCTGGCTTAGGCGTGAAGACTGTCAAAGAGTTGGTTGACAAAGTTCGTGCGGCACCAAATGGCTTGAACTATGCAAGTGCTGGCATTGGCAGCGCAGCGCACGTCAATGCTGAAAAATTTGTAGTGGGACTTAAACTCAAAGGCAACCATGTGCCTTACAAAGGAACGCCTCAAATGCTGGTCGACATTGCTGGCAACAATGTTGACTATGTGTTTGCTCCGCTCATTTCAAGTGTGACCATGATTCGCGAAGGCAAGGTCGTGCCCTTGGCGGTCAGTTCAGAAAAACGTGCCGTGGCCTTTCCCAATATTCCCACCATGGCAGAAGAGGGCTACCCACAAGGCCAGTTTAATTTTTGGATTGGTATGTTGGCCCCAGCTCAAACACCCAAAGCAATTTTGGACAAGATGAACGATGAAATCAACCTCATTGTTGATATGCCCGATGTGCGTGAACGATTTGAAAAATTGGGTGCTTTGCAGTTCAAAATGAAACCTGCGGCCTTTGATAAATTCATTCAAGACGAAGCTGTCACGCTTGGCGAAGTCATGAAAGCCAGTGGCGCTAAGTTGGATTAATCAATGAACTCTTCGTCAAATCAACCTCTTCGTTTAGCCTATATTTCTGGCGGTTTTCCAGTTTGGGCCTTGTTTGTTGCACAAAGCCAAGGCTTGTTTGAAGCCCATGGTGTGCAATGCAACATTACGCACACTGGTTCATCGACAGTTCAAATGCAAGGACTGAGTGAGGGGCGATTTGACGTTGGGTTGCAGCTTCCAGACCATGTCGTTCGTGCTGGCCTCAATGGCACGCCTTTGTGTGTGTTGGCAGCCCAATCGCATGCGCCTGATGTGGCGTTGGTGGCATCGTCCATCATTCGCACCTTGGCTGAACTGAAAGGTCACCGAATCGCTGTTGACGGGGCACGCAGTGGTTATGCCTTGCTGTTGGTCAAGTTGTTGTCCTCAATGGGTTGGCAGTCAAGCGATTACCAATTGGTGGAGGTGGGCGACAGCCAGCAGCGTGTTCAAGCCATGCGAAGCGGTGAATTCATGGCCAGTTTTATCAACCCGCCATTGGACAAGGCATTGGTCAATGATGGGTTTGTGCGTTTAACCACCACGCGGCAGGCGTTTCCAAGTTATCCCGGTCCTGTGGTTGCTGCTCGACGTGATTGGGCAGACGCACATCCCAACATGGCCAAAGGTTTTCAACTTGCATGGTTAGATGCCTGGCAATGGTTGTTGAATCCTAGCAATGAGTCACAGGCCATTGAGATTGCATTGCAACACCTAGGTGCAGAAGCACATGCTGCCCAAAATGCATTGCAAAACTTGCAACGCCAAGGGCTGCCGCATATTTCTGAAGAAGGTATGGGGCAGGTTATTTCTTTGGTGTGGGGCAATGAATCGGTTGGCCAAAAACCAATGCCAGAACCTGGCAGTTATTTCTGGCCAAGCACCAAAATCTAAATTAGCAAACCTGATTAAAACAAAGTTCTCAAGTTCAACCGAATTTGACGGGGTGCACCAGCATAAAGGTAGTAGTGTCCAAACTGCTTAGGTGATTCACGCCAGTACGCCTTGTTGCTTGCATTTTCAATGGCCAATGTCCATTCTGTGTTTTGTCCCATGATGGGCGCGCTGTAGTGTGCCGCTAGGTCTGCGGTTGTCCAAGCAGGCAATTGCAGTGAGCCACCTTCAATAAGATCACGTTTGCCTTCGTGGCTAAGTCGAACAGATGTGCGCAGTCCAGGAACCAAGCTCCATCGATATTCGAGTCCTGCTCGTATGACCAAGCTGGGAACATTCAAGGGTCGCTGACCGTTTTGGTTTGGATCAATGATGGCATTCTGTCTTTGAGCTTGAAGCCATGTGCCAGCTGCATCCCAACGCCATTGGCTGCTGTTGTAAACAATTGCCAATTCGATGCCGCGATGTTTTGCACTGCCATCTAATTTTCGAGTGCACGTGTTGTCTTCATCGCATGCGCCTTCATCCCCCCATACTGGACGTTGAATGTCAAACAATGAAGCTTGCCATTGCCAAGCCATTTGACTGCCCTTCAAACCCAATTCGTTTTGGGTGCTTTTGGCAGAGGGCAATGCCACACCGGCATTGGTATATCGAGCGCGGTTGGGCGTTACTTGCGCCTCAACGCCTTGGCCATAGCTCACATAAGCCATTGAGTTGTAGGGCAACTTGTGACTGAAGGCCAGCCAAGGTGTGGTGATGGTGCGTTCGTCATGGGTTGCACGGCTGCCATCGGTGCGTTGGCTGTCGCGCTGTATTTGACTTGAGCGAAGACCAAGCCACAGGTCAGCAAACCGATGAACGCGAATACGATCCTTGATGCTGATTTCTGTGGCGTACTCTTGTCGATTGGTATTCAATTCAAAGGGTTCAGGTGCTGCAGCACTGTCACTGATGCCAGAAAGGCTACCTGTACCCGCCCAGTTGTAGGCTTGCATGGGGGACAGCTTGTCTATTTGTCGTTGACGCAACCAAGTTAAGCTAAGGTCATGCTGAATGCCTGCGAATTGAACTTGGCCTGTCAACTCGGTTTGCAAAGCATCGCTTATACGGCGCTCGTTTTCACTGCGATAGTCGTACAAATCAAATGTTTTGTCGCTGCAGAATCTGTCGTAATTGTTCTCTGCATAGCAGCCATAGGCGTAGCTAAGGCGGTCGTCGGTTTTTAACCTTTGTGCCCCAATTTGAGTGGTCCACATCCAGCCACTGTCAAGACGATGCTTGAGTCGTACGCTACCGGTCAGGCCATCAAAAACACCTGGAACAGACCAACTTTGCTTAGAAAAATTGTTCTGACCATAAAGGGGTGAGGGGAGTGAGTTACCTGTGATGCTGGCTGCGTTGACACCCATTTGTTGACGGCTGCTGCTTTCAATTTCCCATTCAAGACGAGTATTGGTATTGATGCGCCAGTCCATGGCCAGGGACAAAAGTTGTCGATGCCCTTTGGCGTTGTAGATAGAGGGGTTGAGATTTTCGTAGGCTGCATTGATGCGGTAGCCGAAAGCGTTGTTGTCGCCGTATCGTCCGCCAAGGTCAAGGGCGATTGAGCTGTTGTTTCCGTTGCCAAACCCGAGTGTCAGACTTCTGGTCTTGGCTTCTGCTGAATTTGGCGGTCGCTTCACAATGTAGTTGGCCAAGCCACCTGGCGCACTGGTGCCAGCTTGAATGCCGCTGGTGCCTTTGAACAGTTCAATGCGTTCTTTGTTGTCCATGGCAATCATGGTTTCAGCGCTAATGGGCAAGCCTTCCCGGCGGTAGTTGTAGCGGTTGTCCAGCATGAAGCCGCGAACACTCAGCATGTCCCAATATGCGGGGGAGTTGTAGCTGTCAGTCACTGAAGAATCCAAACGCAAGGCATCCGATATTCTTTGCGCGCCCAAATCACGCAAGGTGGCGTTGTCTATATTGGTGGCGCTGAAAGGCACTTCGCGCAAGCTGAGGTTTTCAAACCCACTCACTTGTTGCGCCGCTGGACTGGTGATCAGTACAGTATTGCTTTGGGCTATTGCTGAAGCGCTAACAAGTACGAGCGCTTGGCAAGTAAATTTTGGCAAATGATGTGCCATTGCGTTTTCCTTCAACGAAATGGCAGGTCGGCTGGATCATTCAACGAATGCTGGCAATTGAGTGATTGCCTCGTTGTTTAGACAAGCTTCCCTGCGCGAGGATTACCTCAATCAGGTTCAAAGGGACTTTCTCAGTCTTGGCTGGTTGGCCAAAACACCCCTAGCGGATGTGGCAGTCAACAGCGTTAGCTGCCACGGGTTGAATTCTACGACACGCCCAAGAGTTTGTGCAGGTGTGTCGATGTTGTGGTGTATTGGAGCAGGGTTTTTTGTTCAGGACGCAAAAGTGCTGAAGCCCCAAATGCAGCCAATGTGGCTTCGTGAAAGCCGCACAAAATGAGTTTCTTCTTACCAGGATAGGTGTTGATGTCGCCTATGGCAAATATGCCTTGCGCTTCAGTGGCATAGGTCTCTGTATTGACGGGCAACTGTTTGCGTTCCATTTTGATGCCCCAATCGCTCAGAGGGCCAAGCTTGGGCGATATGCCTAAGCACAACAGGAGGGCATCGGCCTGCAAAATTTCTGTTTCGCCTTGTGCATTGAGTATTTCAAGTCCTGTTAATTGGCCATTGTCTTGCACCAAGCCGGTAGGCTGTCCCGCCACGAATCGCATGGACTTGTTTGCGCAAGCTTGGCGCATGTCCTCAATGGCATCGGCGCCTGCTTGAAATTGATCACGGCGATGTACCAGGGTGACGCTAGCGGCCGAATGAGCCCCTTGTCGCCACTGTTGGCATGCTTCCAAAGCTGAGTCGCTATCTCCTAGAACAATCAGGTGTTTGCCTTGGAAAAATGTGTCAGTGGGGGCCGAGTGAAAAATTTGCCGACCCTGCAGCGCATCGAATCCTGGCAAGTTGAGTCCACGTTTGACGAAGGCACCGACACCCGCAGCAATGAACACTGTGGCTGCTTTGAATTGTGTGCCTTTGTCGGTTTGAAGATGCCATTGCCCGTCTGCAGTGGGCTTCATTTCACTCACCAATTCTTCAAGATGAAATTGCGGCGAAAAGGGTTTGATTTGGGTCTGCAGTTGGTCAATCAGTTGCTGACCGGTGCAGTATGGAATGCCAGGAATGTCGTAGATGGGTTTGTTGGCATAAAGCTCCACGCATTGACCACCAATTTTTGGCAATGCATCGACGACATGGCAACGGATGTCTTGAAGCCCCAGTTGAAATGCTTGGAACAGGCCGACAGGACCCGCCCCGATGATCAAGGCTTCGGTTTGGATCAACGCTGCAACTCTTTGAGTTTGCCTGTCTTGTCTTTCCAGTCGTCGGCATCGGGCATAGGCGCTTTGCGCTTGGTGATGCTTTTCCAATTGGGCAACTGGGCCAATTCAGCATTGAGTTTGGTCATGTGAACTTGGTCAGCCGGCAGGTCTTCTTCTGCATAAATCGCATTGACCGGGCATTCAGGAATGCAAACAGCGCAATCAATGCACTCATCGGGGTCAATGGTTAGGAAGTTAGGGCCTTCGCGGAAACAGTCCACTGGACATACGTCCACGCAGTCGGTGTATTTACAGCGGATACAGGATTCAGAAACAACGTGGGTCATGACAATTTGTAATGGCTAGGGCGTGAATGAACGCCAAGGGTATGGCGTCCGAAAATGGGCATTTTAAGGCAGTTAAGGGCGGGCTGTCTTAATTCACCAACACTGCGCCTGAGGTCTTGTGGCTGGCAGTATCAACCAAGATAAGGGCGCCCAAGACGCGTGACTTGGCAAAAGGGAGGGTCATCAGAGGTTCTTGAAAGGCCAAAGTGACATGTCCCACAGCGTTGGCGGCCAATTCAGTGGCATCTTCCTCGGCCAAAGTATGGATGTTTAAGCGATGCACCACCCTCTGAACTTTGGCCTTGACCCAGCGGTGGCCATGTAATGCCCAATAAAGGCGGCCTTGTACCAAGGGTTCATCGTCCATCCAAGCGATGGTGGTTTCAATTTGCTGTTTTCCGTCTATGCCGGAGTCGGCCGCCACAAGCCAATCACCCCGAGACACATCAACTTCGCGGTCTAGTACCAAACCGGCACTTTGTCCGGTCAAGTTGGATGTGTCTTGTCGAGTGGCTGTGAGCACTTGGGCAACAGTAGCCAATTGACCGCTTGGGAACACTTTGATGCTTTGTCCAACGCTCAAGGTGCCTGTTGCCACTCGGCCCCAAAGGACGCGTCGACCTTGGTGCGTGACATTTGAGTCATGGAATTTTTCAACCCATTGAACTGGAAAGCTCATGGCCACATCGGCTTCAGCGGGGGTGCTGGGCAATGTTTCTAAAATTTGCAACAGACTGGGGCCGGTGTAGCCACACCAGTCGGCTTGGCTGTCAACCACATTCCATCCTTTAAGGGCGGAAATTGGCACCCAAGCCTTGACACTGAGGCCTGCCTCTTTGGCAAATTTGTCCAAAGCACTTTGGATGTGCTTGTAAGCCAAAGTTGCATCTTCAACGGCATCGAGTTTGTTGATTGCAAACACCACCGACGGGACGCGCAGCAACTTCAACAGCAAACTGTGCCGGCGCGTTTGAGGCAGCAGATTGAGGTGAGCGTCTTTCCAATCGAGCTTGGTGGCATCGACCAACACCACCGCTGCGTCTGCACTGGAAGCTGCCGTGACCATGTTGCGAGTGTATTGCTCGTGACCAGGCGCATCGCCAATGATGAACTTGCGAGCTTCAGTGCTGAAATACCGATAGGCGACATCGATGGTGATGCCCTGTTCACGTTCAGCAGACAAGCCATCGGTCAGTAGCGCTAAATCGGTTTCGCCTTGGCGCTGAACGCCAGCCAAGTGATCTTGCAAAACGGCTTTGGTGTCAACCAGCAAGCGGCCAATAAGGGTGCTTTTGCCGTCATCGACCGAACCGCAAGTGATGAATTTCAGGGCGTTAGCGTTGCGCTCGAATGCAGGGGCCGAAGTGTGAGTCGTGTCTAATTTGTCGCTGGTGATCATTAGAAATATCCGTCTTTTTTGCGTTTTTCCATGGAGGCGTCTGATGTCTTGTCGTCCATGCGTGTGGCACCGCGTTCGCTAACCTCTGCAACCAATGTTTCAATCACGATTTCTTCAGGGGTGGCCGCTGTGCTTTCTACAGGACATGTGCAGGTAATGTCTCCCACGGTACGGAACCGCACATCGCGAACTTCGACCTGTTCGCCATCTTTGGGAGGCGTCAGGTTTGTTACGGGTACCAACAGACCTCGGCGGTCAACGACCTCACGTTTGTGCGTGTAGTAAATGGAGGGAAGTGCAATGTTCTCGCGAGCAATGTACTGCCAAACATCAAGCTCAGTCCAGTTTGAAATTGGGAATACACGGAAGTGTTCGCCAGGGTGCAATTTGGTGTTGAACAAAGACCACAGTTCAGGCCGTTGCGATTTAGGTTGCCATTGGCCAAAGCTGTCGCGGTGGCTAAAGATTCGTTCTTTGGCGCGTGCCTTTTCTTCATCGCGACGAGCGCCGCCAATGAGTGCATCAAATTTGAATTCTTCAATGGCTTCAAGCAAGGTTACCGACTGGTGAACGTTGCGAGACTCACCTGGGTGAGCCAGGCGAACAGTGCCGCGTTTCATAGAATCTTCTACGCTGCGTACGATGAGATTTGCACCGAGTTCATTGGCGCGAAAATCACGGAAGTCTGTCACTTCTTTGAAATTGTGGCCGGTGTCAATCATCAACAAAGGGTAGGGAATCCGACCCCCTTTCTGCTTATCGACAAAAGCTTTTTCGGCACATTTGAGCATCACCAATGAATCTTTGCCGCCAGAGAAAAGCAGGGTGGGGCGCTCAAATGCAGCAGCCACTTCTCGCAGAATGAAGATGGTTTCTTCTTCTAGCGCGTCTAAGTGGGCGTTGCTCAAATGATGCAACAGTTCGGGTTCGGTGCGTGCGTTCATGATTTTGATGCGTGTTGTGTGTTGAATTTGCGCAATGCTTTAATTTTTGGCGTGCAAGCCGCACTCTTTGGCTGCTTCGTCTTCCCACCACCAACGACCCGCGCGAAACTCTTCACCCAAACTGATGGCGCGTGTGCAAGGCGCGCATCCAATGCTTGGGAAAAACTGATCATGTAGAGGGTTGTAGTCAACTTGGTTGATTGCGATGTAATGCCAGACGTCTCCCCATGTCCAATTGGCCAAGGGGTTGAGTTTGATTTGTCCTTTGGAAGATTCATCGGTGCGATCGATCAAAGGCACTTCGGCCCGATTGCTTGATTGCTCACGACGCAGTCCTGTGACCCAAGCACGTTGTCCTCGCAGGGCCTCTGCCAAGGGTGCCAATTTGCGTACTTGGCAACAAGCTTTGCGAAGTTCGATGCTTTCGTAAATGGCGTTTTGACCATGTGTTTTGACAAACTCAATGACCTTCTCGGTGGAGGGACGGTAGACCGTGATTGGGGTACTAGATTGCGCTTGTGTGCGCTCCAGCAAGGCCAAGGTCTCGTGGTGCAAAGCGCCAGTTTCCAGAACAAACACCGGAATTTTCAGAGCATGGGCATTGATCAGATGCGTGATGACCACATCTTCAGCGCCTAGGCTAGATGCCTGGGTGACGGGGCTGAAATCGGTGACGGATTGCTGCAGCAACGACACAGTCTCTGCAACTTTCTCTGCAAAATTGGCACTGGGTTTGGCGTGCAAAGAAATGGCGTTGGACTTGTCGCTTGAATTGCGTTGACTCAATGAAGACAGGCTCATGCCACTGCCTTTGCAAACAAGGGCTGTGTGTCTACTGCAGAGCCTTGGTAGTAGCCTGGAAAGCGATCGAATTGACGTTGAGCTGCGCTGGCATCCAAACCTTCGCGCAATACGGCCACATCAAAACCTGTGCGCGCCATGGACACCAATTGATCGATCAGGACATCACCAGTTGCGCGAATTTCACCCTTGAAGCCTAAACGACGACGAAGTAAGAAGGCTTGGCTATAAGCACGGCCATCGGTGAATTTGGGAAAGTGCAAGTCGATGCGCGTAACGCCATCGAGAGAAACTGAGCGAGGGTCTACATCATTGGCAATGCTGATGACGCTGGCATCAGAACCTGATGCATGTTCGTTGAATGACAAAATTTTCATAGCGATCAACTCGGAATTAGGCGAGCTCGCGCTCAGGATGGCGTGCACCATTGGCTGCAGCTTTGAAGGGGTCTTGGCCAACTCGGCGCAAGGTTTCAATAAAGTATTCAGCCCGACCTTTGTTGCCGCTAGGCTCACGAAGCGATAAGTATTTGTTAAGGACTGCCTCAATCACTTCAGGCACTTCTGCGGCTGAAAATGAAGGGCCAACCACCTTGCCGGGGCCCGCTGCACCAGACAGATCTGAGCCATCGGACCCGCCCAGTGTTACCTGGTACCACTCTTTACCGTCTTTATCGACACCCAATATTCCAATGTGTCCACTGTGGTGATGGCCGCATGAGTTGATACAACCGCTGATGTGCAAGTCGATAGGACCTAGGTCGTCCAACTCATCGATGTCTTGATAACGCTCGGAAATAGCCGCTGCGACAGGAATAGCGCGAGCATTGGCCAATGCGCAATAGTCACCGCCAGGGCAGGCAATCATGTCGTTGAGCAAGCCAATGTTGGGACTGGCCAAGCCCAGGGCTTTGGCTTCTTCCCAGAGGTCAAACAATTGGCTTTCTGGCACCCATGGCAACACCAAGTTTTGAGAATGAGTCACGCGGGCTTCACCACGCGAATACTTGGCGACCAATTGGGCGGAGGCTTCAAGTTGTGCTGCAGTGGCATCGCCTGGTGCCAAACCTAAGCGCTTGAATGAAAGCGTCACAGCGCGCAAACTAGGATTTTTGTGCGCCACAACGTTTTGACGAACCCAACGTTGGAACGCGGGATCTTGGGTGTTGCCAGTGGCAAAAGTAATGACCTGCGATTGTGCAGCGGGTTCAACAAAGCAAGCCGCTACGCGATCGAACTCTGCTTGTGTGATGGTGTGAGGGCCGCCATCTTTGTTGACCACGTCATCAAACTCAGCTTCAACTTCATCGATGTAGCGCTGGCCTTCTGCTTTCACCAAAATTTTGATGCGCGCTTTGTACAAATTGTCTCGTCGACCCCAACGGTTGTACACACGCACAACAGCTTCAAGGTAGTTCATGATCTGCTGCCAAGGCAAGAACTCACGGACCAATGTGCCAATGATGGGTGTGCGGCCCATGCCACCACCTACCCACACTTTGAAGCCAATTTGGTCGGCCTCATTTTTGACCAGTTGCAGACCGACATCGTGCCAACCAATGGCAGCCCGATCTTCTGTTGCGCCAGTGATGGCAATTTTGAATTTCCGCGGCAGAAACGCAAACTCGGGATGCAAGGTGCTCCATTGGCGCAAAATTTCTGCGTAGGGTCTAGGGTCAACGACTTCATCGACAGCCACGCCAGCCAACTCATCGGTGGTGATGTTTCGAATGCAGTTGCCACTGGTTTGAATGCCGTGCATATCGACGGTGGCCAAGAGGTCCATCACGTCTGCGGACTTGCTCAGTGGAATCCAATTGAATTGAACGTTTTGACGGGTGGTGAAGTGGCCATACCCTTTGATCAGGCTAGGTGACTTGCCTGGCAGGGTATTTTGTTGTGCCTGTGCTTTTGCAAACAGCTCGGGATCGGGCTGGTCATATTCTTCGGCTATTTGGGCCAACACGCTAAGTTGCTTGCTAGAAATTTCGCCATAAGGGATGGCCACGCGCAGCATGGGCGCATACCGTTGGACATACCAACCGTTTTGAAGGCGTAAGGGGCGAAATTCTTCGTCTGACAACTGGCCTTTTTGCCAACGCTCAAGCTGATCTCGATGTTGAGCCGCGCGCAATTTGACAAATTGGCGGTCGAATTCGGTGTATTGGTACATCTGAAGGAGGGGTAATGTTCGGACTTAGCCGATGGAGTGTTGAACTTTACCGGCTCTTTATGTCAAAACAAACAATTTATTCGTTTTACATATATTCTTTTTGATCATAAGAGCTAAGTAGCAGCGCTTTGAAAAAAGCTTGAAAACATCGGTATTTTGAGGGGCTGATACAGTTTCGCTTTTGAGGAGTACGCAATGAAGTCTTGGCTATTGAGTGGTTTGTGTCTTTTGGCGTTGCCGGGTTTGACGGTTCAAGCTCAAACGCCCATCAAAATTGGCGAGATCAACAGTTATTCCGCAATCCCCCAATTTACCCAGCCCTACAAGCAAGGCTGGCAATTGGCAGTCGAAGAAATTAATGCTGCCGGCGGCTTGTTAGGTCGCAAGGTGGAGGTCATTGCACGCGACGACGCAGGTAAGCCTGAGGATGCCTTGCGTCATGCCATTGAACTGAGCAGCCAAGAAAAAGTGGATGTGCTGGCGGGTGGTTTTTTGTCGAACGTGGGCCTGGCTTTGGCTGACCATGCTGCCAAAAACAAACGCCTGTTTGTTGCCAGTGAGCCCCTGACCGATGCCATTGTGTGGGAGAAGGGCAACCGATATACCTTCCGCTTAAGGGCCAGCACCTACATGCAATCGGCCATGTTAGTAGAAGAAGCAGCCAAGATGCCCGCCAAACGCTGGGCTACTTTGGCGCCCAATTATGAATATGGCCAAAGCGCTGTAGCCAGTTTTAAGGAACTGCTTAAAGCCAAGCGACCTGACGTTGAGTTTGTGGGCGAACAATGGCCTGCTTTGGGCAAGATTGATGCAGGCAGCAGTCTGAGTGCGTTGATGCAAACCAAGCCCGATGCCATCTTCAATGTGACCTTTGGTGCCGATCTGGCCAAACTGGTTCGGGAGGGCAATCAACGCGGCATTTTTCCGAAAGTACCCGTGGTGTCGCTGCTGTCCGGTGAACCTGAGTATTTAGAAGTACTGAAAGATGAAACCCCTAAAGGATGGATTGTGACGGGTTATCCATGGGATCAAATTGACACCAAAGAACACGCGTCCTTCACTGCCAACTATTACAAAAAATTCAAAGAGAATCCAAAGTTGGGATCAGTGGTGGGTTATGCAACCATGCAAGCAATTTTTGCGGCCATTAAAAAGGCCGGTACAACCGATAACGAAAAATTGGTTTTGGCCATGCGTGGTTTGAAATTTTCAACGCCGTTTGGCCCTGCTGAATTTAGAGCCATTGATCAGCAATCGACCATGGGCGCCTATGTCGGAAAGTTAGACCTCCGAGGCAATCAAGGCACCATGACGCAATGGCGCTATGCCGATGGAAAGAACTATCAACCGTCGGACAGTTATGTCAAGGCACGTCGACCTGCTGCTGCACAGCAGTAACAATCTGTTCCTGTTTGAATGGTTCAAAACGATTCAAACAGAATTAGCCAAAGCGTGAAGCCGCCATGAGTTTGGCCAAAGATGCAGCCATTGGAAGTGGTTCATGCTTGAGTTGCGCCGCCAAAAGTTCGCCGCACAAAACGGACCAACTGATGCCTCTTGCGCCCATGCCTGTGCATACCTGAAGGCCTTCAAAACTCGGGTTTTGAAAAGCCCCTACGGCTGGCAATCTGTCGGGCAAAGCAGCGCGAATGCCTGCCCATGCCTTCGCTTGAGTCACATCAACACTGTCTAAAATTTCATCGTGCCAAGCAGGCATTAATTCTGCCCATTGTTTTAAGTTACTCAGTTGGTCTTCCGATCGTGCCTCAGTGTCAAAGTCGAACCGTTGAAAACTTGAGCCAATGATCCAATAGGGCGCCGGTTGATTTGATTGAAGAGACGGTACGTTGCCAATGTAACTTCCATGGCCATTGACTGGAAATGTGGGTAACTTTGCTTTCAGAGTTTGGTTCAATAAAGTCATGGCGCCATATGTGACTTGACCTCTTAATGGCGTAATGGGAATCAAGGGCACTTGACCAACTTCAGGCAGTTCATTGACCGATACGCTGTTGAGCAAATCTTGACATTCATGTGCGCTCGCAATCACGACCAGGTTGGATGATGCAATGGCTTGATTGTGCTCATCGAACAATTGCCAGGTTGAACTGTGACGAACCAACTTGGAAATTTTGATGCCGAAGTGACAGTTGATTTGGGGATGAGCAAGTTGTGCTTTTACCAAAGCCTGTGGTTGAATCCAGCCCGCCATAGGGTGCCAAAGCGCTTGAGTTTCTGGTTTAAGACCCGCCAATTCTTTGTGCCTTGCTTGCGCGTCAGTGCTCCAATCGAGGCCAGCTGCGGGCCATGCGTCATCCTTGGGCAACTCTCTTTTGCCAGAGTACCGATGCTCAACCAAATGTGAAAGGTTCCAGTCTTGCCCCATTCTTAACAATGACGCAGCACGCTGAACTGTGGCTCTCACACCATCGCGCGTAATTTTTGAGAGCACATTGTTGTCAGGAGAAACATGGGTTGCAAATAGGCCTGCAGGCAATCCTGATGCACCGCCCCCAGTTTCAGGGTGTTGATCGAAGACGTCTACATGCCAGCCTCGTTTTGCCAAGCTGTAGGCCACAGCAGCGCCAGCCAATCCCGCACCTATGACAATGGCCCTTTGTTGAGACGAGTCGACATCGGGTTTCGAAAATCGAACAGATGTTTTTATCTTCCAATGCGGTTGATAGACCGCTGTATTTTGGGCTTCATCCCAAGCAAAGCCCAATGTTTTGAGCTGAATCTGGTCATCAAATTGAACATTGTTCAAGTGAACAATTGTTCCCAATTTGCTTAATCGTGCAATATGACGAGGTTCATGCCCAGACAAGTTTGAAATGCAGATACTGTCTGCCGCAAAGTCAATTTCTTTGAAGTTTTGTGCAGCAGGGCCAATGCACAAAGTCAATTGAACCTTAGATTCTTCAAAAGATATTCGATGAATGCCTGGCAACAAACCAAAGCATTGTTGGCGTAACCCTGAGATTAAGTTGGCCGGCGCATGCTCGGCAAAAGCCGTGTAAAAAAGCGTAGTCGGTGCTTGATGGCTTGTTTTCCAAGCGAGTAGGGTGTCTAAAAACCCTTGGCCACTGTCAAAATGAGTGTCCAGCGCGTGCCAATGGGATTGCCACACTGGACGTTGGTGCCATTGGCTTGCGTGGAAGTTAGGCGTTGGTTGGAGGGACATAACCCTGTGCAGCATCAGCTCCCGCGCCAAAGAAATGATTTTCCATTTGTCGTGCCAAGTACTGACGGGCTCTGGCATCTGCCAAATTCAGGCGGTTTTCGTT
>JACCDJ010732733.1_pt1 | contig 19556 bp, 16 predicted proteins | sample 7444481 | NCBI WGS metagenome assembly JACCDJ01 (sample SAMN15323435, study PRJNA562643) | freshwater metagenome | isolation source: river surface water | place: USA:Blue River Watershed | collected 2017-08-15 | reverse complement strand
TCAATAATTGTTGATCGTTGATATAAACATATACAGCTCGACGACTTAATTCTGAGAGTGAGAATTTTGCAGAAAGTGCAAACGTATTTGTTCCAGTATCCTCCACAATATATTTGATGGCGGTATAGGCACCGCTGCCAATCATATCACTGTCAGCAAATGCACTGTCTATGGTTTTTGTTCTAGTTAGATCTGCAATGATATCATCTACAAAATCCGCGACATTGTCGTTGTATGGCAATGTTGTAGCTCTATCTAAGAAATTATTTTTAAAATTAGTATATGATTTCTTGGCGTACTGCAGGGCTTTGATAATATTATTTGTTTTATCACACAACAGGCTCACCGCGATCGGTGCTATACCAGAATGATGCATGTATCTAGTACTGTAGGTATTCCATGGCTTTCCAAATTCATCTAACGGAATATCTCTCAGATCATTAAGCCCAGGAACAACTCCGGTCCAATTAGGATTAAAATCTAAACCGGAATTCAAATGGTCGGCTGCTTGACCCAGTGTCCATTCTGCCACGGGTGCGTTGAGAGGATTTTTTTCTAATCCCATAGGCATTTCATAGTATCCAGTATCGGGCGGAACGTCAGTTACTAGTTTAATAGATATGATATCATTTACTTCAAATGTTTTTTCACTGAAAATAAATTTGTTAAAATCTCGAGTATATGGGCTTTTAAATATTCCGCCGTTGAGATAGAATCTAATTTCATAATCACTATCATTTTCTATTTCTTTCCAATCAATAATAGTAAGCGTTAAAGTATTGCTGGGTTCTGTTATTATTATACTGTCTATCAATGGCATTAGATATTTTCTAGAAGTATCTATCCAGCCATTACCCCAGCCACCATAGCCTCCAGAATCATCTAGATAATAAAAACCTGTGGCTATTCTTCGAGTTACGGTCTCGGTTCCTTCTTTGTATCTAAAAGTATCAGTATCCCAATTGAAGTGGAATAACAAATCTCCAATGTTATTGATATTAAGATAAGTTAATGGGAACCCTAATTTAGAATCTATTGGTCCTGTTCCAACTTTATATCCCACAATCTCAGTGCCAACGAATGTACTTTCGGGGTATCTTTCTGGATCTGAAAAACTTACGCCGTCGGCGTCGTATACATCGAATAAGGGAGCTTGATTTACTTTGGTTTTTTCTTGACTTTTAACCCATGCAGTACCGTTAAAGTGGAACATTAATCCTGCATTTTTTGTACCACGTCGAATCAACACACACTCACCTTCTGCCGAATCACTGTCTGCCGGTTCCGCTAGATGAATTTGTTTTTTGCCTTTGTGCATGATAAACTGCACTTGATAAATTTTATTATTTGTTAATTGATCTTCGTCTGCAACAACTAAAATTCTTGCACCTTCAAACAACTGCTCACCGTCGATGCTATACCCTGTACTACCTTCAATATTAGATAAAATGTCTGTGGTAAAATCATCGATATAATCAACTGTTTGTTTTGCGATACGACCATGATTGAATAATTGTATGCCTGGCAAAAACTCAAAGATTGGTCGTTTTGCTCTAGCAGTTTCTGGAGCAGAAAAATCTTCACCTCGCAATTGATGTGCATATTCTAAAACCTGACGATGGAACCAACGATTGTATCGTGACCAAGGATTGAGATCAATGCTGTCTCTGCTGATAACGATATAATCTTGTTCTGTAGGGTATGTACTAGCATCATCAAAGGGTTCTGTGTCGAATCCACCATTATCAAAAACTATTTCAGGCACGGTTTTTGCCAGTTTAGGAATAACCAAATCATCCCAGTTGACTACATTAATCTTAACACCCACGTTTTCAATTACCCAACGGCCTGTGGCATATTTTTCAGGAGTTACATTACCTTTGAATTCCACAATCAATCCTGTGGTAAATTTAACTCCATTACCACTGGTATATGTTTCTTTACCTATGATTTCTTTTTCAACATCAACGAAAGTATTTGATTCGATATTAGCAATTATAATACGGCCAAATCTATCTGGTGTTATTTTACCTTGATAAAATAAAACGTCTGGAGCATCGTAGGGAACTTTGAATTCTAGATAACCATTTTCTACACCGTTGTTAGTCACACCGTTGTTATAATCAAGTGCTGTGCTTGTAGATATGTTTTCTACGTATGTCCAATCGCCGTTTTCTGTAGATATAGTACTGCCATCACCTTGTAAAATATCAATATTAGCTTTCCACAATTTGCCGTCGTAAACTGCAAATTGTCCTGCAGCATAGGCTCTGTTAGGATTATATATCAACGAACCAGTATCATAATTGGTTCGGATCACAAATCCTTCTTGGGGGCAGTTAACTCTAAACTTATAAGTTTCGCCTCGATATAATGTTAGAGTAGGATTATTAGTGTTGCCATCTGGACTTAGAATAAATGAATTTACACCTAGCTTAACGCCATATTGGCTGCCTACTGTGCGTGGCTGACCAAAGACATCCACTGGCGGAGGACCTTCTGGTACCCAGTAACATTCTAGAAAGTTTACATACTTGTCGCAGTGCTTGGGAGGATTCCAACTGTAATGATCCTGCGATGTTATTAGATTATCACGCTCGTCATTGTTGCCAAAGAATTTTAATTGATTTTTAAAATCAATAAAATCATAAAATTTTTCCACAGACCCATCATCTTTTTTAACAACGACTCCTGTTCTAATTGATATCGACTTCTTAATGTATTATCAGAATCTAAGTAAACATCTGGACTACGATATGTCTTGCCATATCTACGACCAATATATCCTACTAGTTTTTCTAAAGATCCTGGTTGAACTAACGGATCAACTACCGCAGACATAAACTTGTCATTGGTTTCGGACCTAAATACCGAAGGTAACAGATCTACTGTTTTTCTAATTGGTAAACCACTTTTTGGAAATTTATCTGCCATATTATGTTGTCGTTACAATACTGTCAATTGGAGCTCTAACCTCGGATGCGGTTATTGCGGAAACTATTACTATGTCATCTACTGTAGCACCGTTGACAAAAATTTCAGCCGGGCTACTTTGTATTTCAAACAGACTGCCAAAAGACTGGCTGGTCTGTCTTGGAACTATTATTATGTTGCTGATGTCAGGTGCCACTTGATTTAACACATAGGTCACTAATTCGCTGAGATAGAATCTATCACCGAAGTCCCAGTTTGCAATATCAAAAAATTCATTTATAGCAGTGACTATTCTAACTTTTAATTCATTGTCATTGATTGTTTGATTAGGATTTTTGACTACTTTAAACTGTGCCTGCAATTTTGTTTCTGCTTTGGAACCAAACAATACTTTATATTTTACAGGATGATAAATGATATCGTCGCTGATAGATTTAATAGCATCTAATTTACTACCAAAGCTGATCTTCAAACTATCGCTGTTGGGTGCTTCGGGTTCTATATCTGTGCCTCCTGTTAGGTAGGTTCTAAATGCAGAGTCATAACTTCTAGTTAATAAGAAAATATCAACGATATTACTTACACTAGGATCGATTCTTCTATCGATGCTGGCATTGTGTACGTACTGAAATTTAATATTGTCTCGACCAACTACACCCTTGTATGCACTTTCTAATATCAATGTGTTGGTTGTTTTATCAACACGTTTAACCTGATCTTCTGCAGAATCATAAAAATATATTAGCTGTCCGTCGTTGTAGTTAGAAATTGTAACCAATGATTCTCTTTCAACTATTAATATTAGATTGTCTGAATTATCTACTAATTGATATACCTGTGAGCCAGCCTCGTCGATTATTTCTTCAAAGAACAAATAATTTAATTGCGTATCTTCACCCACTATCTGTTCAAAAGCTTCAGGATTGTCTACAACACCGTCGTCGTCGCGATCAGAGAATGCTACTTTAATTTCTATGGAACTTTCATAACCATCATCAAATTTAATTGTGTCATCAATTTCAAAGGTGAAATCGTTGCCAATGGGCGCAGCTGATCCTGTGCTGGATTTGTTAATTCCTAGAACCTTTATTTGATCCTTGACCACTTTACCTAGGTTATCGTTGTATTGTTTTTCGTTAGCATCGAAATAAAATCTATTTTGTTCTACACTACCAAACACATAATTCAATCCGCGGATTCGTATTACATATTGATCTACATCTTTTACAAATGCTAATATCCAAGATGCATCTAAATTGCTGTTTGTGGTATCTCCTGCTTGACCTAGACTAAAATTAGATACTAGATCTAAATTGCTGGCTGAGATAATTTTCCAGGTCGATGTAGGTACATCAAATCTTAGACCAAAATTTAATCCCTGAAACGTTTGATTGACTATTTCTGTTTCTAATGCTGTAGGTAAATCATTGACAAACTTAGGAACGATTCGACTAGCTATTGCGCCTGTTGGTACTGGATCATTAAATGTTACCGGTCCAAGTCCTGTGGTTAGCACTCCTCTGCCAGCGTTAGTTCCGTCACCGACTATTCTAACAGTCTTGGTCCATAGTCTATCTGTTTGTTCTGAGTCGTTAGCATCTATTAATACTAATTCGCCTTTCTTAAAAGCGTATCCCGCAGGTGGAATAAATTTAATCAATGCACCCGGAGCAAGATATTTTAAGCTACTGGTAGAATATACTCCGACCTTTAACAGAGAATTGTCAACTACGTTTTTAAAATACCCCGTGGCCATATTAACATCTGAAGTAACGCTTTGCCAAACACTGTTTAAATCTGTAAAAAGAATTTTATCAAATTTAGTGATATAGAAATTATACACATCTGTGTCAGTAAAAATAGGTTCAACACTGCGTCTAATGAAATTTAATATTTCAATTCTACTAGTAAATTTAAAATTTAATTGACTTTCTACCTGTTCTTTATAGATAAATCCGTCATCCGCAAATACATTTATACTGCTGTATTTTCCGCTGGCATCTAAAATTTCAAAGTTTCTTGAAATACCGCTGGAGGTTCTGTTAATCGATTTAATTTTTAAAATATCCTGTGAACTAGATAAAGGAGCAAGATTGTAATCTTCACCTGTGATCATTCTATTCTGTGTGTAATACACTGCAGGAGCATTAGTTCTAATAGTGTCGATATCTTCTGATGCAGCACTTGAAGCCACAGAATATTGCAGAGCCAATCCAATAGTTAATGTGTGTGACTGCCCGCTCTTATTGATATAAGGAACTGTGATGTTGATTCCTCGCAATTCTGCGGGAGAGATGGTATAACTTAATCCGTTGCTGATTCTATAATAAACTCGGAATGCACCTTGTGGTAAGTTACCATAAATGCCATCAGCAAACACTAGATCAACTCTGTCTTCTTCTTTGGTTTCAACTGAATAGATATTTCTAATATTTTGTGTAAGGCTGTTATATGCGATATTACTGCCGATTAAATTTGAAACCTGCGTCCATTGATTTAATTGGTTACCATTGCTTCCTAGGCTAAACAACCATACATCATCATTGTTGATATTAGCACTGTTTACTGCTACAGTTTCGTTAGTGGTTGGAACATCTATAGAAAAATCTGCAAGTTCTAGGCTGCCTTGTTTGAACAATAGAAAGAAACCAGTGTTTTGACTTCCCGGTCCTTTACCATCATTGCGATATATAAATCCCAGCTGATTTCCAGGTACTGGTGGTTCTTCATAAACTGCATCGCTGTCTTTGAAGGCTGTGCTGACTATTTCAAAAGTCATAGATCTTGCTGCTACTGTTTTACCGAATGTGTAAATAGGAACATCGGTACTGGTTGTTTTGAATCTATATTGTTCTGTGGGAATTCCCTGTATTGTTCCAGATCCTTGGCTACGACCAAATTCTGTGTTGTCAGCCATGGCTGCATTTAGAATTGTGATAAACTGTTCTAACCAGTTGGTATTAGTTGGATCATTCCACGACACTATCTGGTTAGATAGATTTTTACCGTTTGAATCTAACAATTCTTCTGTGGTTGTCACACTGGAAAATTTGATTAATCCACTAGCTGCTATGTTTCTTTTAGCATTATAACTAAGCATGCGAGCTAGACGCAAAACGCTTTCTTTGCGTTCTGCTAGTTCGATGAAATTTTCTCTTGATGCTAGATCAATACGGAAAGCTAGACTTTGTCCTAGAAATGCAACAGCATCAATAAGAGCCATGTATTCAGACGATTCAATATAATCATTGAAATCTTCTGGATAATTTTCTCTTAGATAAGTGATAATAACTCTACGTAGATTTTCAAAGTCGTATGATTTAAAATCAGCATTTTTAAATGTCTGATAAATCCTGGTCCAATCTTGATTGAGTATTAGGTTATTTTGTCTACTAGTTGTTGTCATTGTCAGTTCCTATATCATATTTACCAAACAAAATTAAGTGCTTAGTTAATGATAGAATTGTTCTTATCAAAATCAAATGTCATACGTTCGTTGATATTAAAAGGAATATATGTAACATCTGCTTGTATTCTTATGCCTTGATCTGTAGTGTCAATTAACACTTCATTTACAGCAATTCTCGGGTCATAATTAATAATAGTTTCCACATCCTTGGCTATCATTTCTTTAACATCTTCAGTAAATGGTTCAAATAACATATCCCAGATGATCGTTCCAAAGTCTGGATTTTCTAACTTTTCGCCTTTGCGAATATAAAAATGATTGATCAAATCCTGCTTGACAAGATCGATATCATAGAGTTTGTAATTGCGAGAAAATTCTTTGGAACTAAATCCTTTATAGGTAAATGTTCCTCCCTTATCGCCCACGGAAGCCACGTTAGTTGCAACGATTTTTTGATTGTATAATTTGTTTGTCATATTATCTCCTAGACTTCTCTATCGGTCTTATCGGGTGTGAGTTGATCTGGTGCTTGATTTTCGTGTAGCAGCCAAGGCTCGTGCATAGGGATTCTTTTCATAATACTAGATACAGTTCCGGACTGATATTTTGTTATGGCCCAATCGGCTGTGGCGGACGTGGCCGGATTGGCATGCGTTGTTAATGGTATTACCTGTTCTGCTACATCGGCCACATCGGCCAAATCTCCATTCATATGTATTGTACTGGCGCTTTCTCTGAGTTCTCCTACTGCTGCTATGTGTGTGCTTGCTCCTGAAGTAAATCTATTATTGGCTGCAGACACAACGTTGATATTACCTGTTGATGCTAATTTTGTTGTTCCGCCTATTTTTTGATCCCAGTTTGATCCCACAGTGATTTTTCCATCTGCTCCTATCAGCAGTTCCATGTTGGTTCCTATGTCTGCCTTGAGTCTACCTCCAGATTTCATGTTAATGTTTCTGCCGGCTTCAAAATTAATGTCTCTATTGGCAAACACATTGAGGTCAGTTTCTGTATGGACATTAACACTGTCTTGGGCATAGATATCGATCTTGCCGTTGGAAGTTAATTCGATCCATGTGGTTCCTCTAGCATTTCCAATATAAATTAAATCCTCTGAATTATGCATCAGTAGTTGATGCCCGGTTCTGGTTCTTACACGAAAATATTCGTTATACGGAATGCTGGGATCACCGGTCTGGCCCCCTGTGGCATTGTTTACATCGATATATTTGTAAGGACCGGCGTTGGCTCCGCCAGCTGGTTTTTCTCTTATGTACCGTTCATCACCGTCATCCATTACAAACTGTGTACCGCCTAGTCTACTAACTGGCACTGGATTCGGTGATTGATAATTCTGTGTTCCTATCTTTGCTTTTTTAGCACCGTTTCTCTTATCAAGAGGTCCCGGAGTTGATATACCAAATACCATACTAGGTGCTTCTCTGCGAGCCGAACTACTGGTTACTCCTCGTATGTCATCCAGCAACAGCCCTTGTTCTAAAAATCGATCGGCCATTGGATGTACTGGTTTTTTAATCTTATCAGGATTAACTTCCTGTTGTTTGATATTGAGTTTTCTATTGATTTCTGCTACAGGTAAATTTGTTACTCTTAACTGTTCTGGTCCTGAAGTTAATCCGTATCTGTCGCTGTCTGTTTTGTCAATATCAACCTGTGACGATCCGGCAATTGCAGGCACCATGTTATTGGCGAATCTTGCTGGCACGCAACCAATCCAGTAACCTTGCGCTGGATCTCCATCTATGAACACTACTAGTACTGTGACTCCGACATCTGGCGGCACGAACCACATACCGTAACTCTTTTGAGTATCGTTGTAAGCATCGCTGGTCTTACCTGAAACTGTGGCAGAATTTTGCCCCATAAATTCAAAACCAGTATACCCAAAGAATGGCATAGCACATCTGACCACATGTGTCTGCGTATCTTCTCCAAAGGTATTTCCCTGTTCTCTTAACAGAGTAACTTCAAGGCTTCCCATTAAACTAGGATCGAGGTGATTAACTATTCTGGCCAGATAGGGGCCAGATCTTAATCCACCTTGATTTGCATATTCCGACGACGGTCTACTTTCTTCAGCCATTTTTTATTTTACCTAAACTAATGCTCGCCCCGATTGATCTACTTGATTGTATCCCGGATCATCCAACGGTGAACTTGCTACCGGTTCATCAGGTCCTATTGTCATAGCACTTGATGTTGGTATATTTGGATCATTGAGTAATTCTGGAGGATTATCTTTGTAATCCACTGCCTGCCCTGGCATTCTCAAACAGGTTAATTTTTGTTTAAATGTACCGTCTACAAACACGCTTTCGCAAGCAGATACTCTATAAATTCCGCTGAACGGACTTACCTTTCCGCCTGTGGCAAACTCATATAATCCTGTAGTTTCATCTATATCTGTAGGTGTTCGGAAAGTTAGATATACATAAACATCTCCACTTTCATAATTCATCGTACCGTCTTCAGTTAGTGCCGGATTAGTATCCGACGGCGATGCAAAATAGTTAGATATTCCGCTGTCAACGATCCAATACGGATCTCCCAATATCTCAAGATTCACAGTGACCAATTCTGAACCATTGTTTAAAAATGCTTCGTGAAAGGCCTTGGCCACTTGTTGTTCTGTATCTGTTTGGTTTGCGCCTCCCTTCAACGACTGTTCAATTAATTTAGGATCTCTTTTTAATCTTGCACGGCCGCCGCTAGCTAGTTGAGCTCCTGCCGAAGTGCCTTGTCCGGTTTTAGCCTGCTTGTTGATCTGTGGTGCGGGCCCTCCGCTGGTATCAGGATTTGCTGCTGTTCCGGTATCGCTGGGTTTGGAAGGAGTAACTCCTGTGTAGAATAAATTATTAATCTGTATGTCAAATTTCAATACATCTACGTTCTGCCCTGTGTAGATATAGTTGTAACCTTTAGAAATTGTTTTTTGTAATTCGCTGTAACCGATAGGCGCAGAACTTGGATTAGAGAATATCGTTTCATGCACGAGATAGGGCACAACACGGAAAGTATATTTTCTAGCATATTCGCCAGTTACTGCATCAAATTTTAATAATTCAATTTGCACATCTAATCTAAACCATTTAATAAATCCCTCAGGAGTTTTGTATTTTGGATCAATGGCTCTAGAGGCATAGTCCGAACTCAATATTATTTGGTTCATGATTGCTGTAAGGCTCTGTCCTTGTGCAAATTGAAACACACGCTTGGCAGGATCTATCACCATTTTATCTCTATTGATCTGTCCAGTCTTGGGATCTCGTTGATCGTTTTTACGCATCACAAAAGTTCCGCCTTTGCTCTGATCAAAACCCATACTGGCTCCGCCTATTTCATTTTGATCAAAATCTTTTTTAACTTCTACGTTGGTACCATTGATCACTGTTTTTGGCGATTCGTTGGGATCTACTGTGGCGGTTTTGGTATTAGCTGGACCATTCACTGAATTAAATTCTGATGACGATGTTGGAAACACTATTTCGTAGACATCTTTTTCTCCAATTAATTCGTCGTCTTTTAATCTCTGTTCTATGTCATTTAAAACCTTTTGTAGACTTTCATTGGTAGTACCCGATAACAACTCTTCTACAACGCCCTTTTCTCCTAGTGTTAATTTTACGTCATTAAATGCTAGATTAACAAGGTCGCTGAATCCTTTGTGATTGAACGGCACACCTTCCATTCTATAAGTACTGCCGCTTTCGTTAACTTCAAACTTTGCAGCCGTTATACACAGTGTGAAAAATTTAGGTTTCACAGATGTGTACGGAACACCCTGTTCATCGTAACCTTGAAAATCTAATCTTAACACAAACGGAGTGTTATTAAGATAGTTAGGATACCCTGCATTTTTTGCTGCTATCTGTAGACTTTGTAATAGCAGACCCATGGAATAGGGTTCGTAGATAGTCCATTCAAATTTAAAAGCGTTGCTGTTACCTGTTTTTTTATTAGCACCTACCACTGCTTTCATTGTAAAATTATTAATAAAAAATTCCGGAGTGCCGCTGGCTGTCTGCACTCGTTGGCTGTCGTATCTACCACCAGAACTCATCACTATGTGTTTTAGATCAGAAGGACTGTTTCTATATGATCTAGGATCGTTGTACTGTTCTGGCGTTAGACAGGCCAAGGTCCATAGTGGTGTATAAGATGCGAATTGTTCTAGAGGATTCGGTATTACCTTGGGTAATTGGATTGTGGCTTCGTTGGATTTTAAAGTATCGTTTTCTAAATTGCTAGCACCGTTGGTTATAACATCGGTGGCTCTTGCTGGTGTTAGCCCTGTGGTAACTGTGGCTAATCCTCTGCTGACAAATGTTGATAATTCGTTGGCTAGTCCGGCACCACCATCTGGTCTTACAACTTCTACTACTGCTCTACCAATATCTCTGATAGCCATGTTAGATTCCTAAAAATTTTTCTAGGTTTGATCTTTTTGGAAGATAGATAGTTGTTCCTGGTTCAAAATCGTAGATAGGATCTTTGATCACACTCATATTACGCTGCACAAACACCCACCATAGTTTGGGATTGCCGTAGAGATCATAGGCTAATAAATCTGGTCTGTGTCGATATTGATTTTCAATAACATATTTAAAATCGTCTTTTTCGGCAGGCACTGGTCTTATTGACAGTAATTCTAGATATAGTTTATTCTGTCTTGTGTTATTATAAGGACTAGATTTAGTATATGTTGCCATCTTAGATGTACCCTACATTGTCTGCGGCTTTGCCTCTTGAGTAGTCTTGTAGGCTGAATTTTCTCAGTCTACGTCTATTGTATACCGGAGTCACTGTAACTGATATTGTGCTGAGTACTGGAACCCATGTGTTGGTTCCAAATGTATTACATCTTATATAGTTTACGTCGTCTTTGAGATCCACAGAGAAGGCCTTGATGATCACAGGAACCTTGTCAAATATGCTGGATCCGTAACCTGATAAATTACAAATTATGGGAGGATTTCCTGCAAATTCGCCTTCACCAAAAAACATTTTGGTAGCAGTTTTAAAGAAGGTAGTGGCTGCTATCCAATAGGCAGCATCTGTTTCTGTTTCGCAACTGAACTCGCCGCTGATCTGAATATCGTCTACTACACTGTTTTTGTATGCCTGGAATTGATAATTGCTGTGTGTGGCATCTATGGCTGTGTAATTGGCTTTGGTAGATACTGTGATATTAGGGTTATAGGGCCAAACTACGCCACCTGTGTTTTCTAATAATTTAAACAAAGGACTATTAAATATGTTCCACTGTGCATTGATTCTCACACGCCAATCATTTTTAGCATTAGGTTGCAGTTGTATTGGAGAACCTTGTTTTAAAAATAATTCTCCACCGGAAGGAAGATTTGAGCCTCTCTTTAGACTTAGAAAATTATTCAGCATCCCGGCTGCTGAAGAAATCTGTCCAGCCACACTCTGCAAGCCGCCTGCGAGATTTCCGCCTGTTAATTTGTTTAGCGTGCCTGAGATATCTGCAGTAAGATTGCTGGTAGATCCTGCCACAGTCTGTAGAGTAGATATACCCCCTGCCACTGTGCTCTGTATGGTATTGCCCAGACCGCTGAGTGCGGTGCCGCCACCTGCAATAAAATTGCTGGTTCCATTTTTAAGAGCGTCTAATCCAGTTCCTGTGCCGGCTGTTAGGCCGTTGAGGCCGCTGCCTATTTCTCCACTTAATCGAGAAATCGTAGCGTCTAGATTGGCTTTTGAAAACGCATCTCCTACCTGAGGTAAACGAGCCTGTGCTTCATTAGTGGCCTGTGTGACTGACTCCGAAACAGATGCTACTAGTTTTGCTAAAGGGTTTGCAGATAATGCCATTTTGAGTAAATATTCTCCGTTATACTCTATTTATTCTTTACAAAATGTGCTATTATAATAAGTAATAGGAGAATCACATCTAATGACACTGATACCAAAAATAAAGTACCTAACCAATAAAGATCTATTAAAAGAGATCCATCGCAGCAAAAACACATATTGTTCATTCACTGACAAAGCCTACAGCGATTATGATTTAATCGTCGGTAGCCTAGAAAAACTCAACATTAGAACTATCGCAGAAGCCAAACGTAATCGTGCATCTAGAATGAGCAAGATCGCACACGAAGCTGCTATGATTGCAGGCGGTAAAAAATTACCTGCCAAAGAATTTGAAATAGACTACAAAAAAATCGCCAAAGAAGACCTAGTATTCCGTATCATGACCTTTGAACACATACCGTTGGCTCCTGGTCGCAAAAAAACACTAAAAAATACCGCAGACAGTCACGATAAAGTAAACTTTCCACCGTTCCAACATTGGAAGTTTGATGACAAAGGTAACTTGATCTGTGTAGGTAAAAGCCATTGGAAAGGTCCTTTAGACACCGGCGTGTTTTCAAAAGACCACGGACAAATGACCGATAATTTGGCTCGTATGTTTTTGAAACTGTGTGAAAGATATGCTACACGAGGCAACGTTCGTGGTTATACCTATAATGACGAAATGCGTGGTCAGGCTATTCTCCAATTAACTCAAATAGGACTCCAATTCGATGAAAGCAAGTCTGACAATCCTTTTGCTTACTATACTGCTGCTGTTACTAATTCATTCGTTAGAATTATCAACATTGAAAAGCGCAATCAAAACATTAGAGACGATATTTTAGAAATGAATGGTATGAATCCTAGTTGGACAAGACAGAACTCCGGCGGCGGTCCGGCTGTGGGGCCTGTTACTGTAACAACTAGAGATGATGATTGACCTTTATAATAAAAGAGTTTAAAATAAATCTATGAGTCTATTTAAAAAAGTAGCGTGCTTCACTGACATTCACTTTGGTTTAAAAAGCGGTAGTAGAATCCATAATCAAGACTGCGAAGATTTCGTCACTTGGTTTTGCGAAACCGCGAAGCGGGAAAATTGCGAAACAGCAATTTTCTTAGGGGATTGGCATCATAACCGATCTACCACAGACGTTTCAACTATGAACTACACAGTCAGCAACTTAGAACGACTGAGTCAAAATTTTGAGAAAGTCTATTTCATATTAGGCAATCACGATTTGTTCTACAAAGACAAACGTGAAATCAATTCTATCGAGTTTATGCGACTGTTTCCTAATGTGGTTCCTATCAAAGAAACACTCACAGAAGGCGATGTCACAATCATGCCTTGGTTGGTGGGTGATGAATGGAAGACTGTGCCTAAAATCAAAAGCCGTTATGTGTTTGGACATTTAGAGTTGCCATTGTTCTACATGAATGCCATGGTGCAGATGCCAGACCACGGACAGTTGCAGGGTGATCATTTTGTGAATCAAGAATATGTGTTCAGCGGTCACTTCCATAAACGTCAGAGCAAGGGCAATGTCACATATATTGGCAATGCATTTCCACACAACTACGCAGACGCAGGCGATGACGAACGTGGTATGATGATGTTAGAGTGGGGTGGAAAACCTGAGTACTTAACTTGGCCCGGTCAACCGATATATAGAACATACAAATTAAGTCAGATCATCGACACACCAGACAAGCTGCTGCGTGAGAAGATGCATTGCCGTGTCACAATCGATTTACCAATTAGTTTTGAAGAAGCCAACTTCATCAAGGAACAGTTCATTCCACAGTACAATCTGCGTGAATTGATGTTGATTCCAGAGAAGGTACAGGTAGATTCCAACGCTGTTCCTATCGATATCAATTTTGAATCAGTTGATACCATCGTTATGAATCAGATAAACTCTATTGAAAGCGATACCTATGACAAAGGTTTGCTATTGGACATTTACAAAGACCTATGATAAAAATTAAAAATCTCACAGTTCGTAACTTTATGAGTGTTGGCAATCAAACACAGGCCATAGACTTTGACAAAGGCCAGCTAACACTAGTACTAGGTGAAAACTTAGACCTAGGTGGTGACGATTCTGGAGCAAGAAACGGCACAGGTAAGACCACTATCATCAATGGTTTGAGCTATGGCATCTATGGACAGGCACTGACCAATATTAAACGTGATAATCTAATCAATAAAATCAATGCCAAGGGCATGTTGGTCACTGTGACTTTTGAAAAAGATGGTGTTGAATATCACATAGAACGTGGTCGCAAGCCTAACTTACTGAAGTTTAGTATCAATGGTGAAGAACAGGATCTTGAAGATCTAGATGAATCACAGGGCGACAGCCGCGAAACACAAAAAAGCATTGAAGAAATGATCGGTATGAGTCATGAGATGTTCAAACATCTAGTGGCTCTGAACACTTACACAGAACCGTTCTTGGCTCTGAAACCCAATGATCAAAGATCTATCATTGAACAGTTACTAGGTATTACTTTATTAAGTGAAAAAGCAGAGAATCTCAAAGAACAACTGCGGTTGACCAAGGATGCTATTTCCACTGAAAACACACGCATTGAGACTGTGAAGGCTTCCAACGAACGAATTCAACAAAGCATAGAAGCACTAGAACGCAAACAGAAGCTATGGGAAGACACTAAAGAAACTGCTATAGAGAACCTTAGAAAAAGCATCGATAGACTCAGTACCATTGACATCGACACAGAGATTACTGCACAAAAAGCATTGGTTGAATGGACTGCTAACAAAAAAGAACGAGATAATCTAGTTTCTTTGATTGCAAAACAAACAGCTACCTTAGAACGTGAACAAAAAACCTTGGAAAAACTAGAACAGGAATTGACTCTGTTGGCTGATCACAAGTGTCATAGCTGTGGTCAGGATCTACACGATACCAAACACGTGGATATGGTCAATACCAAGACCAAGCAGGTAGAAGAAAGTCGTGCATCTATCACAGAACATCAATTAGAACTGGCTGCATTCAATGAAGCCATGGAACTTGTAGGTGAACTAGGTGCTTGTCCGCAGGTACACTATGACAATCTTGAACAGGCCTTGAATCATAAAAACACTCTAAGTGGGCTAGAAAAGGATATCGAACTCAAAGAACTAGAAACCAATCCTTATCTAGAACAGATCGAAGAATTGAAGAACACAGCGGTACAGGAAATATCTTGGGATCATGCCAACGAGCTGGTTAGAGTCAAGGAACATCAAGAATTCTTGTATAAACTACTGACCAACAAAGACTCATTTGTGCGCAAACGCATCATTGATCAGAATCTTGCATTCTTAAATCAGCGACTCACGCACTATCTAGACAGAATTGGTCTTCCACATATTGTAGAATTCCAGAATGACCTTAGTGTTATTATCACACAGCTAGGACAGGACCTAGATTTTGACAATTTAAGTCGCGGAGAACGCAATAGATTGATATTATCTATGTCGTGGGCATTCCGAGATGTATGGGAAAACCTATATCACAGCATTAATCTGCTGTTCATAGATGAGTTAGTGGACTCAGGCATGGATTCCAGCGGTGTTGAAAGCTCAATTGCAGTACTCAAGAAGATGACCCGCGAACGTGAAAAGAATGTTTTCTTGATTTCGCACAGAGATGACTTGACCAGTCGAGTGAATCATGTGTTGAAAGTGATCAAAGAAAACGGATTTACCAGTTACTCCAACGATATTGACATTGTAGAATGACCACAGAAAGTCACGATAAAATGATTGCTGCTTTTCAAGAATATTTTAAGTGGCAAGAACGATTTGAATACAAAGGCTCCGACGAAGCAGGCATCAAGGCACGCTATTGGCTATCAGAAATACGCAATCTAGCATCAACCAGGCGCATGGAAATACAGGCAAAACGAGAATCAAGAAAGCTAGCCAGAAAAGGCATCAAGGGAAGACCTCCCAAACTAACTAAGTGAGTGCAATGGACGTATCAAAATCAACCAGTAGAAGAAATACCTGAAGGCTATATTGGCTTTGTTTACCTCATCACGAATCTACACACCGGGCAAAAGTACATAGGCAAGAAACTAGCACAGTTTAAACGCACGAAACCACCACTCAAAGGCAAAAAACTTAAAAGAAGATCTGTAGTAGAAAGCGATTGGCGCGAATACTGGGGTTCTTCCGATAGGCTCAATGCAGATGTCCAAGCACTAGGTCCGGAAAACTTCACAAGAGAAATAATTTATCTTTGTAAATCAAAGGCAGAACTTAGTTATTTAGAGGCAAGAGAACAGTTTGAACGCAGAGTTTTAGAAACTGATGACTATTATAATGGCATTATAAACGTCAGGGTTGGCGGATCAAACATACTTAGACAGCGTCTAGAAGAACACAAAAAGGCAAAATAAAAGCGGTTTTTTTGGCTTGCACTGGCTAATTTCAAGTGCCTATGAACAACTGGACCACGGGTCTCAGGGACGGAAATCTGCGCCGCAGCAGTACTCAACCACTATCCTTAACAGGACGTTAATGGCAAAGACCTTGCTGTATGGTTGTTTGGAGAGCGAAATAGGCTAAAAGAAGGGAGAGAAACCCTTAGATTAATATATATGTTAGCGTATGTATATTAGTCCACCGTCATTATAAGACTGAGCTCGAGGTACCGGATGACCGCCTCTGTAATGCTTTAACGCTAAGTGTACTGTGCAACTCGCATAATGCTTCTTGACCCGTAACTGGGTTAAGTGTGACTGAACAATCTGCATAATACTTAAATTGCTTCGCAATTATAATGCTTCACAACTTCGATAATATCTTAAAAAAGAAAAATGCGCTGAGCGCAAAGCGCGAAAGCGCAAAAGAGCTTTAGCTCTTTCTTTAAAATAAATAAACAATATATCGGAATTACCCTAATTATGAAAATCAACGAACTCTTAGTAGAATCACAACAGTTAGATGAAGGCCCTTTTACTCAGGCTATAGGTAAAGGTGCGGGTAAAGTAGCCCGAGGTATTGCTAACATAGGCAAAGATCTCAAGACAGGGTTTAAGGCTGGCTATAGTGGAGAACAACCTCCTGCTGATGCTGCCGCTGCTCCTACTACTGCTGCTGAACCAGCAGCCAATACTGCAGCCGCTACTCAAACTGCTCCGGTAAAAAAAGCTGCTCCCGCTAAAGCGGCTGCAACCGCTGCAGAACCTGAAACTACACCTGCTGCAGCTCCAGCTGCTAAACCTGCTGCTAATGCTGCAGGCACTGATGTTGCTGCTGTAAAAAAAGAATTAGACAGTTTTTTACAAACATATAAAAAAGATTTGGCCATGCAGAATAAGAATTGGGAATTTGTAACACCCAAAGTTAATGCTCTGGAAAAACAGGTAGCTGATCTTGTTGCTGCGAACAGTGCTGCTGCCCCAGCTGCTGAAGTTCCTGCCGCAGAACCAGAAACCAAACGTCGAGGTGGCAAAGTCGCAGGTGAACTAAGTCAAAGTCCTAGTGCCGTGCGTCGTAGAGAACAACGAGCAGCAAATAAAAAACCATCGCAAGCCGAAATTGATGCTGACCGTGATAGATTGATGGGTAATATGAATGATTCTATTCAGCGTCATAAACAGCGTATGGTTGCAGAAGGATTGGCCAACGGTACTATTAGTATTTTTAAACGATGAAAATACGTGACATAGTTGTTGAAGCACCTGGACTGATCTCTAAACTAAAGCAAGGTCCAGGATATCAACAGGGCTACGATCGAGTAGATAAGATTTTAAATCCCAAACGCTGGGGAGAGGAAGATAAGGTTCAAGATTCTCCAGATGCTGGCAAACCTATTAACAAACTAGATCTCAGAGATGCACTTAAATTAGCAGCCGGTGGCGGTAATTTTTATCTCAAAGATCAACAGGTGATCAAGCAGGCTCATGCTCAGATCAAAAGTGGCAAACTCAAAACCAATCAAGACGCTGAGCTGTTGTTGTCTGCATTAAAAACTGCTGGCGATCTACAGAAACTGTCGCCTCAACAGGCACAGACATTGACCGCGTTCAGTCAAGAACTTTAAAAGAACGGTAATCCAGATTTTTTAGTGGTTTCGAGATTTTCTTTGATGATCTCGCCTATGATCTCACGTTCGTCCCAACTCATGTTCATTACTTCGGCATAGCTGATGCCGCGCATATACCAGCAGAGCTTGAGACAGTCCTTTTTAATCGCCTTTACCTCTTTTTCAAATTTTTCGCTTAACTGTAAGATCTCAGGTAAAGGCAGTGTTAAGATCTTACGGCGAAAAAATTTGATTGGTCCATGGTGATCGGCAATGAGAATTCTCTGCTGCACTCTGCACATTGAACTTCCTGTGCTTTGAGTTCGATCCGTTCCTTCATAGCGGTGATGTGTGAGGATACTTTTTCAAAAATATCCTTGCTGGTATTGTTGATAAAGTCTTTGATCATGGCCTGATCGGTCACAGTACCATCTGGAGTTTCAATGCTGACAATACAATCTGCAATAATATCCACTGTGAGTTCTGTGAGTTTCACAAAGCTCTTGCCAAATCGGTCCATTTTATCTTCGTCGGAGATTGAGTCATCATTGATAATCTGGAATATGCGCTGCTGCTCCATGGTCTTGATCGAAGTTTTGGTTAACTCTCTGTAGTTATAGGGACGTATCTGAATACTCAATGGATCTACTGCCACATGATCTTGATACTCAAACTGTGACAGCGTACCAAACCATTGCTGTAGATCTATGTCATAGGAGTTTTCTGCGTTACAGTGAGGACAGTTACAGCCCACTTCCATCTTTTCACCGTAGGTAGCAATGCGAATTGCTATCAGTGCGAAGTCTAGATCGATCGCAGGCATGGTCCAGGGATCAAGTATTGCGGGAATACAGCTCTTGATCAACTCCACAGTTGATTGACCTGTGAGCAGAGCATCAGGAGTTTTGAACATCAGCTCGTCTTTGGCAGTCATGGCATACACTGGATACTCTCCGGTGGTGCTGACATCTAGTGCTCCTTCAGGGTAAAATTTACCATTACTAGGCAGCTTTACATAGATCTTTGGCTGTCTGTACCAGTTGGCCAAGGGATTACGCTTGGGCATCTGTGGCGCAGTTGAGTTCAAATTTTCACTCATATTATCTCCAATAAATACAATTAGTGTAATGGTATTTATATGCGTATTTTATCCAGGAAAAATAACCAATGGCAGTAACAATTGACATTCCAGGCATAGGCTCAGTAGAAGCCAAAAATGCTGCGTCAGAATCTACTCTGCGAGAAATTCTCAAAGCCATGCAGGCTGTGCAGAAAAACACGGCTAAAAAACCTGGCAAAGGTGGTGCTGGCGGTGGAGG
>JACCDJ011146825.1_pt1 | contig 19580 bp, 17 predicted proteins | sample 7444481 | NCBI WGS metagenome assembly JACCDJ01 (sample SAMN15323435, study PRJNA562643) | freshwater metagenome | isolation source: river surface water | place: USA:Blue River Watershed | collected 2017-08-15 | reverse complement strand
GAAGACAAAATCAACCGTTTTGCAGACAAAGACAGCCATCAGATTTTTCTAGAGCCAGAGGGTTTAACGACGCACGAGTTTTATCCCAATGGCATATCTACCAGTCTGCCATTTGATATTCAGTATGAGCTGGTTCGTTCAATGAAGGGCCTGGAGAATGCGCACATTTTGAGACCAGGCTATGCCATCGAGTACGACTACTTTGATCCGCGCTCACTCAAGAGTACCTTTGAGACGCGACAAATTGGCGGCTTGTTCTTTGCCGGCCAAATCAATGGCACAACCGGCTATGAAGAGGCCGCGGCTCAAGGCTTGTTTGCCGGTATCAATGCAGCTTTGCAATGCCGCGCATTGTTGGGGCAGGGCAATGACATGGGCGGTGCTTGGTTGCCAACCCGTGACCAGGCGTATTTGGGCGTGTTGGTAGATGACTTGATTACCAAGGGCGTGACTGAGCCTTATCGAATGTTCACCAGCAGGGCCGAATTCCGCTTGCAGCTGCGCGAGGACAATGCAGACATGCGCTTGACCGAGTTGGGCCGCCAAATGGGATTGGTAGATGATGCACGCTGGGCCTCTTTCTGCACCAAGCGTGAAGCTGTTTCACGTGAAACAGAGCGCCTGAAATCGACGTGGGTCAATCCGCGCAATCTTCCATCTGCCGAATCGGAGCGAGTGCTTGGTAAGGCAATTGAGCATGAGCACAACTTGTTTGACCTGCTCCGTCGACCCAATGTGGCTTATGAAAGCTTGATGTCTTTGGACGCTGGCCGCTTTGTGGCCGAGGCTGTTTCACGTGAAACACTTGGAGATCTGTCGGCGGCCGTGATCGAGCAGGTGGAGATTGCAGCCAAATACGCCGGTTACATTGACCGACAAAAGGTCGAGGTGGAGAGGGCGGCACACTTTGAAAACCTCAAGCTGCCTGCCAAATTAGATTATCTTCAGGTGTCTTCTTTGTCCATTGAGGCTCGGCAAAAGCTAGACAAACATCGCCCAGAAACCTTGGGCATGGCCTCACGTATTTCTGGCATCACGCCTGCCACCATCTCTCTGTTGTTAATCCACCTTAAAAAAGGTGGGTTCAGAGAGTTCATGGCCGTCAAGCCCGAGTTGGTTGAGGGCGTTGAAAGCCTCACTTCATGAACGAGGGCTTGGCGCAATCTCTTGCGGCGGGCATTTCTGAGTTGGGTTTGCTGCTTGACGAGGCCGCTCAAAAGCAACTGCTCGATTACATGGCCTTGATCCAAAAGTGGAACAAGGTCTACAACTTAACGGCCCTTCGCGAGCCACAAGAAATACTAAGCCACCATTTGCTAGACAGTTTGTCTGCCATAGCGCCATTGATGCGCCAAGCACAGCCATTTGGAGAGTCTTTTTCATTCTTGGATGTGGGTTCAGGCGGGGGATTGCCTGGGGTGGTGATTGCCATTTGTTGTCCCAATGTGACTGTGACATGTGTCGATGCGGTATCAAAAAAGGCCGCCTTTGTTCAGCAGGTGGCGGCCAGCCTCAGACTGAGCAATTTGAGGGGTGTTCATGCCCGAGTTGAAACACTCGAAGGCCCCTTTGATGTCATCGGTTCAAGGGCTTTTGCTTCGTTGCCTGATTTTGTGACGTGGTCCACGAACGCACTGGGGGATAAGGGCGTTTGGATGGCCATGAAAGGCAAGTTGCCAGAGGAAGAAATTTCTTCGTTGCCATCCAATGTGCAAGTGTTTCACGTGGAACAACTCCATGTGCCTGGTTTGAATGCAGAGAGATGCATGATTTGGATGAAAAAATCCACGCCTTTGTCTGCATAGGCAAGTTGGAGTCAGCTTTCGCCCATTACACTTGGGCTACATAAGAAAGCCTCGCATGTTTGGAATTTCTGATTACGGCGCCTTTGTGGCCGCCTTTGTTTTGTTGTTGTTCTTACCAGGGCCAGGCAATTTGGCTTTGATTACCTCGACCAGCCAAGGTGGTGTTCGGGGTGGCTTTGCCTCTGTTCTCGGCCTGCTATTGGGCGACCAAATTTTGTTGTGGCTTACGGTTGCAGGTGTTGCTGCCCTGCTTCAAAGTTATCCTCACTTGTTCATGGCCATGCAGTGGGTGGGTGCCGCCTATTTGGCTTGGTTGGGCGCCAAAATGGTTTGGGCCAAACCAGGTGAGGGGCCTGCCATCAAGATTACCCCTGGGAAGTATTTCAAAGAAACCTTGTTGATTACCTTGTTGAACCCCAAGGCCATCATGTTTTACTTTGCCTTCTTCCCGCAGTTCATTGACCCCCAACAGCACCAAGGTGTGACTACTTTTGTTTTCATGGCGGTCACAATTGCGGTTCTGGGCTTTCTGTATTGTTTTGGCGTGGTATTGATCACGCACACCATGGCTGAGCGCATTCGAGCCAATCCTAAGATGTCAGCATTTCTGCAAAAACTAGCGGGCATGTGCCTCATTGGTTTTGGCTTGAAACTGGCTATCGGTAAATAAGCGCATCAACTGAAAATTAATCGAGAAACAAATGGCAAAAATTTTCTGTGTTGCAAATCAAAAAGGCGGCGTTGGCAAAACCACTTCGGCCGTCAATTTGGCTGCGGGTTTGGCCAAGGTGGGTCAACGCGTTTTGCTGGTTGATCTGGACCCGCAAGGCAATGCCACCATGGGTTCGGGCGTAGACAAACGCCAACTTGAACTCAGTGTGTATGACGTTTTGTTGGAGTCGGCCAGCATTCAAGAGGCGGCTATTTTTTCTGAAAAATGTGGCTATCACGTTCTGGGCGCTAACCGTGAATTGGCGGGCGCTGAGGTTGAGTTGGTCGACTTAGAAAGACGCGATCAACGTTTGAAATTGGCGCTGGAGGTGGTTCAGCAAGACTTTGATTTTGTCTTAATTGATTGCCCACCCTCACTCTCCATGCTCACACTCAATGGCTTGTGTGCGGCGCATGGCGTGATTGTCCCCATGCAATGCGAATACTTTGCATTGGAAGGTTTGACCGATTTGGTGAACACCATCAAGCAGGTTCACGCCAACCTGAACCCCGATTTGAAAATTATCGGTTTGTTGCGTGTGATGTTTGATCCCCGAATTACCTTGCAGCAACAGGTTAGCGAACAACTCAAATCGCATTTTGGCGATAAAGTTTTTAACACGGTCATACCTCGCAATGTTCGCTTGGCCGAAGCACCCAGTTACGGTTTACCGGGCGTTGTGTTTGACCCATCCGCCAAAGGAAGCCAAGCCTTTGTCGAGTTTGCCAAGGAGCTGGTGCAGCGCATTCCAACTTTGTGAAGCGCCCATCCAATGAACATGCAGCCAAATCAAGTCCTTATTTTGCCTGGATGGCAAGGGAGTGGGCCCCTGCATTGGCAAAGCAAATGGGTCCAAAATTATGCGTATCAGTTGGTAGAGCAGCACGATTGGATGCGCCCTTTGCGAGGTGATTGGTTGAGCAGATTAGACGAAGTGGTGTCTGATGTGTGCGGTCCCATTTATTTGGTGGCACACAGTCTGGGCTGCATCCAAGTGGCGGCTTGGGCCAACATATCAAAACAAACGCATCGAGTCAAAGCGGCTTTGTTGGTTGCACCTGGCGATGTTGAGGCACAAGCTTTCAAAGATGTGCTTAGCAGTTGGCGCCCCATTTGCCTCCAGCCGCTGCCGTTCAAATCTTTTTTGTTGGGCAGTCAAAATGACCCGCACTGCACCTTAGAGCGGGCACAATTTTTTGCCAAATCGTGGGGTTCTGATTGGATCGACATGGGACCCAAAGGGCATCTGAATGCAGACTCTCAGTTGGGAGACTGGCCAGAAGGACACGATTTTTTGAATCAATTAATGAAGGTAGAAGAACATGGTCACTAAAAAACCAAAAGGACTCGGTCGTGGTTTGGAGGCTTTACTTGGCCCCAAAGTTCAAGAAGAGGCCAGTTCGCCCCAAGCGGTTGAAGCCGCCGCAAATCGAACACCTTCAGTTTTGGGCTTGGGCGATTTGGTGCCAGGCATGTACCAACCGCGGACACGCATGGACGAGGGGGCTTTGTATGAATTGGCCGAGTCCATCAAGGCTCAGGGCATCATGCAGCCCATCTTGGTTCGCAAGTTGAGCGATGGCCCCAATGCCGGCAAATATGAAATCATTGCTGGTGAGCGACGCTTCCGCGCCTCACGCTTAGCGGGCTTGAACGAGGTGCCCGTGTTGGTTCGGGACGTGCCCAATGAGGCTGCTGCAGCCATGGCACTCATCGAAAATATTCAACGTGAAGACTTGAACCCATTGGAAGAGGCCCAGGGTTTGCAACGGCTCATCAAGGAGTTTGGACTCACTCACGAAACAGCAGCACAGGCCGTTGGCCGGTCTCGAAGTGCTGCCAGCAATTTGCTTCGCTTGTTGAATTTGGCGGACCCCGTGCAAACCATGCTCATGGCGGGTGACATCGACATGGGTCATGCCCGTGCACTTTTGGGGCTCGACAGGGCCGCCCAAATTACAGCTGCCAATCAAATCAGCGCCAAAAAAATGTCGGTTCGAGAGGCCGAAAGCTTGGTGAAAAAACTCAGTGCAGAGTTTTCATTGGTTCAACAAAAACCCAAAAAAGAGAAGTCACGAGACATCAAACGTGTTGAAGAAGAACTCTCAGACTTGCTGATGGCCGAGGTGGAAGTGCGCATTAAAAAGCGCGTCAAGCGCCACGGAAGATTCGAAGAGATGGGCGAGCTGGCCATCCAATTTGGGTCTTTGGATGAGCTCAATGGTTTCATTGAGCGGCTTCGTGGCTGACTGTCAAACAACGTTCAATGAAAGATTTTTCCGGGGTTCATGATGTTGTGTGGGTCCAGTGCCTGCTTGATGGTCTTCATCATGCTGACCGCGCCAACTCCAGCCTCAGTCACCAGAAAGTCCATTTTGTGCAAGCCAATGCCATGCTCGCCAGTGCAGGTGCCACCCAAGCTCAGTGCCCTGCTCACTAACTTGTGATTGAGGTCTTCGGCCACTTCTCTTTCGTGAGGAATCTCTGGATTGATGAGGTAGCCAAAGTGGAAATTGCCATCGCCCACATGACCCACTAAAAAGTAAGGCAAGCCACTGGCGTCGGTTTCGGTGATGGAGTCGAGCAGACAATCGGCCAACTTGCTGATGGGGACGCAGGTGTCTGTGCTAATGGCGCGGCAGCCGGGCTTGCTTTGGAGCGCTGCAAAGTAAGCGTTGTGGCGAGCCGTCCAAAGGCGCGTGCGCTCTTCGGGTGTGGTGGCCCATTCGAAAGCGTTGCCGCCATGGTCGCTGGCAAGCTCTTGCACTGTTTCGGCTTGCTCTTTAACGCCGGCGGGCGAGCCATGAAACTCCATCAACAGCATGGGCTCTTCACGCAGCCCCAATTTGGCATAAGCATTCACCATGCGCACGGTGTTGTGGTCAATGAGCTCAACGCGGGCGATGGGAACACCCAACTGAATGATTTGAATGACCGTTTGAACGGCCGCCTCAATGCTGGGGAAGGAGCAGATGGCTGCAGAAATAGCTTCTGGCAAGGGGTACAGACGGACCGTAATTTCTGTCAGCACGCCCAAAGTGCCTTCGCTGCCAACAAACAAACGTGTGAGGTCGTAGCCAGCGCTGGATTTTTTGGCGCGTGTGCCCGTTCGAATAACTTCACCCGATGCTGTCACAACTTCAAGTGCCAGCACATTTTCGCGCATGGTGCCATAACGAACCGCATTGGTACCACTGGCACGGGTTGCGCTCATGCCGCCCAGTGTGGCATCTGCGCCTGGATCGATGGGGAAAAATAAACCAGTGGATTTAATTTCTTCGTTCAACTGCTTGCGGGTGACGCCTGGCTGAACCGTGACGGTCAAGTCTTCTGCATTGATAGACAGTACCTTGTTCATGCGTGTGAGGTCAATGCTGATGCCGCCTTGAACCGCCAACAAATGGCCTTCTAAGGAAGAGCCTACGCCAAAGGGGATGACCGGTACCTTGTATTCACTGGCCAACTTGACGGCATCAGACACGTCTTGTGTGCACTCGGCAAAAACCACTGCCGAAGGCGGCGGCACAGGCGCAAAGGCAGACTCATCACGGCCATGTTGCTCACGAATGACCAAAGCGGTTGAGCAGTTGTCGCCAAAGCGTTTTTTCAGCGCATCGATGAAAGCCTGCGGCACGGGGCGGGCTTGTACCGCTGGGGCCAAGTGGGCTGCTTGTGTGGGTGCGTTCATGGTGTAGCTCCGAAGTCGGGGTGCATGGCAACCGCCCAGAGGTCATGGTCAGTCGCGTTGGTGAATCAAGCATGACGAAAACTTGTCAAACTCGGTCAAAATGAGAGTTTACGCGCAGACGCTCATTTTTGCAGTCGTCTCAGCACAGGGGAAACACCATGGGTAATCGGCTCACACAAATTGCAACCCGCACGGGCGACGAAGGAACGACGGGTTTAGGCAACAACCAGCGTGTGTCCAAAAACAGCTTGCGCGTCCATGCCATGGGCGATGTCGACGAGTTGAACTCGCACATTGGCCTGTTGCTGTGCGAGGCCATGCCAGACGATGTCCGCACGCTGTTGGTCGAGGTTCAGCATCAATTGTTCAACCTGGGTGGCGAGTTGTCTATTCCAGGTTTTGAGTTGTTAAAGGCAGAGGCCGTGGTGGTCTTGGACCAGGCCCTTGAAAAGTACAACGCACAGTTGCCCAAGCTCGAAGAATTTATTTTGCCTGCAGGCAATCGCGCAGCGTCACAGGCGCACATTTGCCGCACAGTGGCCAGGCGTGCAGAGCGCGCCACAGTGGCGCTTGGCAATGAAGAGGCGTTGAATGATGCGCCGCGTCAGTATTTAAATCGGCTTTCTGACTTGATGTTTGTTCTGTCGCGCGTACTCAACCGAATGGACGGGGGTACGGATGTTTATTGGCAAAGTGAGCGCATGAAAAAATGACAACACCGCCCAACGAAACCCTCATTGCTGCGCCAACCGCGCATGTTGACTATGTGCCGCAAATTCGGCTTTACCAAAACTGGCTAAAGCAAAACCGTGGCATTTCTTTTGAGCGGTATGAAGATTTGTGGCAATGGTCAATTTCGGATTTGGATGCGTTTTGGCAGAGCATCTGGGATTACTTTGATTTGCAATCGCCAACGCCTCACACAGCAGTGCTGGCCAAAAACGCCATGCCCGGTGCGGTTTGGTTTCCTGGTGCCAAGGTAAATTACGCCAGCCAAGTTTTGCGACACGTCGATGCGGCACACGCAGCAGGCTTTCCAGCGCTCATTGCACAAAATGAATTGGGCGTGCGACAAGAAATTTCATGGCCAGAACTGAGGCGACGAATTGCTTCCATGGCCTTGCACCTTCAAGCGCAAGGCGTACAACCCGGCGATCGCGTAGCGGCGTATTTGCCAAACATTCCTGAAGCCATCATTGCGTTTTTAGCCACCATCAGTGTGGGCGGTGTGTGGAGCATATGTGCCCCCGACATGGGCACCTTGGCCGTACTCGACCGCTTCAAACAAATTGAACCCAAGGTTTTGATTGCCTGTGATGGTGTGACCTATGGCGGCAAAAACTACGATCGCATGAGTGTCGTGCAAGAGTTGAAAGACGCCTTGCCCTCGGTGCAGCATGTCATCCTTCATGACAATGTGGGTGTTGCAGATTTGGCCAGCAACGAAGTAGCGGCGGCTGTTCGTTTTTCGCAAACAACGTTGCAGCAGGGACCCTTGGTCGATCAATTTGCGCCCATGGACTTGCCCTTTGATCATCCTTTGTGGGTGGTTTACTCAAGCGGCACCACGGGCTTGCCCAAACCCATTGTGCATGGTCACGGCGGCACCTTGATTGTGGCCATGGCACTGAAAATTTTGCACAACGATGTGGGCTGCAGTTATCACCCCAACAGCTGGGGTGAGCGCTTTCATTGGTACAGCTCAACCGGTTGGGTGATGTGGAATGCGCAAGTGGGCGGCCTGCTCAATGGCACCACCTGCGTGATTTACGACGGCAACCCTGGCGGCAGCAAAGACCATCCCGACTGGACAACGCTGTGGCGTTTTGCCGCCGACAATCAGGTGACATTTTTTGGCGCAGGCGCCGCATTTTTTGCCAACTGTCAAAAGGCGGGCATTGAACTCCTTGAGTGTGGTGATCTTTCAATGGTTCGCGCATTGGGCACTACCGGTTCGCCCCTTTCGCCCGATACCCAAAAATGGGGCAACGCACAGTTTAAAAAAATCCAAAGTCAGTACAGCCAGTCAAACCATCTTCACCGCGAAACGGATGGTGACATTTGGTGGTGCAACATTTCTGGTGGCACCGATTTTTGTGGCGCCTTCATTGGTGGCAATAGAGAACTGCCACAAGAACCCGGCGTTATGCAATGTCGTTTATTGGGGTGCGCTGTCGAGGCTTGGAGCGAAGCGGGCGAGCCCGTGCATGGCGAGGTGGGCGAATTGGTTTGTGTACAGCCCATTCCCTCCATGCCCTTGTATTTTTGGAACGATGCCAATAACGTGCGTTACTTGGCCAGCTACTTTGAAATGTACCCAGCGGGCCACGGCCGCAAGCCTGGTGGCGGTGATGCCGATGCATCGTATGGCGGTGTTTGGCGACATGGCGATTGGTTGCGCATTGGTGCTGCGGGCCAAGGCAAACAAGGGGGCGAGGGTTGCGTCATTTTTGGCAGGAGCGATGCCACCATCAATCGGCATGGCTTGCGCATGGGCACCAGCGAACTTTACAGCGCGGTTGAGGCTTTGCCAGAGGTGATGGACAGCATGGTGGTGGACCTTGAATACTTAGGCCGTGAAAGTTACATGCCTTTGTTTGTGGTGCTCATGCCGGGTTTGAATTTAACGGAAAACGTTAAAAACAAATTGAACACCGCCATCAAAACGGCACTCAGTCCGCGCTTTGTGCCCAATGAAATTTTTCAGGTTGCTGAAATTCCCAGAACCTTGTCGGGCAAGAAACAAGAGCTGCCCATTAAGAAATTGATGTTGGGACAAGCACTCGAAAAAGTAGTGAACAAAGATGCCATGGCCAATCCAGCTTGCTTGGATTGGTACGTTGATTTGGCCAAAAAACATTTGGCCAAATCAAGTTAGAAAGGCCAATTAGTTCTTGTGCAATTCGGCGTTCAAGGTGCCCCAGCTCTCGGTGCGGGGAATGGCTTGAACGGCACCAGACTGTGAATCGCGGCGGAACAAAATGCCGTTGCGACCCGACAGTTCGCGGGCTTTGACCACACTGCCATCGGGCATCTTGACGCGCGTGCCGCCGGTGACATAGCAGCCGGCCTCAACCACACAATCGTCGCCCAAAGAAATGCCAATGCCCGAGTTGGCACCCAGCAAGCAACGCTTGCCAATAGAAATAACTTCTTTGCCGCCACCCGACAGCGTGCCCATGATGGAAGCGCCACCGCCCACATCACTTTGATCATCGACCAACACACCCGCACTGATGCGGCCTTCCACCATGGACGCGCCCAAGGTGCCTGCATTGAAATTGCAAAAACCTTCGTGCATGACCGTGGTGCCCGATGCCAAGTGCGCGCCCAATCGAACACGGTCAACGTTGGCGATGCGCACGCCAGAAGGCACGACGTAGTCGGTCATGTAAGGGAACTTGTCGACCGCTTTGACGTCAAACACAACGCGCGCTGCACGTGCACGCAAGCGAGCGGCTTCCAATTGCTCCAATGGGCAAGGGCCCATGGAAGTCCATGCCAAGTTGGCCAACATGCCAAAGATGCCAGTCAAGTTGGCTTGATGCGGTTTGATCAAACGATGGCTGAGCAAGTGCAAACGCAAGAACACATCGTGCGTGTCTTTGGCAGGCTCCGACAAATTGGCAATGCTGGTTTTAACAGCGACCACATTCACACCACGCAATTCGCAAGGGCCCAATGCCTTGACAAAAGCTTCGCCCAAATGAGTTTTGACATCGGCTTCGCTCAAGACCTGGCTGCCGGCTTCTTGAATGCCTTCGGCCAATTGGGGCGCAGGATACCAAGTGTCTAAGATGGCGCCCGCTTGGGACATGGTTGCCAAGCCATAGGCTACAGCGCTACTTTGAATCATGGGAGGGGTTTGCATGGTGGTCAGTGTAAAAATCAAAAAAGAGATTATCGGGCTTTGTCACGGGCTTTGCTTTTATTGCAATTCCGAAAGATCAATGCTTTGGCGCTTGAGCCATTCGCCTTGCGTATTTTGAAAGCCGAATTGAATTTGTTTTTGCGGCCAATTGAAGTCAATCAGGGCAAAGTGATTTTGCGTGATCAATTGACCGAGGCGGTTAGGGCCGGCCTCATTGGCATTGGCCCACGCGTGCGTCATGCCACTGGAGGTGAGCTCATACAGGGGGTAGTTGGTGTTGGTTTTGCTTTTGTAGACAGCACCAATGTGCCGATCACCGGACAAGAAAATAACCCCTTTGGCCTGGGTTTTTTGCACGAGCTGCCGCATCTTTTCTAACTCAAGTGGAAAGTTGCCCCACGACTCCCAGCCGTGTCCATCGGCCACCACCTGTATGCCAGAAACAATCAACCGAACATCTGCGGCTTGTTTCAATTGCGTCTCAAGCCACTGCCATTGGGCCGCCCCGAGCATGGTTTTTTCGGGGTCTGTGTCAGGCACATAGCGTTCTTTGCCGGGCGCGTTTCGTTCATCGGTCACTTTGGGTTGAGACTTGAACCAGCGGGTGTCTAACAAAATAATTTGCACGCGTTGACCCAGGGGGCCAATTTGAAAAGCTTGATAAAGACCCTCTCTTTGTCGGCGCGTGTCGTTGGCTGGCAATTGCCAAAATGCCATGAAGGCGTCTTTGGCGGCTTGCTTGTGTGCAAAGCCTGCCCCACCATCGTTTTGACCCATGTCGTGGTCGTCCCAAATGGCCATGTGGGGAACTTCACGGCGCAACTGCGCAAAGCCTTCTTGCGCCGCTTGCGTGGTGTAGGCTTTTTGCAATTGATCTAAATGCCAAGGCGGCCTGCTGGCATAAACGTTGTCACCACCAAAAATGAACAGGTCTGGTTTTGTGGCCAGAACCGCACGCCAAATGGGTTGAGGCTTGTTTTGATCGATGCAAGAGCCAAATGCAATGCGTTGTATTTTTTGCGGCAATTCTGGCCCTGCAGTTGCAGTTGCAGTTGCTTTCTCTTGCGCATGTGCCGAGTTGGATGCCCAAGCGTTCATCCCGCCCACCAAGGCGCTGAGGCTGGCTGTTTTTAGCAAATGGCGACGTTTCATGGCGGACTCCAATGGGCGCCCAATGGGATAAACTGACAGCTTAGACGCATTGGGCATTTTATGACCGATCAGTTCAAATGTTTGGATCGCTTGCTAGAATGATTCAATGACCGCCCTCAAAGAACCCCCAAAGAAATCCTTCAAAACACAAATGCTGGAAGCCAGGGAGCTGGCCATCACGGCGTCCGTGAACCGATTGCTTTCCGAAAAAGGCTTTGACGCCATGACGGTGGACGAGGTGGCAGCAGAGGTTGGCATTGCCAAAGCCAGCTTGTACAAGCACTTCAACAGCAAGGAAGAGCTGGCATGTGCCGCCATGGTTCAGGCCATGCAAAAGGCACAAGCTTTTTTAGAAAACCTCGACCAACAAACTGGCGCCGACTTGTCTCAAGCGACGCCCAACGCAAGCAGCAGCCTGGCACTCAACAAGCTCATGGCCACCACGCGTTGGACACTGGAATTAAAACTGGCAGGCCAAATGCCCACGCTGCCAAGCCAGAACTCTAGTTTGAGAGCCACCTTGATGGCCAGCCGGCCTTACATGGATGGTTTGATGCAGGTCAGTGAGTTGTTGGGCACATGGATTGTTCAAGCGCAACAAGATGGCCATCTCAATCCCGCTCTGCCGCCCATCGCAATTTTGTACACCTTGTTTGCCAGGGCCTGCGATCCAGTGGTTGAGTTTTTAAAAATGAGTGCGCTGCATTCGGATGACGAAATCATTGAGATGGTCATGACCACTTGCTTTGCAGGACTCAATGCGCGCCAAAACTGAAGCGGCGCTTTAGACTTCTATTCGCACTATTTTTTGCGGGTCAAAGGCCTGCTGCTCATTTTTTTTAGCATAACCCAAGGGGTTTGCAATCACCCGACAACCTTGGCTGACGTAGTCATGCGCACAATGCAAATGACCATGCAGCCAGTGCGTGGCGTATGGCAATAAATGATCGAGTGAATTGCAAAATCCAGCCGTGCCTGGCGTGAGGCCGTAACGCGGATCAGCACTCAAAAGGCTGGGTGCAAAATGAGTGATGACCACCGTGGGCCCTTCAAAGGGCTCGGCCAAGGCTTGCGTTAACCAGGCTTGATCGGCCTCTGCTTGAGCCCGAACGGCGCCCGATAAAAATGGTTCGCCCTGAAAAGTTGTACCCGTCTTTCGCAAATAAAAGTCTGCAGCACGCTCGGCCTTTTCTCTGGCTTTGAGTTGTTGCGTCAATGCGCCTTTGGCTGGCACCAAGGCTTCAAAATCGCTCCACAGCGTGCAGCCAACCAGACGCACACCACGAAATACTTCTACGCGTTGGTGCAGGAAATTAATTTCTAAACGTTCGCACGTGGCTTTTAGTTTTTCATGCGCAACTTCAAAGGGCATACCGTCATACTCATGATTGCCTGGTACAAAATAAACAGGGACTGGCCAAGCACCCAAATCTTTGCGGGGTGAGAAGCGCGACAAGCCAAAGTCTTCGTCCTGTCGGTTGAACAACATTGAGCCTACTTGATAAGACCCAATGTCACCCGCCAAAATCAGCACATCGGCCAAGGGCGCAACTTGAGGGATGAAGTTTGGATGAGTCTCCAAGTGCAAATCAGAAAGCAGTTGAATGTTCATGAGAGGCGCGCACCTTTGAAGACGTCGTGCGCAATGCCGATCAAAACCTCGCGCAACCAAACATGATCGCTTTGACTGTGTTTGCGCCGATGCCACAAGGCATCGACATGCAAGGTGGGCACCTTGAAAGGCAGATCGCACATAAACAGCTCATTTGAAATACCTGTGGTGGGCACAAAGTGTTTGGGTAACACCGTTAACAAATCTGAATTCACCACCACGCGGCCTGCTGTAAAAAACTGATTCACGGTCATGACCACTCTTCGGTGCCTGCCGATCGAGGTCAAAGCTTCGTCAATGAAACCGTAAGGGCGCCCAGAAAAGCTGACGAGCAAATGCCGCGCGTTGCAAAACTCATCCAAGGAGATATTTTTCTGTGCCAATGGATGACCGCGTCGCATGACACACACATACTCACCGTCGTACAAGCGGTGGTGCTCAAACGCGACCGCTTCGCCAGATTGAGCCTTGGCAGTCAAGTCGGCCAACACGGCCGGAAAGTAACCCAATGCCAGATCGGCCACGCCTTCATTGAGCATGCTTCTAGGATCGCGGGTGGTCAGTGGCAGTACCCGAATCGACACCTTGGGCGCATGGTGCTCTAGCGCTTGCCCCAATCCGCCCATGAGTTCAGCTGCTGTGGCGTCCGCCATGGCCAAGACAAAGGCATTGCGGGACTCTGCAGGCGTGAATTGTTGCGGCACCAAGGCCGATTGCAATTGATCCAATGCTTGGCGCACATGAGGCCAGAGCGTTAAAGCAAACGGGGTTGGGGCAATGCCGTGGCCATCGCGTCGAACCAAATCATCGCCCAGGGTTTCGCGCAGTCGGCGCAAAGAATTGCTGACCGCAGGCTGAGTGATGGACAAGTTGCGCGCAGCCTTGGTCAGGCTTTTTTCAGCCATCACTTCGTCAAAGACCCGAAGCAAGTTCAGATCTAAGGTTCGGAAATTGGTATGGATGGGCTCAATCATTTCAGTTGTGAATGATAAGCATCATAAATATAAAGTTGAATAACACTAGGGTAAACACTAATATTCGGTCATGGTCAAGCAACAAGTGGTTTTTCACTTGAACAAAGTCGCTTGAGCCCAGTCACATGAAGAGGAAATCAAAATGAACCGCAATTTTGTCCACGTCGAGTATTCAACCAGCCACCCAGGCGTCGAGCGCGCAGAACAGGCCGTGGCCAACCTCAAGCGCATGGGTGAGTCATTCAGCCCCACCCGCACTTTGGCAGCCATGTTGTTGGCGGCAGTGGTTGCAGCCTTTGTCGTGGTTGCCGATCAAATGATGGACACATGGGCCGACGGCCATCTGTTGGCCGCATGGGTGACCTTGTGGGCGGTGGCATTTGCCGCAGCGGGTTTGTTTGCTGGCACTTCAAAAAAGCTGGCTTCGCAAATCAAAAATGGCTTGGACGCATGGTCTGCCAAGCTTGCTCAAAACCGTGCCGATGATCGCATGTGGGCCATGGCCCAGACCGATTCCAGTTTGATGGCCGATTTGCACTCCGCCATGGGCCGCAGTGACGAACTGACAGCGCAAAGCCAGAACCCAACCCAACGCCGAGTTTCACGCCTCCTGCGTGACCGTCAATACTACATTTGATTCTTTTGCGAATTGGGCTGTTGAGAGGCCAGGTAAATGCCTGGAAGAATCAGGGCGGCACCCATGGCATGGTGCCAGCCCAAACTTTCATTCAGTAAAAACCAGCCGACCAAACTGCCATACAAGGGCCCTAGATAGAGGCTGGCCGCAACCCTGCTGGCCCCCAAGGTTTTTTGACAAAAACTATAAGCCCAGTAAGCGCCCACTCCCGGAAAAATCGCCGCCAACAATACCAAGGCGCTTGCACTGTTTGACCAGCCAGGGTGCGGGGTTGCAAACCATTCGAACACAGCAAATGGCAATAATACGATGCTGCCGCCCATGCAAGTGGCGGCCAAGCGCGCTGTAGAACTGAGGGGGCTGGACCATTTTTTAAGCAGCAAAGCATATGCGGCCCAAGACACCATGGCGGCCACAATGAGACCGTCTCCCAACACCCAAACCACTTGCGACAAGGCAGCCCACTGCCCCTTGACCACCACATGCAACACGCCAAGCAGCGCAATGACAACGCCTGCAGCTTGCTTGGAAGAAAAGGATTCTTTGAGCCCAATGACGGCTCCCAGGGTGATCAAGACAGGCGAGGCTGCGTAGATCAATGCGATGTTGATGGCGGTGGTGGTTTCGCCAGCCCAGTAAACCCAGGCCCCGCAAATGAGCATGCCCAGCGTTCCTAAAACCAAATACTGCGGCCAAGCTTTGAGGGTGCTGACTCTTTCGCGCCAGAGCTCATCGCGGGCAATGATGCTCAAGATAAGACCCGCCAAAAACCAACGCCCCAAGGCCAAGACATGGGGGCTGATGATGCCAGGTGCAATGCGGGCCACAGCATAGTTCACCGCCCACATAGCAGGGGTGAACCACAACAAAGCCTGCGCCAGTTTCAGGCGCGAGTCGGCGTTTGTCAGAGAGTCGCTAAGCGCTGTTCCAACGCCGCTTTGGTCTCGAGCAAGGCTTTGGGCATGTTGTAGGCCAACTGCTCAAAGTGGGTGTTGTGCAATTGGAGTTCTTGCTGCCATGCGGCCTTGTCGATGCTGGTGACCGTTTTGAATTGGTCGGCCGTAAAGTTAAGGCCTGTCCAGTTCAACTCACCATAGGTGGGGGTGATACCAAACATGCTTTCTTGACCTGCAGCCTGGCCTTCCAAACGGTCAATCATCCATTTCAAAACGCGCATGTTCTCGCCATAACCGGGCCAAACAAACTTGCCAGCCTCGTCTTTGCGGAACCAGTTGACACAGTAAATACTGGGCAACTTGTGACCGCCAGCTTGAATTTTGGCACCCACATCCAACCAGTGTTGGAAATACTCGCTCATGTTGTATCCGCAGAAAGGCAACATGGCGAATGGATCGCGGCGAACCACACCTTGTGCGCCAAATGCTGCAGCTGTGGTTTCTGAACCCATGGTGGCTGCCATGTAAACGCCTTCGGTCCAGTTGCGTGCCTCGGTCACCAAAGGCACAGTAGTAGAGCGACGTCCGCCAAAGATAAAGGCATCGATGGCCACGCCAGCTGCGTCGTCCCATGCAGGGTCGAGTGCGGGGTTGTTGGTGGCTGCCACGGTGAAGCGCGCATTGGCGTGAGCCGCTTTGGCGCCAGTGTCTTTGGCAATCTGGGGAGTCCAGTCCTTGCCTTGCCAGTCGATCAAATGATCGGGCAATTTGCCAGTGTCTTTTTCCATGCCTTCCCACCAGACGTCGCCGTCATCGGTCAAAGCCACGTTGGTGAAGATGACGTTTTTGTCCAAGCTGGCCATGCAGTTGGGGTTGGTGTGGTGGTTGGTACCGGGGGCCACGCCAAAGTAACCGGCCTCTGGATTGATGGCCATCATCTTGCCGTTGGCTTGAGGTTTGATCCAAGCGATGTCGTCGCCAATGGTGGTCACTTTCCAACCATTGAAACCTTCGGGAGGCACCAACATAGAGAAATTGGTTTTACCGCAAGCGCTTGGGAAGGCTGCTGCCACATGGTATTTTTTGCCTTGGGGATTGGTCACGCCCAAAATGAGCATGTGCTCTGCCAACCAACCTTGTTCGCGGCCCATGCTAGAGGCGATGCGCAAGGCCAAGCACTTCTTACCCAACAAAGCATTGCCGCCATAGCCTGAACCATAAGACCAGATCTCGCGTGTTTCAGGGTAGTGAACGATGTACTTGACCGTGGGGTTGCAGGGCCATGAGGTGGTGTCCTTGGCGCCATTCACCAAAGGTGCGCCAACCGTGTGCAAGCAAGGCACAAACTCGCCATCGGTGCCAATGACGTCAAACACCGCTTTGCCCATGCGGGTCATGAGTTTTTGATTCACTGCCACATAAGCGCTGTCGGTCAATTCAATGCCGATGTGTGCAATGTGTGAGCCCAAGGGGCCCATTGAAAATGGAACCACATACATGGTGCGACCCTGCATGCAACCATCAAACAAAGGGTTCAATGTTTGACGCATTTCGTTGGGGTCCATCCAATTGTTGGTGGGTCCAGCGTTTTCTTTCTTTTCAGAGCAGATGTAAGTGCGGTCTTCAACACGCGCCACATCAGAAGGGTCTGACCAAGCCAAGAAACTGCCTGGGCGCTTGGCGGGGTTGAGTTTTTTGAAGGTGCCGTTGTCAACCAACAGTTGGCACAGACGGTCGTATTCTTCCTCGGAGCCATCGCACCAATAGATGTTGGCCGGCTTGCAGAGTGCTGCCATTTCGGCAACCCAAGCAATCAGCTTGGGGGTTTTCACATACGGGGGGGTGTTGAGGGTCACGCCCTGCATCACGGGTGAGTTCATGAGAAATGCTCCAAAGTTTAAAAATCGTTTTTTGGAAAGCACCCTGTTGTGTCGCAAGCGTGCTGCAACTTTGAGTGATTTTCAAAAAACGACGAAAACGCATCCGGCATGGCGCGCTGTCCTGATCAATACAAATGGGCGTGTACCCTGCTTGTAACTCACCCTGAATTTTAGGGAGGCTGACAAGAAAAGGGCGTAAGAAAAGGTGAAAACCCTTGAAAAACTATGCAAAACTTGCATAAATTTAGAATTCTGGGGTTCTGGCTTCGGTAATGGGCAAGAAAAAACCCGCCAACAGCGGGTTTCAGAGTTTGGCCAGGAGGCCTAGGCACAAGGCCAGCAGACATGCTGGCGAAAAGTTTTTAGGCCATGAAAACGGCAATGAAAGCCAGCAAGAAAATCAAAACTGCACCAGCCACAGGGATGACGACTGGGATGTGTTTCACGATCGCTTCAACTGGATCGTCGGGTGTTTGTGAATCGTTGTGTGCAGACATTGAAAAACCTCATTTAGTTCAGCGGGCTATTTTAGCTGAACGCGACACACTTGCAAAACATCCCGCCCATAGGCTTCGAGTTTTTTGACGCCAATGCCGCTGATGCCCTGCAAATCTTCCAAATCTTGTGGGTCTGCGGCTGCAATATGGGCCAACGTGGCATCGTGAAAAATGACATAGGCAGGCAAATTGTGTTCTTTGGCCACCTCGGCCCGCCATGCTTTTAAATTGATGTAACGCACCATGGCGTCTTGATTCAAATTGGCCGCAGCGGGCGCAACGGCTTGGGGTTTGCGGCTTCGTTTTTCGGCTTTTTGGCTGACTGATTCGCGCAACAAGACTTTGACTTCGCCCCGCAAGACCGCCCGAGAACCCTCGGTCAGTTGAAGCGTATTGAAAACTTGACCTTGCACATTGAGTGCGCCCATGGCGATGAGCTGACGCAAAACACCGCGCAGTTGGACCTCACTGAAATTGGCCCCAATGCCAAAAGTAGTCAATTGAGAATGGCCATATTGAGAAACCTTCTCAGTAGCCTTGCCCCGCAAAATATCCATGATGTGGCCCGAGCCGAAGGAGAATCCGCTGTGTTGCTCTGCACGGTACACCGTAGAAAGAAGCTTGCGCGCGGCATCTGTGCCGTCCCAAACTGCAGGTGGATGGAGGCAATTGTCGCAATTCCCACAGGGTTGACTGGGCTCATCAAAATAAGACAGAAGGCGAACACGCCGGCAGTCTGTGGCTTCCGCCAAGGCCAACAATGCGTCTAGTTTGCCTCGTAAGAGTTGTTTGAAAGACTCATCAGCAGGGCTTTCATCAATCATGCGCCGCTGATTGACAACATCTTGCAGGCCATACGCCATCCAAGCATCTGCACGCAAACCATCGCGCCCGGCGCGGCCTGTTTCTTGGTAGTAGCCTTCAATGTTCTTGGGCATGTCCAAGTGCGCCACAAATCGCACATCGGGTTTGTCGATGCCCATGCCAAAAGCAATGGTGGCCACCATGACCACGCCTTCGTCGCGCAAAAACCGGTCTTGATGTTTTTGCCGAAGGGCAGCGTCTAAGCCTGCGTGATAGGGCAAGGCATCTATGCCAGCCTCGGCCAGCAAAGCGGCAACCTCTTCAACACGCTTGCGAGATTGACAATAAACCACGCCCGCTTCGCCTTCGTGCTCGCGCTCAATGAAGCGCAGCAATTGGGTGGTGGCATCTTTCTTTTCAACAATGGTGTAACGAATGTTGGGCCGGTCGAAGCTGCTGATAAAGAGCTGGGCTTCTTCTAGTTGAAGTCGCTCAATGATGTCTGCACGGGTGAGCGCGTCGGCCGTGGCTGTCAGTGCCACGCGAGGCACATTGGCAAACCGCTCGTGAAGAATGGTCAGGCCCCGGTATTCTGGGCGAAAGTCGTGGCCCCATTGGCTAACGCAATGCGCCTCATCGATTGCAAACAGACTTAAAGCATTTTGGGCATACAGCGAATCGAGAAGCGCCAAAAATCTTGGGGTGGTGATGCGCTCTGGTGCGGCGTAGAGCAATGTGATGTCGCCGCGCCGCAAGCGCTGCTCGACTTCAGAGGCTTCTGAATTGCTCAGCGTTGAATTTAAGAAAGCGGCGCTAACGCCAGCCTCGTGCAATGCGCCAACTTGATCGTGCATGAGAGCAATAAGCGGCGAGACCACAATGGTGATGCCAAGACCCGCACTCTGGCGGGCGATAGCGGGAATTTGGTAGCACAAGCTTTTGCCGCCGCCGGTGGGCATGAGAACCAAAGCATCTTTTCCGCCAGTGACATGCTCAATGATGTTTTGTTGGGGCCCCCGAAAAGACTCGTAGCCAAAGACCTCGCTGAGGAT
>JACCDJ010653361.1_pt1 | contig 19587 bp, 20 predicted proteins | sample 7444481 | NCBI WGS metagenome assembly JACCDJ01 (sample SAMN15323435, study PRJNA562643) | freshwater metagenome | isolation source: river surface water | place: USA:Blue River Watershed | collected 2017-08-15 | reverse complement strand
GAATGCAGGTATCAACCCCGGTGCAACGGAAATAGAAGGAAATGACGTGGATGAGAACTGTGATGGCGAGGTGTTGTCTGTAAGTACAACATCAGTGATGACTTTCCAATTGTATCCCAACCCAACACGAGGCATGTTGTACCTAGAGCACAACGCCAATTCTGCGGTGACTGTTACCGTGTTGGATGCTCAAGGTAAAGTTGTAACCAAGGAAAGTTTGGTTCAATCCAAATGGACTAAAGATTGCTCCAATTGGGATGCCGGTGTATACTTCGTGCGTATTCAAGGCGACTCATTCAGTAAAACAGCCAGTTTCATTGTTGAGTAATTGAAATGAGAATGTTTTAAAAAAGGGGCTGATTTCAGCCCCTTTTTATTTTGCGAAAATGAATTGGAATTATATAAAAAATTGAAATTGCATCATATAGCAATTTCGTCGTCCATTAACTTGGGGTTTTTGTATTTCGTTACCTTGATCAAATAGAGGACGATTTTGAATGGCTAAGCTGATTTTGGTATGGTTGTTTTGAATCAGCCAATTCACACCCGCTTCATGGGTTGCACAATCATCTTTGAAGGCTTCAAACTGATTGTACTGTCCATTATAGAATACTTGTAATGTACCCCAGTTGTGGAGAAGATTATGCTTGAATAAATAGGCCAATTGAAAAAATTGGGTACTACCTGTGCCAATGAGCGGTTGTGCATTTCCGTATCCTATTGTATTGGAAACGGAAGATCCATTCATGGGATTCATTACCCCGATACTGCGAAAATAATTGGGGCCAAAATCCTGAAAACTCCATGCACTGTAAATGGAAAGCGTATTTTTTTTCTCCGCATTGATGTTCTTTTCAAAGAATAGATCTATTCCTATTAAAGAGAGTCTATGGAAAAGGGTGTCTGATTTTTCTTCATTTAAGTTCCACATCGCGTTCTTTTGATGCAGGAAGCCAACGCCCAAGTTCAAGATGTTTTTAGATCCTAGATAAGTGCCAGGCAAATAGGGTGTCAGGTTGTTTTCTTGATCAAGGAAACTCCAGTAGGCGTATCCGTGCAATTGCGCATTGGAATACCGTGGTGTGAAATTACTTGATGTGGATAGACCAGGAACGCTTGCGGTAGCGTTGTTAATCGTCATGGGTTTGCTGACCGCGAATCGATAATCAAGTTTCCCTAATTTCCCTTTGGCGAAGAAGCTGAACTTTCTCAGAAATTGATCGTTGACATCATTGGTGGCTTGCTGAAACAAAGGTGCATCTATCCCCAATATACTCGCCGCTGCAGGTGCTGAATACCTTAAATAACCTCCCCATCCCGTGAGACCCGTACCCAAGGTGAATTTGTTTTCGATGAAATTGATTTCTCCGGTTACATCATGAAAAAATATTCCTTGTTTTCTCGTTGTATTAAAGGATAAATTGTTATTCCCTATTTGAGCATAGATAAATGTTTTTGCATTGGGTTTTATCATGATTTGTGACCTTACTCGTCGCAGTCCCATGTCCCATATCTGATCTATATTATGTCCATTGAGTTGAGATCCAGGATTGTTGTTGTTCCACCTGCTCCAACTTTGTAATAGAAAAGTAGTTTTAATATAGGTGTTACCTTGGCTGTCAAAATTGTATTTCAATTCCTGTGCATTCAACGGAGGCACCAGGGAGGATACTACATAAATAAAAGCGATTAATTTTTTCATTATTATTTTGCTTTGTATTTTTTGTCAAATTTACGTGTGGCCAGTTCATGCTTCGAAAGTGGCTTTAAATGTTTTAATCCAATATTTTCCCAATTTCCTCCAAAGGATTCAAATCTGTTCTGAGCATGATGAATAAAAGACATGAATGAGTGATCCACAAGTTGGCAGTGATTGAAGTCAACAATGACTTTTTCACAATCATAGGCTTGGTCTAACACTTTCTTAAATCCTATGAGATTAGAGAAAATGGCAGATTCATAAATGGTAATGAAGAGCGCTTTGTCTTTCTTTTCAAGGTGATATTTTGCGCTGAATAGATTTTTCAATTTTGCACCGTTGTACAGATGGAAAATGAATTTGACAAGGATGCCGGCCGCAATGCCCAATAAAAGATCTTCTGCAAGAGTGACAATGATGGTGATGAGAAATATGGCCAATTGTTCTTTACCTATGTGCAAAGCATGGATGAATTGGCTGGGAGCAGCCAATCTGAATCCTGCATACATCAGCATAGCGGCAAGTGCCGCGTTTGGAATCATTTCAATAACAGGAATCAATAGTATCATGGCCAACAAAAGAAAAACCCCATGAAAGAAATTGGACCATTTGGTCTTGGCTCCAAACGATAAATTGGAAGTGCTTCGAACCACCTCGGAAATCATGGGCAATCCCCCCAAAATACCGGATACCAGATTTCCAGCACCAACACCCAAAAGGTCGCCATTAAAGCTTGAAGTGCGTTTTTCAGGATCTAAATTGTCGATGGCTTTAACGGTCAGCAGAGATTCAAGACTGTTCACAAATAAGAACATAAAAACATATTTCCAGAATACAAATTGTCCCATTAATTCAGTCCGGAAATGCGGCTGAATGCTTCCCCAGAAATCGCCAATGCTCACGAGTGAGTAGCTGGGTTCAGTATCTCTGATATGCCAAAATATGGCCAAAGGAACCGTAAGAAGCAGGACAATCATCGGAGCAGGTATTTTTTTTAAGAATGAAATTTTGGGAGCGCTAAACATGATAACGATTCCAATGATTCCAATAATTGCCAAATGCCAATGGGCGTGGGTGATGAATTGAGGGACGTCCAGTAACAATTCAATAGGACCTTCTCCTTTGTACATGCTGGGCTCATCTCCCAATAAAATTGGAATTTGTTTGGCGATAATGATTATTCCGATGGCGGAAAGCATGCCGTGGACGGCGGAGTGGGGAAAGAAATCGCTCAATGATCCCACTTTTAGTAAGGCAAAAATCATTTGTAAAACTGCGGCCACCACTATAGCTGCTCCGACAATTTGCCAACCTTGTTCACCGCCACCGAATTCTAGAATGGCTCCTGAGCAGATGGTAATTAATCCCGCAGCAGGACCCTTGATGGTCAAAGGAGAAACATTGAACCATACCGTTACCAATCCGCCAATCATAGCGGTTAAAACTCCCATGGCTGGTGGGAATCCACTGGCTTTGGCTATTCCCAGACTCAGCGGCAACGCCAATAAAAAAACCATAAATCCTGATACGATATCACTTTGGATATTTATTTTTACTTTGTTGTTATTCATAACAATATTTTTAAATAGTTAATGCTGTTTTTTCTTGAATATTTCTAGGATGGGTTCCTAAGAAAAGTTTTGCATACAGTCGAATGACGGTGATGCCATTGATAATGAAAACCAATGCGGTGATGGTGGCCAATGCCAACTGATTTTCATGAATGTGAACAAATATCAAATCCTCTCCGAAGAAGGAAGTGCTGATGGGGAATCCTGAAATTCCCAATGAGGCGATAAGAAAGAGGTTAGATAATGCGTTATGCTTTAATGCCAATCCTTGATATTCGAGAACATGTATCTTATAATTCTTTTTCTTGAGGTAAATGAGCACGGCAAGTCCAATCAATCCTGATATGGCTATCCCACTTAAATACAGGGTAGTTTCCTTGAAGTTTAAAGGTTGATTCAGTGAGACAGCCAAATCAATCAGGAAATGAGTGGCAATGACCAATAGCCAGGTATGGAAGGGATTTTGTTTTTCTGAATAGGCCCTTGAAATATAGATCAAGGATAATATCCCAAACACAAGGCTTCCTGCTTGATGAAAGATGCCATGTTCCGAAGATTCAGTTGGAATCAACCAATAACCCAATAGGTACAACGGAGTGGAGAGTAAAATGAGCTGAGTGAATTTCAATTTTTTGAATGGCTTACTGATCCATTTTAAGGGTTGAAAAACCAATCCAAATATCATGGAATCAAAGTACCATTCCTTTATTCCAAGAAGGTATACAGCCCGTCTGAGTCTTTCAAATCTTACCCCTACATCATGACGCCTGTTCTCTTCTCTATGTTCAAAGGTTTGCTCTTTTATTTTCAACGCCATCAAAGAAGGTGAGGTGAGCAGTTGATAGGACCTCAGGAAAGCATTACCAGCGAAGTGGAGCAATGCAATTCCCTCCAAACCCATTGCTATTTCGATGAACATCAAACCAATTTGTGTTGCTGAACTGTAGGCGATTTGGCCTTTGATGGTACTTTGTGTTTTGGTGATTAAATGGCTAATGATGGCTGTTATCAGTCCTAAAGCACCAATAAACCACCTCGCTCCCAAATGTGCTCCCCATATGTGCTCAGTGCGTATCAGCAAGAAACATCCGATATGTATGGAGAGGGCACCATAGAATATTGCGCTAGAGGGAGTAGGCCCTTCCATGGCTCTGGGCAACCATCCGGTGAATGGAAATTGCGCAGATTTTGCAACTGCAGCAATGGCAATCATGATAGAAATAAAAAGGGCAACAGATGGATGTTGTGTCAATTGATCATGCACCCATCCCCAATCTTGAATGTCTGAAAATGATATATTCCGATGCCATAAGTGATGACTCATCCACATGGTCAGCAAAATCCCAATGTCTCCTATTCGATAAATGGAATACACTTTTACACTGTTCCTCACAGGTAAATAGCGAAAACGGTAAAAGGAGATGAGCAAAAAAGAAGATAATCCAAGGAATTCCCAACCAATAAATAATGTTTCAAAGTTGCCTGATAATACAATGATGTTGTAGCCAGCATAGAACAGAAGTATGGTGTTGAAATACCTTTTGAACCCGAATTCTTTGTGCATGTATTTTCGACTGTAAGTGATGACCAAAAAGGTGATGAATGATCCTACCCAAGTGAAAATCAAGGATGTTCGATCAATCAAAAAGTCAAAATAAAAATCATAATCGTGGTGATGGTAAACACTCCAATCATGAAGGTTAAATGATTTTTGTCCCATCCATAGCCACTTTGCAATCGTTACTGAGGTCAATAGAAAATGGATGAGTCCTGTAAAATAGGCCAATTGTCCGATGCCTCTTTCTTTATTGGCTGGCATCAATAGACTGATGAGAAAGCCGATGACTGGAATGCCAAAAAGCAAATGAATGAAATGGTTCATGACAACACCTCCTCTTTAAAATTGATCAATGCGCTCTTTTTTTCTATCACTTCGCCGATATCAAAAGACTGATTTGGAGGGCGCTTGCTTTTTTCGAAATCCATCTTTTTCCATTCTTTATTTTTTAAAAAATAAATGTGATGGGTTATAGGATCAATGACACTCAATTTTACCCACTCATTAAAAACCCAATCGTGCAAGGTTGGATTATTCTGAATGACATTGAATACAACTTCTGGATTTTGCTCGATGATGAACAATATCCTCACGGGCTCATGTATTTCAATCATTTGGCTCGGCAGGCCTGGTCTTAGATCACCATCAACACCATTGCTCAATCCAAATAGTCCAACAATGTTGTGGGGTAGCTTAGAGCCCGCTCCCAGATTTTGGGTGTCTACTCTTGAGAAGTAATACTCTAGGTTGATTCCTCCACATACTGGTATCGCTGCCCTGAGGATGCCTTGTAAGATTTCACCTTTAGGATCTGTGCGGTAATTGTAAGAATTGAGAAAAGGTCTTTTGTCTAAATAAATATTTGATACAAGGTTGCTGTTCCCAATGATCACCAAGGCATTGTCCGTGTGATTCCATTCTGGTCTGATTTCAAAAAGTGATACGGAACGCTGATTCATACGCCTAATAATATCAGATGTCTGATGCAATGGTTTTAACTCATCAAATCGCAAGGCTCTCTCTAATTTGTTCTGGTGCAGTGCTTGATTAAATTTGATGTGGTTTTGTTGATGTGCTTGCCATTGAGCGTTGTCCAAAACGCTCAAATCATAAAAGAAGATTTCATCGTTGGTTGTATCATGCAATCCTCCGATGAATATTGTTTCTTGGCTGATGTTAATACCACGTTTTTGCAAGCCATTTCTCACTTCAGGCTTATTGGCTATTTTGGCAAAGACTCTGGCGTTGATGCTGCCGGGTCTTCCACTGCATGCACCGCAGTCATATCCAGCAAAGTATGGATTGTTGATGGAGCTGGCTCCGTGACCGATAATGTATACAAATGGAGCAAACTCATTGGTTAGTCCAATACTTTGAAGAACACCCGCCGTGAAGTCAATCATTTCTTGTAATGTGAAACCAACGCGAAGTCCTTGATACATTTCACCGTTGTTTTCAAATACAATTTCTGAATCATCGCTCATATAGGCTTTGGATTCTGTACCAAGCAGTGATTTTTTTGGTCGGAAAAGGTTGATTAGTAATTTGAAACCAAAGCCAATTCCCACCAAATTTGAGATAATCCAACCTTTGGTGAAACCATGGCTGAGGTGATGGATGTGGTTTTCTTTTTGTCTTTTATTTCTGTTTTTTTCAAAGATGATGATTTCAGGTTGCACTGGTGCTGGACATGCTTTAGAGTGCAGATGTCCTTCATGTTGAAGAAAGTAGAAAGGAAGACCAAAGAAGCCGGGAGTGCCATAAGTTTGACATTGAGACTCTGCCATATGCAGATGTCTTCTTACGGTATATTCTCGATCGTCAATGCAGAACAGGGCTTGAAATTTTGTTTCTTCTTTCTTGATTTCATGGGTGTAATTGCATTGAATGGCTTCCAATACCTGATGATGGTAGTTTAACTCATAGGCTTCCTGCCAGATGGACAACACCCTGTAAGCCAAATCTTTTGAAGCATTGTTATTTTCTTTAATAGCCATATATTGTACTTTAGGCCTATGTCTATTATTGGATTCTTTTCCTTGTGATGTCAATAGATCCATTTCCAAGTACAGCTCAAGTACAATCAATTCTTCAACTGATATCGGTCTGGGTTGAGTGGCATGGATGAATTCTGACTCCATCACAGAAACATAACCTGACCATCCGGGATGGCTCATGAGAAGATCAGTGAGGTATGCTTTCCAATCGGTGTTCACTCCTATAATGGATTCAAGCAAATCCATTACACCCCATCTTTTATTTAGAAAATCCGCTTTGACATCACGGCATGTAAAGAGGCTCACCAATCCATTGGACTCTAAGCTGTGCAAGGATTCAAGAAAAGTTTTTTCAATGGATGGAAATGTCCATTGTGCAACGCCCTGATCCAAATAGGAGGCAAGTACTCTGAATAGTTTTGGATGCACGGCTTTGTTGACGCTCAAACCGTATTGGTCTTTCCAAAATGAAGTTCTCGCATCGGCCCGGTGAATGGGTACATTTGAGAAATCTTTCTCAAGAACATCACTAAGGTGAGTCTCTGGTGAAAGGGAATTGTCTTGCTTTTTTTGATTATTATCGATTACCCGTCGAATCGCATCTTCAGAAATTCGTCCTTGATGATAGAGTTGTCTGAATTCATCAATGGATAAGTAAGTGGAATACCCGAATTGACTGCTGGCTTCCTTCATGGCTGCATGAAATTCCATATTCTGAAATCCATGCAAAGTATTGTGATGGATAAAATCTTTCAGTGCGGATTGACTGGGCAGATAATGCCGAATGTGTGCTATAAAAGCATCAATATTTTTTATTTCTTTCATAGATAGACAAGTAGATGAATAGATTGATTAGGATGAATTTCATCCGGTTCAATGCACTACAGGTCTATTTTAAATTGATGGAAAAAAATAAGTTGATCTTTCCCATGTATTGCCGTTAGAGGCCAAATATGGAATGATTGATAGGCAACTTTTTGGGTTTGATAGAATTGATCAATGACCAAAAAGGTTTCATGATAGGTCTTAAAAAATAACAGTGATCTTTTTTTAAGATCTTCTTGATTTTCATCTTCCGTCTCATTGAGTTCTTCTTCTGTAATTTCAATGATAGGACTGAAAACTTGTTTTTGTTGGTGGTGTTGGACCGAACTAAATGAAGAAGATTGGCTCTCGTTGGCTTGGACATTGATAGTGAATAGGGCCAATGAGACAAAATGAAAAATCATCATCAAGCATGGCAACACATTGCCTGAGAGCGTTGATGAGATTTTTCTTTGCTTTTTCATTCTATGAACAAAAATGTAAAATTTCAAATCACTAAATTCAAATTTTTACTTTTCATTAAGAAATATTGTCGAGATTAAAACGAATCATCCTAGCGATCAAATTCGCGGGCAATGGTTGATTCAATGGAAATTGAACAGCGCCTTTTGATGATTTGTATGGTGTTAATTCATTTTGAAAATGAACAATGCAAACGGGAAGAGGGTAGAATCCCAAGTGATTTTTATATCCAGCATAATAGGCAATGATTTTAACTTGTTTAAAGGCGGGCATATTGTAGGATATACAAGGCTCAGCAAGAGGAGCCGCTTGCGTGATGATGTGGTGCAATTCCTTCATTTTATCCAAGACGCTTCCATCAAAATCATCCCAGTAGGCTTGGATGGATTCAAATTTTGTCATGAATTATGTAGAAATTTAGGATTGAGGAAATTGGGATACATCCATGAAAAACAATTCCCAAGTGTGACCATCAAAATCTTCAATGGAACGTTGCACCATAAAACCATAGTCTTTCATCTCTGAGGGTTCGATACCGCCGGCAGACAATCCTGCATTCATCTTGTCATGGATTTCTTCTACACTTGATAATGAAAGCGATAGCAGAGCAGCTATATTTTGTTTAGTGTCTGCAATAGGTTTCTGTGTAAAAGAAGAAAACTTTTCAGCGGTCATGATCATCAAGTATATGTGATCACTCCAGACCATGCATTTGGCGGTGTCATCAGAAAATTGAGGATTATTGGTAAAACCCAATGCGGTATAAAAGTCCATGGATTTTTGAAGGTCGCTCACGACCACGTTGACGAAAATTTGTCTCATGATAAATGTATTGGAGACGAAAATAATAGGTCTGATTCAAGAAATGATCCAATTAACCCATTAAATCTTCAACCGAATAAAAAGAGTATCGCCAACTTGAATGTTCTTCTTTTTTCGAATTTCGCTTTTTAGCGGTAATAAGTAACGGTTGTTTTTGGTGTCAAACCAAATGGCGGTTTCCCACTCATGATCGTTGATACAAGCGAGCACAGGCAATCTTCCCCAACCTTCTTCCTCCTTTTGAAATAGATGACGAATCTCTTGTGAAAGGGCTATGGGTAAAGACACAAAATGCCAACCACTGTTTCCACCTGCTTTCCAAAGGTTAGCTTCAAAATCAAAGGGAATGGTAAATTTCATTGTACGCTAAAAGGGGCTATTCATAATTGGGAAACAAACTTTTTCCCTTGGTTTTAGAGACAACTTTTTTCTTTTGATCGTCAATCACCAGCGTGACTGTTTGGATAATTGTACATCCATTGGTGTATTTGCACTCTCCTCGTTGGGTATGCTTGGTTTTGGTAGAATGCACGGTCCAGTTTTGGGACTCCTCATCAAATTTAACTTGTGGCGGCGATACCCAATTGTCCGTCCAGTATGCTCGGTGTCTTTTGGCCATTTGAACAACATCAAGACTATCCATTTGAGGGGATGGTTCAGCTCTTTTTGGGGTGAAGGGATTAACAACTTGAGGGTAATTGAGCTGAAGTGTTGGATTGAGAACATAGCGATCTGCAAATCGGGTATATCTCCCTTGCGCCATATTCAACAATGTATCGCCATGAATTTCAAAAACCTCAGTGAGATAAGCACTGGGATTGACAAAGAAATTCCACCAAGGTGCCTCACGGTACTCAAATCTTTCTAAAATCAGAACATTGTTTTTTAAGTCAAAATAATAGTAATAGGAAATTTCATTTTGAAGGTATTGCAAATAGGTCTCATTTCTCAATGAAAGTAGGGAAGGCTGGGCAACAGGCGAGTAGCCAATTTGCAAAGTTTGGTTGGTGTTGAATTTCACCAACAAAGGATGATTCATTATTTGATTGACTTGCGCAATGAATGTTCCCTCATGCAATTTCAAATGCTGCGTGGAAACTTGATTTTTTGTTTCTGTGCTTTTGAAAAATTTGGATTTGTTTTTTCGCCATTGAGCAGGGGGGCGGCAGCTGCCCAATAAAATCATGATAAGAACAAGATGTAAGCATCTTGAAATTATTTTATTGATTGATTTGTAATGATACATTTACCTCTCACAAATTTCTTTTAGTTTATCCAATGCTTTCGGATAAATCTCATTCATAAAATCAGCAAAGTCTTCTGTGACGTCTAGATCGACAATCAAGGTCGTTGTTCCATTACCTTCTTGAAAGGTATAATTCTCAAAACCATTGGCCCATTTTTCAACATCCGGTCCTTCCATTATTTCTTGACCATTTTGAAACAAACCTTTGTGTTGGATGGAAACAAATGCGTTGGGTTGGATATCAGCGATGATTGCTACCATGCCTCCCTTGTTGCCATTTTCATCGGTTCCTATGAAATATATTTTCTCACCTTTTTCCCATTTCCCTTCAAAGGTAGAAGTTGGATTGAACAAGGCTACCCAACTTTCGTAGGTTGTGATATCAGTGATACCGAGCATTTTGTCATACACCAATGCAACAGGAGCTTGGATGGAAATGGAAAAGGTTAGTTTTGATTTCATAGTGATGAAGGTACGAAGATTGGGGGATGGGGTAATGGATGTCTATTTTATGGCAAATAGAAAGTTCAGGTTTTTTTCTTTGCTTTTTGCTGTGACCATTTGTGGATTCTGATTGAAATTTGATTTGAATTTCAAATACTGAAGCGCTAAATCATTCGCTTCATGAATGAATAATACACTTTCGCTTTTGCATCCCTCAAACCACTCCAGGGAAGCTCTTGACAATGAATACGTATAGTGGCCTCCTAATTCTGTATCGTTACTGATTTCTCCAATAGAGCATGCATAAGCTATTGCAATTCCATTATGACTTTGAGCGAGAATGTTCATGAATTTTGCTCGAGTATTGGGTTGGTTCAAAGTTGATTTAAAGGATAAATATTCGGGACCTGTGAAAGATTCATATTCACCATGGATGTCTTTTCTGCAGGTGTCTAAAATGATGAGAGCCTTGGATGCTTGTATGAACGAAATTAGATTGGTAATGGAAATGGTTTCGGTGTCGTTTAATGCAATAATCGTTCTATGTGATGTAAATCCGCATCGACACCTTTTAAATAATTTTCAGAATTCTTCGGTTCTGGGGAACCAATCATGATTGCTTTTCTGGTCATGTTTTAATTGCGTTTAACTGTTTGCAGATTTGCGATGGGCGGGAGTTTTGCCTCTAATGTTTGCCCGGAGTACAAAACTTTCGGCCACCAGAAAACTGTCTACGAAGCACGAAATCCGCCTATTGCAAATAGGCCGTTAGCTTTAGATATTATTGATTTGATTTGAGTTTTCTAAATATTTTTATGAGTTCGGCGGATGAACTTTTTTCAAATGGGTCGTAATATTCTGTATGTATGGGGTGAATTGGAAAATCTTTTTTGGCAATAGACGTTTCAAAATTGTCATAAAAAAATAGATAATGACTAGTAACTGAATTGCAATTGAAACTAACGGGATGAGTTAAAAATAATATCAACTCATTCCTGGAATCTTCATTAGTAAACAAAATCGAATCGACTACATTAGGCTGATGACAAGGACAACATCCTGAACTTACACCTACAGTATCAATAGTGTATTTTGTATAGTTAACCCTATCATCGGAAAATAATAAGTTGAAAAGCGTCACCGTTGACCTTCCTGAATAAGGAGAATATCCAAAGTCAAAAGGTGTGTCAATAATTGGTAGTGAGTCTTGTGGTTTTATTTCAAAGTATATTATGTATGAATAGTTAAGGTTGGCGAACTCGTATGTCTTTCCTACAAGTGATGAATTCTTGTCCAGAAATTTCTGAACTAAACTGTCTTTGTTGTCTGAAGGAATACGACTGAAAGTCTGTGCCAAGCAGAAGCTTGAGATAAAAACCAATGTTGTTGCTAAGCTCACTATTTTCATATGTTTACAGCTAACGGTTTGCAGCTAAGCCATCGTTTTAATGTGGCTTAGGTGTTGTTACAAGCTTTAAGAATTATTTTTGGTCTAGGCTTATGCGCACAGTTCCTGTGCCCAATGTAGTGCAGCCACCGTAACATAGTGTGAAGGCTCTAACTTTCAGCGTTATGTCAGAACTTGGCAAGAATGTACAATTGCAATGCAAATCGCGCGAATTATTATATCCAGAACCTACAGTTGTCGCGTTAGTATAAGCGGCAAGATAGGCTCCCGAGGTAGGAATCCAGCCTGAAGTTATACCTGAGCAGAATATTCCTGGAATAGGGTTATTATTTATGTCTAAAAATTGAACTTTTAAATCTTCATTGCATCCAACTCCGGCACAGCCACCTTTTTGTAATCCTAGAATTAATTGCACAGTTTTCCCTTGTTTTAGATCTACCGTCAAAAAATCAGTAGGTACAGAATTTGCAGTAAAAGTTGCGGTTTCATATATTCTGTCTGTAAGAGAGATATCCCCTAGATAAACATTATTCCCATTGCTCAAGTAAAGTGTATCATTTGAAAGGGAAAGTGCTTGTAACTCATTATTCGGATCATTATCCGCATCATCTATATTATCTGTAGCATTTACTACATAAGGATCAACAACCGTTCCTGTACCCGTTATTGTAACGTTGGTCCCTGCATTGGTGACACCACCTTGTCCATCAGCACCTGCCGGTCCTTGCGGCCCTGCCGGACCCTGCGGTCCAGTTGCTCCATCGTTTCCAGCCGGTCCCTGAGGTCCAGTTGCTCCGTCATTTCCTGCCGGTCCCTGAGGACCTGGTGTTCCAGAATTCTCTGCATAAAGTGCATAAGGAACACTCATTAATTGTTGCGTACCTAGTACTGAATAATTTGTGCCACCTGTCTCATCAGCAGCTACTTCAACAAAGTAAGGGCCAGCTGACCAGTCAATTGCTGAAAATGTTCCAGACACTGGAGTTCCATTTCCAATTACTACGTTTACCAATCCAAATTGACTTGTAGTAGGAGAGAAGATCTCTTCGTAAACAGCCGTTCCTGATAGAGAACCCTGAAGGATGGATACTTTCATTCCAACGGCCTGGTTAGCCAAAACTGCCCCCCCCATTATCACGGATTACAGCTTGGTAATTAATTCCTTGTGGAGCTTGAGCAAATGTTGCAGCAGAAATGGCAACAAACAAAAGTATAAAAAATTGTTTCATGTTAGTGTATTGTAATAAATGCAGTAATAATAGATGCTTGATTTTCTAATGTATTCTCAAAGAAGTACTTCCCTAGAACAAGGTTAGATACATCCAATGTGAGTAATGCTTGCTGATGTGAACCTTTTAAAACAATTCTTTCGGTTACATCAAATACTTTATAGGTAAATGGTTCTTCTACAGAAGAAACAAAAGAAATCTGATCAACTGCTGGGTTAGGGTAAAGTCCAACCTCTACATTGCTTAATTCCACCACCGAAATAGCTGACTGATTTGTTTGCTGAAAACCAAGCGTATGAATTTCAGAATTCGTTAGAGTAGCAGTAAACGTTTCACCAATGGTAAAACTAGCCTGCATATTGGCATTGGAAAACTCCGTTCCTGCTGAACCAATAACGTCTCTTGAAATGTCGATTTGTGCACCTACAGAAAAGGAAAGCACCAAACATGAAATGAGTAGTAGTTTCTTCATGGTTTTGTTTAGCGTCTTAAATATAATAAACTATGGGCATAGTTACTTGTAACGGTTCTGCACTAGGCGAAGTGGCGCTTTCTCACGAATATGAATGTGCGCCATTTTGCTTAGTGCATGTTATCGGTTCGCTAATTATTGTCAATTTACACATTTTTTTTAAATCCATCAAAAAATAAACCCATATTCAAGCGTTAAATTCTTAGATTTGCATAAATAATTCAAATATCAAAAAAAATGATAGTAGAATTTAGTGTTAAGAATTTCAGATCAATTTCAGATTTGCAGACAATAAGTTTTGTTGCTACAAGTTTAAAAAGTTCTGAAGGAAATGAGAATGTTGACATCAATAATATAGTAACAGAAAAGGATGTTAAATTATTGAAAACTGTGGGTATTTATGGTGCAAACGCAAGCGGCAAAAGTAATATTATAAAAGCTTTTGAGTTTTTTTGTGATGCAATTACAGATTTGCCTAGTCCAGAATCAAGACTGTCGAAACTTGCACAACCTTTCCTTTATCAAGATTCGGCGGAAGAAACGGAAAGCTTTTTTCAGATCGTAATTATTATTGAAGGAAAAAAATACAGGTATGGGTTTACGGTGAAAAAAAATCTTGATTCGAAAAACAAACCAGATGTAAGTAGAGAAGTCATTACAAGTGAATGGCTATTTGGACCAAAAAATAAAAATCAAGGTAAATTTTTTTCTAGGAAAAATCTTGAAATCGATAAAGCCAATTTACCAGGTAATGAAAGTATTGCCGTTTTGGAATATGAGCATACTTTGTTTTTAACCCATGCAGCTTCTTATAATAAAGACATTTGTGCAAAAGTCAGACATTCTATAAGTGGTTTTATTACTTCTAAATTCAGTTCTAGAAGTGATTTTTATCGATTTCACTCCATTAGACAAATAGAGAATGATAATTTAAAACCAAGGTTCCTAGATTTTTTAAGGTCATTTGGATTAGATTATAATGATATTTATTTCACGAAAGATGACGAATCTGCCGCTAAAAATAAATATCCTCTTGACAAACTTTTCATGACAAAGAAAGCATGTCACGATAATGATAAAAACATTACATTAAATATGCAAGAGAATGAATCCGATGGAACTAAAAAGTTGTTTGATATTGCAGGGTTACTTCTACATGCATTTAATATAGAAACAAGTGGACTTATTATTTTAGATGAAATTGATAGCAATTTTCACCCATCTTTACTAAGGAGATTGATAAGCTTATTTAATGATCCTATAACTAACAAGTCTAATGTTCAATTATTGTTTACTAGTCACGATACCAATTTGATGAATCCTTCAATAATGAGAAGAGATCAGTTTTATTTTGCAGAAAAGGAGTTGAACGAAGGGACGAAACTATATTCTCTTGCAGAGTTGAAAGGAATTAGAAATAATGCAGATTTTGCAAAACAATATTTGGCTGGGTTTTATGGAGGAATACCTATTCTTTCTGAATTTTTATCTGATAATAAAGTAGAGAATGATGGAGCCTTGGGAAGTTAAAACTGACGATAAAAGAAAAATTGACTCTAAAAGAGTTTTTATTATTTTTTGTGAAGACGTTTCAGTGGAACCGTCATATTTTCAGTTATTTAAAAAGGATGATATTCAAATTTCTGCATTCGGAAATATGAAACAACATCATGCACAGGTTGATAATGCAACTGAATATTTTAGAGAGAATGATTTACTTGAAGTTAAATTAGGTCAAGAAGTATTGAAACTTGATGAAGGAGCACAAGCTTGGTGTGTTTTTGATCGAGATAAGGAGCTTAATGATGGAAAAGATACAGCTTTTAACGACTCAATCATTGCAGCAAATTCAAAAGGCATAAAAACAGCATGGAGTAATGATGATTTTGAATTATGGGTATTACTTCATTTTGAAGATGTGGAACCAAGTAATGCTGACTACAATAATCGATCTAAGTATTATGAGCGTTTAACAAGTGTTTTGAAAGAAAAGTTTCCATCTGAAACCCTATTTCAAAATCCAAAGTTCGATTATTACAATGCGATGAAATCCAAAAAAAGATTTCTTCAATATACATATCAATTGATGAAGGGAAACCTAGAAGATGCCATGAGAAGAGCGGAATATTTGGAATCTTTTCATTGTTCAGAACCCTTGAAACCAACTCATTTACAGTGTCCTTGTACCAAGGTTCATTTGTTAGTAAAAGAGTTAATTGGGGTTTAGGAGTGACCGATAACGGTTTGCAGCTACCCGAAGGGCGGGACTTTTACCACAAAACTTGATTTGAAATATTAATGTTTGATTACCCACAAAACTGTCTTTGGAACACGAAACCCCGCCTTTTGTGTAGGTGCTGTTACAAGCTGCTGTTCTTCCTTCTGTCATAAGTCAAGCGTTACAGTTAATGGTTTATGGTCGCTATGTTTTGTCCACTTTTCATAAGTTCCAACTTCAACATTTTCTAATTTGTCAATAAGATTTGAAGATGCAAAACAGAAGTCAATATGATATGGTCTGTCAATTTTTCGGTGCATGAAAAGCGTATTGTGTTTTTCTTGTCCTTGGTTTTGGTTGTGAAAATGATGATAAGTACTAAAAATATTTTTGGTCTTTAAATAGTCAACAAGGTTTGTATGGTTGTAAATTCTGTTTGGTTTGTCCCAAATTGAATTGCTGTTAAAGTCACCTGCTAGAATTACATTATCATTGTCTAATAGGTTATTATAAAAATGAACAGCGTTCCAAACCTGCTCCGTATAGCAATCGTGTTTCTCTGGTTTCTGTGACCATATTGCAAAAACTGTCAAGCTGATTTTTTCATTGTAAATAGATAATGGCAAAACGTATTTGAAATCTGGGTTATGAATATCAAGCAGTTTAATTTTAAAGTCACCAAATGAAAAAACGCCAATTCCTTTATGTGGATTATTACCATACCAAAAAATGTCAGTTGGTTGTTTTGTGTCAAGCCCGAATACAAGTCGTTCTTGATTTTCGCACTCAGGCACAATTAGAATGTCTGGCTGTTCTGTCAGAATAAATTCTGCTTTTTTACGGAAAGCCATATTACAATTCCAAGTTATTATTTTCATTCTGTCTGTTGTAGTTGTGTCGTCCGTTACGCTTGCCTATAACGGTTTGCAGCTACCAGTAGTTGGCGTTTGGAACACTCAACTGTCTATAACCACAAATGGTTGTTTAAAGATACAAAATTTTTTATTACCTCGTCCGCGCCAATTACTGGTAGGTGCTGTTAGCAGTATGGTGGCGGCACACAGTACAAGTCAAGGTACGTGTCTGCTATTTTTTTATTTTATAGATTTAAACTATTTTGGTCTTATGTCAAAACCTTTAAACCATTTTCCAAGAGAAGAGCGCATAAAAATTATGATGGGTCGGGTAATTGCATTGGTGTCTGAAAGAGAAGGTGAAATTGTCGGAGGAGAGTACCAAACTAAAAGGTCAACATTGAGGTTTAAATGCAAACATGGTCATGTATGGGAAACACAAGTCCAGTCAATATTGAATGGGACTTGGTGTCGAAAGTGCTGGGACGAAAATGGAGCAGGGAAACATATTAAATTGCATAATGGTCTTGAATTGGCGAAGGAAATGGCACGTTTAAGAGGTGGAGATTGTCTTTCTGAGGAATATAAAACAGGACATTTAAAACTCGACTGGATTTGCGCCAATGGTCATAAATGGAGTGCGGCTTATTCTGATATAAAGAAAGGCACTTGGTGTCCCCGTTGTGGAGCAGGAATAAGAGAAAGATTATGCAGGCACTTTATTGAAGAAATTACTGGATACTCATTTCCTAAATGCCGTCCAAAATGGTTGATTAATTCTTTAGGTAATCAAATGGAGTTAGATGGTTTTTCTTCACGACTTTCGATTGCCTTTGAACATAACGGCTTGCATCATTACAAAAAACTATCGCATTTTCAAAGGCGAGAGGAATCATTGGAGAGAAGAAAGAAAGATGATGAATTAAAGGTAAGTCTTTGTAGAAAAAATAAAGTTTCATTAATTGTTATACCATACACAGTTCAGCAAGAGGAATTAGTAGACTACATTTATTCCGCTTTAAAAAAAGCGATGCCTAATGGTAAATTTAAACTTCCTTCAGAAGTTTTAAAAAGAAAATATGTGCCGAGTGATGAATTAAGCGAACTAAAAAAAATTGCCTTAAGTAAAGGAGGGATTTGCCTTTCAGCTTATTATGGAGGGATTTTCACTAAGTGTCGCTTTCGCTGTAAGAAAGGACACGAATGGGAGGCAATACCTTCAAGTATTAAGTCGGGAGATAGTTGGTGTCCAAAATGTAAGCCTGAAAGAATTGGAGATTCAAATAGAAAGCACTCTGTTGAGGCAATGCAAGCTTTAGCGAAAGCAAAAGGAGGTTTTTTTCTTGATAGTGAATTTAAGTCAGTGAACAATAAACATAGGTGGCGTTGTGCAAAAGGTCATGAGTGGTCCATTGCACCGACAGATATAATGAAAGGTCATTGGTGTCGAGTTTGTTTCAGGGAAGAGTCGAAGGATACTATTGAAGAAATGCAACAAATTGCAAAGGAAAGAGGAGGTAGGTGTTTGTCGAGCGAATATATTAATAGCGGAGAGAAATTAATTTGGAGTTGTCAATACGGTCATGAATGGAGTGCCAAGCCAGGAAATGTAAAAAATAAAAAGTCTTGGTGTCCGAAATGTGCAAGAAAGAAAAAGTAATTTTGTCAGCAGAATTGTTTTTTCGGAGGATTGTCCCGCCACTTACTGTTAACATTTTCGGGCTTTGCGTTCGGGCGGGTTTCGAAGCACAAAGTTTCAATTTATTACTAAAGTTTATTAGAAGCACAAAGAGCTCCAAGTTTGCACGTTACCCCGCCTGACGCAAAACCCATGTTAGCTGCTGGCATTATTCGTTCTTTTCTAATTGTTTTATTCTGTTCGTGAGTCCTTTTACAATTTCATAATTCACGAGATAGTGTTCTTTTCTTTCTAGGGTAGTTTTATAAACGTCACCCACAAAACCTAAAATGTTAAATAATTCAACAGCGTCTTTCCCTTGATTTTGAAAAAAGTTGAAAAGCCTTAAATATTCTCTTGCTAAAGTTAATTCGTCCTGTGTAACTGGGTTTATAGCGTGATATAACAAATGATACGTTTCTAAAGAGATACCTAGTCCGCATCCACTATCATCACAACAAATGGCCTCACCAATTGTACTTCTATTTTCTGGCAAACAGTATTTGCAAAATCCATCGCCAGCATAACTCTCGCAATCTTCATCTGAAACAAAGTCTCCACCGTATCCGGGGCAAGTATGTAAAGATACTGGGTCTGGAACAAATGAGTTGCCACAAAAAGGACAACCGTTGTCATAAAGTTGAATAAACTCAGGGTTAACAGGTTCTGCCGTTATCGGTTCTTTTTCTATTAACTTTAGTAAAGCTTGATATAGAATTAGGCTTGAGTTGAAAGAGTCTGTTTCTATAAGTGTGCTGAATTCTCCTTCCTTATTGGCATCATAAAGGTTCTGTGAACCAATTATCACAGTATCGTCAATAAGATATAATTTTCCGTGAAAGTAGTTTTGGTTAATTCTAAGTGCATCGCTTGGAATATAGCCACTGTCACTTCTACAAATTGTCAATCGATATACATTGTCAGGTATCAGTTGTATATATTTATTGTAAGTAGCTTGTCCAATGTAAGCACTCGCTAAGAAAACACGTTCTTGCGCATTGGTCAAAAGTTGTTCAAGTTTGTCCCAAAATTCTTGTCCGTATAGAAATTGAAGTTTTAATTTTTGCATGTTTACTTACAGTTTTTTTATGCTTGCAGCTAACG
>JACCDJ010830085.1_pt1 | contig 19588 bp, 17 predicted proteins | sample 7444481 | NCBI WGS metagenome assembly JACCDJ01 (sample SAMN15323435, study PRJNA562643) | freshwater metagenome | isolation source: river surface water | place: USA:Blue River Watershed | collected 2017-08-15 | reverse complement strand
TGTATCTGCTTAATCAAATCAACAGGATTTAATTCGCCAGATAAATAAAGGCCTCTTAAATTTGCAATCTCTAAATTCATTTCAAGACCCCTTCTAATTTTCTGCAATCACTAAAAGCTGCTGACCTGCGGCAACCGAACCGCCCTCTTGGCAAAGAATGTGAGTTACCTTGCCTGTACAAGGAGCGGTCACAGAGATTTCCATTTTCATAGATTCCACGACAACAACAACATCGCCCTCTGCAACAATATCGCCCACATTAACTTTGATTTGCCACAAGTTACCCGCAACATGTGAACTGACAACACTACTTCCGTCAGCAAGCTCAAGCGCTTCACCGACGTCTGGCCCAGCTTCATTCTCATTACTGTAATTAGCTTGGCCAGAGGCAATCCAACGCTCACGTTCTGCATCAAAAGAAGCTTGCTGTGTAGACTTGAAATCAGCGATAGAATCGGAATTCTTAGCTAAGAACTCGGTGTAATCTTTCAGCTTAAAAGTTTGTTCTTCAATCTTGAGTTGAAATTTTCCACGCGGGAAATCTTCACGCATTTGTAAAAGCTCAGCTTCGCTGACAGGATAAAAACGAATTTGGTCAAAAAATCTGAGCAGCCAAGGTTTCCCGTCTTTGAAGTCTTTGGTTTGATTCCAGCGATTCCACATTTGGATTGTTCGGCCGACAAACTGATAACCACCTGGGCCTTCCATACCGTAGACACACATATAAGCACCGCCGATACCGACTGCGTTTTCTGGCGTCCAAGTCCGCGCAGGATTGTATTTGGTCGTGACTAAGCGATGTCTAGGATCAACCGGGGTAGCCACTGGCGCGCCCAAATAAACATCGCCAAGGCCAAGCGTTAAATAGCTCGCGCCAAATACAATTTTTTTCACATCCTCGATGCTTTCGAGGCCATTAATACGACGAATAAATTCAATGTTACTTGGGCACCAAGGTGCATCCTTACGCACCGATTGCATGTATTTTTCAATCGCCAATTTCGTCGCTGCGTCATCCCATGACAACGGCAAATGAACGATACGTGTCGGCACTTCCATTTCTTCAATCGCTGGTAATTGTGTTTCTGCAGCCGCAAGCAACTCAAGCAATTGAGTGGCAGGAAGCACCAAGCTATCGTAATGCACTTGCAGGGAACGAATCCCTGGAGTGAGATTGAGAATGCCCTCAACATTTTTGCTCTCTAACCACTGCATCAAAGCATGCACTCTAAATCGCAAATTCAAATCCAAAACAAGCGGACCATATTCCACTAATAAATATTTATCGCCTGCTTGACGATAAACAACTTCCACTTGATTTTCACTCTCTGGAATTTTTGCCAAAATTGGTGTGAATACATCTTTAGATAAGGCTGGTTTTCTTTGTACTGGAGCTAAGGTTTTTATTTCAATATTTTGAGCTTGTTCCAATGCTCTCGCCTCATCACGACTTAAACATTTAAAGCGTAATTTATCCCCCGCTTTGAGCTGACCCATTTTCCACAATTCGGCTTGCACAATTGTTGCAGGACAGACAAAACCACCTAAACTAGGGCCATCAGGGCCCAAAATTACTGGCATATCGCCAGTAAAGTCGACCGTGCCAATTGCATAAGCATTGTCATGAATATTGGATGGATGCAGACCGGCCTCACCCCCATCTTGGCGCGCCCAAGTTGGCTTAGGCCCAATGAGTCTGATTCCCGTGGTATTCGAGTTGTAATGCACTTCCCAAGTAGTAGAGAAGAACATAGCAATGTCTTCATCAGTAAAAAAATCAGGCGCGCCGTGCGGGCCATATAAAACACCGATTTCCCATTCGTTGCTGTAAACAGGGCGCAGCTCTAAAGGTAGAGTTTTTGATAAATAACTTGCAGTCTTTTTAGATAAGGGCAATACATCGCCGACACGAATCGCACGACCGCCATGCCCGCCAAACTGACCTAAAGTGAATGTCGATTTACTGCCCAAATAATCAGGTACATCAAAACCACCTTGCACAGCTAAATAAGCACGACAACCATGAGTTTCAACCTTACCTAATTTCAGCACACTGCCTGCTTGAACATGGTGAGATTGCCACAAGCTAATGACTTCACCATCAAGTGTTGCCTCAATTGGCGCACCAGTAATTGCAATAACTGCCGCCTTATTAAATTTCAATTTAGGGCCAATCAGGGTAATTTCTAAACCTGCTTCACCTTCTGGGTTACCTACTAACTTATTCCCTAAACGGAAAGCCAAATGGTCCATCGGGCCAGAAGGCGGCACACCTACCGCCCAATAACCCATACGCCCTGGATAATCTTGTATGGTGGTCATCACACCGCCATCAAGTACGTCCAAAGTATGTGGCTGGTAATTAAATGTATTGAGATATCTTGTGGTTTGTTCGCCGGTAGGAAAAACCGCATCCATTAAGACTTGGCGTAAATACTCTAAATTAGTTTCAATGCCGCTAATGCGGGTTTCATCCAAAACCGATTTCATTGATTCAACGGCAGCCGCACGATCTTTTGCATGGACCAAAACCTTCGCCACCAAAGGATCATAAAAAGGAGAAACATCGCTGCCTGTTTCTACCCAAGTATCAATCCGCGCACGTTCAGAAAATTTTACTTCCGTTAATACGCCGCTTGATGGCTGAAAATTCTTATTTGCATCTTCCGCATATAAACGCACTTGAATCGCATGGCCAGTTGGCTGATGTTGATATGCACTTAAAGCATCGGTTTCACCGGCTGCGATTCTAATCATCCACTCAACTAAATCTACACCTGTCACTAATTCTGTAACGCCGTGCTCTACCTGCAAACGCGTGTTTACCTCTAGGAAGTAGAATTCTCCAGTATTTTTGTCATAAACAAACTCAACGGTTCCTGCAGAACGATATTGAATTGCCTGACCTAACTTAACTGCAGTCGCAGACAATGCATCTCGAACTTGCTTGGTAATATTTGGCGCAGGCGTTTCTTCAATCACTTTTTGATTACGTCTTTGCACAGAACAATCGCGCTCACCTAATGCGATCACCTCACCTAAACCGTTACCAAAAATTTGCACTTCAATATGTCGGGCAGCTTGCACATATTTTTCTAAATAAATCCCAGTATCTTTAAAATTAGCACGCGATAAACGTTGTACTGAAGCAAATGCATTTTCTAATTCATCAACACTCCAAATTAATTGCATACCGATGCCACCACCACCAGCGGTACTTTTAAGCATCACGGGATAACCAATCTTTTCAGCTTGTGTTTTTGCATCATTAACATCTGCCAACAAGCCTGTGCCTGGCAACAAAGGCACGCCGTTTTTTTCGGCCAAAGCCCTAGCTGTATGTTTTAAACCAAAGTCACGCATTTGCTGAGGACTTGGCCCAATAAATGCGATACCTAAAGCTTCACAACGTTGAGCAAAATCAGCATTTTCAGATAAGAAACCGTAGCCAGGGTGTATCCCTTGCGAACCCGTTTTCTTTGCAATCTCTAAAATTTTATCGACATTCAAATAGCTTTCAGCAGCTGGAGCAGGACCAACACAATATGCTTCATCAGCATCTAGAACATGTCTAGCTCCAGCATCCGCTTCTGAATAAATTGCTACCGACTTAATACCCATTTTTTTAAGTGTACGAATCACTCGACATGCGATTTCGCCGCGATTTGCAATCAAGACTTTAGTAAACATTTTTTAACTCTCAAGCTGCGAGTCGTCTCGCTTATTTAGATCAGTCAACAGGTCGTCCTGTTGCTTAATTTGAATTCCAGATTAGCAATTGCACTGGGGTTGGGTTATATCCATTACATGGGTTATTCAGTTGAGGACAATTTGAAATCAGCACCAAAACATCTATCTCTGCTCGCATTTCCACATATTTTCCAGGTCCTGAAATACCATCTGCAAAGGTCAATGCGCCATTCTCAGAAACGGGCACATTCATGAAGAAATTAATATTGGCGGTGATGTCTCGCTTAGTCATATCACGATCATGCACACATGGAGAATGTTGAATCGCATGCATAAAACTATCGCGACAACTGTGCATGGGACGCTTAGCTAAATCATAACGAACCGTATTACTTTCGGCTGAACAAGCGCCACCCAAAGTATCATGTCGGCCACAGGTATCAGCAACGATTGTTAACATTGGACGACCTTCATTTGAATAAAGAACCGAACCTGTACTTAGGTAAACTTGGCCTTGTCTTTGAACGGTGTCTGAAGTGCTGTAACGCTCTTCAGGATTGTCTGCGTTATAAAATAAAGTATCGACTGCCTGATTTCCTTCCAAATCTAATATCCGAAAAATTTGGCCTTTTTTAACAATCCCAGACCAAGGATCACCTGCCTTACACACTTCATTCAAAATTGCTGCATCAGGATTTAATTTACTTTCCACTAGCGCTGACATGATGGCTCCTTAATTCGCGTAATAACGAGCGGTATTAATAAACCCGCGTTGATTTTGTTCACAATGCTGACGACAAACATCATCTTCCCCAGCAATTCCTGCATGCCATGCAGTGAGTAAAATATCGGCAGGCTCATAATGAGACTTAGGATCTAAAGGATGAGGCGCAGCAGAAAGTACAACCAACACATTCATATCGAATCGAATATCAACAGCATTCCCAGCTTGACTATGTGAGACCTGAAATTTCAATTCACCATCATCATTTGCAGTGACTTTGCTAAATAAATTTAAATTCGGCATCAAATCTCGCTTACCCAGACCATGCTTACCCAGCTCAACTAGAACACCATCTTTAGCATTTCGGTACATTTCATTTCTCTGCTCTTGATAATGGGTTTTTCCATATTTATGCGCTATAAGGTCAGCATCTGAAAGACCACACATAGCATCGTGCCAACCCACACCATCTTCAATGATTGAAGCCATGACACGTCCCATATCAGAATAACAAACATTGCCTTGTGTAAAAAAAGCCGTATGTTGTGCTTTAAGCGTGTCCGACATGTTGTAACGCTCTAACTTGTCTTCCGCGTTGTACATCAATAAAGCAACGTTCGCGCCGCCATGCAGATCAGTAAATCGTAGAGCACTTCCTCTCCGCATTAAGCCTGACCAATGGCAACCACCTGGCACTTTTTCTTCCCACAAAACTTGTTCGGGTTTAAGAGATTTCATATTTAACTTTCCTATCGATTAACTATAAATTGGCGGCATTAGTGCTGCTAATAATTGCAACTTCCCAGTAACCACACCGCGCAAAGTAATGACTTCATCTGCGATTGTTTGCACCTTTGCAGCAGGCCCCTGCACCAACATCACTTCCATTGTTTGCTTGCCTAACAAGTTGACATGCAAAGAACTGATCACTTCATCTAAATATTGGTACTGCAAATCAGCAATTTTTTCTTGTAAGCCACGTGTGCCGTTGTCATACAAAATCGTAATCGTGCCCACTAAAACTTCATCACTCGTTTGTCTTTTATGCTCAATCAAGTTTTGTCTGAGCATGTCCTTAATTGCTTGCGATCGGCTCTCATAGCCGCGCTCATTAACCATGTCGTCCAATGCAACCTGCAACTCATCTGGCAAAGAAATACTGATACGATTAACAAGATGCTTTGAAGATTTAATTAAGGCTATTTGCATTACTTACTCCACGTTATCTGCCACATTCACAAAACGAATCATTCGTGGTTGCACAGAAGCTTCTTGCGGATCAATTTCAACTACGGGTTCTGGTGGATGAATCAATGCTTCTAATCTTGCTTTAGTGGCCAAAAATTCAGGGCTGGTAAACTGTCCAGGACTTCGAGGTCTTGGTACCGGCACTTCAATTAACTCTTGCACGCCACCTGGATTAGCTTTGAGCACTAGAATTCGGTCTGCTAGATAAATCGCCTCATCTAAATCATGTGTAATAAATAAGATGGTGATATCAATGTTTCGCCAGATCTCTAACAAATGGGCTTGCATCTTTGCTCGCGACTGGGCATCTAAAGCACCAAATGGCTCATCCATTAATAAAATTCGTGGCTGATTAACCAAGGCACGTGCAATCGCAACTCTTTGCTTCATGCCTCCAGAAAGCTCATGGGGATAAGCATTAGCAAATTTCTCCAAGCCCACTAACTCCAGCCACAAGTCAGCTTCATTCGAAGCTTCTTCACCTGTAATATTGTTCATCTCCAGACCAAACGTCACGTTCTTTCTAACGCTTAGCCACGGGAATAATGTGTAGCCTTGAAACACCATGCCACGATCACGACCAGGCCCTGTCACTGGCTTGCCATCCAACAACACTTCGCCAGAGGTGTAAGGCTCTAAGCCTGCAAGAATTCTGATTAAAGAAGACTTGCCACAACCTGACGGTCCAATCACACAAACAAACTCACGTCTATGCGTTTTAAAATTGACATCTTTCAGGGCAGCAACTTCACCTTTAGCAGTTTTATAAACCTTACCCAGCTGCTTCACTTCCAAAATCACTTCACGCGCTTTTAACTTATCAAAGCGCTCCTTCACTGCTTTAGACTGCGTTAAGTAACTCGGCAATTTTTCTGTTTTCTTTTCCATCACTTTTCCTTTACGCCTTGTTACCCGACTTATCCCAAGGGAATAGATTCTTACCTAACCAAGCTAAAATAAGATCACTGCCCAAACCAATAAACCCAATCATCATGATGGCCGCATAAACATTTTCGAAATGCTCGTAACGCGCTTGTTGTGTGATGAACCAAGTAATCCCTGAAGATGTACCAATCAACTCAGCAACAATCAAATAAGTCCATGCCCAACCCAACAAAATGCGCTGATCGCGATATAGCTCAGGCAGCACGCCAGGCAGAATGACGTGTCGCAACAACTTAAATTTGTTGGTACCTAAAGTCATCGCTGCTTCGATGAGGGCATAGTCCAATTTACGCGTGGTGTTCGCGATAATTAAAACTTGCTGGAACAAAGTACCAATCACAATAATGGCTATCTTAGGTCCTCCATAAATCCCTAAAATAGCGACTGCTAAAGCGCCAAAAGCAGGTGCAGGCAAATATCGAAAAAACTCAATAAAAGGCTCAAATAATCTTGAAATTGCACTGTAAGTCCCGGACAAAATTCCTAATGGCAGTCCAATCAAAGACGAGATTAGAAAACCCCAAAAAATCACCTTGATGCTTTGCCATAAACTTTCGTGTAACCACAAACCATCTTTCTGCGCTGGCGGTGTGATGAAGCTTGTATATAGCGCTTGAGCAACTTGATGTGGCGCAGGCAAATAAACTGGATTCGCAGGCTCACCCACTGGTAAGGCCTTATGTTCAGAAGCCATATTGGCAAGCTCATCTTTAAAGACTTGCTTATTAACCAACATATCCACTTGAAAATACTCGACATCGCCAGGTTCACTAATCAAAACCATGGGATGCCAAACCGTAGGAACATAACTAACAACGCACCAAACTAACAAAGGCAACAAGAATGAGCCCACCCCCAAAACTGAACGTTTACGGGGAGACAACTCCCTACGTACAGCAAACCAAGAAGATAAACTCATTCTGTTTTTCCTTAATACTTACAAATCAATTTCAAAAAATTACTTCACTAAACTAGGATCAATTGCTTTAGCTAAATCGGTTGGCTTTTTATAAACTTCGTACTTAACATTAAAGTCATCTGCAATCTTGCTAGAACCATAAAGCGATTTAAAACCATCCGCTTTAACGAACACTTTTTTTCCTTCTTCTAAACTCAACAAATGAGTACCTTTCAACAATGGCAAGTAAGCGGCAGGTTTTAAGCCAACACGTGAGGACATAATCTTGACTGCATCAGGTTGGGTTTTTGGATCATTGATGTAAGTGACGACGCGATCCCATACTTTGGCAACTTTCTCCCAATCCGCATGACGTGCAGACAAGCTGGCAGGATTAACAGTCAATACGTCATAAATCAAACCTGGCTCATTTGCAGAGGTATAGATAGGCTTAGCGCCCGGAACACGTTTCATCGCCTCGCCTGAGTTAGGTTGCCAAGCGCCAATGGCCGCTAGATCACCTGAAGCCAATGCTTGAGGTGTTTCATTTGTTTTGGTGTTAACCAAAGTCACATCAGATTCTTTCAAACCTGATTTTTCTAATCCATTTAAAAGTAACAAATGCTCAACAAAGCCCACCTCCAAACCGACTTTCTTACCCTTTAAATCTTTCAAACTTTTAATACCAGGCTTCGCAACAATCATGTCATTACCATTTGAATAGTCGGTGACTAAAATCATGACATTCTTAGCACCGCTTGCACCCGTCACTAATGCATCGCCATTAGTCACTGTCACACCATCAATCTTGCCCGCAGTAAAAGCATCCATAGAAGCTGAGTAATCAAACCAGTCAAACTTAACGTCAACACCAGCCTCTTTAAACCAGCCCTTATCAATAGCCACTTGCCAAGCTACCCAACCCGGCCAATCGCTATAACCAATCTTAAGTGGAGCTGCCTGAGCAAGATTAGTAAGTAACAGTGCAAGCGGAAGAGAAACACCGACGATCATTTTTTTAAAGCTATGACGATTAGCAAGAGAAAACATGGCAAGGCTCCTTAATTAAAGTATTACTAAAATGAATTTCAGTAATACCTAAGCAACGGCCATGCCACTTTTTTAAAAATACGCGAAAGAGAAAAATTCAGAATAAAAAGCCATCAAAGGGTAGGGCTGGAATGAAAACAAAAATAATATATAACCTAATGATTCTATTTATCATTAATCAATCATTTAAAAAATGTTAGAATTTGAATTCAGTCAAAAAAGGTAACTAAAGTATGAATATTCAGTTAATTGAAGATCTATCTTCTAAACTTAGGGAAACGCTCGCTAAATCACCAGCAGGTGATTTAGATAAAAATATTCATGCACTATTACAGAGCGCATTCACCAAATTGGCGCTTGTATCTCGAGAAGAATTTGACGTTCAAACAGAAGTATTGCTCCGCACAAGAGAAAAACTTGAAGCTTTGGAAAAAAAACTCGTTGAGCTAGAGCATTCAAAATAAATTAATAATTACCCGCTCATATTGCAAACAAGCTATATATAAATGCCACGAAACTCAATCGCTTTATATAAATCAAAATAAAAACTAGTAGATGACTTTAAAGTCCTACTCAGAACTTAGCGAAATGAGCTGCCTGCTTTATAATAAGACCTTAATCAGGCAGGTACCTAATACTTAGAACTTTCAAATGACACCCATTTCTCCAACAGAACAAATTTTGCGTGATCTACTCGCGCGCCGCATCTTAATTCTAGATGGCGCAATGGGAACAATGATTCAGCAATACAAGCTCACAGAGTCAGATTATCGCGGTGGCGAAAATGGTCGCTTTAAAGATTTCACAGGTCCTGCCGGTGCCAAATACTGCAATAAGGGCAATGCTTGCGGATGTGGCGCAATTCACGAACCAGCACCTGAAAATACTTCAACACGTGAATTGTTCGTCAAAGGCAATAATGAATTACTTAGCCTGACTCAACCTAAGATCATTCAGGAAATTCACGAACAATATCTAGCAGCAGGTGCAGATATTATCGAAACGAATACATTTGGTGCGACCAGTGTTGCGCAAGATGATTACCACATGGCCGATTTGGTCTATGAGATGAATGTGGAATCAGCCAAGCTTGCACGTGCTGCTTGCGATAAATATTCCACAATAGATAAACCTCGCTTTGTCGCTGGCGCATTAGGGCCAACCCCTAAAACTGCATCTATTTCACCTGATGTGAATGATCCTGCTGCACGCAATGTGAATTTTGACCAATTAGTCACAGCATACTTAGAGCAAACACGCGCGCTCGTTGAAGGCGGTGTAGATATCTTAATGGTCGAAACAATTTTCGACACCCTAAATTGTAAAGCTGCGCTATTCGCTATTGATGCTTTCTTTGAAGAAAGCGGAAAGCGCTTACCACTCATGATTTCCGGCACAGTCACCGATGCCTCGGGACGGATTCTATCTGGACAAACCGTCCCTGCATTTTGGCATTCTGTTCGTCATGCAAAACCACTTACGATTGGCCTTAATTGTGCACTTGGTGCAGCGCTCATGCGCCCTTATGCTGAAGAACTATCAAAGATTGCTGACACCTTTGTTTGCATTTATCCAAACGCCGGCTTGCCAAACCCTATGTCTGACACAGGGTTTGATGAAAAACCTGCAGACACCTCTGCGCTTGTAAAAGAGTTTGCTGAAAGTGGTTTTATTAACATTGCCGGCGGTTGTTGCGGAACGACGCCTCCGCATATCAAAGCAATTGCTGATGCAGTAAAAGAAGTTAAGCCACGTGAAGTTCCTAAAGTTGATTCAAGCACGAAGCTCTCTGGACTTGAGCCATTCATCATTAACGATGATTCATTATTTGTGAATGTCGGCGAGCGTACAAATGTCACTGGATCAAAAGCTTTTGCGCGCATGATTTTAAATGAACAATACGAAGAAGCATTGCATGTTGCTCGTCAACAAGTAGAAAACGGCGCTCAAATTATTGATATCAACATGGATGAAGGCATGCTGGATGCCATCAAGGCCATGTCACATTTCTTGAATTTAGTTGCGTCAGAGCCAGACATCGCCCGTGTGCCCATTATGATTGATTCGTCCAAATGGGACGTCATTGAAGCAGGTTTGAAGTGCGTACAAGGCAAAGCCATCGTCAACTCGATTTCGATGAAAGAAGGCGAAGCAGAATTCTTACGTCAGGCAAAACTATGTATGCGATATGGCGCTGCCATCATCGTGATGGCTTTCGATGAAAAAGGCCAAGCAGACACTTTCGAACGCAAGATTGAAATCTGTAAACGCGCTTACGACTTGCTGACCCAAAAAGTGGGATTCCCTGCGGAAGATATTATCTTCGATCCCAATATTTTTGCGATCGCCACAGGGATTGAAGAACACAATAATTACGCTGTTGATTTTATTAATGCAACGCGTTGGATTAAAGAAAACCTTCCGCATGCCAAAATTTCTGGCGGGGTATCTAATGTAAGCTTTAGCTTCCGTGGTAACGAGCCAGCACGTGAAGCAATTCACACCGTTTTCCTTTACCACGCAATTAAAGCTGGTATGACTATGGGCATTGTGAACGCCGGCATGATAGGTATCTATGACGACCTATCACCCGAGCTTCGTGAATGCGTTGAAGATGTCGTCCTAAATCGTCGCCCTGACGCAACCGAGCGCATGATTGAAATGGCTGGCACCTTAACAGCCAACGGTAAAAAAGAAGCGCCAACTTTAGAATGGCGTGGCACACCAGAAGGTCCGGTGAGTGTCCAAAAACGTTTAGCGCATGCACTTGTTCATGGCATCACAGAATTCATTAATGAAGATACCGAAGAAGCTCGCTTAGAGGCTTTAAAAAATGGTGGCCGCCCAATTCATGTAATTGAAGGTCCACTCATGGACGGCATGAATATCGTCGGTGACTTGTTCGGCCAAGGCAAAATGTTTTTACCGCAAGTTGTTAAATCTGCCCGCGTGATGAAACAGGCTGTTGCACATTTAATTCCGTATATCGAAGAAGAGAAATTACTGGAAGAAAAACGTACTGGCGTTGCAGCGAAACCTAAAGGAAAAATGGTCATCGCAACGGTTAAAGGCGATGTGCATGATATCGGCAAAAACATCGTTTCTGTTGTACTGCAATGTAACAATTTCGAAGTGGTCAACATGGGCGTAATGGTGCCTGCCGCTGAAATTCTCGCGATGGCTAAAGCCGAAAATGCAGACATTATTGGCCTATCAGGTTTGATTACACCATCTCTTGAAGAGATGGCGCATATCGCCCGTGAAATGCAACGCGATCCATATTTCAGAGGCTTGAAAATGCCGTTGTTAATTGGTGGCGCAACCACATCACGCGCGCATACCGCAGTCAAAATTGCGCCTCATTATGATGGCCCAGTTATTTACGTTCCCGATGCATCTCGTTCTGTTGCGGTCATGCAATCACTGCTTACACCGGAACAACGAGACACTTACTTAGCTGAACTTAATGCTGATTATGAACGCGCACGTTCGCAACACGCCAACAAAAAAGGTGTGCCAATGCTAACCATCGCAGATGCCAGAAAGAATAAAGTTAAGCTCAGCTTTAATGGAAAAAATGCTCCCCTTAAACCAAAATTTATCGGGCGTCGTGTATTAGAAAATATCGATTTAGCAACGATTGCCCAATATATTGATTGGGGTCCTTTTTTCCAAACTTGGGATTTAGCTGGTGCTTATCCAGCCATTTTAAAAGATCCTGTCGTTGGCGAAACCGCAACAAAATTATTGGCTGACGGCCAAGCTTTGTTGAAAAAAATCATTGAAGGTCGTTGGTTAACTGCAAACGGTGTTGTTTCATTATTGCCAGCAAACAGTGTAAATGATGATGACATCGAAATTTATACAGATGACACCCGTCAAAAAATTGCCTTTACTTATTACGGCATGCGTCAGCAAACAGAAAAACCTGTGATTGATGGCGTTGCAAGACCTAACCAATGCTTAGCTGATTTTATTGCCCCTAAAGACTCTGGCGTACCAGACTATATTGGCATGTTTGCTGTTACTGCAGGTTTAGGAATAGAAAAACATCTCAAACGCTTTGAAGAAACGCACGATGACTTTAACAGCATCATGTTGAAATCTCTTGCTGACAGATTAGCAGAGGCCTTTGCTGAATATTTGCACGAGCGTATACGTACCGATTTTTGGGCTTATGCATCTAACGAAAAACTAAGCAACGAAGAAATGATTGCAGAAAAATACCAAGGCATTCGTCCAGCTCCTGGCTACCCAGCATGCCCTGACCATACCGTTAAAGCAGATATGTTCACAATTATGCAGGCAACCGAAATTGGCATGGAGCTCACCGACTCTTATGCAATGAATCCTGCTGCTGCCGTCTCTGGTTTTTACTTTGCTCATCCTGAAGCAAAATACTTTAGTGTTGATAAAATTGGTGAAGATCAACTCACGGAAATGTCTGCACGTCGCGGCATGAAAAAAGAAGAATTAGCGCGTTGGTTAGCGCCTAATTTAGGATAAAAAATGCATATTCATATTCTTGGAATTTGCGGGACCTTTATGGGTGGTATCGCAGTTTTAGCAAAAGAAGCTGGTCATCGCGTAACAGGTTGTGATGCAAATGTTTATCCACCGATGAGCACGCAACTTGAAGCCCAAGGCATAGAGTTGATTGAGGGATTTGACCCATCGCAAACCAAACTGAATCCTGACGTTTATGTGATTGGCAATGTGGTATCACGTGGCAATCCGCTCATGGAAGAAATCTTAAACCAAGGATTACCTTTCATTTCCGGCCCTCAATGGTTAGCAGAAAACATTCTTCACCCACAGGGCGAACAAGCTAAGTGGGTACTTGCAGTTGCGGGCACACATGGAAAAACAACAACCAGCTCAATGTTGGCATGGATTTTAGAATATGCTGGCTTAGCCCCAGGCTTCTTAATTGGTGGCGTTCCACAGAACTTTTCAGTTTCTGCGCGCTTACCTCAAACACCTAAACAAGATAGCAAAAGCACATCGCCTTTCTTTGTGATTGAGGCAGACGAATATGACACAGCATTTTTCGACAAACGATCAAAATTCGTTCACTACGGTCCACGCACTGCAGTGCTCAATAACCTAGAGTTCGATCACGCAGATATATTTGCAGATTTAAATGCCATCGAAACCCAGTTTCATCATTTAGTACGCACGGTTCCTCAACAAGGTTTAGTTGTTGCAAATGGCAAAGAGGAAAGTTTACAGCGCGTTATTGACCGAGGCTGTTGGACACCAGTAGAACATTTCGGCAGCGACAAAGATTGGCAAGCAGGTGAAGCCGATGCTGATGGTGGTTTTGATGTGCTATTTAAAGGCGAGAAGCTGGGTCACGTTAATTGGCAATTATTAGGTGAACACAATCGCATGAATGCGCTTGCGGCATTAGCAGCTGCTCGTCATGTTGGCGTATCTTTGAACGTAGGAATTGCCGCTTTAGGTTTATTCCAAAATGTAAAACGTCGCATGGAATTACGTGGAATCGTCAACGAGATTAGTGTCTATGATGACTTTGCTCACCACCCAACAGCTATCACTACAACCGTCGCTGGCTTACGTGCAAAAGTAGGCAAAGCACGCATCTTGGCAGTATTGGAGCCACGCTCTAATACAATGAAATTAGGCGTCATGAAACAAGCATTGCCAGCAAGCTTAGTCGAAGCAGATTTAGTATTTTGCTATGGCGCAAATTTAGGATGGGATGCAAAAGAAGCGCTATCTCCAATTAGCGAAAAATCCAAGGTATATGACGACATCGATATCTTAGTGAGTGATCTAGTAGAAATAGCAAAAGCTGGAGATCAAATATTGGTGATGAGCAATGGTGGTTTTGGTGGAATTCATCAAAAACTACTGACAAAACTTGCATCCTAGTTCTACTCAAAAAAGCATGGGCATTCCTTTGAAATTTTCCATTTTCAAACAGTCGCCATTTTTTTATTTTGCATTAATTTTTTCTGGAGTTTTGCATTTACTGCTCATCATCGGATTGCAATTCGACATCCATCCATCCAAATTATTTGAAGACCATACGCCATCCTTAGATGTCGTTTTAGTTAACAGCAAAACAAAAAAAGCACCCACTCAATCTGAAATATTGGCTCAAGCCAACCTCGATCGAGGTGGCAATACCGAAGCAGACAAACAAAGAGCATCGGCGCTACCGAATGAAGACAGCAAGCCTAATCAACAAACCGATATTGCACTTAAAAAACTATCAAGAGTTGCCGCAAAAACCCAAGCGGAAGCTGCGAATAAGGAACATCAAGTTAAAACCCTAGAAAAAGAAGCGCAGTCACTTATGAAGCAAGTGCAATCAAACTACGCCATTGAATCAGGTCAAAATACTACTGCAAAATCTCACACGGAAAACACACCGCTACCAAATCAAAAACCACATTTAAATCTAGCGGACTTGATGGATAGTAGTGCAGAAATTGCAAAGTCAGAAGCTCAAATTGCTAAGCAGCAAGAAGACTATCAAAAGCGTCCGAAACGTAAATCAATTGGCATCCGAACACAAGAATATAAGTTCGCAACTTACATGGAAGCTTGGCGATTAAAAGTTGAGAAAATTGGCAACCTTAATTATCCAGAAGCCGCCAAAGAACAGAAACTATATGGTCAGTTACAAATGGCTGTTTACATTAAAGCAGATGGCACTTTAGAAAAGATAGAAATAAAACGTAGCTCAGGCTTTCCAGTTTTAGATGCAGCAGCAAAGCGAATTGTTGAAATGGCAGCGCCTTATGCAGCTTTTCCAGAAGACATCCGCAAGGACGTAGATATTATCGACATTACAAGAACTTGGACTTTCACTAAAGATGATAGCCTCACAACAAAAGGCTCGGAGTAATCATGGAAAACAACTACTACCAACATCATGTATTTTTCTGTCTGAATCAACGTGAAGATGGAGCCCAGTGTTGCACTGACTTTGGTGCAGAAGCAGCGTTTGACCACATGAAATCATCTGTTAAAAAACTTAACTTGAATGGTAAAAATAAAGTAAGGATTAATCGCGCTGGATGCTTAGATCGATGCGGTGAAGGTCCATTGATGGTGGTTTATCCCGAAGCCATTTGGTATACATTTGTCGACAACGAAGATATTGATGAAATTATTAGTTCACACTTACAGCAAGGTAAAGTGGTCGAGCGCCTACAAATTAAATAAGCCTAATTTTTAGTAATCTCTTTAGCAATTTTTGTGATGAGCAACTCTTTCAGACTCTCAATTTTTGCAGGATTAGATGCTCTTTGAACTTCACTCCAAATTGTTTCCGGAAAGTGAATATCTGTTTTGAATCGCGGAATGACATGCCAATGGATATGTGGTGTTTTATTGCCTAAGCTCGCCAAATTAATCTTCTCAGGTTGGAACACTTCACGTAAAACACGTTCTACGATAAACGTCACATCCATTAATCGTGCACGCGCTTCAGTGCTTAAATCTGTCATTTCTTTAACATGCTTATTAAGAATCACACGACAAAATCCAATGTAATTTTCATCGTCGACTAACACAACACGACAAAAATCATCTTGCCAAATAACTTCACCGCCGGGCGAACGACAAAAAACACAATCTTGCTGAGCCATTAGATTTTCACCGTTTTTCCTATTGCTGCAGATTCAAGTGTAGCAACAATTGCTCTACAGTTTTTCTTAGCATCATCAAAACTAAGCAGTGGTGATTTGTCATTAAGCACGCAATCACTAAAATGTTCAATTTCAAGATTGAAGTGATTGCTTGCAGGATAAATCTCTTCTGCTTTACGGCCATCTTCTGACCACCAGCTAATCATCGGCACTTCATTAGTCCCTGGCAGCTGCCAGACTGTGTGACATTTCAAACCGCCTTTAGTCCCAATCAAAGTATATTCAGACTGACGGCTACATTCAAAACTGGTATCAAAATGGCCACGCTTGCCATCCCCAAAATCAATCACACCACTGGTAGCGATATCAGCGCCAGTGTCTGCATATTTTGCCATGGCAGTTACACTAATCGGATCAACATCAAAACAATGACGCAGGGTATGAATCGCATAAGGTCCAATATCCCACATTGCGCCACCACCCAAATCAGTATCATTAGCCAAACGATACATACGCGCTGGCCGCATCATGAAGGAATAACTCGCTTTGGCAAAACGCACCTCACCAATCACACCCGAGGCGATAATTTCTTTTACGCGTTGATGTTGTGGATGGAATCGATACATAAATCCTTCCATCACTTTGACCTGATTTTTCTTTGCAGCAATCTCAATTGCTTCAACATCAGAAACTGCAATCTCCATTGGCTTTTCTATCTCCACATGTTTACCAGCAGCAATCGCTTTCAATGCCCACTCCGCATGCTCATGGTTAGCAAGCGGAATATAAACCGCCTGTACATCAGCATCCACCAGTAAATCTTCTAATGCATCATAGGTTTTCACCCCTGAAATTTTTGGGGCATATTTGGCGAGTGTTTCAGCAGCGGCACCTGGACGACGGCTGGCAATCGCAACCAATTCAGAATTGGAAGCATCAACGATTGCTGGTAATAAACGCTCGTTGACACGTGCAGCACCTAAAATTCCCCAACGTAACTTACTCATGAAACCCCCATTTAAACACCAGCAGCATGTGCTTGAGTATCTGCATGATAAGAACTACGAACCATAGGCCCACATGCTGCATGAGTAAAGCCCATTGCCAAAGCCTCTTGTTCAAACTGAACGAAACGTTCAGGTGTCACAAAGCGCATAACAGGCAAATGATGCTGACTGGGCTGTAAATACTGACCCAAAGTCAACATTGTCACACCATGTTCACGCAAATCACGCATCACTTCTAAAATCTCTTCATCTGTTTCTCCTAGACCCAACATCAAACCTGATTTAGTTGGGACTTCCGGATGCAACTGACCGAACACTTTAAGTAAATCTAATGAGTTTTGATAATCAGCACCTGGTCGTGCTTGCTTGTATAAACGCGGCACGGTTTCCAAATTATGGTTCATTACATCAGGTGGTGAAACTTTTAAAATCTCAACTGCTGTTTCTAAACGTCCACGAAAATCTGGCACTAAAACTTCAATCTTAATTTCAGGAGATAAAGCTCTTGTTTCACGAATGCAATCTACGAAATGTTGAGCGCCACCGTCCATTAAGTCATCACGATCAACGCTGGTAATTACGACGTAACGCAAGCGCATTTGCGCAATTGTAGAAGCTAGATTTTTTGGCTCGTTAACATCAGGCGGCAAAGGCTTACCATGTGAAACATCACAGAATGGACAGCGACGTGTACAAATATCACCCAGAATCATAAAGGTTGCTGTGCCGCCACTAAAACATTCCCCAATATTTGGACAAGAAGCTTCTTCGCAAACCGTATGCAATTTATTTTCGCGTAGCACTTGTTTAATTTCTTGGAAACGGGCGCTATCAGGCACCTTCATTCTTATCCACTCTGGCTTACGCATTGCTGGCTGAGGAATAATTTTAATAGGAATACGTGCCGTCTTTTCCTGGCTTGTTTCCTTCACGCCCGCCACTTTAGCTGGCCGTCTATTTTCAATTCGCTTAGTCACATGTTCCGTCATCAGGCTTCAATCATTTGCTTAATAGTTTAACGATTTTGTCAGGTATTTTAACAGCTTTGACTCGATTTCAGTTTGTGGCAATTCCACACCCAAGTCTTTTAATTGTGTTACTTCCAATCCTTTATATCCGCAAGGATCAATGGCATTAAATGGGCTTAAATCCATATTCATATTGAGCGAGAGGCCGTGATAACAACATTGATTTTTCAATCGCAAACCAACTGAGGCGATTTTTTTATCTTGCACATAAACCCCTGGTGCATCTGCGCGTGCAGATGAATCAATATTAAATTCTGCTAACAAACTCACCACAGAATTTTCAAGGGCACTCACCAGCTGCCTGACATTAATACCTTTACGCTGCAAATCAATCAATACGTAAATTACTATCTGACCTGGGCCATGATAAGTAATCTTGCCTCCCCTATCTGTGTTCACAACATGAATGTCTGCGCGCGACGGCATACGCACATCTTTGCGATTTAAACCTAGCGTATATACAGGAGGGTGTTCAGTAATCCAAAGCTGATCTGGCGTTTGATGGTCACGAACACTGGTGAAATCTTGCATTGCACGCCAAGTTATTTCAAACTCGGTGCGTCCAAGATGCTTAATAACAATTGATTGCGTCAAATTACAACACGTATTTTGATAATGGATGGGAAGTTAGCGCACGATAGATATCGTCCAGCTGTGCTCTTGAAGTAGCATGAACAGTACATGTTAAACTAATAAAGCGACCACCCGTGCTAGCACGCATATCCACTTTTGAAGCATCAAAAGTAGGGTCAACCGCTTTAATCACTTCAACCATTGTCGCAGCAAAAGCATCACTCGTTTCGCCCATGACCTTAATTGGAAAGTCACATGGAAACTCTAATAAATTTTCTTCTGTAATGTTCTCTACCATCTTTGTCATATTAATTAGTTAAAGATTAATTTAATGCTATCAATTGCTCGACCAAAAACGCCAGCCAATGGCACTGCTTTTGCCGCGACTAATTTGCGCTCGTCAATCACTTTACCATCTAAAGAAAATTGAATCGTGCCGAGTTCTTGGCCTGCAGAAATAGGAGCAATAACACGTTTAGCACTAATAACTTTAGCTTTTACACGCGCATACTCACCTTTAGGCAACATCAGCGCAAGGTCTGTTAAGACGGTGGCATCCACTGTATTGTCAGTACCTTTATAAACTTTCTGTTGGTTAATGACCTTACCTGCTTTGTAAACCAAATGTGCTTCAAAAAACTGGAAGCCATAATTTAAAAGTTTTTGACTTTCTGTTGCTCGAGCAGCATCCGAAGGTGCGCCTAATACAACAGAAACTAAACGACCATCGCCTCGTTTTGCTGATGAAATTAAGCAATATCCAGCTGACTCAGTATGCCCAGTTTTCATACCATCCACTG
>JACCDJ010735838.1_pt1 | contig 19601 bp, 21 predicted proteins | sample 7444481 | NCBI WGS metagenome assembly JACCDJ01 (sample SAMN15323435, study PRJNA562643) | freshwater metagenome | isolation source: river surface water | place: USA:Blue River Watershed | collected 2017-08-15 | reverse complement strand
CCGTCGGTGCAGCATTGGTCGCCGGTAATGCAACAAACGGCAATATCGCTTTTACTTATGGTTCTACAGCAGATACCGCAAACAGAATTAATGCCGCAGTTAACCTATCTAATTATGTAGGAACTATTGGCGCAACCGCAGTTAATGCCAACACAGTGGCAAACGATGCTACAGTTTTAGTTAATGTATCAACAGGTGCAATTAATTTAAACGGAACAGTAAAGGGACATGTTATTCCCAATGCTAACGAAACTTATGACCTAGGTTCTGCAACTTATAGATTCCGAGATTTATATCTAAGCGGATCTAGCATTAAATTAGGTTCAGCCACTATTACAGCGTCCGGTGCAGCAGTTGATCTGCCAGCAGGTTCTACAATCGCAGGTGCTCCGATTCCAGGCTTCGGAGCTGGACAAAATATCAACGCAAATATCGTTGGTGATGACAGCACAATATTAGTTAACACATCAAGCAACACACTACAAGGAACGCACTTAGGAGTTCAACGAGGTAATGTTCAAGCAAGCGATACTACTGTAATAATCGATGCTACCGCTAAGACTATTGCAGCAGACAGTATCACATTAGGCGGATATATCGGTATCAATGGAACTACCATCACAAATAGCAATCCAAGTAGTAACGTTATTAGATTCGACGGTGCCAGCATTGACGTATTTTCTAATTTCGGAGTAGTTCAATCTGGTATTAGTGCTACTGGAATTACCAACGGCACTACAACTACTTCATTGTTAGCATTCTATGGTTCTCGAGGAACTGTAACAAGCCCAACAGCATTGAGCAGTAACGACCCATTTTCGGGTATGGTCTTTTTAGGTCATACTGGTTCAGACTTTAAAGAAGGTGTTGCCATGTTTGCACAGGCAGATAACACACCAACATCCGGAGCGAACAGCGTTCCTGGTAGATTCGTTATTAGTGTTGCAAACGGAACTGACAGTATTTTCTCATCAAGTAAATCCTTAGTGTTTAGCAGTAATGGCGTGTTATCAGTTCCAATCATTAAACCTGCTTCTTATGCTACAGGTAGCTTACCAACAAGTCCTCAAGAGGGGTGGATCGTATTTGATTCTACTACTAAAGAATGGAAGGGTTGGAACGGAACTCTTTGGCAGGTTCTAGGTTAATCCGATTATATCTAACATAAAAGGTCTGCTAGTCAGACCTTTTATTTTTTGTAAAAGCAATTCATAAATAACTTGTCTAAAGTTACGGATTTTTAATGTTTAATCTCTCTTGGAATTTTCGAATAAAAGCTATACAAGCATTATGCTTCGTGGGCGGTCCTTTGGTTCTTTTATTTGACTTCAACGGTTTGTATCTATTTTTTGCTTGGCTTTTCTCTTTTATATCTGTTCATTTTGGAATTAGCCTAGGACTACATAGAAGTTTTTCTCACGGTTCATGGAAGCCTAAAAACAAATTGATTTTATTAATATTACATTTTTTAACAATTATAAATGTAGTAGGGTCAACCATTACGTGGACCGGAACACACCGTCGACATCATAAATTTGCAGATACAGATCAAGATCCGCATAGCATATTAAATAAAAATCTTTGGACAAAAATAAAATATTGGTTCAATTACTGGCCAGCACACACTGTTGAAACAAAATATGTTAAGGATTTAATAAGAGATCCTTATCACAGATTTTTTCATAAAAATTATTTTAAAATATTACTGACATATATGATCTGTTTGTTAATAATCGATGCACAGTTATTTTTATACGGATTTATTGTGACCACTATGTTTAGTTTGCATACCATATCTTGGATAACCGTGGGTGCTCATATATTTGGTCATCAAGATGAATTTAAAAAAGACTCGTCCAAAAATACATGGCTAATGGGATTTTATATGTGGGGCGAAGGATGGCACAATAATCATCATGCCAAGCCCTGGTCATACGAATTTGGCTGGAATAAAAATCAGCCTGACTTAGGTAAGCATATCATAGAATATCTTGCAGAACCTTCGAGTCTAAGAGGAAAAGATGTCACACGCTGAAAAAATTAGAAAGATAGCTTTAGTTAATCACATCATTCTTGCTTTAGGGATAATTTACATTTTTCATACAGGAACACTCGAATGGTTATTTGTTGGGCTAATTTCTTGGATTATTGTAATGGTTCTAAGCGTAAATGTATCTTTGCACAGATTCATTAGTCACCGAAGTTTTAAAACAGGACCAATAAGAGAAAAATTTTTAAAATACATATCAATAATATGCGCATTCGGATCACCGTTTTCTTGGACTGCAATGCATAGGTATCATCATAAGACTTCTGGATCTAAAGAAGACAATCAGTCACCGAAAAACATAGGTTATATCAAAGCCTGGTTAACTATGTATGATAATATATCAATACCTCCTACTATGATTAAAGATATTATATCAGATAAAGATTATAAATTTATTCATAAAAACTATTTTAAAATTCTATTCGGATATGCTGCGTTGTTATATATGATTAATCCATTAATTGGGATTTTTGTTTTCTCAATGCCAGCAGTTCTTTGTTATCAAGCCGCCGGAGCGTTCGCCGTGATACCACATTCTAAAAAATTCGGCTACACAGTTGTTGAGAATCTAAGAGATGACGACTCAGTTAACAGTCCGTTGGCCTCTATACTAAGTGTAGGTGAAGGTTGGCATAACTGGCATCACACAAATCCCGGTGATCATAGGCACGGACATAGGCTATGGGAGTTCGATCCGCCTGCTTGGATCATTGAAAAATTTTTAATGATCAAATGATAGATAAAATTGTTAACACTCCTGAAATAAAAATTTGGCTTTTCGATTACGATAATGACGAGTGGGAAAGAGTTCGAAGTTTATGTCTATTAGAAGATAACTGGTTGAAAGAAAATTATCTTCCAACAAGATGTAAAATATCCGATCATAAGATTTTTTATATAGCATACTATCACGATAGTAGACCTATGATGTTCGGCGGTATAAAGGAATATACTCCAAACGTTGCCAGAGCATTTAATAGAATGTATGCTTTTCCTTACGTGAGATCTCCTAAAAAATTTAATCATCATCATAGGATCATGATAAATGATATACTACCTGCGATGGAAAATGCACTTGGCTATCGGTATGATCTAACGTTTATTAGTATGCAGCCGCGAAACAGATCATATAGCGGAGAGCAGAGATGGTGGAAATTTTGGAAAGATAGTTGGTTTAAATGGACTTCGGAATGGCAAACCGTTGACAAACTAGTTCAAACATATCCATCTGAAGAACCATCGTGTTATCAAAACATAGTATATCGAGAATCTGTGAATTTTAAATTTTTAGATTGGAATCCTAAAACAATTTCGTATCAAGAATACGATCAAAGGTTTAAAAATGTATCCTAATAATGTGACTAGCATTCATATAGAATTAACAAATAAATGCCAGGCTAGTTGTCCTATGTGTGCAAGAAATTACTACGGCGGAGCAGAAAGAGAATATTTAAAGTTAGATGAAATATCTTTAGAAAAATTTAAATCGTGGTTCCCTGTTGATTTTATAAAACAGTTAACAAATTTTTATGCTTGCGGAAATTACGGAGATCCGATCATCGCGCAGGATTGTTTAGAAATATTCAAGTATATTCGAGAGAATAATAAAGAAACTAGATTAGCGATACATACCAACGGTAGTGCTAGATCAATCGATTGGTGGAAATCCTTAGCTAGGGTGTTAGGAAAAAACTCTATGGTAGTGTTTGGTATAGATGGTTTCAAAGGTCAACATGAACTATATCGAAGAGGAACTAATTTTGATAAGATAATAGAAAACGCAAAAGCATTTATATCCGAAGGTGGATCAGCAAGAGCAGACAGTCTAGTATTCGAGCATAATGAACATAGTGTTAACGATCTTGAAAAATTTTTATTAGACATCGGATTTGAACATGTTAATTTTAAAACCACTAAACGATTTTATGGAAAAGACGAGTTTCCAGTTCAGGATAAAAATGGAAATTTTGAATATAATTTAAAATCTGCTAAAACAACTGAGTGGAAACAGGAATTTAAAATTAATATAGAAAGTCTTCGATCGAATAAAGTTTTATCTGATATGAAAAAGAAATCTATCATAGAACCAGAATGTATTAAATTAAATCAAATTTATGTAGACACACATGGAAATTTTTTACCTTGCTGTTGGATAGGGTTTGATTATGTCGACGAACTAGAAATAGACGATGGGTCTGCATTTATATCAGCCCGAAATTTTATGGTCAAAGAATCTAAAGTATTTTTAAAAGAACTAGGAATACCTAACCTAAACGATAAAAATATTTTAGAAATTTTAAAAAATGATAATCTTTGGAAAAGTTTACCTGAAAGTTGGGGATCAGAAAATAAACCGTTAGCCTGTGTAAAGGCTTGTTCTACAACATTATACGACACTCTCTATTCTCACACAGTTAAGAAAGATTAACCACAAATCCTTTTTCTCTCAATCTGTTAACTATAGGATCTAATACAAAATTATCTACTACATTTAACAGTAACTCTCGATCGTTCACTCTATCAAAACCTGTAATGTAATGAGATTTAATCAATTTGTTGATTTCGGGCATTACTTCGATATAACTTTCTTGTTTCCAATCGAACTCTCCACCTTCAACCTTTAGTCGAACATATTTTTTTTCAAAACTAAATTTTGGTAAAAGAAGTCTTACATTGAGATGTATTCTATCTCGCCCGCCGAAGTTTGCGGCCACATGTATTCTTGACGTATCCATCAACCATAGCTTTCCATCTGCGGGTAAATGATATAAAACATTGCTGCTTAAATCAACTAGATAGCTATATGGATTAGTGATAATAGAAACATGGTATCGATCGTCTGGATCTCCGTGAGCAGTATATGTTTCTGCCGAATTAAGTTTCATTAATCTAGCCTCGCCGATCTGACCAAGATTTTCTAAAACATCACCCAATGGAGTATTTAAGAAAGCTGTTTCAGTTTTCCACGGATCTCCAAAAAAGGAACCAGTTGGCTTGTTTAAGTTTAATCTTTTGTCAAAATTAAGACTATTAACTTGTTCAACTAATGGCTCGATTGAAAATATTTTGTTGGCAAATTTTAACATTAAATACTCATATTATATTAAAATATTTATATGCCTGTAAGAACAGCCGAAGAATACTCTGAACGATATCTGGAAGTCGATAGACCACAACCCCTTACAGATAAAAAAATCGAATCTCTAATCCATGATGTTCTTAGAGGATCTATCAAGAAAGACATCACCGACCAAGTGTATATCGATTTTCAAGAACATTTTAAAAATTGGTTAGCTAGCTCGAAACTGAATAAACTGGAAGGATTAGAATCCTTCTTAAGATCAGATATCTGTATAGGTTGCACTCAATTTATAGACACAATCTATATGAAAGGGCCTGTGCAGACTTTAAAAGGCGATTATAGATATCATCAAAGATTAAATCCGGATATCTCTTACAGTGTGCCTGGATACCTATTACCAAATATTCCTTTGATAATAGCGTTACCTTTTCCAAGCATTGGTTTAGAGCATCCTAACTTAGAGGAAATATTAAATGAGTGTGAAAGAAAAAATATCGAAGTTCATATCGACGGCGCATGGATCACGTGTAGCCGCTTTATTAATTTCAATTTTGATCACCCTGCTGTGGTATCTGTGGCACTTAGTCTCTCTAAAGGGCTAGGGTTGGGCTGGAATAGAATAGCTCTTAGATGGACAAAATCAACCGTTCCCGACGCTATAACTATAATGAATGATTTTCATATGAATAATCGAGTTCCAGCGATGATAGCAAATCATTTCTTAAGCAATTTAGAAGCAGATCATTTATGGAAAACACATGCAGCTCGTTATGATAAGATATGCAAAGACTTTGATCTAGTTCCGACTAAATCTATACATCTTGCATTAAGAGACGGTCAGCCGGTTGGAGTCAGTTCTTTAATTAGGTATTTAGAAAATGCAGATATTTCATGACATAGACGGAGTTCGTATTCCTTTTAATAAGAATTGGAATAGTGTTGCAGTCAGTGTCAGCGGAGGTGCTGATAGTGCATTACTAGCCTATTTAATTTGTAGTCTAGCTCCTGCGGGATTTGACATACACATAATAAGTCATACTAGGATGTGGAAAACAAGGCCTTGGCAACAATATGATAGTCTTAATGTTTTTAATTGGCTAACGTCAAAACACCCCGATTTAAAATTTCATCGTCATACAAATTTTATTGCACCGGATCTAGAATATGGAAACATTGGACCTTCTATCGCAGACGAATACGGAAAACTAGTCAGCGGTGATAATATCCAACAGCGTGCCTATGCAGAATATATTTGTCATAGAGAAAATTGCGATGCATACTACAATGCTGTAACACACAATCCCAGACACGTTTCATTTAATGGGATGACTGAGAGAGACATAGAACCTTCTGAAGAAAACAAGCATTTAGAATATATGATACATATGGATAAAGTCGCTAGTCATCCATTTAGATTTGTTGATAAATCATGGATAATAAAACAATATAAAAGATTAAACATCGAGGATCTGTTTGAAATTACTAGAAGTTGCGAAAGCGACTTTCAAGAGTTAACATATAAAAATTATATACCGGGCCAACAGGTTCCTACCTGTGGTGAATGTTTCTGGTGTAAAGAAAGGGCATGGGCAATTGAACAAAACCAGTAAAACATTTTGTATGCACCCTTTTACGGGACTAGCAACTAGAGAAGACGGCGGCATACAAGTATGTTGTCGTAGCCACCCTATTGGTTTTATACAAGATAATACCTTAGAAGAAATCTGGAACGGTGAGAATATGTGTCGTATTCGAAAGCAAGTTTTAAACGGAGAACGTCCTCCCGAGTGCGAGCCTTGTTTCAGTCTAGAAGATCAAGGTGTAGAAAGTCTAAGGCAAAGACATATAGCCGGAGTTATTCCAGAAGCACGTATTAATCTATATCCTACCGCCCTGGAGAAACTCCAAGATGATTACACTATGCCATTTGATATCCCTACTATGGAGATCAAACTTAATAACCTCTGTAATCTAAAGTGTCGTATGTGTCATCCTATGGACAGCACTGCCTGGAATGATTGGGATGCTGTAGAAGAATTTTATGTCAAAGAAAATAACATAATGGTTGGGCTGATAGAAAAACACAATCTAAAGATTAAACCTCATCTAGATAAGTTTGAAGATAATCCTAACTGGTGGAAAAGTTTTGAAAAACTACTACCTTATTTCCGCAGAGTAGAGTTTGCTGGTGGTGAACCGCTAATGGATCCGCAACACTATCGTATATTAGATATGTTGGCACCTTACGGCAAAGATATAGAAATTAAATACGCTACTAATTTAAGTATGTTAGGTAAAAGTAATCGCACAGTATGGGAATACTGGCCTAAATTTAAAAGTGTTGCTGTTAATGTAAGTATAGATGGCATAGAATCTAGTTACGAATATATTCGAGGTAATGCTTCGTGGGTTGATTTAATTAATAATATTAAACAGATAAAAACTATCCCTAATATCAGTCGCATAGTCGGCGCTGTAGCTGTGCAGGTCAGCAACGTTCTTATATTAGATAAAATGATTGAATATTTTTTAAACAACATCGGCATCGTGTTCTATACTAATATGGTCAAATATCCTAATGTTTTGTCTATACAAACATTGCCAGCACCACTCAAAGATTTAGCGTATCATCGTCTTGAGGCAACTAAGAGCGAATTGCCTCATTTTAAATTATGCCAAGAACACCCTGTGTTAATAGAGCTTACTATAAAACAAATAGAAGGTGTTCAAAACTTTTTACGTGCCAAAGACGAAAGTCACTTATGGACAGACTGTGTTGAATTTAATCGTAGATTAGATCAAACACGAAATCAAAGTTTTACAGATGTTACACCGGAGTTTAAATTATATGTATAAGGTAACATCATCGTGGCCACATCAAGATCAAATTAAAGTAGAATGGAATTTAGGCAAGCGTTGTAACTATGATTGTTCATATTGTCCTACTAGCATACATGACAATTTTAGCCCTCATACCGATATTAATATATTAGAATCAACTGTAGATAAATTGTGCGAGTTAGGAAAACCTTTGCGTATTAGTTTAACTGGAGGAGAACCTTGTGTTCATCCCGATATAGAAGATCTTTTAGAATATCTAAAAAGAAAATACGTGTTCTGGGTAAACTTAACAACGAATGGCACCCGAGGATATCGCTGGTATTTAAACAACGAAATATTTTATAATCATCTTGTATTCAGCTTACATTTTGAACACGAATGGACAAGAGTATTTGATACTATATTAAAATATTATGATTCTACTGAAAGAGAATTCTTTGTTAACATAATGGCACATCATGATAAAATGGATCATGTAAGAGCTGTTGTTAAAAAGTTTAAAGAAATTGGCATCAAATATGCAGTGAGAAGAATACGTTGGACAGAAGGCGATCATAATGTTTTTGATGATCTTCGATACGATGGTAAAGATTTACAATGGATATTAGATCAGGAATCAACCGTTAAGCCTAACACTGTAATATATGAACATAAACAAGAACCAATGTATTTTCATTCTAATGACGTTATTAAAAAACATATGAACAAGTTTAAGGATTGGACTTGCCGTGCTGGATTGGAAAGTCTTATGATCAATTGGGACGGCGAGGTGCATAGAGCAACTTGTAGAGTCGGTGGCAGTCTAGGAAATATTTACAACGGAACTTTTATGATTCCCACCGATCCTATCGTATGCACAAGAGATTGGTGCACCTGTGCCGCCGACATACCATTAACTAAGGAAAAAAATATATGACTGAAAAAATTCAACTTAATAGTTGGGACGAACTTCATCCGCTTGAAGTAGTAGCAGTTGGTAGCACCTATGACTCGAGTTTTTTTGACGGAGTTAAAAATAAAAAAATAGGTGATGTATTAAAAAAGATTGTTGATGAAACTAACGAAGACATTGAATATTTTAAGTCTCAAATGCGTAGTCACAACATACAAGTTTTACACGCCAGTCCTAAAGAGTTAGGATATAAAGACAGTATATTAGACTACGTCGATGTTAACGGAAAATTAGGTTACGATACTCAAAGAAATATTGTTAAGAAAAATTTAATTCCAACTAGTCCTTTACAAATTAGAGATGATAGTATTATTATGGGGAATAAACTCTTAATTACAGATAAAACCTTCGAAGTTCAAGGATATGTTAAAAAATTTACAGAATGGTTTGGTGAAGAACAAGTTGATCTCTCAATTTACAAAGGTGATTATCAATTTAATCGAACTCACATAAATTTAAAATCACAGGCATTGGACGAAGGTAAAGATGAAAATTTTTATATCGATAATCCGACCGAAGGGGTGAATAGTCTTGCTGGATTTTGTAGTCCTAATCTTACAAGGTTAGGAAAAACTTGTATCGTAGATCTATGGCAAACTGAAGATATATTAGATGTGTTAAAAGAAAAATTTCCAATGTTTAACTACAAAAGTTTAAAAATTGGCGGTCATTTAGATAGCGTGTTTAGTGTTCTCAAACCTGGTTATGTTATAGCTGGTCCTTGGTTCAAAGGTAATGAAAATATTTTTAACAATTGGAAAGTTGTTTACTTTGAAGATTCGAAGTGGGATAAGGTAGCAGCATTCTTTGAGCTTAGAGATAAGAATCGTGGAGCTTGGTGGGTTCCCGGCGAAGAACATAACGATCAGTTCACAGAATTTGTAAACGCTTTCTTACCGAACTGGACTGGCTACTGCGAAGAAACTATATTCGATCTTAACTGTCTGATAGTCGACGACAAACATGTTGTGATCAACGCTGAGAATCCAGAACTGATCAAAGTTCTCAAAGAACTAGATCTAGAGCCCATAGTATGTCCTTTAAGAAACAGATTCTTCTGGGATGGCGGTTGGCATTGCCTTACCCTAGACATTAGACGCAGAGGTGGTCAGGTTGATTACGGAGTCTGAAAAATATCTTAGGCAGTGGATTTCGGAGTTTCTAGATAAACCCGAACCACTGTTGAATAATCTTCCGCCCTGTCCTTATGCTCGTTCGGCTAAGATACTATTCCTAGAAATTGATGACTATACCAACGAAATAAACAGTTGTCTTGATACTTGGAATGATCAGTATGATGTTGTCTGCTTTATATGCGGAGACGTTGATCCTGTTAAGTTTTCCGTAGATGTGAGATGCATAAACGATTATTGGATGCCCTACGGATTTGTCTGCCTAGAAGACCACAAAGACATACCAGAACCGTTTCATCATTTAGATTTTAGAAACGGGCGGTATAATATAATACTGGTGCAGAAGTTAGAAAAGATAAATGCAGCAAGTCTAAAACTTAAACCGCAGGGTTATTATGATAACTGGCCTGCGGCTCTTTATGATGATGTTGTTGCTTGGAGATTATACGGGTCCTAATTCTTCGTAGCCGTCTATGTCTTGTTTGTATTTGGCAGTCATTCCAAGATATAGATATTCAAATCCTCGATCCTTATAGATAGCACAGGCATTCTTTAGACTTTCTATGCCTAATCTCAGATCTGGATTACTATAGTTCCACGCAAACTGTAGTGCTTCTGCATTTTTAGAATCATATACACGGATCATGTCCCAGGCCACCAACGATCCGTTGTCATAATAGCCTATTAAATCTACACTTGTATCTAGGTATTGTAGATCAAATACAGGCATAACGCTGTCAAACTTTTTATATCTACAGTATGCCTTATAGATATCATTGAGTTGATCGCAGTTTCGATCTTGTATAATATTCCACGTGCCTTCGGGCATCACAGAATAATTTGTTTTAGAAAGATTTATTCTACAAAATTTCATTTTAGTAAATGAGCAAGTTCCGGAAAATAATCAGCAGCATTCAAGTTTCTTATGCTGTCTAGATTTTCTACATATTCTTTGAAATCTGGTAATAGGTGACTATGGTCATCGGATTCGATAAACTTTAAGATACCTTCCCATCTGGCCCAACCGTAGGGATTATGTTTCCAGAAGTTATCATCTTGCCTATAGTTGTCCCAGAGCCACTGTTTGAAATCCATAAACTGACGTCTTACTTCTTCTTTATCTTCTTTGGGCAACAGTCTAGCACTTAAGAATGTAGGGATGAACAGTAGATGCAGACTAATTATCCCGCCGCCTGTTTCAAAGTCGTCCATCTTAAACTTATTAATCTTTTTAAAGCCTTGACTGAGCTTCCACTTGGCAAAATCAACAATATGTTTTACGTTGAATATCTGCACAGCACAGGCGATGCTGACATGAATATTGTCTGGAGTGTTATCAAGCAGTCTTAAACTACGTTCTATATCGTTCCAGTCTGTTGGATATCTAATATAATAATTTCTATCGCTCAGCGCATCTATACTAAAGGCAAATCTAACCTGTTTAAAATGTGTCCAAATGTCGATCATTTTTTGATCTATTAGTATCCCGTTAGAGTTGTATCTTAACTGTATGTTGGCCGCATACCCTCTAGCAACTATTTCTTCTAAGAATCTGCGATGCTCTTTGATCATCAAAGGCTCACCACCTGCAAAGTATAATTCTTCTATGTTTGGAATCTGATCAAATACTTCTTGCCAAAACTCTGGTTTCTCATACCATTGATTGTTAAACTCTTTAGGATTCCAACCGATCTGTTTTAATACTATAGTGCTCTTAGTCTTAGACACTAACTGGTCGTAGTCTTGTGTCCAACGGCTGCTGTCATGGGGTGAACACATCACGCATTTAAGATTACAGGTATGTCCTAATCTAAGATCTAGATAGCGAATCTTATCAGGAACCGTGCCGTCTTCTCGAGTATCGTTAACTAACTGTGTTAGATCAAGTTCTTTGTTGTTCCATTCATAGTGTTCCCAAAGGCGTTTACTTACTACACCATTGCTTTCTTCTTCAAAACATTTTGTGCAACTAGCCGGTATGTTTCCTTCCAACATAGTCTTACGAACAGACTTCATATAATCATTGTTCCAAGCACTAAGTAAACTGTCTTTGCCAAAATTGGCAGGTTCACCGTTTTCTTTCTTAACAAGACCTACTCCGTAATCGCCAGTGTGAGCGCCCGAAGCATTAGTTACACAACACAAACGAGAATCTCCGTTTGGGCGTGTGGCCATATGTATCCAAGGAAGAACGCAGAATGTTTTAGATCCTGTCTTTTCTTCTACTAATTTAATAATTTTTTGACGTTGTTCTTCCATCTTAAATATAGTTATCTATGCGATTTATTAAAAACTATAAGACCTGGCTAGACCAGTCTGTGATAAAGACTATAATCGAAACCGATGGTGATCAGCGGCCCGATCTGTCAAAACCTATTGAAGATTATAAAAAAGGAATAGCTGACCTAGCTCTAAAAGCAGGGTATGATCCTAAAAAAATTAAATGGACCTTATACTATCCTAACCACTTTGACAGAGAAATCACGTTACCTTTCAATCCCGGAGAAGACAGTCATTGGTGGTTCTGCAAATTAAATCCAGGAGATATGTTTCCTATGCATCAAGATCTGTTCGAAGAAAATAAACCAAATGTTCGACGATTTTGGATGTCCTGCGATGATGCAAAATTAGGACATGTATTTGTCTATGGAAATAAAATGCTAGAAAATTATCAAGCTGGCGATTTGTTTGAATTTGAAAATCCTAACGAATGGCATGCTGCCTGTAACTTGGGATTTGAACCAAAAATATCTTTACAAATAGTGTCTTATTCTGGCTCAATAACCTTTTAGATGATCTACCTTTAATACTTTACGAAAATTTTCAGTAAATTTTCCGTCAATTCGTAATCCATAACTCTGCTGCATAATTCTATCACCTCCGTGCCAATCTTGATCATTCCACCATGCTGCTCTTGAGTTGATATAAATCTTATTTTGTTTCTCTGGATCCCAAAGATAAAAAGGTTTTTTAAGATTAGGTCGTATATGTATAAACTCGTTCCGGTGTTCGGTATATTGATTGGATTCCCATATTCCATTTTTAGAATCTAAATCTCGATGTTCAAATGGAATACCATCGTGGTCGCATACAAAAAATATAACTCTACCTATATCATCGAATATTGTTCCGACCATAGATTCTATCCATTTGACTACATTAGGAAAATATTCTGCTTCTTGTGTAAGTTTTCTAGCGGCTGTTCGGTCATCCCAAGAACCTTCTTCCCATAAGTAATAATAGATATAAGGATCATAAGCTCCCATAGACATCTTTAAGTATCGAGTGAACAAATTTCGCTGTTGGAAATTTTTAAAATCTTCAGGCATGAGTTCCATTCCGGCTTGTCGTATTGGATCAGTGTCATCTAACTGTAAAAACTCTTCCATGGCTTTATAGATTGGCTTCCAGTTTATCACGTAACTAGCATCTTCCATTTTCATTCCTGGATGCATCCATGTGCCCTCTTTGGCAAATTGTCTAGCTTGTGCGAATCCTTTTATGATTTCAGGTTGTAGATTATCAAAGACATCGAGGTCTATGTAATTACACATATCAAAATATGGTTTTCCGTCAATTCCTTTGATCATTATTTTTCCTAGAAAAAAGCAGCCTATAAATAATATACGTATTTATTTGACATCAAACAATGAAAAATTTATCAAACTGGGAATATTATTACAACGAGGAGCCGGGCGATCGATATCGAGCTAACCTTGTATACACTGCATATGTAAGTCCGGATAAAAAAACTTTATGTATGAAATTTATTCGTGACCTTGGATATCATAAAGATCCTATCGAAAACCATGCATGGACCGAGGAACTTTTAGAAGAACGATTTCGTAGAGAATTAAAATTCTATAACCTAGCAAAGAATTATACACCGGTCGCCGAAATTGTTGATGTTGACGAATCAACAAGATCTATTTTTATAAATTGGCCAGGTGATGATTTTTATATGATGGGTTATCGATCATCTTATCAAAATATATTACCTGATTGGAAAGAACAAATTAAAAAACGTTTTACCGAAATGTGGGGTGCAGGAATTTTAAAATTTAGTATCCATCCCAATAGCTGGTTGTTATTCGACGATGGAATTTTAAGACCGTTTAATTGGTTTTTTACTTTTTCTGATATAGAAGAAAGTAAATCAATAAACGACTTTATGATACAAATTAGCGATAGCAGACGTGAATCTCTAGGCCCTATTTTAGAAAGCAATGGATGGAATCTAGATACAAAATACAATCTAACAGAATTACAAAATATTTCTCTAGAAAGTTTTAGAAAAAATTATCCAGATGATCTTATAAACGATCTAAAAGAAATTAAAAAGGAATTTCATAAATGAAAGGGCAATCATTTTATAAAAATCTTACAGTTATAGAAATTGAAAATTCTACAATTTGTAATGCAAGATGCCCGCAGTGTTTGCGCGAAGAATTAGCTTATGAAAATATTCCATACGAGCAAACATATTTGCCTACTGATTTTTTTGATAAAAATATACCAGAAGAAATTTATAAAAACTTAAGAAGAATTCATTTTGCAGGAACGTTAGGAGATCCATGCGCAGCTCCAAACTTTTTAGAAATTTTAAAATTAATAAAAAACAAAAATAAAGATATTAGCATAACGATATCGACTAACGGAGGATTAAAATCAGCTGACTGGTGGATTGAGTTAGCTGAAATCCTATCTCCCAATGACACTGTTATGTTTGCTATAGACGGTTTAGAAGATACCAATCACATATATAGAGTAAATGTTAGTTGGTCAAGTTTGATGAAAAATGTAAAATCTTTTATCTCTCAGGGCGGTAATGCGTCTTGGCAATTTATTGTTTTTAAACATAACCAGCATCAGATAGAAGAAGCCAGATCTATGGCTGAAGAATTAAAATTTACAGAATTTATTGTTAAAAAATCTCATAGGTTCCCTATGTCAGAAATGAAGGGAATTAAGATCGTTGGAGCCAACAATATTCCTATAGAACCTTCAACAGATAAAACATATGTAAATGAAATAAAATTTATACCAAATTATAAAACATGGAAAGAAGATACTAAAAATCTTACCATAGACTGCGATGCAGTTGCAGAAGAATCTATATACATCGATGTTAAGGGTAGATTATTTCCATGTTGTTATACTGCCGCATCTTTTTATCAATTTAAAACAGCCGCTGGAAAACTCTATAATCAAGGATGGGACGAGTTCTGGGAATTATACGGAGAAGATAAAATAAATCTTTATAAGACAGATTGGAATAGTATTTTAAATAGCGGATTTTACACCGAGATTATAAGAAGATGGACAGCTGATGATAGATTAAACATTTGCACATTCTTTTGTGGCGGTAACGCTAAATCTCCCAATCCTATAATAAGAGAAAAAATATAATGTATGGGATTGTGTTTACTGGGTTTGCTAAAGATAATCCGTCGACCGGTCGTGCTACTGGTGGGTATCGAATAGCTACCTATATAAGAAGTCTTGGGTGGGATGTTGAAGTTGTTGATTATATCTCTTATTGGACCTTAGACGACATTAAAAAACTAGTGGCAGCGAGAAACAATATAGATCCTATTAAGTGGATTGGTATTTCTATCACCTGGAACTTATATGACCCTATTGTAAAAGACATTATCAACTTCTTTAAAATTAATCATCCCGAGGTTGTTGTAATAGTAGGCGGGAATCAAAATTTCAATCTAGACCTAAAAGCAGATTACTACGTCTACGGATTTGGGGAAAAAGCATTAGAAGCGATCCTTAAACACGAATTTTCGAACGGTCCTAAACCTTCTGGCTTACCATGTTACCAAGGATGGGCCGTAAATGCTTTACATTTTTATCCTGCGTGGCCCATGGATAACTATTCTGTAGAATATGAGGATAGAGATTTTTTAGTTGAGAGCGATGTGTTAACTTTAGAACTTTCGAGGGGTTGTAAATTTAAGTGTAAATTTTGTGAATTTCCGGTTCTCGGCGTCAAGGAAGACACTTCAGTATCCGAAGAAATTATGTATAACGATTTACAGAATGTATTCGACAAGTGGGGAATTAAAAATTACACCATCGCTGATGAAACGATCAACGAGAGAGATGAAAAAATTAAGAAACTAGGCAATGCTGTAAGAAGAGTGGGATTCGATCCTAACTTCACAGGCTTTATTAGATTAGATCTTTTTAATTCAAATAGACATCAAATTGAATTATTAGCTGACGCAAGGGTGTGGGGTCATTTTTATGGGGTTGAAACCTTTAATCACAGGGCTGGAAAAATCATAGGGAAAGGTTTAGATCCGGATAAAAATAAACAACTCATGATAGAAACTAAAGAATATATGTTAAAATCTCTAGGATACTATCGAGGAACGGCATCTTTTATTGCAGGACTTCCATACGAAACTAAACAAGATGTAAAAAACACGTATCAATGGTTAAAAACTAATTGGCAAGATCAGCATTGGCACTTTTGGCCTTTACTAATTCCCAAAACAACGAATTATAGATTGAGCGCATTCGGAGAAGATTTTTCCAAGTATGGCTATAGAGAACTAAACCGAGAAGAATTAGATGTATATAAGAAAACTCACGAAGATGTATATACTGGTTTCTTAACAAAGCCTCAGGTGTTATGGAAAAATCAAGAAGGTGATTTCTTTGAATTCAGCGAAATGGCTGAAAAATTAGATTCGATAAACGGTGAAGAACCTACAAAAGTAGGAAACTTTACAGTATGGTCATTAATGTCTCTAGGTGCCACTCCAGAAGAAGCTATGAAAGAAACATCTCATTATGATCATATCAAATATAAGAAAATTAAAGACTATAAAATTTTTTCTTATATAGAAAAAAAATTATCTATGTAATTTTCCTATAATCATAAATCTTTTATAGAGGGGTAATTCGTATTCGCCGCTCCATAAAATTTTTAAATTGCTCTGCTGTTCGAAAGTTTTCAGACTGTCTGCTGTTCTAATATGCTCCGGAATATCATAGTTGTTACTTTGAACCACAATCAAAGATTGTGTTGAAATATTAGAGAGCCATCTATTATATTGTTCTTGTGTTATATGTTCGCAACTAGTATTAATCACTACATCGGCATCGTAGGTTAACTCGCACATGTCAGAAGTTACTGCTTGAAATTTTCCAACCATATGTTCTAACTTGTTTATAGTGTTGGCAGTTTCTTCGCAGAAAGGATCTATGTCAATGCTTCGTATTCCTCTACACGGAATATCACTTTGAAATAACATACTAGCTAATACTCCGTTCCAACCCCCACAAATATCTACATTTATGACTTTCTTAATGTGCGGTCTGAGATTTTGTATCAACCATTCTTTGCTTCGGATCTGTCCCTTCCAAAAAGATTCTAATGTTCGTTTGGGATCTTCGCTATTGCGTATAGCATCCATCCAAAATAAAATATGTTCAGAATCTAAAATCATGTTATCTGAACCACCGGTATGACTTTCTTCGAATCTTGATTTTTAAACTTAGGCATCACAGTTTCAACACTACAGAAACAGGCCATTTGTTCGCAGACAGCATATTTCAATTCAGGATTAAATTTATTACTAAACTCAGGATCGTATAGATTATAATATTCTTTTTCGCCATAGAGTTTTTGATTGCAGGTTCCTGCTATCGAACCATCTTTATTAATGTTTAACCAGTTAACACCAACAGAACAAGACCATCCATAAAAACTGTTTAATTTTTTAAGAAGTATTTCGTTGTCTTGTAATTTATGTTTTTTATTATTTGAATCTACGGCTGTTACCTTGCTAACATAATACTTATTGTTTCTAAGAAACCAAAATATATTTGCCCGCCTTGCTCTAAATTTCTTTAAAATTTGTTGCTGTTCTTCCGTATATTCTACATCAGGATCTATAATTTCCACATATCGGATAGTCCAACTCTTTTTACTGGTCTTTAATTCTTCAACCATCTGCATACAACGATCCCAATCCTTAGTATCCATCATAACCGACACGCTGGCTATAACATTATTAACATACAAATAGTCGCAGACTTCTTTGATATGATCAGTGTCACTGTATTCTCTGTGGCAACTTACATGCACCCTATCAAAATAAGGTGCTGCCTTCTTCCACCATTCCATGCTTTTAGAAGCATTAGTAGTCATGGATATTAAACAGTTATAATTTGATTTTAAAAACTCTATGAACTCTATCATCTTTGGCCAATGACTAGGTTCGCCGCCGCAGAAATGAATATCAAAAACTCGTTTATTAGAATTGTTGATATAGTATTCGATAAGATGTCTTATGTTTTTCTTTATTATATCTAGGTCTGGAAACTTGTGTGTGCCATCATTGCTGCCGGGCCAACAATACCAGCACTTGTAATTGCAGTAATTTCCGAGATTTATGTCTATGTTTAAGACTTCGTCTCTCCAGTTATTGTTTATCGATATTAAATCCATTTTGGTATCTTACTATCCGCTGAACTCACACAGGTTTCTGTGACACAGACTCTCGGTGAATCAAATAATTTAAATCCTTCTGTTAGTGTTCCTAATGGTTGATCGTGACAGCTATAGGATCTTTTAACTTCATTACTTCTAATAATAACACTTTGATAACCACTATTACAAGTCCAATTTTTAAATTTATTGAAGCCAAAGGCATTGAATCGTTCTGCCTGATCAAACAAATATTCTTTTCCGGTATCGTCATACAAAGAGATCTGATATAGTTCCTCTCCCTGATTTCTTTGCGGAAATCCTGTCTGCATAAGGTTAATCATTTCTTCGGTATATCCGTCTACAACAAAACTAGCTGTAGGATCACTCTGTGGCTTAAGGGTAACATTGATTCCACGTTCGTGTAATCGTTCACAGCGTTCATATAATTGATAAAATTGATCTGGGACCATTACTTGATTAACTGTTACAAAAACATTCTCATACATTAACTGTAAACATTTATCACCGAACTCCTGTTCTTTAGCAAATTCTGCATGATAACTGGCAGTGATGCTTCGGCGTTGTAGTAAAGCGGTATTGTCACACCAGGTTTTCCACCATTTACTCCCCGGACTTAGGTTAGTGGTCATATGGACACTTTGGTAACTAGATACTTTATCGCTTTGGATATGTTTAACCAAGTCGTTCAATTGTTTATATGCTGTAGGTTCCCCACCGCTGAAGCTCCAATGGAATTGATCAAATCCATTTATATTGGCTTGCCGTTTGATTTCGTCAATCGTTGACGTGTATACATCCAGTGATTGGTAATCTAGCTTATCCGATCTAGCATACGGCCAGCAATAGGAACAACTATAATTACAGAACCGACCGAGTATCCAACTTATTGAGAATAAAGGACGTTCTAACATAGTCCTTTGTCCGAATCGTTTTATATTGCTAAATGGTATTGTTTGAAAATTGGCTGTCATAAACTGCTAATATTTAACCACTTAGAGGTTGATTATTTTAAAACACGGTTATATAATATACTTGTGGTCGTGAGTGGAATATGGGAGACCTCCGGT
>JACCDJ011618307.1_pt1 | contig 19645 bp, 20 predicted proteins | sample 7444481 | NCBI WGS metagenome assembly JACCDJ01 (sample SAMN15323435, study PRJNA562643) | freshwater metagenome | isolation source: river surface water | place: USA:Blue River Watershed | collected 2017-08-15 | reverse complement strand
TTTTTTCAGGATTGCCTGCGGTGAAATCGGCTAAATCCAAACTCGGAATTTCATCGAACAAAATTTCCATTACTACGGTAGTTTAGGTGGTTATTCCTTTAAATTCTTCAAAAATAAATATCTTTAATCTCAATTTAGGCGATTCCATGAATAAAATCCTGACTTTAATTGTTTTCTTGAGTTTATGGGTCACTTCGTGTTCTTCAGATTCTAAGGAAACTAAAGAATCGACACAAGTTGAGGCTATCGACTCCATGAATGTGGAAGCATCTACAGGTCCAATTGCATTTATTCCAGAGGATTCCCTCTCATTTTTTCCCGATGCCATTTTGGAACTGTATACTCCTCTGGGTAACCAGGTTTTTAAGCCAGGAAAAGTTCCATTCGAATTTAATGTCAAGAACTTTTCGATTGGGAAAAATGGACCTTCCTCGCCTCGCCTTGCTTTAATTCTGAATGGGGGCGATCCAGAAGGGTATGCTGCACCTATCTTTCAGCGGGAACTTACCCGAGGCACCTACCGAACAGTGGCTTTTTTGGTAGATGACAAGGGATTGGCTTTAAAAAACTTCGGTAATTACGTGGATCGTGATTTTTTGGTGGGGGATTCCCGCCCGTTTCCCTATTCAGCAGAACCCTATTTGGCAGTCAACTTGCCTAGAAATCAACAAATAATCCGTGCAGGGGAGGACCTAATTCTCGATTTTTTGGTTCTGGGAGGAGATTTAAAGTTGGATAGGCTGAAGGTGAAGGTCTGGGTTAATGACTACACCACTGAACTCAGTCAAGTGATTCCAATGCGGGTATCCAATTTGCCAAAAGGAGACTATCAGGTCAAATTTCAGTTGCTCCGCGTGGACAACAAAGAACTGGAAGGACCGTTCTCCAATAGCACGAAGACGATCTTTGTTCGATAAGTTGCTATCTTTGGGCGATTAAATCCTTAGTTCATCATGCTTTTAGTTCAACATATCCGAGATCATTACGATCAAGTCCTCGCCGGCTTAAAGAAGCGCAATCTAGCAAATGCTGCACCTGCATTGCAGCAAGTGTTGGCTTTGGATGATTTGCGTAAGTGATCCCAAACGCAGCTGGATCAACTTCAGCCGGAGGCCAACACGATTTCCAAGGAAATTGGGACCTTGATGAAGGAGGGAAAAACTGCCGAAGCGACTGCAATTCGGGACCGCTCAACCCTCCTAAAAAACCAAATTAAGGAGTTGGAAGAGCAGCATGAGCAAGTAGAGGAGGAGTTGAAAGCCCTGCTTTACACGCTTCCCAATGTACCCTTTACAGCAGTTCCCGCAGGTAAATCAGCAGAGGACAATGAGGTGGTGCTTTCTCATGGAGAAATTCCTTCCTTGTGGGAGGGGAAATTGCCGCATTGGGAATTGATCAAAAAATACGATATCATCGACTTCGACTTGGGGGTAAAAATCTCCGGAGCAGGATTTCCAGTTTACAAAGGGAAAGGAGCAAGACTGCAACGAGCCTTAATCAATTTTTTCCTCGACCAGGCCTTAGCAGCTGGATATGTGGAAGTGCAGCCCCCCATCTTGGTAAATGAGGATTCGGGCTATGGCACTGGGCAATTGCCCGATAAGGAAGGTCAAATGTATTTTGCCAACGAGGACAAGTTGTACCTGATTCCAACTGCCGAGGTGCCCATTACCAATCTGTACCGTGATGTTCTCGTCAATGTCTCCGATCTTCCCATCAAAAATGTGGGCTATACGCCTTGCTTTCGACGTGAAGCGGGTTCTTGGGGAGCGCATGTGCGCGGCTTGAACAGATTGCATCAGTTTGACAAGGTAGAAATTGTGCAAATCACCCATCCGGAAAATTCCTATGCCACCTTGGAAGAAATGAGTGCCTATGTACAAGGCTTATTGCGACAGCTGGAACTGCCTTACCGTGTACTTCGCCTATGTGGTGGGGACATGGGCTTTACGTCTGCAATGACCTACGACATGGAGGTATATTCTGCAGCCCAAGAACGTTGGTTGGAGGTGAGTTCGGTCTCCAATTTTGAAACCTACCAGGCCAACCGTCTCAAATTGCGATTCAAGGGAGAGGATAAAAAATCTCAACTTGCCCATACCTTGAATGGCAGTGCCCTGGCTTTACCACGAATTGTGGCCTCTATTCTAGAAAATAATCAAGAGCCAGATGGCATTCGCATGCCTAAAGTCTTGCATCCCTATTTGGGCTTTGATCGAATTTAGTTAGACTGTATTGTAAATACGAAAGATGGAGGGTAACCCTTCTTCAAACAAAAAGCACAACTGCTGAGGTGCTTTTTTTGAAGTGCCTACTTATACCTTGTTAGTTAGTTTCTGCTTTGCGAAGTAAAAGCTCGTGTAGGGCGATTACCTGAGGAAGTAGGAGTTTGTTATCCGTATTCTTAATCGAAAAATCTGCCCGCTCATTTTTCTCCTCATCGGGCAGTTGCTGATTGATGATTTGGTTGACTTGTTCCTCAGTACGGTTTGGGTCACGAAGTAATACCCGCGCCATGCGAACTCGCAGCGGGGAACTTACATTGATCACACAATCGAGTTCTTTTGCTGCTCCTGTTTCGAATAAGAGTGCTGCTTCTTTGATGAGGTATGGAGCTGTTTGTTGGCTTACCCAGTGCTTAAAATCTTTGCCTACGGCGGGGTGAACTAGGGCATTGAGTGAAGCTACTTTTTCTGGGTTGGAGAACACGGTCTCCGCCAAATATACACGGTTGAGTTCTCCATTGGACTGGTAGGCTGAAGGACCAAATGCAGCCGAAATTTGTTCTTTTAATTGGGAGTCATGACTCATCAGCCATTTAGCCCGCTCATCTGCCGTGTAGATAGGCACGCCAAGCAAGGAAAAAAGTTTGCAGACCGTGGATTTTCCTGAGCCAATACCACCGGTAATTCCGACAAGGAATGGCTGGGATTTATTCATAAATTAACTTGAACTGAGCGGGGGTGATTTTTACCTCCTTTAAAAATTTTGGATTGGGGCTAACTTGGATTTGGAGGGTGCTGTCTGCTCGATTCCGATTTCTATAATCCAGGATGCCTTCAAATTCTAGATCCTTAAGTTGAGGTAAATCGGCCTCTTGAATCAGGTAACTAAGGACTGGAATCAGTTCTTCATTGGTAAGTTTGACGTTGGCGGGGAAATTGAGTTTTTTGATTTTAAGACGCTTATTTCCCTCTAGGTAAGTAAGAATTGAAAAGTCAACTTGGATTTCAGCATGCTTGAGTTGAACAAGTTTAGCCAAGTCTTCTTCTAGTTCTAGGGAAACCTTACCAGAAAAATTCTTAGAGATTTTCTTTGCATTCAACACCACGGGGAATTTTCCTTCATAAGCTTCCACGATGGAAGAAGGCCCTGTAATTTCTAGTTTGTTAGGATTAAAGGTGACTTTTCCTTCCAGGAAACTATTTTTTTCCAAGGTATATCCTGTGGAATCCAAAACTGGAACCAAAGTTTTGGTAACAATTCGATCGATTTGGTAAGGAATTGTATCGCCTAATATATTTTCAAGAAGGGTGGGTGTAATGAATTCTCCTAGTCCCCTTTTCAGATCCGCAGTGAGCAAGTAATTTTTCTCTGCAGGGGAATTGACTAGAATGGGGTAAGCATTGGTACTGATGTTGAAATATTTACGAAGTAAATCCCAGCCGTTCCCAGAAATTTGGATTTGAATGCTTTTCGGCAATGGCTTAACAGCAACGTAATTTTTTTGGTCGTATTCCCATTGGATGGGATAATCTACGATGGTACTGTAATTGTCTTTGTTGAGGGCATTTAAAACCCAAAAAGTGGTAGCCGCTGCGATGCAGAGGACTACCACTTTTAAGTTGGAGAGTTTTCTTTTGGAGATTCTCCAGGGAGATTTTTTAGAATCTGGCAAAGTATTACTTGGTTGGACTAGGTTTTTTGGAGAAGTCAAGGGAGATAGCGGACTTTTCAACTTTTACCTTCAGTCCCTTGTCTAGTTCCAGCAGGACGGTATCTCCCTCCACGCTGTACACTTTTCCATGGATGCCACCGATGGTCACCACCTCGTCTCCTTTTTTTATTTCCTCAATAAACTTCTTGGTTTCCTTTTGCTTCTTCTGTTGCGGTCGGATCATGAAGAAATACATGATCAAAATGATCGATCCGAATAGAAATACTTGTCCAAGAATACCGCTGCTGCCTCCGGCAGCTTGAGCTAGAATGAATAAATGCATTGTTTATTTTTTCAAAGGTCCTACTGGAGCAGCTCCACCAGCTGTTTTTGGTGTTACACTACCTCTCATGCTCAGGCGAGTTACCGATGGGTTGGTATTCGCTTGAATGGTTACAGTTGGAGATTGTGCCCCTGACTTTGCTGCAGAGTTGAATACTACTTTCACAAATCCGGTTTCTCCTGGCTGAACAGGAGATTTGGTCCAATCAGGGCTAGTACATCCGCATGAAGCAGTGATGTTGGAAATCACCAAGGGAGCTTGACCATTGTTGGTGAAGTTGAAAACGCGCTCCACTACTTTACCTTCTTGGATGGTGCCAAAGTCGTATTCCATTTCAGAGAATTGGAAAGCGCCTAAGGTGCTTGGATCGGCAGCAGTGGCTGTTTGAGCCATATCCGCAGGAACAGGAGTGTTTGTTCCTTCCATAGCAGCAATTTTTTCTTCTAAAGCTTTGATTTTTTCTGCTTGATCATCTTTGCTTTGGGAGCAAGAGGCTAGCAATACCACAGAAAGGGCGATGGCGCTAAGTAGTCTTGTTTTCATGTTAGTTTTTATCTTGATTTATTTGGTCAATTAGTTTGTTTACATCGTTTAGGAGGTCTTCTGCTTTGTTTTTAGCTTCTGAGATCACTCTTTTTCCTTCGGTTTTGGCTTCGTTAAGGTGAATTTCTTTTCCATCCACCAATTCATTGATGAGATCCTCAAGTTCCTTCTTGTATTTAGACAATTTGAAGGAGAGTTTGTCTCTCGTATTGGCCCCGGTATCTGGAGCAAATAAAATTCCTAAGGCGGCACCTACACCAGCGCCTACAGCGAAAGCGAGTAAAGTATTTGTTGTCTTGCTCATGGTCTTCTCTTATTTATTGTCCAAAAGACCTCGTCCACTCTTGCGAATTTGTCCCTTGTCCGTTAGTTCTTTAGCCAAAACATCCAGCAAACCATTTACAAATTGTTTGCTTTTTGGGGTACTATACGTTTTCGAAATATCAATGTACTCGTTGATGGTCACTTTAACAGGGATGCTTGGAAAATGAATCATTTCAGCAAGCGCCATGGAAATGATGACCTTATCTGTAAAAGCCAAACGTTCAATGTCCCAGTTTTTTGTTTTATCTGCGATAAGTACCCTACTAGTTACGTCGTTAGCGATGGTGAAGTTAAAAATATTTTCAAAAAATTCTTTGTCCTCCTCCCAATTCATCGCAATTTCTGGTAATGGCTCGGCCAGAGTAGTTGCTGGAAGTGCAGCATTTTTCAACACCTTGGCGGCAAGGCTTCGAACAACCGATTTGTTTTCCGTCCAGTTTAAGTCCTTTTCTGAGAAAAAACCTAGGATTACTTCGTTCTTAAAAATGACTTTTTTTAGAAGATCATCTACCGCATCAAAGTCTTCCTCTAAACTAGGGTTTGCAAGGGAAAGGTAGTGCTGGTAGGATTCTGCGGTCTTGATGTAATCCCGAAACCATTCTTTGATTTCAAGTTCGAGTTCATCCAAGTTTACCCCATTTCTATTGAGGGCAGCCTGGTATTCTGGAGATTCGCGAAGTCGCTTCAATACTTGGTTATTCGCCAAGTTGAGTTCGTTGCCAAATGCCACAGGGGTGTCTCCTGCAAGTTTTTGCTTTTTCTCCACTTCTTTCCCCACATGTTTGGCAAAGGCCTGAAGTAGTTCAATAGCCAAGAGGTAAAGCTGGGGAATTCGCTCCGCTGAAACGACCATGTTTTTTAACAAGAACTGGCGATCCTTTTCGTTGGCTGCATGAACCTGCTTTAGGGCTTCTAGTGCAATTTTTTTAACCTTAGCTCCAGCCTCATTTGGAATCAATTGTTGTGCTTGGTCTACATTTTGATCAAAAATTTGGATAGCTTCTTCCGCTTCTCTCGTAAGAGCGGCCTTGTCTTGAACCTCCATGCTGTTGAGGTCAGGTAAAAAAGACTCTCGTATAAAGTCTCTGGCTAAATTAAGATTGGATCCTTTGCACTGTTCATAAGCATAAAGATTTTGAAATGCTTTGACTCTAAGGATTCTTCTGTTGAGCATAGGTTATGTAAAGAGTCACAAATATAAGTAATTTGACGGGTCTTGTCCCCATGCAAGAGGGGACAAAAAACCCACCGAACTGGGGTTCGGTGGGTTAAGAAGAATTTGGGAAACTGCTTAGAAAGGAAGTTTAATTCTTCCAATTGCTTCAATTCTCGCCTTTGCCGCTTGGATTGCCGCTTGCTGTGCAGGGATGTTTTGTTGCTCGGAGGCATTCAAAATGGACAAGCAGGTGTCGTAGATTTTTTCTGTTTGTGCAAAAACAGTTTCCTCTTGGTATTCCCCATAATATTCTGCGCCTACGTTGATGACTCCTCCCGCATTTATTAAGAAATCTGGAGCATAAACCATTCCTTTTTCCATCAAGATTTTTCCATGTTTGGCTTCGTCCTCAAGTTGGTTATTAGCTCCTCCAGCGATCACTTTACATTTCAAACGATCGATAGTTTGGTCGTTGATGGTAGCGCCTAACGCGCATGGCGCATAAATATCCATTGGCATATCGTAGAGCACTTTGCTGTCCACTACAGTGGCCCCAGTTGCAGCCGCGACTTCTTTGAGTTTGTCCTCAAAAATATCTGTAATCATTAGGTCTGCGCCTTCTTTTGCGAGGTAGTTGATCAGGTATTTTCCTACCTGCCCTACTCCTTGAACACCTATTTTCTTTCCTTGAAGGGAGTCTGTACCAAATGCTTTCTTAGCGGCAGCCTTCATGCCCATGTACACGCCATATGCAGTTACCGGGGAAGGGTCACCTGCACCACCCTTGTTTTTTGGAAGTCCAGTTACGTGGCGGGTTTCCAAGGCAATGTATTCCATGTCAGAAGTCTTCATGTTGACATCTTCGGCAGTGACATAGCGCCCACCCAAGCTCTCTACAAAACGACCAAATCGACGCATAAAAGCTTCTGATTTCAATCGTGGATCGCCAAGAATAACTGCTTTGCCTCCTCCCAAATTCAGTCCTGCGAGCGAATTTTTGAAGGTCATACCTCTTGAAAGGCGCAAAACATCTTTGATGGCTTCCTCCTCGGAGGCATAAGGCCACATGCGTGTGCCACCCAGCGCTGGACCTAAGACGGTATTGTGAATCCCAATCAGGGCTTTGAGGCCAGTGGCTTCATCGTGGCAAATGACCAATTGCTCATGGTCCATGCTGGTAATTTGTCCAAAAATAGATCCTTCTCGGATAGTTTCGGTGTCATTAATCGCTAACATCTTAAAATAGCTTTTTAGAATGTGTTATATTTGGGTTTAAATCGCATTTCTGCGAATACAAAATTAAATACTTTTATCAGCTTACAAATTTTCTTCTTCCAAATTTTATACAAGATTATAGTTAAATACTAAGAAAATATTCTGTGAAGGAACTACGGAGAATTAATAAATATTTAATCAAATACAAGGGATTATTGTTTTTGGGAATACTCTTTACTGTGATCTCAAATATTTTCGTAATTATTCCTGCCCAATTGGTTCGAATCGCCATAGATTATGTGGTGGAAAGTTTTGCGCTTTTTGCTCCTTTAGACAAAGGTGGACTTGGAGAGTTGGCTAGGGAGTATTTTTTGGAATCGGTCTTTGTTTTTGGGATTTTGATTTTGGTCATGGCCCTGCTTAGGGGCTTCTTCTTGTTTTTGATTCGCCAAACGCTCATCATCATGTCGCGTAAAATTGAGTACGACATGAAAAATGAACTCTTTAAACATTTTCAATTTCTACCCTTAAGCTTTTATCGGAAAAATAGCACTGGAGACCTGATGGCGCGTATTTCAGAAGATGTAAGCCGAGTGCGAATGTATTTGGGGCCAGCGATTATGTATGGGCTCAACTTGTTAATTTTGTTTCCTTTGGTAATTTCCTACATGGTTTCTGTCAATTTGGAATTAACCTTGTATTCCTTATTGCCGCTCCCAATCCTCTCCTTGAGTATTTATTATGTCAATAACCTGATCAACGCTAGATCAGAGAAAATTCAGCACAGCCTTTCGCAACTCAGCACCTTTGTGCAGGAGGCATTTTCAGGAATTCGGGTGTTGAAGGCATTTGTGAGAGAACAGGATTCTGCCTCTGAGTTTGATAAGGCAAGTGAGGAATACAAGTATCAATCCATTGAGTTGACACGAGTGAACGCCTTGTTTTTCCCCTTGATCATGGCCTTGGTGGGGATATCCACCATCATTACCGTCTATGTAGGAGGAATGAAAGTTATTCAAGGGGAGATTGGCTATGGGGTTATCGCGGAGTTTATCTTGTATGTCAACATGCTCACCTGGCCAGTAGCCTCTTTAGGTTGGGTAACCAGCATTGTGCAGCGCGCAGAGGTGTCCCAGCGACGCATTAATGAGTTACTCGATCAAAAGACTGATTTGGTGTCTGTTGAAAACTTGGAATCAACCTTGGCCGGGGCGCTTGAAGTAAATCACCTTTCCTTTGTCTATCCAGACTCAGGGGTGCAGGCGCTACGTGATGTTTCCTTTTCCATAGCCGCAGGACAAACCCTCGGAATCATTGGGACTACAGGTTCGGGAAAATCTACCCTAGCCAACCTACTCATGCGCATGTACGATGCCAGCGCTGGAGAGATCTTGGTCGATGGTAGGCCCATTCAGCAATATTCACTTGCCAGTTTGCGTAGTCAAATCGGTGTGGTTCCTCAAGATGTGTTTCTTTTTTCGGATACCATTGCCAATAACATGGCCTTTGGGTTGGATCGGCCCAACCTAGATCGGATTACGCAAGCAGCAAAGGATGCGGACGTGTATCAAAACATCCTCGATTTTCCGAAGGGCTTTGACACCTTATTGGGGGAACGAGGCATCACACTTTCCGGAGGGCAGAAGCAACGGGTATCCATTGCGCGAGCCATTGTAAAGGAACCGAAGATTTTGATTTTGGATGACTGTCTCTCTGCGGTGGACACCAAGACGGAGAATGCGATCTTGAATTCCCTCCAAAAAATCATGAAAAACCGTACCTCCATTATCATCTCCCACCGGGTGTCTTCGGCCAAACTTGCAGATCAAATAATCGTCTTGGACGAAGGAAGAATTGTGGAGCGTGGCGACCATGGGTCTTTGATGGAGCAAAAGGGAGTTTATGCTGCGCTTTTTGAAAAGCAAACCCAAGGAGGTGAATCCATCGAGGAGAGTACTCACTAACCGTTATGAGTAAACTTTTGGAATAAAAAGTTGATTAGCCAGATTTTGACCTGGTTGAGTAATGAGATTTTTTGAGGGAAGGTGACTTTTTTTTAAAAATGAAGCATAAAAAAACCTCACCTAAGTGAGGTTTTTATTTTACTTTTCTTTCAGTGCGTTGCATCGATCGTAACTTGGATCGATGTCAATGTAAATGTCTTCTTTGGCAGTAACAAACCATTTGCTCAGCACCTCATCTTCTTTGCGACGAAGTGTAGCAGCTTTTAGTTTTTCATAATCATCCTCCAGATTAGCCTTGTGAGCTGGGTAGCGTGCCTTGTAGTACAGGACCCGAACTTTGGTGCCTTCTCGTGGATCTTCAAAACGAATCGGAGGCGTAATGTCGCCAATTTTCATGGTGTCTATCGTAAAGTACAGCACAGGATCTTCCAAGGTACGTAGCGATAGTCGATTTGAAGTGGTAGCAGGATCGGTAAAAAATCCACCTGCATCGGAAGTTGTTCTATCTTGAGAATATTCTTTGGCAGCTTTTGCGAATTCGATTTTTCCTGCTAAAATTTCTTTTTTCAAACTGTCCAAGTAGCGTTCGGCTTTTTGGATATCTTGCTCACTGGCTTTTGGGATTCGTAGAATATGTCGTGTATTAAAGGTCGTACCTTTAATTTCAAGTAATTGGATCAGGTGAAACCCAAATTGGGTTTCTACAGGATCAGACAATTCACCAGGACGCAATCCTAACGCCGTAGCCTCGTACTCAGGAGCCAATTCTCCTCTTCTGAAGAAACCGAGATCTCCACCTTGTGCTGCAGATCCTGGATCTTCCGAATGAGCTTTGGCAAGTTCTGCGAAGGTTGATTTCCCAGAACCAATGTCCTGTTTAAATTGGGTCAATTGGGCAAGAATTTGTTCCCGTACTTGAGGATTTGTTTCTGGTTTGCGGACAATCTGGCCTACAGTAGCCTCAGAGGTGAACAGTGGAAGGGAATCTTTGGGAATGCTGTAGTAAAATGCGCGAACTTCTGCAGGGGACACAGTAACGCCCTCCGTGATAGTCTTCCGCATTTTTTCAACAATTTTTTGTTCTCGGATTACATCTTCAAGTTCGGCTTTTAATTGATCTGCAGTCTTGCCATACATTTCAGCAAGAAGGGATTCGTCTCCGCCAAACTGTTGCATAACCATATTAAAACGACCATTAGTTTCAACCATGACTTCAGCATCGGTCACGATAACCGAATCGATTTCTGCCTTGGCGACCATTAGTTTATTGATCAATAAACTTTCAAATACGGTACATCGGGTAGGGGCTTCAATCCCTTGTTGGGCTTGAGATAGCGCTTCAAGGTAGGTCTTTTGGACTTCGGATTCGAGTACGATATTGTTGTCTACCTTGGCAACAATTTTATCCACCACCTGTCCTGTGGCGGTTTCTTGGGCTTGAGCTTGTCCCAAGATCCAAAATGCAAATAGGCTCGGAATAAGTCGGTGTAGCAATTTCATAGTTTTTTCTTTTTCGGAAAATCCGAATGGGGAGAATTATTGGTTTAGAGCTGCAAAGGCCTTTTCTTTTACCCCAGAATTGATTTGGATGGGATATTTTTCTTTGAGTCGCTTTAGGAGAGCTTGGTCTAGAAAAGCTTGGTAATCTCGAATGACTAACCCGCGCGCTTCCTCAAATTTCCTAGGTCCTGGAGGGTAAATTTTCCCTACGACAAGAATATAAGGTACTCCTTCCACGACCAACTCTTGATAGGACTGGTTCAAATCCACCTTAGAAAGGATGGGATGTGTTTCGTACTCAAAAGTCCCGGATTCGGTAGCATAAGCAGTAGGGTAATTGGCACGGTAATCTGCTTCAAATGAGGCAAAACTATCCGTGTTAAATCCTTTATTTTGAAGAGATTTTCGTGCAATATCTAATTTAGAAGCATCGTTTACTTTTACTAAATAGGCCTGTACCCTTGTTTTCCACTGGTAGTTTTGGATATTGTTTTTGTAAAACTCTTGCTGTCCGATGCTGTCGTTCAAGCCTTTTTGCCAGACCTCCTGATTAGTTAAGGAAAACATCAAAATCCCATCTCTATATTCCTTGATCAGTTTTTGGTATTCTGAATTGTTGGCCTCTAGGTCTTTCTCTTCAATGGCCTCCAAAGTTTCAGTTACAAATTTATCCAGCCAACGGTTGAAGAAAGTGCCAGTTCCCTTTGGAGTCACTTCTTCCGCTTGCATAAAATTCCATAGGTCACCTACCACATAGGAGGTATTGTTGACTGAGAAAAGTTGAACTCCAGACAGGCTTTTATCTTTTACTAAAGTGCCAAAGGAGGCAAGATCTTCTGAAATCAGTGTATTGGAAAGTTTTGCTAGTTCTGCTTCATTTTCTTTAAACCCAAATCTTGATTTTTGCATGGCGATTACCTGAGATTGGATCATGCCTGATTTGGAGTTGCGAAGAATTTTGGATTTGATTGTTTGTTCTAGATCCTCATAGGATTGAAGTGGACGCTTTCCTTCCAAACGTAAGATGTGGTAACCGTAGGGTGTTTTTAATGGGGGAGAAATCTCTCCGATTTCGGTCAAGGATAAGGAAGCCATTTCAAATTCTGGAATCATCGTCCCTACTCCAAACCAAGGTAAAATTCCTCCCCCTTCTTTGGTGGCGGGATCTTCAGAATAGGATTTTACAATCTCTTCCCATCGGGTATTTTCTTTTTGTATTTCCGCATAGATATCAGAAATTCTCCTCCGTGCATTTTCTTCTTGAGCACTATTTTCTGGGTCGAAGCGTACCAAGATATGGGAAACCTGTACTTCACCAGGGTTGGCTTGACGATCATTTACTTGAATGATATGGTAGCCAAAATCACTTAAAACAGGGTCTGAAATACTTCCTACAGGAAGCATGTATGCGGCTTCCTCAAATTGCTGGACCATTTGTAATCCAGTAAAGTATCCAAGATCTCCTTTATTCACCTTGGCCGAGGGGTCATCCGAGAATTCTAGCGCCAAGGCATTGAAGTCTCCTCCATTTTCTAGGTCTGCCTTTACCTTCAATGCCATCGTTAGCACGGAAAGGCTGTCTTCATTACGCGCATTAGGTGGCAATTGAAATAAAATATGGCGGGCACGTACAATTTCCTGCATTCGGCCATAGACCTTTCGAAGTTCTCCCTCTTCTACTCCATTTTTAATCAAAAATGGAGCAATCAACGATTCTTTAAAACTTCCAAATTCACGATCAAATTCTTCAGATTGATGAAGTCCCATGGATTCAGCTTCTGCTACTTTCAATTGAAAAAGTAAAAATTGATCGAAATTAGTTTCAAATTCCTCTCTGCTTAGGGTTGCGGCAGCAGGGTCTACTTTTTTTCCTTTGGTGATCAAATACAAAAACTCCTCCTTTGCTACAGCCTTTGAGCCTACGGTAAAGAGTACCTCAGTCTGTTCCTGTGCGTGTGCACCAAGGCCAAAAAAGCCCACGGAGGTGAGAAAAAGAAGTGTGAAAAAGGCCGAAAGGACTCGGTGGTTCATTAGGTTTTAGTCCAAAGTAGAGATCAACTGAACAAATTTAGTAAGATTTCAAGGCGAAAGCAGCATTTATCGGAGTATTAACTTCTTTTAGGGCTGAAAATTTTTAATTAACCTACAAATATTTTTCCCGTTTTTGGATTCAAACTGGATTTCGTCCATGATTTTTTTCACCAATAAGATTCCAATACCCCCTTTTCGCTTTTCTTCAATCACCTGATTCAAGTTAGGGACTTGGTATTCCAATAAGTTGAATGCGTTCCCCTTATCAATAATTTCTATGATAATCTTTTTATTGAATTCTTTGACTTCCAATTGGATTTCTTCCTTAGGATTGCAGGCATGAGAATGGATGATTAGGTTGGCACAAACTTCTTCCACTGCTAGGGTTACTTGGTGCTTTTCTCCCTCCGATAGCCTGTAAAATGCTAATTTTTGCTGCAAGAAGCTTCTCAATTCAGTCAATGCAGCGGTACTGCAGGATAAATTAAACTTAGGATTCATGTTGGGCAGCGATAGCGGTTGACTTATCTGGGACAATGGACATCAATCGGTCTAGACCAAGAATTTTAAATACTTCGCCAACTTGTTGGTTCAACCCGAAAATTGCAAATCGAATGCCTCTTTCCGAAAAATCATCCAAGTAGGACATAAATACCCCCAACCCCGCGGATGAGATGTATCCTAGTTCTTTTCCATCAATTAATAAAAAGGAGGTGCCTTGTTGGACTACTTCCTGAATAGATTGGTCTAATAGAACAGAATTACTCGCGTCTACTTCACCAATTAGGCGTAGAATATCGTTATTTTCCTCTTTTATTTTCTCAATTCGTAGCATGTTTCGCCAGTTTAATCCTATTGGGTGAATTTGATAACTAGCAGGGAATAATCGTCGTCTATCATTCCATCTCCTCCAACAAATTGGTGGAGCGAATCGATGATTTCCTGCTGCAAGTTTGGTGGGGATAGTTGATGTTTCTCTTCAACTAAGTTTTTCAATCTTTCGTAACCAAATTGTTCCCCATTTTCGTTTCTGCCTTCCAGTATTCCATCCGTTAGCAGTACTAATAGGTCACCAACTTGGTATTCGTATGTTTTCTCGTGTACGTGTTTTTGGTAGCTTGGGTTTCTAACGATACCAAGTCCAAGTCCTTCAATTGAAATAAAACCTGCGGTTTTTTCATTTGCCTTGTACCACAAGGTGGGAATATGCCCTGCTCGAGCATGACAGAATGTATGCGTAACCGTATTAATTTCAAAAACTGAAGCCGTAATAAAGTGATTTCGCTCCAAACACTTGCTGAGAGCGGCATTCGCTTTTTTCATGAACTCGGCAGGCTTGAGACCGAGTTGGATCAAACTTTGGAATACTCCCTTCATTTGTGCCATGTGAAAAGCTGCCGAAGTTCCTTTTCCAGACACGTCTCCCATGATCACGACGAAATGATTGGGATCGACTTGGTAGGTGTCGTAGTAATCACCCCCCACCTCATCAGCTGTATTGGAATAAGCGCTGATCTCAAAGGTGTCTGGATGATCCAGTTTGAGTGGCAATAGGGCTTTTTGAACGCGTTGTGCAATTTTTAGTTCTTCCTGATAGCGTTCATTTTCAATGGCTTGGTTGAGGAGGCGATGATTTTCTACAGCAATGCAAGCCTGTCTTGCAAAGGTTCCGATGATACCGATCATTTCCTTGTTGAATCCTTCCTTTACCTCCTTCATGAGTACGATTCGTGCAAGGATGGATTTATTCACTACTAGGGGTACAAGTAGTGCGGATTTATATTCAGGATGATTGAGTCGAATGGGTTGGATTTGTTCAGTCGTCAGACTAAAGGTCCAGGATTGCGTTTCTTGGGGGAATAAAGAAGCAAGGCCTATTTGGGTCGAACGATCCAGCAGGCGTAGCGAATTTTTCACTTGAATTTGCTCCTTGGGATTCAGTTCAATCCAAGCACAATCAGAGTAGGAAGCACTGATGCAGGAATCAAGTAAAATGTCAAGTACCTGTTCTTCATTTTCTTCAGGTTGTATGGATTGGCTTAACTTTTGAAAATTAATGGCCTCGGTTAATTTTTGTTCAAAAACAGACGAAGTAGGTAAGTTGAAAAGGGTCACTAGGAAGCTGAATAGTCCATAGGCAAATACAAACCCAAATAAGGACATGAGAAACAAGTTGTCGGTCAGGTTGATTTGTAATCTGGCCTCATTACCATAGGAGAGTACCCTGTAAAATAGGATTCCAGAACTCAATAAAATAAGAAATAGAAAGAGTAGGGTTTTCCATTTCTCTTTAAAATTGAGGTAGGGAATCCATTTCAAATTGACCGCTAGAAGAATGGAGATTACTAGAAGGATGACCAATCCAAACAGGAAACTATAATCCAAATTGTTGTGGTTGAAAAAGATAAAAAATAAGGCTCCCAACATGGATAGTTCGAATACCTGCCATTGCTTGACCACCTGCTTATTCTTTTGATAAAGGATCAAATGCCTCCACAATAAGGTCGTAGAAATCAAGAAAGCACTGGTCCAGCCAAAATTGATGTGGTAAAAAATATTGTTTAGAAAGGGGTCGGAGCCAATTTTACTTTCCCCAAAAGCAAGGTAAATCAGTTCGGTGAGTAACCCTGCGCCTGCTGCAAAAAGCCCCGTAGAAACTCCTCTCCAAATGAGGGTAAGGAAGTCCGCGTTACGATTTTTCCAAAAAAAATGGCGGTAAACCAAATACACAAAAAAGAAAAATAGGATTTCTAAAATCCAAGTAACCTCCTCGGAAATACCCGATTCGAGGTTGTTGATCATTCCAAAAATCCGCACCAAATCCACCAATACCAGAGCTAGCCAAATTAAAATGGCCAACAAGAGGCTTATTCTGCCAAGTGGAAATGAGGTGATCTTGATCATGGGGTTATATTCCAAAAATAGGGAATGTCGATCAATGCAGCGCTACTCGTACTTACTCGAAATCGGGGAGAATTGTTAAATCTTTCAAAAAATTTAAAGGAAGACGACTTCGTCTACAATTCCTTTCCCTACTTCGGTTTCGATCAGAGCAATCACCTTAGATTTATTCAGTTGAAGCTCTTTTTTTACTGGGCCAGACGTAATTTTCACAAATAGTTTTTTGTCCTTAATGTAGAGGCTGCTAGTCCGATCAGCAATGGTTTTTCCCATCAAATTTGGCCAGGAAGCAAGGAGGACTTTTTCCTGATAGGTATCTTCTAGACGATAAGATTTCAGTAAGTCTTGAAAGGCCTCTCCCAATGGGGCGGCATCTTTCTTTCTAGAGTAAGTCATGGGGTTCAACAAAAATTTCGGCGGCGATACTGTCTGCTAGTAATTTGCCTTTCCGTGTCAAAGTTAGCGTTTTCCCTTCCGCATGAATCATCCCTAGGGAAGTTAATTTAGTAAGGCTAGCTTCTTTGATTTGGAAGAGGTCTAATTGGTATCGATCAGCCAAACTTGCGGTATTTAGCCCCCAGTTAGTTCGAAGGCTTGTTAGGATTTCTTCGTTGATCAATTCTTCTTTTTCAAGAAATTCTACCACAAAAGGGGATGTGCCTTTGGCTAATGCCTTGATGTAATTGGGGTTTGAAGGAGGATTGTAACCTCTTGTATTTCCATCAAAGGAATGAGCACTTGGGCCAATGCCTAGGTAGGGGATGCGTTTCCAGTAATTACTATTGTGGATTGCCGCTTGATCAGGACGGCTAAAATTAGAAATTTCATATTGCAGGTACCCGGCTTGATCACATTTTTCTTGGAGCCATTCAAATTGCTGGGCTACAAATTCTTCCTCTGCCGGGATAAATTTTCCTTTTTTTGCCCAATTGCCAAAGGTAGTTTTGGGCTCAAGCGTCAAGGAATAGGCAGATAGGTGGCCAGGGTCAAGTAACAAGGCTTCTTCTAGATCCTTTTTCCACAAGCTGTGATCGGTATGAGGGAAGCCATAAATCAGGTCAATTGAAAACTTTTCAAATCCAGCAGATCGACCCAATTGAATAGCCTCTTTCGCTTGCTGGGCATTGTGGGCCCGGTTGTAGGCAGCAAGAATTTCATCTTGAAAACTTTGGATCCCCAAGCTTAGGCGATCAATTCCTAAGGTCTTCCAAGTAGCTAAGGAGTTGGGATTCAGGTCATCTGGATTGGCCTCTAAGGTGATTTCCAGTTTTTTGCCAGGAAAAATACATGCTACTTGGTCAAGAATTTGCTCCAAGAATGCGGAAGGAAGCAAAGATGGGGTGCCGCCCCCAAAATAGACTGAATCTACAGACTCACCTTTCAAATAGTCTTTGCGAAGTTCCATTTCAAGGATTATACTTTCCACCAATGGGGGAAGTAATTGAAGGCTAGTTGAAAAATGAAAGTCGCAATAGTGACAGGCCTGTTTGCAAAAGGGGATGTGAATGTAAAGTCCTGCCATTAGTTAAGTAAATCTCAGGTAAAGATAGTAGCAATTCCCTGTTCAGATAGGATAGACGGTATTGGTTTGTTTCAAATCAAATGAATTTTTTGCACCGCAAAGAAAATACATTTGGAGGCGGACTGCGGATTGATGAATTTTGTAATTGAAACTAATTTCCGGAATACTCATCTCCTGAAGTGAATAAATTTCTCAAATTTAAGTTTTCCTTCTGGGCTTAGCCTTAATTCGAAACGATCCTTGATGTACAGATGCGCGTTATTTTTCTTTCTGTTTTTTATCTCCAATTGGGGGATTGGGCAGGTATTGGAAAATTACGAGGGGAAGTGGGCAAATGCTACGGAGCAAGCCCTGGTTGGATCTGTAGGACAGAAAGAAGTCTTGTTGGTAGTCAATTCTTTTCCTCATTCCTATTTCCAATTTGAGGTTCCTGGTAACTCCACGATTTTTATTGATAGGAAACTTTGGGAGTTGATTCCGAGGGATACCCTTTTTTTTATCCCCACTGCCTCCCTCAAAAGAGAATTCCGTAAGGACAGTTTGCTTGTAACGGTGATCAATGACCGCATTCAGGTAGGTGAAGTTGGTTTAAAGGTGACCAAGGTTGCCAAAAATACTATACTGGAAGAGGAAATAGATTTGGAAAAGCAATTAATGGCGGATCAGAAGCGTACATCGATTCAGCCATTGAAGGATTTTTTTGCAGTATCCCTTATCTTGATTTTAGGTTTAGCAGCAGTGTACAGAAGGGTTTATCCTTATTTATTAGGAGTTTTATTGCAGCCTTTATCGGTGATTAAAGCGGAAGACTTTTCAGAAAGTGGAGGCCTTCAAAAAGTGTTTTCCTTTGATATTTTATTTTTCTTATTTCTAGTTTCCATGATGCTTGCTCAAAATATGGTGACGGGTATTGTCATTTTCAGACCTGATTGGCTGGACAGTTGGATGGGATTCAGTGCGTTCTCCTTGTTGTTCTTTTGGTTGTTGGCTTCTTTTCTGATTTTACTACTTACCATATTGAAATTCTCTGCAATCAAGCTAGTGAGCTACTTGTTTGATTTAGGGAAATCAGAATTTGCCCATTTTTTTTACTTACTACGCCTGATCACCTTTGGTTTTGCGTTGATTCTAATAGTGAGCAGTTTTTTTGTTATCAACGATTTTTATGTGCTTCCATCTGTTTTTAGTCACTTGATGCAAGGATTCTTTTGGGTATATCTGATAGGTGTGCTTGGACTTTTTTTGATAATGATGAGTCGGTTGAATTTTAAAAAGTATCATTTATTTACTTACCTTTGCCTAGCTGAAATAGTACCCTTTTTGGTTTTAACCAAATGGATTATGGTACTTGTACAGTAATGTGTTGAACGTTAAAGGGACTCCCGCATGAGTGCAGCTCCAAAAGATCGCTATACCCCAGTTAAGAGCATACTGGTATCTCAACCTAAACCTACCGAAGCCAACTCTCCCTATTTGCTGCTTGCAGAAAAATATAAGTTGAAAATCGATTTTAGGCAATTTATCAAGGTGGAACCCGTTCCTCCTAAAGAGTTTAGAAAGCAAAAAATTGACATTTTAAAGCATACGGCCATCATCTTTACAAGTCGAAATGCTATTGACCATTTCTTCGCGATCTGTAAAGAATTCAAAATTGAAATGCCCGCTGAAATGAAGTATTTCTGCATTTCAGACCAAACCGCGCATTACCTTCAAAAATACATTGTGATTCGTAAGCGTAAGTTATTTGTGGGTCTAAAGACTGCAGAGGACTTATTTGATTATTTCAAAAAGCATAAAAGTGAAAAATACCTGTTTCCATGTTCGGATATCCGAAAGGACGATATTCCCTCTTATATGGAGAAACAGGGGATTGCATTTACTGAAGCAATCATTTACCATACGGTAGCGGCTGATTTATCCGATTTGGCAGATGTCAAGTACGATATTTTGGCATTTTTCAGCCCTTCAGGAATAAAATCACTGCGCCAAAATTTCCCAGATTTCGTACAGGGCAAAACCCGTATCGCTGCATTTGGCCCAACCACCGCACAAGCTGTTCGGGACATGGGTTTGATTTTAGACATTGAAGCGCCCATGCCAAATGCGCCAAGTATGACGGGGGCTTTGGAATTATTTATAAAAAAGGCCAATAATTTGTAATTCTAAGAATCATTTTCGGTGGATTCTCAGTTTAAATTCCTAGACTACTTTAATTTTGAGGACTCCACAGCCAAATGAACAGAAAAAGCGACTTGGTTATATTTTTTAG
>JACCDJ011454525.1_pt1 | contig 19650 bp, 15 predicted proteins | sample 7444481 | NCBI WGS metagenome assembly JACCDJ01 (sample SAMN15323435, study PRJNA562643) | freshwater metagenome | isolation source: river surface water | place: USA:Blue River Watershed | collected 2017-08-15 | reverse complement strand
GTTGATGTTACTATAAATCCATTTGTTGGTTCTTGGACTGCTAATAACGATGGACTTAACAGAAACTTTAAATTTATCATACCGGAAGGTAATAGGATATATAGTGGAGTTACTTGGTCAATTAGTGTTAAAAACGTACCACCTTCATCAGCTTCAACAATTAGAGTCGAATATGGAACTGGAAGAATTGAACCACATGTATTAGAGTTTCTTTATACAACAGCATCTAACACATACTATACTATTTCAAAGTATATGTTAGAACAAACATTAGATGATACAGAGACAACATATGCTGCTATTGGAAGAGATTTCAATTGGACTAAGAGAAATATGGGACTTTTCTCATCAGCTACTGTTAATACTGGTGTTGGATCATCTACAATATTCCCAGCCGGTTCAATTTTATTCGTAAATGAAACTTGGGTAACTTGTGAAGGACAAACAACTGCTAATCCACAAGGAATAACAGTTTCATTTGGTCTATCTTATCCTACACCTACTGGTGCATATGGATCTCAAATTACCAACTGGGACACATCACTTTCTACTTTTGGTATTTCTGATAGTAGAAAAATGATATTTACTGAAAGATCACTTGCTGATTTTGCTACTGGTAGTGTTTATTATACACAATCACCAATAGGTATTATAAGACTAGCTGAACCAGCTATGATAGTAATGACTGTAGAAGGTGGTACTATAGATAATGGCACATATTTAAAATGTTTAGTTCCATTTATAGTTGATCAGGCAAGTGCTAACTCTATTTCAGCTAATAGTGTTTCTATACCTTATTCAGCTCCAGCTGTAAATATTAATAATGTAACTAAACTTCATTGGAAAAATGATCAACAGTTTAATTATTCACTAATTTCTGGTGGGCCAACTGGACCTAGTATATACTATTACAAAACTGATGAATTTGACACACCAAACAATATAACTGTTAATTTAGAACCTAATAGTGCTCAATATAAAAATTGGAAGATTATACTACAAGACAATTTGAGGGTTGGAAAGGGATATACTTGGTCAATATCATATAGTGGAACCAATATAGTAGAATATTCTGAAGGTTCTATACCACCACAGATATTAGATTTTTCTTGGGATGATTTAAGTGGTTCGTACTTAGTAACAAAACAAAACTTAGAACAACCATTTACTAATGTAGTCTCAACAGCTTCTTTCGGTCATGACTTTTACTCACACAAAAGAATGATTAGAAGTATATTTCCATCTAATGGTATTCCTAAAGATACAGACATATATGCTATCTTTGATGGAACATCTATGAATCTTACAGATGCACAGAATGCGTCAGACTCACTCGTAGCTTGGCATGCTGACTTACAGACAAATGATCCGACATTTACTGGTAATTTATACATTATACCACATGCTTATGAAGATTGGTTAAACTGGCCAAGGCAAATTTTAAACTCAACAAGTACTGGACACTTTCCAGTTGGTGGTGGAACACTAACATCATTTACTGGTACAAGTTTACCTCCTAATTTTAATACTCCATCATTTGTACCTCCAACAAACTTTATAGTATTAGCATTTGTTGATGAAAGCGTATCTGGATATCATACTAGTGGATTTACCGGTCAACCAACTCAAGGGTTTTTTAATGATTACGTTGGCTACTATGAAGATGTTTGGACATCAAATAGTGTTGGATTCTTTAAAGGTGTGGTTTATCCAATTGTAACAGGATCAACACAACAAAGCTTTGTCTTACACTCGTTGGCTGCGATAGAAGGAACAACAGGTGATTTTAGTAATCAGGTTGATCCAGGAACAGTGGCTACAATTGCACCTTTATTATCAACCAATCCTTATCAAGGATATAATGGAACAAGTGATTCAACTGCTACATCACAGGGTGAGTCTCCAAGAAGTCCACAAATAAGTTTAGGAGTATCATATACATTACTACCACTAAAAAATTTAGGATGGAAGGGTGTATTTAATAAGACAAGTGGTGCTGCATTTACAAGTAACACATTTGGAGATGAGTTAAGTGCCATTTTAGGATTTGATGGTAGTGGTTTGGCAACTCCAGGTATATTCCCAGCAGGATCAATAATATTTGTTGAAGAAGCTTTTTATACATTGAATTCAACAATGTCGGTTTCTAATATAAATGGAACATTCTCTATTGGTTTATCCACCAACACAGAAACAGGTTCTGGTGGTGCTACTATTTCAACATATCCACCTTTGTCAAGTTTTGGACTAAATAACTCATTTGAAATATTTTTTCCTAAAAGAAGAATAGGTGATAATAACTATCAAGGATATACACAAGTCTCTGATTCACCTATATCCACAGTTAAATTGACTGAGCCAGCTATTGTAAGAATAGCAATTGATAATAGTATATTCTATAATGGTGAACTAGTAGTTCATATTCCATATATGGTTGACAATCCTGAGAGTACTGTAATTAAACCAGAAGGTCCAACAGCTTATGTATCTGGTAGACCATTTATATTAGGTTCAAGTAGTCAATATAGTTGGATTAGTAATATAACAGGTGGTGGATCAGCAAGTGCGGCTATTGATGATAAAGAAGTGGCATTTGGTACTGGAACTGGTATAACTTCTTCAAACTACTTTAAATTTGAAAATTCTTATACTAATCTTTGTTTAGGTAGAGGTCACTCTATACCATCTATTGGTGAAGACTATGTTAGATACTCTGCTATAGTAGGTGGTCAATGTAATAAGTTTGATAGAATATCTGCAACTAACAGTGTTATAGTTGGTGGTTGTTGTCACTCTATGAATGCCAAATCATTCAACTCTGTAATGATTGGTGGTAGATTTGGATGTTCAGCTGACTATATGGTTGATTCCGCTATAATAGGTGGTTGTAACAACATAGTATCTGGTAAAAATTATAGATCATCAATATTAGGTGGTGATACAAACTTATTATCTGGTGATGGTAGAAACTCAACAATATTAGGTGGTTGTAGAAATACAATCAGATGGAGTTGTGATTCATCAATTATGGGTGGTTTATGTAACTGTATTAGTTCAGCAACTAGTTCAAGTAATATTATAGGTGGTAGATTTGGATGTATACAAGATGCTGGTTTCTCAACCATTATAGGTGGCTGGTCAAGTAGTATTATAGGTACTGGATCATTTATGACTATCATAGGATCACAACAAAGTAAGATTTGTAGTACTCAATTACTTGATCAAAATCCATTTGGTGCATTAATTCTTGGTGGTAGCCTTCATACAATCGGAACATCAAGCAATAGTTCTCTTATTGTAGGTGGTAATCAAAATAAAATAACTGGGTCATTAAATTCTGTTATTGTTGGTGGTGAGCAATTATGTCTAACTTGTGAAGATAAAGTTGTTTATGTTCCTAAGTTTAAAATGGCTTGTGCAGATAGTTTCGTAGAGGGTTCTTGTGTACTTATATGGGATAATGATAACTATGTTAGATATAGAACTATATCCTCACTCGCAGCTAGTATGAGTTTAATAGCTACATCAATTAATTTTACCCAAATAGCTTTTGGTAATGCATCATCAACTGGTATAACATCAAGTGTTAATTTCACATATGATAGAAGTGGGGATAACTTTATTGGTGGTGCTTCTGGATCAACTTTTGGTGGAGATAACAGTACATTTAGATCATCGATAATAAGTTCACTAAACTCCAATATAGGACCAACAGTTTCTAACTCATCAATTATAGCTAGTGATAATGTTGGATTATCATACTCAAGTTTTTCATTAATTGCATCTAGTGTTAGATCTGTAATTTCGTCAACCTCATCTAGCTTTGTTTCGATAATATCATCATCTGCTAGTTGTATATTTAATAGAGTATCATCGTCTTCTATTTTATCTGGAACAAGAAATTACATGACTCCTCTCTTAGGTTCTGTTGACCAATCACTTCTTAGAATATCAAACTCTAGTATAATTGGTGGTTGTTGTAATCGACTAATTTGTGTAAATCAAGGCTCTGTAATTATAGGATCTTTTTGTTCAGCAGGTGTAGGGTCAAACAATGCAACATTAATATCATCTGTTTGTAGTTGTATTACACAAATATCTACTGGTTATTCAACTGCACAAGGAAATAGTATTATGGCTGTAAGAACTAGTTGTATAGACGGTGGTCATCAAGCTACATCAATTATATCATCAAGACTTAGTTGTATTTCAGGTACATCGGGAGCTTCTTTAACTATGTTTGGATCATATCGTTCGTGCATATTTTCAGCATCTGGAGGTAGTTCAAATAATTCGGTTGTATCAGTTTTAGGATCATCTTACTGTTCTTTTATATGTGGTGGTAGAACATCAACATTATTAGGTGGTTGTTGTCAATTAATATTTGGCACTACTGCTTCTTCTATTTTAGGAGGACGATTTAACACTGTCACAAATGATAATGATTCTTCTGTTATATCTTCATATAGAGGTAGTATGTGTAACTCTACAAGATCATCAATATTATCAGGATCACAATCATTGATTTGTAACTCTTGTGGTTCTGTTATAATTGGATCTGATTTATCAACTATAAATGCGACATCTTCGAGAGTTTCAATAATATCCAGTAGAGGTTCTACAATGTCATTATCTCTTGATAGTATAATCGCCGGTGCAACAATTAACATTATATGTAGATCAGTAACATCGGGTATCATGGCTGGTACTAATAACTGTGTATTAGGATCAACATCATCTTCAATATTGGCATCTGAAGTATCTATAATAGCAACCTCATCAGAGACATCTATTATATCTGGATGTAGAAATAATGTGTTATTCAGCTGTAATTCTTCCGCAATAGGTGGTGAAGGACATACAATGTCAAGAGCATTTGATAGTATAATTGCAGGTGGTTCAAGTAGTGTAATTTGTAACTCATTTGACTCAGCTATTATAGGTGGTATGTTTAATAGAGTATGTAATGCGACAGCTTCTGTAATAGTAGGTGGAACTGGTTTAACATTATCAAATATTTCTAATATTGTTTATGTACCAAAACTTAGAATAGCAACTGCAAGTAATTCAGACTCAATATCAAGAGTACTTGTTTGGGATTGTACTTCAAGTGATGTATTCTGGAGATGTGACTCAACAATAACAGGAGCCGCTGTAAACTCTGGAAGAATCGCATTTGGATGTTCAAATAATCTTGGGATTACTGCGTCATCATTACTAACTTTTGATACATCAGAATGTAATACTTTAATTTCTAACACGAACTTTAGTGGTGGTGGTGGCAACTGTCTAAATACTGTTATGTCAAATACTGGTAATAGTAAGTTTGTAGTAGATGGCACTTCTAACTCTATAATAGGTGCAAATAGAATACAGACACCCGCTTCTGGTTGTTTATCAACTGGTAACAACAATACAATTATTTCAAATGGACAGATTTGCACTTTTAAGACATACTACTCTTCTATAATAAGCTCTAAACAAATTTTTCAGTGTGGAACTTGTCACAATACAATTCTATCTTCTTTAGGATCCTGTGGTGATGCTGACTCTTGTTTTAGTAGTATTATATCAGCTTCTCAAAGTACTACAAGTAGTATATCATATTCTGGTATTTTCGGAGGAGCTAGAAACTCTATGAAGTGTGCTAGACAGTCAATTATATTAGGTGGTTCTGATAACACAATTTGTTCAGCAACTAATTCAGCTATAATTGGTGGTAAAGGATTAACACTATCAAATGTAACTGATCAAGTTATAACACCTAGTTTATGTGTAAGTGGAGCTCTTTCATTAACTGTGATAACAGCTTCTTCTAATATAACATTAGCAACTAGTAACTTCACACTATTGGCATATGCTCCAAGTAATCTTGCAGGCATGACAGTATCATTACCAGCAGCATCTGTTGCTAGACACAGATTATATGTAATTAAGAAAATGGATGCTTCTACACAATCATTCGTATTTATTAAACCAAATACCGGTGATAACATCGAAGGTACAACAACATATGTAACATTAGAAAATCCTTATGATTATCATATGTTACAATCAGATGGTGTTAGCACTTGGATAAAATTAGGAGGAGCTGTTGGTATAAACTTATGATAATTGTAGATGTTGTTAATAGTATTTTTGATATCTTACCGCAATTAATATTGGCGACAAGTCCAGCTTGTGTTTTTGCCGGAATGGGGAGTGGATCACAAAGTGGTAAATTAACATTTAAGAAGATATTTAGTGGTGAAGGTGTTAATATTGTACAGGATGAGAATAGCTTAATGTTTCAAGTAACTGGTGGGTCAAACGCTATAGGTATAGATAGTTGTAAAGTCGTAATGGGTGATACATCAACTGGCATAACAGGATCTGCTCATATAAGCGTTTGCGAGGCTTATAAAGCAATAACAGGAGTCGCTATAATAAGTGGTACATTTTCACCAACAGCATATGGATTGTGTAATAGAGTTAAATCGTCTTTAATTATAGGAGGTAGAACAAATTATATTAACCCATATTCTTATTATAGTAATATAATAGGTGGTACTATTAACAGTGTTTGCTCGTCAACTCCTTATATATATTATGGTACTATTTTAGGTGGTAGATGTAATAAAATCTGTGAAGGTTCTGGTTCTATAATAACATCACAGTGTTCAAATATTTATTCGGCTTATATTAGCAATTCAATTATCAGTGGTATAAAGAATTGTATATGTGCTTCAACAAATGTTAATTACACATCAATTATAGGCGGTTGTTGTAATTCAATAGGTGATAGTAGATACTCTTCAGCAATAAACTCTTTTGGATCATCAATTACAAATAACTTTAATGTGTCCATAAATTCTATTGGATCTACAAAAATGGATTCTTTCATGTTTGTTGATATAGGTGGGTATTGTAATGTATCACAATGGAATAATTCTAGATCTTTATCGACTATTTCTAGCAAGTTTTCTAACAATTTAAAATGTTCTAATGACATTAGTATAATATCAAGTTGTAATTCTTGTATAGGTATAGAGGCAGGAACAGGATCATCAGTAATATCATCTCATTGCACTTGTATAAGCGGTAGTTATGGATCTATAATATCATCTTGTGTAAGTAAAATTTGTACTGATGGTGGTGCATCACAGAGTAGATTTAACTCAATTATTTCTTCATATAAAGGTGAGATACGTAATAGTTGTGGAAGCTCAATAATATCATCAGGTGGTGCTACTGTTAGTTGTAGTGTTTCATCTACGATACTATCATCAAATTGTGGTGTTATTTATAAATCGAACGGTTCTATTTTATCAAATATATCTGGATTCTATAATAGAAGAGGAATATATAATTCAACTTTCTCTGCAGCATTTTTTAGACAGTGTTCTTGTATTAACAATAGTGTAAATTCTGTTATTATATCGGGTGTAAATAATGAAATGAAATGCTCAGTTAATGGTGCTTCAATTGGTTTATTTAATTTAAAACAAAGTGGTAGTAAGCCTAGTTTTCGTAATGTTATATTGTCATTTGATACTGCTTGTATTACCTCTGAAGGAGCAACATCTTCAGATAATTTTATAAGTGGATGTTATTCAAGTGTTCTTGATACATTCAGAAGCTCTATTATATCAAGTACTTGTACAAGTCTTATTGAATCAAGAGATTCTTCTATAATAGGTTCTTATTTTTCTTGTATAATGGGATCAACAAGTTCTGTAATTGTTGGATCGAGATGTACCAAGATAGAAAATTCAAGAAACTCAGCTATAATTGCTGGTTGGCCAGGATCTTGTTTATCTGGTTGTTGTGAAACAACAAGAACTGCACACTTAAATATACACGGTAGTGTAATAATGAATTCAACAAGTGCAGTTGGTTATTGTTCTTGGCCTGCTAGTGCAATATCTTCAATAACAGTTTGTAATGGTATAATAACTGCTATATCATAAACTCACATCTGTAATATATAGATTATGGATTTTTTGTTTTCAATATTTGAATTTTTAGTAATTGCAGGTGGTCCGTTTTGTGTTTTTGCAGGAATGGGTAAAGATAAGAATGTTGGTAAATTAACATTTAGAAATTTAATTGCAGCTGATAGTTCAATAGAAATAACAGAAAATACGGGATGTGTTACTTTAAAATCCAACAGTTCTGGTGTTTCGGTCCCTCTAAATAAAGTACCCTGGGGAACAACTTCAAGTATAACTTGGGGATTTTTAGAAGTAGATACAGATGTGCAAGCAATAACTGGTGCCTATATAATAGCAAACCGACCTGCATCTATAATTGGAACAACATTTTCACCTGGTGGTAATAACTTGATTGTTAATCCACTAAATAATAAAATTTTTGGATCATTTGATAGTGTATTAGTAACGTCTAAAGAGTCTAAAATGTACCAAGCTAGTAGAAGAAATGCCTTAATTGGTGGATATGAAAATATAATTTGTGGAGGAGATAATTCATCAGTTATAAACTCTGGTATATCTTGTAATCAATATGTATATATTTCATCGATATTATCAAGTGTTAACAGTCAACTCTGTCAAACATCTTATAGTAGTGTTTTATCATCTCGTAAATCCAATATACGATATATATCTAGTGGAACGAAAGTTTGTAATTCAACTATTATATCAAGCTATTTAGGAAGAAACACGGGTAATAATCATAGTACTATAATAAGTAGCAGAAACTCCTATATAATGCATGGTAATGCATTATCATCAGTTGCCTCTTCAAATTCTATAATATCTTCTTGTAGTTCTTGTATATGCGGTGGTCAAGTTTTTGATGGAATAACAGTTGGATCTCTTAGATCTACAGTGCTATCATCTATTTGTTCAAATATTACCGACTCCTGTGGATCAACTATTATTGGTGGTAATAGAAATACCGTATGTGTTTATACTTATGCAGGTGGTAATGTGACCGCACCGACAAGTTGTCATAATACAATAATTGGTGGTACTTATAACAGAATATCTCAAAATAACTCAAATGAATCTACTGGTAATATAAAGTATAACTCTACTTTATCAAGTAAATGCACTTTTATTTATAATAGCTGTGTTAGTAGTATATTAACATCAGAGAGCTCTGCCATAAATGGTACTTATATAAATGCAGGTAGATGGAGTGTTATTATAGGAGGTGTTTCTGGTAAAAAAAATTCTATAATAGGTTCTAATGTCTCTGCTATTATAAACTCACCTTGTAGTAGAATAGGTGGTAACTGTACTATTGGAATAATTGGTGGTTGTTCCAACTACATAAGTGCTAGCTATTACTCGGGAATTATTGGAGGATTTGATAATGCAATAAAAACTGGAACTTTTAGAAGCTCAATTATTGCAGGTTGTCTCAATTGTTTGTATTCATCAACCGGTGATTCGGTTATAGTTGCTGGTGATTGTAATAAAATATTGCAGTCTTATAGATCTTCTATATTAGGTGGACTTTGTAACTGTATAAGAAAATCTATTAATTCTGCTGTTTTAGGAGGTGAGTGTAATTATGCAAAGTCTATTGCTTCTATTGATAAAAGTGGAGTTATTATATCTGGGTGTAAAAATGAGACATACTCGAAATATAGCGTTATAGTAGGTGGTAAAGTTAATTATATAGGAAATGGCGGAACTACTCTCTACTCTGCTATATTAGGAGGTGAGTCTAATTCTTTACTTACTCCCTACTCAGTAATTGTTGGTAGTTGTAATATTACCTCGTCAGGTAGTAAAGGTACAACTTTTTTAACAAATTTAATTTTTGATAAACACGTTTGTATAAATTCAGCACACTGTGGACGTAGTGGTACAATAGCTCCAGGCATAGCTGGGTTCAAGATAAGAAATGGATTTATAACAACAACATAATATATAAAGTGATGATGGATTTAATAAATTTACTACCTGATACAATATTTTTAATGGCTACTATTTTCGCAGGAATGGGTAGAGGTAATAGCAATGATCCAGAAAGATTATCAGGAAGACTAACATTTAAAAAGTTAGTTGAAGGTACTGGTATTTGTTTCACTGAAGACGCCAGAGGTATAACAATATCATCTATATCAACAGGCACAGGTACTGTCTCAGTAGATTCTTTTGAGATTGCACATGGAACTGGAACAGGATTAACATCATCTAATTTTTGTGTTTCTCAAACTACTTGGAGATGTGGTGTATTTGGATTTGGAAGTATAAGATCTGATACTTCAGGTGCGAATAGAAGTTGCGTTTTAGGATCATGTAATTCTTTCATAATAGGTGGTAGTGGAAATTGTACTATACTTGATAGAAATAGTGTTATTCTAGGTGGTTTTAGTAATAAAATTCAAAATTGTGGAAACTCTGTTATAGTTGGAGGAATAAGCAATGGAATATATGCAACTTCTTCAAGTATTATATCTTCTCAAAATGGTTTAGTTAACACTTTAAGTCATCACTCATCTATTATATCCGGATACTGTAGTGGTACAAGACAAATGCCATATTCAGTAAATATATCATCATATTGTGACTATGAACATGGGACAGCCGCAGGTACAGGAAAATCTTCAAAAATGTTTACTTCAATAAGTTCTCGTTGTACTAGGCACAATTTTGTGGGTGGTGTTTCAACAAATTTAAATTGTGCAGAATGTGTAACACATAATGGTGTAATATCAGGAATTTGTAATTCTTTTTGCTTTCCTTTATCCTCAAGTGTTATTACACAAGGTACTATAATCTCATCTGATATTTCCACTATATGTGCTTATAAAAATCCAAAATCTGAAACTCCTGAGTGTTCAAGATCCTCAACGATAATCTCATCTTACCTATCGAAAAATAGTGGATATTTTTCAACTGTTATATCAAGTAGAAGTGTAGTTAATAGGGTTTATACCGATACATCTCAAAAATTAGGATTTACAACAATAATATCTTCATTCGGATCAAGAATAAATGAAACTACAAACTCATCTTTAATATCAACTATATACTCATACTCACCTAATGATTTTAGAGTAGTAAACACAACTGCTATAGGAACTCAATACTCTGATGTGAAAGGATCTAGATCATCCATAATATCTGGTTACTCAAATTCTGTTAGTTCAGGTAGCACATCAGTGATCGCATCTAAATATGCATCTTCAAACTATAGATCTTCCGTAATAGTAGGATCATCAAAAGCAATTTCATATATAATAGATAATGGTAGTGTTCAAGGATTTGAAGGCGGTCTTATAAATCTTGCAGTTGGTGGTCAGACTAACTGTTTTCACTTTACCACATTAGGTTCTTATCAGAGTTGTGGATTTGGTAATAGTATAGTTATAGGTGGTCATACAAGCAGAGCTGGTCTAACTATGCAATCCGGCTTAAATAAAACTTACCATTGCGAGACAAGATATGGCGATCAGAGATCGATTATGATAGGTGGATTTAATAATTGCTCATCTGCGAGTAATGGTGCACTAGTTATTGGTGGAAAATATAATTGTGAATTAAATACTGTGAACTCATCTATAATTAGTGGTTATAAAAACTGTATTTATGCAAATGGATGTTATGCTAGACAATGTGCATTCTCAGGTGGTCCCTCTTATTATAACTCATCTATTCTAAATACAGTTGAGAATAACTTTATAATAGGGGGATGTGGAAATTATTTTACCGGTATATCAAATAGATACATGACCGGTTTCAATAAGTATGGATCTTCTTATATAAAAAATTCTGGAATAATTGGTAGCTTCAAAAGTAGAATTTGTGGTACTACCAATACATATTATTTTAGACCAGCTTATGGATTAAATTGTCCAGGATTAACTAGTTCGGTAATTTTAGGGGGTGACTCTTTGATCAATTGTAGAAGTTACTCTTTAATGGTAAATAATTTAACAATAAAAGGCACGGTAAAAACTTGTAAAGGACCTACATTGGCAACTCTTTGTACAGGTGTGAGTGGAACATTTACAAGTCCATCATTTATTACGGTTGTAAATGGATTAGTAACTAATATCACTTAATAATGACATCCAGTAATTATTAATAAATTGATTTATTTGAACTTTTAAATTGTTAATTTTAGACAATAAATCAAATATTTGTTTCTCAATATCAGAGAGAGACTCTCTATCACCTTGTATAAATTTAATCTCATTTTCACTTAGAAAGTAGTTAGATCTATTCTTAACTTTTCTTAAACATCTAAGTTCATTCTCTAATGAAATAATAGAATTACCTAACTCATCATCTGATAAATTAATTAGTTTTAAATCATGTTCATCTATTAAATTTATTCTAATAAATCTCATTAAATTCTGATTAATACCAAGTGATGATATATTTATCGGTGCTATTTTTTTTCTATTTAGAATAGAAGACTTTAAACTATCTAAAATTGTTTCGTCAAATATAAAATTAATAGAAATAACTGCAACATCAGAGCTCTCAACAAATCCAAAATTTGTAAAAAGTGTTAGGTCATCATTCAGAGCATAATTATCAAATACTTCTTCTCCCTCACCTATAGACTCAGACATCATAAAAAAACTTGAATCTCTATCTGATAAAATCATATTTGAGCTGTTAGAGTGTTGTAATAAATCAGCAAATGGAACTAATCCAATGTTAGTCCACATTCTAGTAGATGTGGCTAAAAAGGCCCATAATAATTCATTTCTAGTAAATGACTCAACTATTTTATTTTTATTATTTAACTCTGTAAATTTATCATATAATGAAACAAATTCACTATGTAATTTTTCAATTTTTATTGAGACATTCTCAGATACATTTGGAAAATTACCTTTAATGTAAATAACTAAAGGATGGTCTTTAAATTCACTAAGACTTGGAAGTAAATTTAAATAATCCTTCCAAAATGAATTTGGTTTATAATATTCCTTTAATAATGATATAACAGTTAAATCTCTGTGTGTGAATTTATTATCTTCTATATTTAGATTGCAATTTTCATGATTTAAAACTAAACTTTTAGGTAAAGTAAATATATCCTCATTTTCAATTTTTTGATTAGCGATAACTGTTCTACCGAACTTACCATTTATTAGTGATAATTTAGGATTAACATATCCACCATTAGTAGATATCCAATTACAAAGGTTATTAAATTTAATTTCTATATTTTCCATACAATTTATACTGATTTTATCTTTTATAGTTTAAACATATCTATTTAAAATTCATATATTTCCTATGAATATAATCGCTCACGAATTTAAAATATCTCAAAAGGATCGAGAAAAAATAAAAGATCAAAACTCAATGACAATCTGGATGTCCGGATTGTCTGGATCTGGAAAATCCACAATAGCTAATAATTTAGAATTTACACTTAACTCAATGGATTATCATACCTACATTTTAGATGGTGATAATACTAGACTTGGATTAAATAAAAATCTTGGCTTTTCGGAAGAAGATAGAGTAGAAAATATTAGAAGAGTTTCTGAGGTTTGTAAATTGATGAATGATGCTGGTTTAATAGTTATCTGTTCATTTATATCTCCTTTTCAAAAGGTAAGAGATCAAGCCAGAGAAATAATAGGTGAAGAAAGATTTGTTGAGGTTTTTGTAGATGCTGATTTAGAAACTTGTGAATTGAGAGATCCTAAAGGACTTTATAAAAAAGCAAGAGCAGGTGAAATAAAAGACTTTACCGGAATATCATCTCCTTTTGAAAAACCAAAAGATTGTATAGTACTTAAAAATAATAATATTGATGATTTAGATGCTAATGTTAGCACTCTTGTAGAGTTAATAGTTGGTAATCAAAGAGAAAATAAAAAGTAATTATGTGGAATAAAGTAAATCATGGTGGTGAACCCACAAAAAATCCAGATAAAAAATGGGCAATATTTATTGGTAGATACCAACCTTATCACTGGGGACATATTGAATTAATTCAACAAAAATTAAATCAAGGTATTCCTGCTCTAATTATGGTTAGAGATATTGAACCAGATGAAAAGAATCCATTTACAACTGAACAAACAGTGGAAATGATTGAAAAGTATCATAGAGCTAAAGGTGATGATGTAAAAGTTATGATTATACCTGATATTGAGTCTGTAAACTACGGAAGAGGTGTTGGATATGAAATAAATGAATTTACACCACCAGATAATATAGGATTTATATCAGCAACTAAAATAAGAGAATCCATTAAAAATGGAGATAACTCTTGGAAAGATATGGTTGATGAATCAATACAAGAAGATGTAATAAAATATTTATCACAATATCATGAGTTCTAAAACTTATCAAATTAGATTTAACACAAATTCAACAGATGACTCAAATCGTTGGAGATTAATTGAAAATGGAAATGAGATATTAGTCTCTGATATAGTAATTGATGCTCAGACTTATACAACTAAAGATTATATTGAAGGTGTTGGTGATAAGTGGCATGTTAGTTGCACTGGTGAGTTAGAAGTTAAAAATGGAATAGCTCACATCACGGTTAAACGCAAAGATAACGCACTAAAAAGACATATATTAAAGACTATTTCTTATAGAATTTTAGGAACACTAACAACAGTCGGAACTGCTTATTACTTCAGTTCTAATTTAGCATTATCATCATTTATAGGAGTTGGTGAATTATTATTAAAACCTATATTATATTTTTTACACGAAAGAGTGTGGTATAGATTTGGAAAAACTGGTAGATAAAAAAAACCGATTACAGAACGTAATCGGTTTTTCTTTCGCTTAACCCTTCTTGTTTATATTCAATATCTTCCTTAATCTGAATATCTTCTTTTTTAGGTTCAATATTTTGAATCTGATTTTCTAAAGACTTCCAGAATTCAGTATTGTGTAACTTATCATACCAAGATTGACCTAACATTTCTCTAGCGTCTGAATAAGCAGGTAATAGTTTGCCAGTTTTTATCTCGTGTAAATCTGATCCCCATCCATATCCAGCGTCATTTTCTCTAATAACCTGCTCGATATTGTTGAAGTCGTGTTGATAATATTCTTCACCAACAAAATCATATAACTTTCTAAACCAGAAATCAGGATTAGTAGTCCACTGCTCATAAGGAAAGAATAATATTCTATCACCTAATCCTCTTTGAATAGTATCAACAAGAGATACATATGGTCTACCTAATACACCATCATCAGATGTCCAAACACCAACTCTACCATCTAAAGTTTTCATTTGAGAGTTACTGAACTCACCGTGTATTTCACCATCTGCTCTGTTCTTTCTGAATAGTTTTTCAAAAGAAGTGCAGATATCTTCTAGATTTCTAACACAAGCAACTATTCTTGCCTTCTTTCCAGTAACTTTTTCTATAAACTCAATGTGTGATGACCAAGCTCTATTTTTATCAAAAATAACTTGTTTATTTGTATTGTGATAATTTTGAATTATTGCTCTAATAACATTCCACTTATCTTGACCATCAGGATATGTTGCGTGTCCTTCTAACTTACTCCAATTATCTCTTACTTGTAATAGAAAGTCAAGTAAAGATGATGTAGCAGTAGTTTGAAAATTTGGATTTTGTAAAAGTATATTTGTTAATAATGTACTTCCACTTCTTGGAAGTCCTCCTATAAAATGTAGTCTTCTCATAAATTTAAAATTGATTTTATTATCTCACCTGAGTCAAATATTTTTAATCTATCGTATGGAAATTGAACTGGGTTTCCACTAATATCAAAATCTTCTAAGTATGAAGAATGGTATGTGTCATAGACTGGTTCAACATTTGGTTTTATATTTATATTAGAACTGTATCCTAAAACACTTGGTTTATTTCCAATCCAGCAAACAACTGATTTCAAACCAAGAGCTGCTGATGCGTGCTGAGAGAAAGAATCAATTAATAGTCGTTTATCAGAGAAAACAACAGATGCTAAAATCTCTCTAGTGTCTAATGCCAATCTATGACATCCTTCTATCAAATCTTGATTCTCATATCCTAATTGATATATGTGATAATCATTTCTGAAATAATCAACAATATCTTTTGAGTTCTGATATGGCAGGTCACGATACCATGAATATGGTCTTGAATTGCCACCTCCGCCATTTGTATGTAATAAAAATATTGGCTTAGTAACATTTTGATACATTTTAAGTTTCAAATATTCTAATTCTAGTGGTGAGAAATAAAGTTTTGGAGATGTTCCATCCCATTTTATACCAATTAGATCACACCAAATTTCTACAAGGTGTTTATTACCTAAGATATAATCTTGGCAATGATATGGTTCATGTCTATAGATTTTTACATCTTTTTTATAAATAAAATTCTTATAAAAATTAGCAACGTGTCCAAATGGATATATTTGATAAACATTTGGATTGTTAAACCAGACTTGTGGCCAAGCAGTTACTATAATTATATTTCTTTCTGGATCTGACTGCTTTAGTGATGAAACTACAGCTGTGGCTAGTATGTTTTTACCGATACCACCTTCAACGTGAAATATTGAATACATTAATAATTAAAGTTTTATTTTTATATGAAATTATAATTTAAAGTTGATTTTACTAACCATATAAATATTCTTCATACTTTTCTTCATTATTTAAGTTAATCTGAATATTCGCTTCTTTATCTCCTGTTTTAAATTTAACAACCACTAAATTCATTAGATCAACATCTACATCGTTAAGTAAATTGTCAATTACACTTTCTCTTTGGTCTTCTAAAGATAATTTAGGACCGACTTCTATCTTTAAATCAATATTATACCCTATTTTTCTTCTTACGAAGTTTAATATCATTTGATGATAAGCATTCTCATCTTTTCTATAATTCTTAAAAAGAAAAATAGCAAATATCACCATTCTGGTAACATAGTTATGATTAATACGTTGAACATCTAATCTCACGATAAAATTGTGTCTATTTTTTTATCTCTAACTTGTGTAAAATTCAAAAGATTTTTAAAATCAAATTTTGAATAGCAGTCTCTACAAGTACAATCATCGTTTAAGTCGGCAAAAACATTTTTTGAAAAACATTTTGGACAACTCAATTTTAAAATATTGATTCTTAGAGAATTTACTTCTCTTGTAAATATATTTTTAGGATACACTCTGGAATTCATCTATCTTAGAAAGTGTTTTTATAACAATTGTTTCAATATCACCTGGTTCGATTATAGAATATTCTATATCATTATCCTTAATCAATTTTAAATAGGCATTATCAACTTCAATTGCCTCTTTTAAGGTCTGAACTCTACCATTCTCTTCATAGTCTAATTTTCGACTTATATAGAAGTTTAAGGTATTTAATTTCCAAAATTCAGATATAACTAATTTTCTTAATGCTATATTTTCAGTTTTATCATACACAATTGAATTAAGTAGTGGTGAATCCGTTATAACTACATCAACTTTACCTAAAAGTCTATGAACTCTTGCATGTTGTTTACCGAAAATATAAATTTGATTCTCTAACTTTTTATAACTCTCTTCCCAAACCATATCTTTAGCATATTCGGTAGCCATTTCACAGTCTATACCCATTATTTTTAGTTTAGCGAATACCGATGCACACAATGTAGATTTACCCACACCAGGACCACCAAATAGATTAATAACCAGTGTCTTTTTCATACTCATGATATGTAAAAATGACCCTATAGTTTTTGTAAACTTTGATGTAATACAAATATATACATGTATATAATTTACTATTATGGCTAAAGATAAAATGATGAGTCTTAGAATTCCAGAAGTTCTAATTGAAGAGTATAAAAAATTTTGTGAAGAAAATTCTTTTACTATGTCTAAAAGACTTAGAAAACTTATGGAGAGTGACCTAGAGCGTTGGAGAAAATATCAATACGATAAAAGGAAGTCAGAATCTCAAAGTTCAGATTAAAGAAAAGTTAAAGCTTGGGTAGGTATTAGTAATTCATAATAATTACCTCAGTAGTCACCTTATCACCCTTTCTTGATACTTTATTATAATCAAATTGTAGTTCTTTATATCTATAACCATCAGAAATTAATTTATCTAACATCCAACAAGTCTTGCCATCATGGTATAAGACACCAGATACCATAAATGATGATTCATTTTTATCAATAGATTTTAGATAATTATACAATTTAATATCATCATCTTCTTTCCAGAAAGCATTATAGCCGGCTTCAGATATTTGTTTTTTACCAATTGAACCATCTTCATTTTTAATACGACCATATGGTGGATCGGCATAAAACATAATCTTATTTGAAGAAACATCAATCTGATCAAAAGGTACAGATTTAAATCTAATACTGTCTTTATATTGGCGAATATGATTAGTAAATATCTCCACTTTTTTATCAGTATTATTGTTCCAACCACGATCACCATAGGTTTGATTATACTTAAACTTTTGATTGAATCTCATCATATTGTTAGTAGATGATAACATCAAAGCCCATAGTTTAGCAGGTGTTGGATTAGAATTATAGTCTTCTCTTAGTTTACCAAATAACTCTGGATTTCCCTTAGATGGGCAAATAGATTTGGTTTCTTCAATGATTGAATCACTATTCAATAAAGATTGATGAATACCAATTAAATCCTTAATAATATCATTAGCAATTAATTTAGTGTATTTATCAACAACATTGGTATAAACAGATCCACCACCAGTAAATAGATCAACAAAATAAGGTTTTGTATAATCAAATTCTGGCAGTAGTTGTTGTAGTAACTTGAACTTTGAACCGGTATAGTTGAATGGTGTTTCTATCATTTTCCTAATTCTTTTAGTAAAGTGTTTATTAGTTCTTCTTCAATTGAGCTATCTATCCCTGAATATTGTGATATATCATATACCATATCTCTAGTCCATTCAGATCTTAGTTTTCTTGTTTCAGCTTTTATAGTTTTAGAAGTCCATCTAACTCTTTTCTTTTTAGCTTCTTTTATCTTTTTTACTAAATCTCTAATGTCTTCCATTAATAGTTCATTATTAAAAGTTCGGTTCCTTTTGTTTGTGATTTACCCGCTTTAGCCATTGCAGCTTTATAGAATGATTTACTCTCCCAACGATATTCATCTTTTGGAAACCATTCAGATAACTGTGGAAAATCATAATAACTCAATGAGAATTTACCTTTAGTTGCTTTTAATGTATTTGCTAATCTCTCGTGTGTTTCTAATCCAAAGTCATGATTAGCATAATACTTCTCAGTTGAATAATAAGGAGGATCACAATAAAAGTAAGTAGTTGGTGAATCATATTTTTCAATTACTTCTTGAAAATCCATATTTTCAGTAACAGTAATTTTATCGAAATACAATTTCCATTTAGAATCATCCAATTTATTCTTAAAAGAATCAAACTTAGATCTGTATTTACCTTTTAGGTCAATAAAGCTAGATTTTTCTGGATTAGTACCAGACCAAACTTGACTTAAAACATAAGCATATTTTGATGCTGTGTGAAAATCAGGTGATGATAAATCTACTTTAAAATCACTTGCAAATATTTCACTCTGAAACTGTTCAAATAGTGATTTATCTTGTGATTTATAATCTTTAATAATCTTTGAAAACTCATTATGTTTTCTCAAACAATTAAACAAATTAACATTTAGTGGATTAAAATCATTATATACAACTTGTTTGATATTTGAATATTTTGATAAATC
>JACCDJ010568570.1_pt1 | contig 19658 bp, 14 predicted proteins | sample 7444481 | NCBI WGS metagenome assembly JACCDJ01 (sample SAMN15323435, study PRJNA562643) | freshwater metagenome | isolation source: river surface water | place: USA:Blue River Watershed | collected 2017-08-15 | reverse complement strand
CTATAAACAACCCAGAATTTATTAGTTTACTATACGATTTAATAGCTTCTATACTTATGCTGGGCTTAACTATTTTATATTATAGAATTTATCAAAACAATCGTAAATCAGACATCGTTAGTGAACTTGATAATTTTATCAATATTAAAAAAATGGTGTCCTTGGGTATGATAATTATATTACTACTGCTGAGTATAAGTAGTTTTTGCATTTGGGGGACAGATATGTTAGAGGCATTAAGATTAAAACAAAATTATCCCAATCCGAATACCGTATTTTACACAGATTTTTTTTCAATTATGATTTTTATCGATGTATTACTTCTTATCATATCCTTCATTTATCACTTTTCCTTTTTTACTATTTTCAGAAATGCTAGCTTTATAATCACCACTATTCTGATAAGAATTTCATTAACTATAGAAAAGCCAATGAATTATATAATCATTTTAATCGGCTTTTTATTTGCTATCATATCCTTCTACTTGTATAGTTTAAGAAATTCAAAAAAACTAGTTAAAGAATAATCCATATTTGAATTCATTGAGGCTTACCAAAAATTGCCTTAATTAAATTCAATTTTATTTACGGCATTAATAAATCGATGGCATTTTTCGGAGGTAGCTCCTTTTTCATAATCAGTGATGCGCACTTTTACAAAATTGTAATGGACATTTAATTCAGGATGATGATCCTGGTGAATGGCAATTTGCATGACTTTATTAGTAAAGGAAACGACCTCATTATAATTCGAAAATTTAAAAGTCTTTTCTAATTTATTATTCAAAGCAATCCAATCGCTATTCAAATTAGGTATATACTCAAATCTTCTTAATTCTTCCAAAGAAATATACTCTAAGGTCTTAATATGCGTTGCATTTAATATAATAAGAGGCGCAACATTAGCTTCATACGCCTCTATCCATCTTGAAACACAAAGACACCATTTGTCTCCCTCCACCAGTCCTTTAAAGCCAGTTGGCGGATAATCCATAGTTAGGTCATTGCCCCTACTTTTTGAGAATTGTAAAAATTCATTGGTTACAACAGCACAAACAGTATGCGTGCCCTTGTCATTTAACCCTGTGTTACAACAACCGTCGCGGTATGCACCAGTCATAGGTGTAGTACCGCAAACCATTAAAGGTTCGTTAAAAACATTTAAGGATTTAAGAACTATATTCATTGATAAAAATGATTAAAAAATAAATTTAGTGCTTAAAAAGTTGGATTGATGTGAAGCCACAATATCATTGATTATTTCTTTATTTTCATCTGTAATCTTGGCAGCTACAAGTGATCTTATTGAAAATGACCTCAATGCATCTACCACCGATAAAGTGCCTTCAGCACTATCTTTGCGGCCAGTAAATGGAAAACTATCCGGTCCTCTTTGACATTGACAATTAATATTTACACGGCTCACTTGATTCACTAATGGATCTATCAAACTTGCTAGTTCTGATTTATTTTTTGAAAATAAACTTACTTGTTGGCCATGCGTAGATTCAATAATATATTGGATAGGCTCTTCAATATCATCAAAAGGAATTATGGGGATGATGGGACCAAACTGCTCTTCACTATATATTTTCATTTTATGATTTACAGGGAACAATACAGCCGGATAAAAAAAAGATGCTTTCATAGTTCCCCCATTTTCGTTCATCACTTTTGCACCATGTAGTTTAGCATCCTCAATCAGTTCATTTAAATATGCGGGCTTGCCGGGTTCAGGAAGCGGTGTTAGTGTAACTCCTTTTTCCCATGGTAAACCAAATTTTAGTTGCCCAATTTCATCATTCAATAGTTGAATAAAATTATCTGCAATGGAGTGATGTACAAAAATTGTTTTTAAAGCGGTGCATCTTTGCCCATTAAAAGAGAGTGAGCCCAATACTATTTCTTTAACGGCCAAATTGATATCAGCATCTTTAGAAACTATAGCTGCATTTTTTGCATCCAATCCTAGTATGGCCCTTAAACGATTTACTTTTGGGTGTAATTTTTTTAATTGATTGGCCACTTTGCTGGAGCCTATTAACGTAAGTACATTTATGTTACCCGATTCCATTAAGGTAGGGATAATCACATTGCCACGTCCATAAATGGTATTCACTACCCCTTTAGGGAAACAGGTTTTGAAAGCCTCCAACAATGGGAAATGCAGCAAAGTACCATGTTTAGGGGCTTTGAATAATAAGGTATTTCCCATGATAATAGCCGGGATGAGCGTGGTGAATGTTTCATTTAAGGGATAATTAAACGGCCCCATGCATAAAACAACACCTAATGGTGATCTTCTAATTTGGGCTACAATACCTTGTTCAATGGTAAATCTTGATGAATCACGATCAATGTCCTTTAAAGCTTCAATAGTAGCATAAATATATTCAACAGTTCTGTCAAATTCTTTTTCAGAGTCTGTATAGGTTTTGCCTATCTCCCACATTAATAATTTTACAACAATTGCCTTTTGCTCAAGCATTTTTGTAATGAAGTTTTCAACGCACTTAATTCGTTCCGAAACTGACATCGTTGGCCATTCTCCGCGTCCGTCGTTATAGGCTTTACAGGCTGCCTCTAAGGCAATTTTAGCTTCCTTCTCTGTACATATAGGATAGGAACCAATTTTAATCCGCTCTATTCCATTAGATGTTTGTACACAAATAGGTGAAAAAACCTCATGTGTAGGTCCCTCCCATTTAATTAATTCACCATCAGAGAGGTAGGTTTTTTGATCAATAAGTTGAGACAAAGCAAATGCTTCAGGTATGAAGCTTTCCTCTATGATTAAACGGTCCAATTGTTCTTGAAATGTCATAATATATGTTTTCTGTTATGAATAACAAATAACATAGACAATAGTTGAGTGACTAGTATTAAAAAATGAGGCCCATGAGGGATTACCATTACAAATCAAGCCAAATATGAGATAACTATACATGGCAAATTGTTCTAAATTATTTCTAATATTGGCCTTAAAATAGCGCAATTAATACCCCACTTTATGCAATACTCACCACCTAGAAATTCAAAACCAAAGCGAGTAGACATTTAAATTATTAAGGCATAAAAAAGCTAATCAGGAAAAATAACTAGTTCTTTTTCCTGATTAGCTGCAATAAGATAAAATACATTAAAATGACCCTATAACTCAGATACTTTAACCCAATCAACCAACATTTTAACTTGATTATTCTTAATCAATTCAACAGTGCTTTCAGGTAAACCGTATCTTTTCCCCTCTCCTTTAACCCCATTGATTTTAACAGGAAATATACCTCCAATGGCAAAATTGAGAATTAAGTGCTTTGGGGTATCAAATGCCCAATTGCCATAATGGTTTACCATTTTTTTTGTAACCCTAAACATAATTTGATCGTCATACTTAAAAATTAATTCCGTAGGCGTCCAAATAACTGCATAATTATGCCAGTTAGTTACATCATTTGTATTGGCAAAATATTTTCTATTTACAAAAGGTGTCTCACCACTATAACCAGGTCCATGAACCGCAGCATTAGCCCAATCTGACTCTCCAATGTTTTCCATGATATCTATTTCTCCTGTAGCTGGCCAAATGCCGTTACCAAGTAGCCACCAAGCTGGCCATAATCCATCCCCTTTGGAAAGTTTTATTCTTGCTTCTGCTTTACCATAAGTAAAATCGAATTTTTTATTCGTATTGATCCTGGCTGAAGTGAAATCAAAATGCTTGCCATCTTTGGTGACAAAACCCGGAGCGAATTGTGGCCTAATTACTAATACTCCATTCTCAACAAATAAAGTATTAGGTGAGTCAATATACGCCTGTAATTCATCATTAAAATGATCCCCCGTTTCTACAACATTCCACTTTGATTTATCAATTTTAGCATTATCAAAGCCATCATAGAAAATAACTTTACTCTCCTTCTGTGCAATAACACAATTATTTATAATGATTGAAGCAAAAAAATAAAGCCCAACTTTTTTGAAAATTTTAGAACTCATTAATTAAATTTTAAAATCAAAACTAATTTTTACTGATACACTCTTACATAATCAACTTCCATTGTGGCAGAATTAAATGCTGGATCTATGTTTCCTGCAAAATTGCCACCCATTGCCATATTTAAAATCAAAAAGAAGTTTTGATTAAATGGTAAACTTGAAGCGTTTTGAAAAGTGTAATAAACAACGTCATCTACAAGAAATTGCATGCTAGTGCTATTCCAAATTAAACCGTACTTATGAAATTCAGTAGTGACATTGTTAATAAGATAGGAGGTCCCAATAGCACTACCGCCGGAACGACCTGCATAATGGAGTGTGTTATAAATTCTATTGAATTCACTTCCCTTTTGTTCCATAACATCGATTTCGCCACAAGTGGGCCAACCAACAGTGGAAAAATTATCTCCCAACATCCAGATGGCAGGCCAAGATCCTGCACCGGCGGGTAATTTTGCAGAAACCTCTAACTTACCATACAAAAATGAAAATTTTCCCTTTGATAGCAAGCGTGCTGAGGTATAATTACTACCTGCATACAGCTCTTTTTTTGCTATGATTTTTAAGGTTCCATTTGATACTGTTGCATTATCTGACCTACTTGTATAATATTGAGACTCATTGTTACCCCAGCCCCCTGCACCTATGTCATAACCCCATTTTGCAGGATCGGGGACACCAGGCGAATTAAATTCATCTGACCAAACTAAATTCATTGATATAGTAACAGGCACTTGGGAGGTGTTAGTAATAAACTTTCCATTTGCATTTTTTGCCTTGACAACTACTGTGTAAGTTCCAGAAGAAGCATACTTATAGGTCAATGACCCTGAGGTAGAATTTTGATATTGACCGTTGCCAAAATCATACTCATACATTGTAGCATTTTTTGCATTTGCTACAAAATTTACATTACCTGAGTTGTCATTTGTCACAGTGAAGGTGACGGTTAAATCTGACGGGACAACATCCACTGTAGTTCCACCATCACCTCCTTTACTGCAACCTGCCATACATGAAATACTTAATAATAAATAAATCGCATACTTCATTTAATAAGTTATTTAACTTTTAATTTTTGATACCATGAATTACCGTCAGCGCCAATTGTTCTCAAGGTCATTGTAGTGGCAGTTAGTGCTAAAATTTCATAGGTAGCACTTCCCATTCCAACCATAACCAAGCCATTTCCTGGAACCATAAATTGAATTCTAGTTGAATTAGCAGATGTACTTGCTGAAGTAGCATTCATAAATGCTAGTCTTTTAACACCTTGATTTGCTATTGGAAATTGACCTTCTGCACCCGTTAATCCATAATAAGAAAGGGCTGCGCCTAAAACAAATGTAGCGCCTTTGTTATCTAAATTTATAGATACGTTATTATTTGCATCCTTGCTGAAAGTTATTTCATCATCATAAAATCCGTCACTTGCTCTTGAATTGGCACCCGCAGCATACCAAATAGGAGAAAACCCATCATTTGGCCCTACACCAAAATGTCCATCTGCGTTTTTATCACAAACCCAAGTTTTAGTAGACCCACCAGTGACGTTTTGTAAAATATCAGATGGTATATTAAATGCTACATAAACTGTAATTGTTTTACTGATTACAGATACAATACCACCAGTTCCAATAGCAGTTACAGTTACATTGTAAGTACTTGTACCTGGGTTAGTATACTTATAATTTACAACCCCTGTTGGCACCATTTGTGTATTCCCGTCACCGAAATCTATTTTATACGTAATCGCATCAACAGCAGTTACATTAATTACTACAGCTCCTGTTCCGTTGCCTGCTGGGTTGGCATTGTCAACCCCTGCTACCGTAGTTGTAAGTACTAGGCTTGATGGCGTTTTCATATTGCCGAATTTGTATTCTTCTTTTTGACAGCTTGTTAATCCAAGGATTATTAGCAAACTGAACAAGCTGAAAATTTTTATTGTATTTTTCATAACTTATTTTATTATTCGTTAGTAAAGTTTAATGTCATCAAAATAATAGGTATAATTTGCTGAACCATCACCCGTAGTTCCCAAATCAAAAATGAGCACTACTTTATGATAGTTTCTTGTAGTATTGATTGTGGAATAATCAAATGTTAATTCTTCCCACTCATTCGCTTTTGTTGTTACTACTTCTTTGTCAAAGCTAATATTACCATCTAATAGGTTTTCTACTTTTAATAATAATTTAGCACCTATTCTTGGAGAATAAACTTTAACCTTAAATGTTTTCTTTGTAGAAAAATCAATTGGATTTGGTAAAGTAATATAACTTCCTGCCCATGGATCACCAGCACCTTTAATCATCTTACCCACTTTGGCACTAGTATTGATTCCAGTTCTAAATGGATTTGAAACTACAGAAGCAGTAGCTCCACTAAAATCAGTAAATGAATAGGAAATTAATGAGGATTCAAAATTTAATGGAATTCCTAATACACTTGTTTGATTAGGGTCTCCAAAAACCACATTATCCCAATAAAATATTTTTCCAGAACCAGCATTGCCGAAATCAAAGAATATTGAAGCTTTATTATATGTATATGTAAAGTCAATTGCTGCGGTTCCACTTACTTGATTGCTAAAATCAAATACCAATGTTTCCCATCCATTAGCAGTTGAAGTATTTACTTGCGCTTCTACTGAACGACTACCATTGTTGCGGTCTTCAATTTTTAATCGAACAGGAATACCTGCTGCAGGAGAATATACGTCTACCGCCATCTTAGTTGCAGATGCTGTAATTGGGATCGCTGTTGCAAATCCATTAGGTGTTCCGATCGTAACCCCAGCCCATGTTTCAGCACCATTTGGCTTTACTGTTTTTTTAACCTTGTTTGAAGCGTTTAAAGGATCTACCGCATCGGTGGTTACATTGTTACCGAAATCTGTAACTGTATACACAACGTTGTTCGCGTCAAATGTAACAGGTAAACTAATTTGATTCATCACAATGGTCGCAGGCATAAATGTTACATCGTCAAAATAGAAAGTTTTTTTAACGGTGTTGGTTGGTCCCCAAGTATTGCCATTTCCAAAATCAAAGAAGATAGAGGCCTTGTCATAATTATAGGCAAAATTTGGCGCTGAAGTACCAGTTGCTGGATTGCTAAAGTCGAACTCTAAAGTTTCCCAAGCATTTGCTACGGTAGTTATGGCATCAGTTTCTACTGATTTATTGCCATCGGCATGATCTTCTAATTTTAAACGAACTAAATATCCTGCCGCTGGTGAGTATACTCTAACACTTACTTTAGTTCTATTGGCAGCAAGCGCTACTTTATTGGCAAAACCTAAAGCAGTTCCCATAGTAGTACCTGCCCAAAATTCTGCACCAACATTTTTTTCAACTTTCATTACCTTATTGGTATTTACAACAGGATCTATAGCAAAAGAAGAAACATTGCCTCCAAAATCGGTCATTGTATAATCGAAGTTTGGATCATCAAATGCAACAGGCAAATCAATTTGTCTACCTACTTTAATGGTGTCATTTTTAATGGTAGTAGCAGCTCCTCCTGACAAAGCAACTACCTTTACAATATAAGTTCCTGCTTTAGGATAATCGTGTGATACAGTTTGTCCCTCAATAAATGATTTAAATGGAACTGGATTTGCTGTTGACGAATCACCAAAATATACTTTAAAGAAAGTTTCATAGGTAGCAGAAGCTCCAACAATTAAGTTCAAGCCATTTTGTTGTAAGGTAACTTTTAAATTTTCTGGAGCTCTAAAGGATACAGTCAAATCTTGTGATGTCTCAGTTATTTTACCGGTCACACCATAACCTACTATTTTAACTTTGTACTGTCCTTCTGAATAAGTATGTTGGGTGTTTCTGCCAGGCAAAACCTTTACTGGAGCAGTTGTAGCATCACCATAATATACATCAAATGAAACAATACCCTCACCCATTGGGGTTATGGTAACCAACCCGGTGTTATCTTGTGTAATATTATACAATGCAGATAATTTTGCCGGCGCACTAGCAGTGCTTAAAAAAGAAGTATCATCAAATAAATCTTTCTTGCAGCTCACTAACATAGTTAATGATGTACAGAAAACAATTAAATATTTAAAATTTTTCATTATCAATTATTTTAGTGTTATTAATACCCGTTATTTTGAGTCAAACCTGAGATATCAATTTCTGATTGAGGAATAGGGAAAACTTCATGAATACCAGTTTTGAATTTTGAACCAATTACTGATGAAGCCTTACCAGTTCTTACTAAATCAAAAAAGCGCTCACCTTCCATTGCCAACTCTAATCTTCTTTCATTCAATATTGCATCGTATAAAGTTGTACCAGAAGAGTTTATATCATGTGCATTGTCTTGAAATGCACGACGACGCACTAGATTCAAGAAATTCTTTGCCTTTGACTCATTAGGTGTAGCAGATTTAACATTGGCTTCAGCGGCCATCAATAATACATCCGCATAACGAATGATTCTGAAATTGTTTAAATAGTTTAACTCAACTTGACCTGAAGTTTGACCTTTTCTTGGCAAATACTTTTGATTATATAAGCCAGTATTTTTATACGGAGCAACTTGGTATGATATATTATATTGAGGATTTGCAGTTTTGTATGCCTCTATGTCAAGAACAGTAACACTTTTTCTTTGATCGCCGGCAGCATACGCGTTTGCCAAATCTGTGGTTGGCAAGTTTGTACTCCAACCTGGTGCATAAGGCATGTCGGCTGAACCACTCAAACCTCGTATACCGCATTGCTGTATTGCATAGTTTCCTTGGCCTCTTGTAGCTCCACCCCAATTATAATAAGGGGAGGAATTTGAATATTGTATTTCAAAAACTGACTCAGGACCATTTTCTCCAGACAATAAAAATATATTCCCAAAGTTTTGAACTAATGAAAATGCATTTGAATTGATAACATTATCTAACATTGCGGCAGCTGCATCGAATTTGTTTTGGTATAGATATACCTTACCTAGCAAAGCCTGAGCGGCATATTTTGTAATTCTACCTTTTTGCAATTGTGTAGCTGGTAATACAGTGATGGAAGCATTCAAATCAGCTTCAATTTGCTTGTATACATCTGCCTTAGCACTTCTTTTTAAAGATTTAGAATCAGTTAAAGTAAGTCTTTTGTCAATAAACAAAGGAACATCTCCAAACATTTTTACTAAGGTGAAATAATAATAAGCTCTTAAAAAATATACCTCACCATACAAGGCGTCTTTACCAGCAAAATCAACATTTGTTCCTGCAGGATTAGCAGATTTGTATTGAATTAAGTAATTTGATCTATTGATTCCCTCATAAGCAGATTGCCAAATTTCAGTTAACTGGCCATTTACAGGGGTAGTTGTATAATCATCAATTTGTTGCAATGGAAGAACATCTGAAGCATTTTCACCACCGGCAACAGCATTATCTGATGCAATATCACCAATAGGAACCACTTGGTTAATCCATTGTAGTGGAGTATAGCAACTAACTCCCATTACTCTATAATCGGATTCTGATTTTAAATAATCCTGATCCGTAATCTTATAATCTTCGCGAGGATTATAATCCACAAATTTTGTGCAAGCTTCTAGGCTGCCAAAGAAGGCAAACAATAAAAGCATTTGTAAATATTTTTTCATAATAATTTTCATTTAATGAAGATTTTAAAATTTAATATCAAGTCCAACAGCAAAAGTTCTTGGCTGTGGATAAGCTCCACGGTCTACCCCTGTTTCTAAAATTCCGCCTGGAATTTCTGGGTCATACCCGGTATACTTTGTAAATGTATACGCATTTTTTACTTGTACGTAAAAGCGCATTTTATCTATACCTTTTTTAAACAATTTAGAAGGTAAAGTATACCCTAATTGAATGTTCTTGATTTTAACAAAAGAGCCGTCTTCAACATACCTGTCTGATACTCTTGCATTATTATTATTGTCTACAAATGAATACCTTGGAAAACGAGCATCATTAGTAGAGTTTTCACCAGTCCATCTTGCTAGAATTTCACGTGGTTTATTTGTATAGTTAGCATTTCTCTCAAAAGCTCTATATATATCATTACCTATAGAAGCATAGACAAAAGAAGTGAAATCAAAATGGCCATATTCAAGATTTAAATTCCATCCCAAAGTGAATTTCGGAAAAGGATCACCTATTTTAGTTTTGTCATTGGCATCTATTTTGCCATCTTTATTGATGTCTACGAATTTAATATCGCCAGGTTGAGCCCCTGTTTGAGTTGGAGCGGCAGCAATTGCGGCTTCATTTTGAAACAATCCATCTGTTTTATATCCGTAAAAATAACCAGGAGTGAACCCTTTTTCAAAAACAGTAACTGACTGGGATTGTCCATTAAAGTAATAACCTCCATAAATTTTAGCAGTTCCGTCAGAATTAGTTGCTGTAACTAAATTGTTTGATGTCGTAAAGGTTAATGAAGTATTTACCCTTATTTTTTTAGTTGGTAAATTACGATAAGTCAAAGTCATGTCGAATCCAGTAGTTTTAGTAGTTCCAATATTTGCTTGAGGAATTGGAACAGTACCTAAATACAAAGAAGCAGACGGAGTAAATAACAATCCATCAACGCTTTTTTCAAAATAATCTGCAGTTAATCCAAAATGATTGTCTAAGAAGTTCATGTCAAAGCCTACATTTGTTTGAACCTGTTTTTCCCATCTTAACCCATTATTAGAAGCAGAACCTACAGTACTACCCGCATAAAATACTTCGCCAAAACTGTATCCATTGCTGTTTGCTGTTGGACCATAACTAGGCCCTCCGGTAATTATTCCTACATACTGTGGACTTACATTTTCATTTCCAGTCGTTCCATAACTACCTCTAATTTTTAAATAATTAATCAACTTGGTATTAAAAAACTTTTCTTTTGAAACCACCCAACCTAATGAACTTGAATAAAAGTCACCAAATTGATTGTCTTTACCAAAAGCAATGGATCCATCTCTTCTTGCTGAAAATGAAGCTAAATACTTGTCCTCATAATCATAGTTAACTCTACTAAAGTAGGATAAGTTTCTTCTAAAATATTCGTAATAATAGCCTCCAAGTGCATCTGTGTTATTAGCATTGTTAGTTCCGGTAGCTGCTGTAAAATCAGCAAACTCCCATGAATTAAATGGCACATCTTGACGGGTAGCGCCAGCAGCGTTTCCAGTGATTTTAGAGGCAGCAATACCAGCTATTGTTTCAAAATGATGTACAGATTTAATATTAAAATTATAATTGAAGTAATTTTCAAAGGTGTAATTAAAATTACTTGTTTTTTCATGTGCCACTTTATTATGCTTACCTAACACTGCTGACCCATCCTCATTCATTGAATTGTCAACATTGAAAGTTCCATAATAAGCTAGTGGGGTAAATGATTTAGCATTACCATCATATTTAGTATAACCAAAACGAGAGGTAAATTTCAAATTTTTAAATACATCATACTGTAATTCAAATTTACCGTATAACTTAGTTCCTTCGTTTTTATTGTAAGTGTTATCTAAGATTGTAAGTGGATTATAAATTTCAGATAACAATAAATTACTGAAACCATATTTACTTGCAGTGTTTCTTGTGTTTAATAAAGAAACGGTAGGATCGAAATTCAAAGCACTTCCAATTACGCTATTAAATGAATTCTCTAAAACTCCTTTTGAATCTAGAATTAATGCACTTGTGTTTACTATGAACTTCAATCTAGGAGATAAATCGAAGCTTAAGTTTGCTGTGAAATTTGACCTGTTGAAGTTTGACTTATCATCTCCGCCTACAATACCAGCTTGCTTTAACATACCAGCACTTAACAAATAAGAGAATTTGTCAGATCCCCCTTTAGCAGTAAGATTATAAGTTTGCTGAGGGGCGTCTTTGAAAATTTGCTTTTGCCAATTATTACCTACCCCTATAGTAGATAAATTAGTAAATACTGGGGCGCCTCCAGCTGTAACACTTCCCTCATTTAACATTGCAGCATATTCTGAAGCATTCAAAACACCAATTGTGTTCATTACTTGCTGGATTCCATAGTTACTACTAAAACTATACTCTGTTTTTTGATTCTTTCTACCAGACTTTGTTGTTACCACAATTACACCATTTCCCCCTCTTACACCATAAATTGCAGTAGTAGCTGCATCTTTCAATACGTTAATGGTTTCGATATCATTTGGATTGATTGAATTTAGATCTACTAAGGACTGTTGCACCCCGTCAACAATAACTGTTGGATCTGTTCCTGTAAAGGAAGGAATTCCTCGAATTAGCACCGTTGGTTTGGAACCAGGAGAACCACCTTGTATTACACTTACCCCCGAGGCTCTACCTTGTAAGGCCTCTTCAGTTCTCACCGCATTGATTTTTTCGATATCAACACTTTTGATAGTAGAAATAGAACCAGACACTTTTGTAATTTTCTGAGTGCCATAACCAACCACAACTACATCATTTAAGCTGTTTTCAGGTAAATCAGTTAATTCAAAATTCAATTCACCTGCGACATTAGCCTTTTTTACTACACTGGCCATGCCTACGTAACTTACCGTAATCGTCGCACTTTTGGTAGGCACCGTTAGTGTGAACTGACCATTGGCATCAGTTAATATAGACTTGTTGGACTCCTTTAGAAGAACTGAGGCGCCTACAAGTTTTTCTCCGGTGGTTTTATTAGTTACTTTACCTGTCACTTGAAAGCCTTGAGCAAATGCCCCAGCTAAAAAGCATAAAGTGAAAGTAGCTGTAATCAAAAACCTTAGTTTTAATTTCATATACACTTTAATTAATGGTTAAAAATTGATTTGTTAGATGATTAAATAGATATATAATTTAAGATACATGTTGCAACATCGTTATTACAATTAGTTTGTTTTGAATACTTATTGCTGTTTTTCACATGGAAATTGGATGAATTGGGCCTTTGAAAAGGCAAAGCAGCAATTTGAAAAGTACAATGTAATATTTGTGTCATATTCATGGCATTTAATAGCAAATTAGTTAAACAGATGTAGCGATTTTAGTACTGCAACTGAGATTATAAAGCTAGTAAGTACTTTCTCAATTATTGAATAATTGACTACATCACTACTACTACATTATTGATAAAATTGTATATTTAGTAATAAATTACTACATCACAACTACTTCATTCTATTATGTATTTTTTACACATTAAGATGTAACGCATGAAAAAATCATTATTGTTATTTTTTTTACTTTTTACCCAAATAATTTGGGCACAACCCTACATTGGTCAAAGGGAAATTAACAACTATGAGAAAAAGAAATACAATGCAGGTACTCAGAACTGGCAAATAAAACAAGATAAAACTGGACGGATCTATTTTGCCAATAATGAAGGTGTTTTGAGTTTTGACGGTAACTACTGGAGCCTTTATCCATTACCCAATAAAACGATTGTATGGTCTATTGAACTAGGATTAAACCAAATATATGTTGGAGGACAAGATGAAATGGGATATTTGAGCCCAGATGCCAATGGAAAACTATCTTTTTCAAGCTTAAAAGGACTCTTAGATGAGTCGGACCAGAAATTCGCAGATATATGGAATATTGTAATTGCAGGGGAAGACGTATTTTTTAGATCAATATCCCGGTTATTTAAGTTGAACAAGGGTAAAATAAAAGTTTATCAACCAAGCTCTAACTGGTTTTTTTTAGGGAAACACCGAAATAAAGTAATTGCTTATGATGAAGGAAGGGGAATAGTAATTTATAAAGGGGGGGGGTGGGAAATATTAATTGAGAAAAACAAGTTACCAGCCGATTTTTACATTACATCCATAGCACAATACAAAAATGGTGCAAGTATTATTACAACCTCAAAAAATGGCTTATTTCAACTTAATGATGAAGGGCTTATTCCATTCAATTTAATTGGTATAAATAATGATCAACATTTTACAAGCATTGATAAAATCGACGAATCAACTTACTTGATTGGAACATATAACAATGGTGCTTTTTTAATGAATGAAAGGGGTGAAGTAACTGAAAAAATTACAAAACAAGAGGGCTTGCAAAATAACAATATCAGGTCATTACTAATTGACAAAACAAAAAATATATGGATTGGATTGAACAATGGGATTGCTTTTATCCCTTACAATAGTGCGATCAAAAGCATAAATCCTGAATCATTTAGAGACGGATCTGGATACAGTATTGCTAAACTCAATAATCAAATATACTTTGCAACTTCAAATGGAATATTTGAATTACCATTTGAAAACAAAAAAGATCTTAGTTATTTAAGAAATAGTTTAATTAACATTTCTGGTGTTCAAACCTGGAATTTAGGCATTTTAAATAATCAATTATATGCGGGGAAGGAGGATGGACTCTATAAAATTGAAAACCATAATGCCAAAATAATTAATAAAATTAGTGGATATTGGTTGTTTGAGTCATTTAGAAACAATCAAAATCAAGATATAGTAGCAGCAGGTACCTATGAACAGGTAAGACTATTTAAACAAAACGGAACAAATTTAACTGATATTGGTAATATTAAAAGCTTTTCAGGTTCGGCAAGATTTTTAGCAGTGGATTTGAAAAATAATATCTGGGTGTCTCATCCCTACAGGGGGGTATATAGAATAAATTTAAAAGATTCCAGCACAAAATTATATACAAATAAAAATGGACTTCCATCAACATTAAACAATCACTTATATAAAATAAAAAATAAAGTACTAATTGCTACAGAAAAGGGGATTTACGAGTTCAATAATAATAAAGATAGATTTGAAATATCAGAAGATTATAAAAATATATATGGAAATAAAAGTGTTAGATATTTAAAAGAGGATGTTCAAGGAAACATTTGGTTTGTAGAAAATAAGAACGTTGGGGTTATTGATTATTCGGGAGAAAAACCTGAAATAATTTATATTCCAGAATTAAATGGAAACATATTGAGTGGATTTGAAAATATATTTTCTTATGACAAATTCAATACTTTTATTGGTGGACAAAAAGGATTCTATCAAATAAATTATGAAAAGTATAAAGAAAATATTAGCCCACTAAAAGTATTTATAAGAAGTGTTAGGATTAAAGGAGAAAAAGACAGTATTCTATTTGGTGGTTACAACGGAAATATAAATGATGAGCAAGAAGCTGTGAACCAAATAGTGCCTAGCGTAAAATATAATTTCAATTCATTCCATTTTGAATACATTTCGCCATTATTTGAACAACAAATTAATTTGGAATATAGTTATAAATTAAAAGGTTTTGACAGAAATTGGTCAGAATGGAGTAATAAAAATGAAAAAGATTACACGAATCTGCCTCCGGGTAAATATAGCTTCGAAGTCAAAGTAAGAAGCAATACAAACAATGAATCTCAAATATCAACATACACCTTTATCGTTCTGCAACCATGGTATTTCAACTATTGGTCTATTACACTTTATATAATATTGATTTTTATAATTTTGTATATACTGTATAAAATACAAGCTAGTAGATACAAAAAGAGATATAAAGAGCAACAAAAAGAACTTGAATTAAAGCATCAAATAGAATTAGAGAAAACTGAAAAGAAACTAATTCAAATAAAAAATGAAAAATTAGAATCCGAAATCGAATACAAAAATTCAGAATTGGCATCTTCTGCTATGAACTTAGTTCAAAAAAAGGAATTTATCCTTAAAATAAAAGACACTCTTAAACATCTAAATAAAAACGAAAAGGAGACATTAGACTCACAAGAGTTAAAAAAACTATTGAGAAGCTTAGCTGAGGAAGAAAAACTAAACGACGAATGGGAACAATTTTCAATTCATTTCAACAATGTACATGGTGATTTTTTAGTAAAATTAAGCGAACGCTACCCAACTCTTAAAGCACATGAGCTGAAATTATGTGCCTACTTAAGAATGAATTTGTCATCAAAAGAAATAGCCCAATTAATGAGCATATCAGTTAGGGGTGTAGAAATAAGTAGATATCGATTAAGAAAAAAATTAAATATCCCAACAGAAACAAACCTTTTTCAATTTTTATTGGAAATAATTTAATTTTTTGAAAACTATAAACATTTTTGTCAGCAGTTAGGATGAATGAAATTTCAAAACCAATCTCAGTTTAGATATCTCTATTAAAGAAATGTACACTCATTCCTAAAATAATAAGATATGTAATTAAAGATGTCATTACGATTACATGCAAATTATTGGGAAAAAGAAGTACTTACTCAACCCTATTTGCAAGCAATCAAAATAGATTTTATAAAACTAAGCTAATTGGCGTTGGCATTTTTTCCAATAGCCAAAAAAGGAAGGAAAATAGCCTGTAACAGTAGGAAACATCCAAGAACGCTCGTCTTTAATTCCTGGATAATCATTAAATAAAGGGTGTTCTTTTGAAATAAGCTTACTCTTTTGTTCATTCAACTCAGCATCATACAACTTTTGAATGTCCGTGGCTTCCCCAACATATACTTGAATACCAGCTATATTTTTAGACAAGTCCAAAATAAATTGAATCACCTGATTGCTCACCGGGTACTTATTAAAATGAGAAGGCGACAACAACAAAACCCTATTTACATTATCAAGTTTTCTCCACTCCGGATCCAAATTGTAGCCATTGTATAAAAGTGTAGGAAGGCTTGTGTCAATTTTGGGAAGCGAAGTTGTAGGCAGCTGCGTACTTAAGTCCAAAGTAGTAACTTCTGCTAAAGCAGGTGGGACCTGCATTTCAACCAATGATTCGTAAGGCTTGTCTAAAAAAGTATGGAGCTGTTGTGTAGCAGTGTACTTATTAATATTTTCCTGGTTACAATAATACTTTTTACTTGAAAAGGAGCCTGCCACCCATTGCCAACTGCAATTATTACTAGCTATATCGCCGTCTAGCAAATGATAATACATCCATTTGGAAGGCTGCAGCCAATGCGCTCCCCCTATATTACAAGCAATGGCTGCGATGTACATTCTAAGATGATTGTGTAAATACCCCAGTTGATAAAACTGCTGAATGGATTCATCAATTATTTTGATTCCTGTTTGCGCATTTTGTAAAGACCCAATCATTTGAGTATGTGCTACATTTTGTTGTACTTGCTTCAAATCCTCCCATATTGAATCCTGTTTGTTCTGCCAAACTCGTTGATAGTATTCTCTCCAAGCTAACTCTTGAATCAGCTTCTCAGCATTATGCATTGAAAATCCTTTACGGATAACTACATCCAATATTTGTGGTAAGGAAATAACACCTCTTGAAATATAAGGGGCTAAATAAGTGACCTCTCCATTCAGGAAATTCCTGGTTTTGGCATACTTTATTGGATCTACTGCATTGACTCTTTCAATAATGGAGGCATAGTCAGTTGGAAAATGAATAGAATGAGGATTTTGCATAAGGATGTCTTGTCAAAGATAAGATCTTGTGATAAATATATTCTGTATCACTAATACCTACCTTTCTTTCAACTTTAATTTAGTAAACACTTGTAAATGCGGTAATGCTAGAACAGATAAGGTAATAAAGAGGAGGGTGAAAATCCCTGATGCATCTTTACTATTAAGGGTTAAAAACGTAATATAGGCAAATCCAAACCAGGCCATGATAGAAAAAGGAGCTGCTTTTAACAACAAGCCTTTCCATCCAGTAAAATTATTAGGAATAGCAAAGGAAATTCTGATTTTATCAAAAGAAAGTAAGGAATGCCAAAAGCCAAAATAAAAAGTAAAACTAATCCAGAGGGGCATGTACAAAACAAAAACAACTAGCAAAGTTGTTTGTAATAAGGAATAATAATAACTCGTATTCTTTTCAAAGAAATAGGATTTGAAAAAAAATAACATCAAATAAACAGCAACAATAATAAGCAAAGTATAGGGATAGATCTTAGCCGCTAATTGAATCAACCCTTCTTTTTGAATAGTAGACCTACCCATGGTTAAAAATATATCCAACGCAAAATGAATGTTTTTGGTTAGTAAGAATAAAATCCAAGCAAAGCCTAGTAAAGAATAAATGAATTTATGCAATATGGTGGATGTCTTACCCATCCAATCTATTTCTCCAAAATGATATGCTGTAATGAAAATAAAAACTACCAAAGCTGCGATAGGAAAGAAATACCAAATACTAGCATACACTAAAATATTTGCTATATACTTAGCCAAAAAAACAACTTGTTTGGAATCCGTTTTTTGTAAATGTTGGTCAATATACAAATCCAAAGCGCCGTGTGGAACGCCAAAAAGAATAAGTATCAAAATTAAAAAAGAAATCTGTGTGCCAGCAGCTGGCGAAAAAAGAATTTCAAGAGCATATAAAACAAGTGCGAATAACATCAGATACGCCCTTAATTTTATTTGCATAGAAAGAAATTTAAAAAAAAACTTAGGGGCAAATAAATTGCCCCTAAGCTAAACCAAAAAATTAAGCAGCTTTTCTACTTAAACTATAGATAACTAAGCCAAATCCGATTTTGTTTACAGCATCACCAATATTGTAGACAATGTTCATGTCTAAGCCAATATTTTTGAAGCTTTCGTACCATTGTCCATCGGCAGTTCCAATTAAATAGCCTAATGGATAAATAGCCCAGCCTACTAATACAAACCATCCTAATGCTGCATTTGCAGAAGCAACTGCAGAACCTGCGTTAGTAGCTAGTTTTTTAACATCTCCTAACCATACTTCATAAACGATATAGAAATAAGCAATCGCACTCACGGTTCCCCATATTGTAGCGTTGCCTAATCCAGCTTCACCCATGTAGCCTGTTACAAGCATTACAACAGAAGCCAAAATCATTTTCCAAAGTAAACTTGCAGTACCACCTGCCTTTTTAGTGATTAAATAGAATTCAACACACATCAAAGGAACAGTTAATAACCAGTCTACATAACGGAAAAAGGTTGGAGAGTCATGCGTTTCTGCATAATAACCTCTCATGTAATAATAGTGAACAGCAGCAATGAAAGTAATTAATCCAGATACTAAAACGGAAGTTCTCCATTCTTTACTGGTATTACCTACTTCAAAAAAGAAAAACACTGCAGCGGCCATCATAGCCATTGTACCAATGAAGAAAGTAAAAGAGACATAGTCTGTTTTAGCAATCGCCATTGTTGAGTCAAGCAAGAACAAATGATCCATATTGTTGAGTTTTGGTGAACAAATTCATTCACAACCCTCCACAAATTCATTACGGCTGTCTATATAATTATTAAAATAACTAGATAGCAAAGCAATTTCAAAGTCAATCGTTGTATAATAACAACATTAAGATAGAATAATTGTTCGTTAGTTTAGAAAATAATTTGTTAAACGATATTAGTCGTAGATCTATGTGATTGAAAGCAAAGTGATTAGACAATCATTAACACATATATGCCATATTCAATAGAGCATTATTGAAAAAACAATCAGCAAGAAAATGATCTATAGCGGTGAATGGAGGCTAATTATGGCTTGAAATTAATCGTCTCCACCTCAATTCCTTTGGTCTTAGCATTCATTTCATAATCATTGATGATCTCAATGATATCATAATCTATTGATTTAGAATTAGAACAATCAATGATTACTTTACTTTCAGCAGGTATCTTATCTAATGAATTCAATAGACTTGCTTTGTTAAAGAAAGAAACTTCTTCAGCTAATACTAAAT